>Ga0209761_1000027_pt1 | contig 65327 bp, 52 predicted proteins | sample GraSoi013_1_40cm_4_FD_185818 | JGI IMG/M metagenome (GOLD analysis project Ga0209761, IMG submission 185818) | Grasslands soil microbial communities from the Angelo Coastal Reserve, California, USA - Sample 09_25_2013_1_40cm (SPAdes) (version 2) | ecosystem: Environmental > Terrestrial > Soil >... | reverse complement strand
TGCTGACACCGTTCCTAAGCGTGCGCGACCTGCGCGGGCCAGATCTTGCGCTGGAGCGTGATCATGAGGACCGCCCCGACGAACGCGGCAATACCTGTCCCGCCCCAACCTGCCTCCGGCGCACCCAGGGTTTGGAAGATCCAGCTCCCCACGACGCTCCCGCTGAGACCGAAGATGATGTCCCAGAGCAGCCCGTACCCTCCGCCCTTCATGGCGATCCCGGCCAGCCAGCCGCTCATCAGTCCGACGAGAACCGACGCCCCGAACATTTCGAAATGCATGACTCGTTCTCCTTGACCGGGTGCTCCGGCCTCGCTCCCCGCGATCTCCCTTGACTTACTAGGTATATCATTATATAAATTATATATCAAGTAAGAATTATATAACGCTAAACGGTAGGTTGGGTGTCCGGTCAGGAGTCCGCTGGGCCGGCAGGGGGTGAGATGATGCTCACGAACAAGACGAAAGTCCTCCTCGTTCTCACGCAGGACCTCCTGGACCGGGCTCGGGTCTTGGCGGGGAAGGCGACGACCGCGCTCAAGCTCCCGGTGAGTCTCCAGATCGTCCTCCGGGCCCTCATCGAAGTGGGGCTGAAGCGAGATAACCACCCGACCCTCCTCGCCAACGTTGAGGGTCAGGCCAAGGCGGTTCGCCACCAGCGGAGCGTGGCGGGTCGAGCAGGACTGAGGGAGAACTGACCGCAGAGGCGCAGATAGGAAACCGTCGTCCAGAGCGCGGGAGCCCTGGCGGTACGAAAACAGACCTGTCCGGGGTGGCTTTAACCCGGAGGTATTCACACGAAGATCTTCGAGAGGAGAGCACCATGAACACCATGCTTCGCTGGTCCCCGACCCGGCAGTTCCACTTCCACCACGACGTCGACGACCTATCCGAGAGATTCTTCGGCGGCGCCACGGATGAGGCCGCTCAGCGTCCGTCGTGGCTTCCCGCTGCGGAGGGGCGGACGGAGGACGGCACCTACGTCATCCAGCTCGCCCTGCCGGGCGTGGATTCGAAGGACGTGAACGTGTCCTTGATGGACAACGTCCTCACCGTCAAGGGCGAGCGCAAGGCCGATCACGACACCGCGGGCAAGGACTATTTCGTCCGCGAGGTCGCATACGGCGCGTTCGAGCGAAATTTCACCCTTCCTGAGGGCGTCGACGCCGCCCAAGTGGAGGCGAAGTACGCGAGGGGCATGCTCGAGGTGAGGGTCCCCGCGCCGCAAGCCGCGACGCCGAGGACGATCGAAGTCAAGGCCGCCTGATCAGGCCGGCCGGGGCCGAGGCCGTGCCGGTGTCGACCGGCACGCGCCCTGGCCCTCGCTCGTCACCACTGCAGAGATCGGCACGCCACCCACCGCGGAAAGTAGTCACTGGTCATCACTATCGCTTCGCGGAGACACACGCGGAGTAACATCGGAAACGGTCACCGCGAAGTCGGATGGGCAGAGATGAGGGGTGCGCCCACGCGCCGGGGCCATATTTTCGAGGTCGTCGGAGGCCCGCAGACGACGCAACTGATCGAGAAGTTCAGACCTCCGGGCCGGCCTCAGTGCGAGACATGGCTCCTCCAACGAGCGCGTTCCTGTATACTCGATTTCTCTTCGTGGAAGAGGCTGGCGGGCCTTAGCGCTCCCGCTACAATCTCTCGTCCTCGCGAGTAGTTCACCAGATTCCTTCGCTTCTGAGACGGCAATGCCCGGCGCCCACCCTTCTGCGGAGTTTGCACCACAGCCATTCGAAGAGCCAATCCGCGCGGAACTCTTCGGCGTCGAGCGCCTCGAACAGCACGCCGAGAGCCTGGCTGCGGCCCAGCCTGTCATGAGCGAGTTAGAGAAGGGCCGTCGACTGTTGCCGCGCGTCGAGGACAACGGACGCGTGCTGCGCGAGGCGTACCGGGCGATCGCCAAGGCCATTCGGGAGGACCGCGCGATCACTCCGGCGGCGGAGTGGTTGGTCGACAACTTCCACATCGTCGACGAGCAGCTCCGCGAGATCCGAGATGACCTGCCGGCCGGCTTCTATTGGCAGCTGCCCAAGCTGACCGAGGGGCCCCTCGCAGGCTATCCGCGCGTCTACGGAATCGCCTGGGCGTTCGTCGCGCATACGGACAGCCGGTTCGACCCGGAAACGCTCCGTCGGTTCGTGCGCGCTTACCAGCGGATACAGCCCCTGACCATTGGTGAGCTCTGGGCGGTCGCGATCACCCTGAGGGTTGTGCTCGTCGAGAATCTTCGACGCCTGGCGGAGGCGATCGTCCGCGGGCGAGCGGCGTGCCAGGAAGCCGACGCGCTGGCGGACGACATCCTCGGACTCGGCGGCCAACCCGTGAAGCGTGTGGCGATGGCCCTCCAAGCGTTCGAGCATGCACCGTTGGTGACGGCGTTTGCGGTGCAGCTCGTCCAGCGGCTGCGCGATCAGGACCCGACGGTCACCCCGGCGCTGCTCTGGCTGGACGGACGCTTGGCGGACCAGGGAACGACACCCGACGACATCGTCCGGGTCGAGCATCAGCGGCAGGCCGCAATGAACGTGACCGTCCGGAACGTCATCACGAGCATGCGTCTGATGTCCGCGCTCGACTGGACCGAATTCTTCGAGAGTGTCAGCCTGGTCGACGAGGTGCTTCGAGTGGGCACCACCTATGCCGCGATGGACTTCTCGACCCGCGACCGCTACCGGCACGCGATCGAAGAGCTCGCGCGGGGCTCGGGCCGGTCCGAACTCGACGTCGCCCGGGAAGCAGTGCTCCTCGCGACGCGCACCGGACTCGGGGCCGGGAGGGCCGACGACCCCCACGACGCCCGGCGAGATGACCCCGGCTACTACCTCATCGCGGACGGGCGCACGGCCCTCGAGCTGGCGATTGGCTTCCGGCCTCCCGCGACGCGCCGGGTGTTTCGCGCGTACGTCGCGTCGGCGACGGCCGGGTACCTCGGAACCATCATCGTCCTCAGTGGGCTCACGCTCGCGCTGCCTCTCCTCACTGTCGGTGCATCGGGGACGATGCCGGCGAGCCTGATCCTGCTCGGGCTTCTGGCCGCGGTTCCCGCCTCGGACCTCGTGATCGCGCTCCTGAATCGTTGGGTCCCGGTGCTGCTCCCGCCGAGGGTGTTGCCTCGGCTCGAGCTGCGCGACGGCGTGCCCTCGAGTCTGCGGACGATGATTGTCGTGCCGACCCTCTTGACCGATCGCACCGAGGTCGCCGAGCTGATCGAGCGGCTGGAAGTGCATTACCTGGCGAATCCGGACGGCGATGTTCGTTTCGCTCTTCTGTCCGACTGGACGGATGCGCCTACGGAGAGCGTGCCCGGTGACGAGGAGACTCTGGCAGCGGCGCGCGAGGGGATCGGGCGTCTGAACTCGCACTATGGCGATGCCCTGGAGGGCGGCCAGCGATTCCTCCTCTTCCACCGCCGGCGGCTCTGGAATGAGAGCGAGCAGACGTGGATGGGGTGGGAGCGAAAGCGCGGGAAGCTCCATGAGCTGAATCGCCTCCTTCGAGGCGTAACGGACACCAGCTTTCTGTCGGCGGGTGGCGCGGCGCCCGTCGCGCCCCCCGACGTCCGGTACGTCATCACCCTCGACGCCGATACGCGGCTGCCCAGAGGGGCCGTCAATCGGCTGGTCGGGACGATGGCGCATCCCCTCAATCGGCCGAGATTCGATCCCGGCACCGGGCGCGTCGTCGAAGGGTACGCCGTACTTCAACCGCGGGTGACGCCGCCCCTGCCCGGTGGCGAGAGCTCCTTCTTCCAGCGCCTTTCGTCGGGTCCATCCGGTATCGACCCGTATGCGGCGGCGGTGTCCGATGTCTATCAGGACCTCTTCGGGGAGGGTTCATACACCGGCAAGGGGATCTACGACGTGGACGCGTTCGAGGCGGCCCTGGCGGGACGGGTGCCAGAGAACGCGCTGTTGAGCCACGATCTCTTCGAGGGGCTCTTCGCGCGAGCCGGCCTGGTCACCGATATCGAACTGTTCGAGCGTGCGCCATCACATTACGGGGTCGCCGCCGCCCGCCAGCACCGATGGGCGCGCGGCGACTGGCAACTGCTGCCGTGGATCGTCGGGTACGGCTCCCACCTGCCGATTCCGTTGATCGGGCGGTGGAAGATGATGGATAACCTGCGCCGCACGCTGTCAGCGCCAGCCACCTTTCTGACATTGGTGGTCGGGTGGACGCTGCCGGCCGCGTCGCCCGTGGTGTGGACCGCGTTCGTCCTTACGACGATCGCGCTCCCCACGCTCGTGCCGATCCTCACCGTGGTAATTCCCCGAAGGCGTGGCATCTCGAAGCGAAGCTACACTCGCGCGATCGGCCGGGACCTCGGGTTGGCCGCGTCACAGACGGCGTTCGTGATCACGATGCTCGCGCACCAGGCCTGGCTGATGAGCGATGCGATCGTGCGGACGCTCGTCCGCGTGTACGTGACGCATTGCAAGCTGCTGGAGTGGGTGACCGCTGCACAGGCGAAGGCCGGTCTCCGGCTGGATCTCGGCGGCTTCTACCGACGTATGGGTGGTGGCGTCACGCTCGCCGTGGCTGCGGCGGCCGTCGTCGCGTGGGGGCGCGCGGAGGCCTGGTCCGTCGCGCTGCCCTTGCTGCTGCTGTGGGCGGCGTCGCCCGCGGTGGCTCGGTGGATCAGCCTCCCCCGGCTCACCGCAAGGACCACACCGCTGTCGTCCGGGGATGCGCGAGCCCTGCGATTAATCGCCCGACGGACATGGCGGTTCTTCGCGACGTTCGTCGGCCCCGACGAGCACGCCCTGCCTCCCGATAATTTCCAGGAAGAGCCGAACCCGGTCGTGGCGCACCGGACCTCGCCCACGAACCTCGGGCTGTATCTGCTGTCGACCGTCGCCGCTCACGATTTCGGCTGGCTTGGGACACTCGACGTCGTCGAGCGACTCGAAGCGACGCTCGCGGCGATGACCGGCCTCGAGCGCTTCCGCGGCCACTTCTACAACTGGTACGACACAAAAGACGGCCGTCCGCTCGACCCAAAGTACGTGTCGTCGGTGGACAGCGGGAATCTCGCGGGTCATCTCATCGCGCTCGCGCACGGCTGTCGGGAGATGATCGACCGCCCGGTGCTGGGTCCGGCGGCGCTCGCCGGGATCGAGGACGCGGCGCTCCTCGTGCGTGAATCGGCGCGCGCCCTGGCGGGCGACGGGCGGACGCAGGCGGCGACGCGACAACGCCTCGACAAGGCGCTCGACGCCGTCACGGCGGCAGTCCCGGCGCTTCCCCGCACTCCGGCTACGTGGGCCGGGCGGCTCGCGGAGCTTGAAGCCCGTGCCCACACGGTGACGGCAATCGCGCAAGCTCTGGTCGAGGAAGATCCGGGCGCGCAGACCGTCCTTGTCTGGGCGGACGCCCTGCGCACGACCATCGAGAGTCACACGCGCGACCTCGACATCATGAGGCCTCTGGACGGCCATGTCGCCGCCCTTCCGACGCTGGCCGACACGCCCGACCTCGTCCAGAGCCTGGGGCGTTCCGCGACGGCCTCCGGGGCACTGATCCGTCGTCTGACGATCCTCGCCCGGGATGCGGAGACGATGGTCGACGCCATCGACTTTGGCTTTCTCTTCGACCCCATGCGGAAGCTGTTCTCGCTCGGCTACCGTGTCACCGACGGGAGTCTCGACCCCGGGCGTTATGACCTCCTCGCCTCAGAGGCCCGTCTCACGAGCTTTGTCGCGATCGCGAACGGCGACGTCCCCGTCTCGCACTGGTTCCGGCTGGGGCGCGCCCTGACGCCGGTAGGTCCGGACTCGGTGCTGGTGTCCTGGTCGGGGTCGATGTTCGAGTATCTGATGCCCGCGCTCGTGTTGCGCGCGCCAGCGGGGAGTCTGCTGGACCAGACGTGCCGGCTCGTCGTCCGGCGTCAGATCGCGTACGGCGCCGAACGCGGCGTGCCGTGGGGGGTGTCGGAGTCGGGCTACAACGCGCGTGACCTCGCGATGACCTACCAGTATTCGCACTTCGGTGTGCCGGGCCTCGGGCTCCAACGGGGGCTCAGCGACGACGTCGTCATCGCCCCCTATGCGACGGCGCTGGCGGCGATGATCGATCCGGCGGCCGCCGTCAGGAACTTCCAGCGCCTGGCGGAAGCCGGCGCGTGCGGTGCGTACGGGTTCTACGAGGCCCTCGACTACACGGCTTCCCGGCTCCCGGAGGGCACGGGCGTGGCGATCGTCCGTAGCTACATGGCGCACCATCAGGGAATGGTGCTGGTCGCGCTCGCGAATACCCTCCATGAGGGGGTGATGCGCGCCCGCTTTCACGCCGAGCCGAGCGTCCAGGCGACCGAGCTGCTCCTCCAAGAACGGACACCCCGGGGCGTTGCAGTCGCCCGGCCTCGTGCCGAAGAGGTACAGGCCGCCGCTGACGTCCGCGAGTTCGTCCCGCCGGTCGTCCGGCGCTTCAGCTCGCCGCACAGTGTAACGCCGCGCACGCATCTCCTGTCCAACGGGCGCTACGTGGTGATGGTCACGGCCGCGGGTTCCGGATACAGCCGATGGCGTGGGCTGGCGATCACCCGCTGGCGGGAGGACGTCACGCGCGACGTCGGGGGGACGTACGTGTTCCTGCGCGACGTCGGGAGTGGCGAGAGCTGGTCGGTCGGTTACCAGCCGAGCGGAGTTGAGCCGGATAGTTATCACGTGGCGTTCTCTGAGGATCGAGCAGAAATCACCCGGCGCGACCGCGCGATCACGGCCACCCTCGAAGTGATCGTGTCCCCGGAGGATGACGCCGAGGTTCGGCGCGTCTCGCTCACGAACCTCGGCACGCGGACCCGGGAGATCGAGCTGACGTCGTATGCCGAAGTCGTGCTGGCGTCACCGTCGGCCGATGCGGCCCACCCGGCGTTTTCCAACCTGTTCGTGCACACCGAGTGTGCGCCCGAGCTGGACGCTCTCCTCGCGACGCGCCGGCCACGGGCGCGCAGCGAGTCGACGATCTGGCTCGCCCACGTGGTGGTCGTCGAAGGCGAGACGGTTGGCGGCTTGCAATGGGAAACCGACCGCGGTCGGTTCCTCGGCCGCGGCCGCGGGATCCGGACACCGACCTCGGTGATCGACGGCCGGTCGCTCTCCAACACGGTCGGCGCGGTGCTCGATCCGATCGTCAGCCTTCGACGCCGCGTACGGCTTCCGCCGGGCACGAGCGTCCGCGTCACCTTTTCGACGCTGGTCGCGCCGTCGCGCGAGGAGGTGGTCGACCTCGCCGACAAGTATCGCGACCCAGCGACCTTCGAGCGGGCGGCCACGCTGGCGTGGACCCAGGCCCAGGTTCAGCTCCGCCATCTCGGCGTCGGGCCCGATGAGGCCCACCTCTTTCAGAGCCTCGCCGGCCGCATTCTCTACTCGGACCGGACGCTGCGGCCCTCCACGGACGTGCTGACGCGCCACGCGGGCGGTCCCGCCGCCCTGTGGGCGCACGGGATTTCGGGTGACATTCCGATCGCCCTGGTCCGGATCGACGAGCCCGACGATGTGGGAATCGTGCGGCAATTGCTCCGCGCCCACGAATACTGGCGGATGAAGCAGCTTGCGGTCGATCTGGTGATCCTGAACGAGCGGGCGCCGTCCTATGTGCAAGATCTGCAGGCACTGCTGGAGGCGCTGGTCCGGACGAGCCAGTCGGCGGAGCACCATGAGGGACACGAGCCGCACGGGAGCGTGTTCATCTTGCGTGGTGACCGCGTGACGGCGTCACAACGCGACGTCCTCCAGGCCGCCGCGCGCGCGGTGCTGTGGAGCCGACGCGGGACCCTGACCGAACAGGTCATGCGCGCGGAGCGACCCGAGACCGCTGCGGTCGTTCACCCGCCGCGCCACGCCGCGACGAAGCCGCCCGCCGACGTCCCGCCGCCGCGGCCGGCTCTCGAGTCCTTCAACGGCTTGGGCGGCTTTGCGGCGGATGGACGGGAGTATGTGACCATCCTCGGTGAGGGACAGTGGACGCCGGCGCCCTGGATCAACGTGATCGCGAATCCGGCCTTCGGCTTCCAGGTGTCCGAGTCGGGCTCGAGCTATACGTGGTCGCTCAACAGTCACGAACACCAGCTGACCGCGTGGTCGAACGATCCGGTGAGCGACCCGCCGGGTGAAACGATCTACATCCGGGATGAAGAGAGTGGCGAGCTGTGGGGCCCGACGGCGCTCCCGATTCGCGGGACGACCGGAGCCTACGTGACCCGCCACGGGCAGGGCTACAGTCGGTTCGAACGCGTCTCCCACGGTGTCTCGCTCGAGCTGCTGCAGTTCGTGCCGCTCGACGACCCGATCAAGGTCTCCCGCCTCACACTGAAGAACCAGTCGGGTCGGTCACGACGGCTGTCCGTGACCGCGTATGTCGAATGGGTTCTCGGCGCGTCACGGAGCGCCGCCGCACCGTTCACCGTCACCGAGATCGACCCGGATACGGGCGCGATGCTCGTGCGCAACGGCTTTAGCAGTGACTTCGGCACTCGCGTGGCGTTTGCCGACCTGGGCGGGGTTCAGACGGCGTGGACGGGTGACCGGACGGAGTTCCTCGGGCGTCACGGCACACCCGATCACCCGGCGGCGCTCGAGCGCGGAGGCCGGCTCTCGGGACGGGTCGGCGCCGGCCTCGACCCGTGCAGTGCCCTCCAGGCACTGGTCGAGCTGCCCGCCGGCGGACGGGCCGAGGTCGTGTTCCTCCTCGGCGAGGCGGCGACCCGGGAAGAGGCGAGGGGATTGATCGCGCGGTACCGGACGGCCGACCTCGATGGGGCCCTGCGGGCTGTCGCGGAGCGTTGGGACGACGTGCTCGGCACGGTCCAGGTGACGACGCCGGACCGGTCCATGGACATGCTGCTCAACCGCTGGCTGCTCTACCAGACGCTCGCCTGTCGCGTCTGGGCGCGGTCGGCGTTCTATCAGGCCAGCGGCGCCTACGGCTTTCGCGATCAGCTTCAGGACGTGATGGCCCTCACGGTGTCCAGGCGAGACCTCGCGCGTCAGCACGTGCTTCGGGCCGCCGCGCGGCAGTTCGTCGAGGGCGACGTCCAGCACTGGTGGCACCCGCTAACGGGTCGCGGCGTTCGGACCCGCATCTCCGACGATCTGCTCTGGCTTCCGTACGTGGTCCTCCGGTATCTCGAGGTCACCGAAGACGCGGGCCTCCTCGACGAGATCGTTCCGTTCCTCGGGGGGCCGCTCCTCGCCGCCGGGCAGTCCGAGTCGTATTTCGAGCCACGCGTGTCCGGAGAGCGGGGTACGCTGTTCGAGCACTGCGCCCGCGCGCTCGACCGCAGCCTGTCGGTCGGGAGCCACGGTCTCCCGTTGATGGGGACCGGGGACTGGAACGACGGGATGAACCTCGTGGGCGCCGAAGGGAAGGGGGAGAGCGTCTGGCTCGGCTGGTTCCTTCAGACGGTCCTGACGGAGTGGGCGGAGCTAGCCGACGCGCGCGGGGCGGTGGAGCGCGCGAAGACGTGGCGCTGCCACGCCGGCGCGCTGAAAGAATCGCTCGAACGAGAGGCCTGGGACGGCGAGTGGTATCGGCGCGCGTACTTCGACGACGGCACGCCGCTCGGATCCGCGGCCAACGATGTGTGCCGCATCGATTCGATCGCGCAATCGTGGGGCGTGATCTCGGGAGCCGCCGAGGCGGCTCGGGGACGGCGCGCCATGGCGGCGGTCGAGGAATACCTCGTCCGCCGGGAGGCCGGCCTCGTGTTGCTCCTCGCGCCGCCGTTCGACCGCACCCTCCTGGAGCCCGGCTACATCAAAGGGTATCTGCCGGGCGTCCGAGAGAACGGCGGCCAGTACACCCACGCGGCGCTCTGGTCGGTCATCGCCTTCGCCACGCTCGGCGACGGAGACAGGGCCGCCGAGCTCTTCGCGATCCTGAACCCGATCAACCACACCAGCACGCCAGCTGGCATTCACCGCTACAAGGTCGAGCCCTACGTCCTCGCCGGGGACGTCTATGCCGAACCCCCGCACGTCGGCCGCGGGGGCTGGACGTGGTACACGGGGTCCGCCGGATGGATGTATCGAGCCGGCCTCGAGTGGATTCTCGGATTCCGGTTGCGTGGCACGCGGCTCGTGGTCGATCCTTGTATCCCGCGTGCGTGGCAGGGCTTCAACATCGCGTTCCGCTATCACTCTGCGCGGTACGACATCGCTGTCGAGAACCCGCAGGGCGTGACTCGGGGGGTGTCGTCCGTGGAGGTCGATGGCGTGCCGTACGACGGCCAGGCGAGTATCCCGCTCGCCGATGACCAGAAGAGACACCGGATCCGGATCGTTCTCGGCTAAATTAGTTTGCCCGTCAAATCAGACCGAAGTGCCGAACCAATCTCATTTCTTCAAAAGAAGTTCAAGCCCATCGGCGCATGCTCGGGCTACAGCATAGCCAGCCTTTTCTTGCCCGGGCATCTTATCCCAGCCACCCTTTTCAATGACTTCAGCTCTCTGCCAGCTACTTACGTCCCCGAGTTCTTTAAGTTTCTTTTCGTGGTTCGGTTGCTTCATAAATTGGGCGACGCAGATCGCCGCCTGACTCGCCAAGACCGCCTCTTTGGTCATCGTTTGCGTCGTGCTGGAGGTTGTCCAACCACCCCACGCAAAGCCGATGATCATTGCGATGACTGCCCCACAAATGAGGCCCCAAACTCCATACTTCATCTTCGCTGCAGTCTCTGGCTTCATTGACACGACCTCCTGAACCCGGATTTTCGATATGGCCCTGGAGCTTGTGTGACCGGTGCTTCCGGGTTAGGTCACACCGACCGTGGCGTCGAGAGACACCGCCGCCGAGTCGCCGCCCACTGCCTATTCCCGCCGATCCGTATGCGGCCCTCCGTATCATGTCGGGTGCGAGTCGCTCGTTGCGCCCGAGGATCTTCGCAAACAGGCGCTACGTCAAGTGGCTCCCGGCCAGTGGTCCCGGCCAGTTGGAGCCTCAAAGGACCGGGCATGTCGCACGAGACGCCCGCCGGTCTTGAAGAGCCGCTGCCGCAGGCTCGTCAGGGACCAGCTCTGGATGGTGACGGGCAGGGCGAGCCGTCGCAGGCGATTGCCCAAGTCGTAGGCCGTGCGCGAGGAGGCCACGCTGCGCTCGGTGCTCCAACAAACCCGAATTTCTTCGGGGTCCCAGAGCCAGTCGGCGGTTTAAGACAATTCCCCCAAAGTTGCGCGGTCGATGCCCCAGGATTCAATGAGCGGATCCAAGAAGGGGACGCAGTGCTCAGTGCGATTCTCGAGGATCGCTCTCCTCAAAAGCAAAGCAATGGCTCGAGCGCACCTGTGTCATACTGCTGCGGTCTGGTTCGGTCGTCGGTTCGCAGTGAACCCCCCTCCTCATCAGACCAGGTCTCTGGCGCTCGCTTCCGCGGTTCCCCGGTCGAGAAGTTCAACGACCAGGAAATGGACGACCGGACATTGAAGGTGGAGATCGCCAAGTCCGGGGGCGCCGGCGGCAAAGACGGCGGGTACCGCAGCAGCGGCGGGCGCAGCGGTCGCTACTACATAGGGAGAAGTGCTGGAGCGAGCTTGACGACGCCGTCCTCGCCTGTCTCAGGGAGCCCGGCGGGAGGAGCCCAGGGGAGATCGGCCGCCGGGTCGGCGGGTCGATACGGGGGCGATGCGACGTTCCAAATCTCGAGCTCTCGTCTTGGTATTTTGGCCCGGATGATCGGCCAGGAGGATAGGATGTTCACGATGCCCTTCAGAAAGCTAGAGCGCGAACAAGGCTGCTTTCCGGAGCGTTGCACGAGGCCGGGAAGAGACTCAAGGCCGAGGCCCAGCGGTTCTGCAGCGAGCAGTGCCGGGGCGTTATCTTGGAGCGATTGAGGCATGAGACACGGAGCTCGCGCGGCCGAACTACCGCGAGACGGCGGCGCAGGCGCGGACGCTGAAGGGTCACGAGAATGTCCGTGCTGATCACCCAGCCACGGCAGCAGCTAAAATTTGCGGACGGCAACGCCTTCCAGCTCGAGCTGCGGCGCCGGGTCGAGGAGTATTTTCGAACCACCGGCCGCCGGCCACGCGACTGCTGGCAGATGTACTTGAAGACGGCCATCCTCCTCGCCGGTTTCGCGGTGTCGTATACGCTGCTGGTCTTCGTGGACCAGACTTGGTGGCAGGGCCTCCTGCTGGCAGTGCTGCTCGGCCTCTTGGCGGCCGGGATTGGCTTCAATATCCAGCACGACGGCGGCCATCAGGCCTATTCCAACCACCCCTGGGTCGACAAACTCATGGCGATGACGCTGGAATTGATCGGCGGGAGCTCCCACCTGTGGCGGTGGAAGCACGTCGTCCTGCATCACACCTATGTCAATATCACAGGCCATGACACCGACATCGATCTCGGTCTCCTCGCCCGGCTGACTCCGCATCAAAGGCGTCTCCCGTATCACCGGTGGCAGCACCTCTACCTCTGGCCGCTTTACGGATTGCTGGCCATCAAGTGGCAACTTCTTGATGATTTCCGAAAGCTCATCAGCGGTCGCATCAGCAACCAGCCGTTCCCGGGCCCGAAGGGCCGGGAGCTGGTGATCTTCATCGCCGGCAAAGCGATCTTCTTCACCATGGCCTTCGGGATCCCGCTGCTGTTCCACTCCATCGGGGTCGTCCTGCTCTACTACGGGGTAGCCGGGTTGGTGGCGGGTATGGCCCTGAGTGTGGTGTTTCAGGTCGCACATTGCGTGGAAGAGGCGGAGTTTCCGCTGCCCCGGGAGGATACTGGGCGCGTCGAGCACGCGTGGGCCATCCATCAGGCGGAGACCACCGTGGACTTCGCCCGGCGGAGCCGAGTTGTCGCTTGGCTCATCGGCGGCTTGAATTTCCAAATCGAGCACCACCTCTTCCCCCGGCTCTGCCACGTCAATTATCCCGCGATCTCAAAACTCGTGGAAGAGACCTGTCGAGAGTTCGGGATCAAGTACACAGAGCACAGGTCATTCCGGGCGGGTCTAGCGTCGCATTTCCGGTGGCTGCGGCGGATGGGGATGCCAACGACGAAGTCGGGAGAAACCGGCGCTTGGCCGGAGGCGGTCGACTCGAAGAGCGCGCCCCGCGTCCGCCCGGCGAGGTGGAGCCGTCGCTGCTGGCCGAGGTCCTCTGTGAAGAGGACGAGCCGATCTTCCCCGGGCAAAGCCTGAGAATTTCAATGTCTCCCATCAGATCGCAGCCGGCGTATCGTTCGATCTTCACTCCAAGCACTTCCCGCGAGCGGCAAGAGAATTTCGCAGCCTACTGGTCCTTCTCCCGGGCCCATTCCGGTGAGCTGTTCGAGGAAGAGAAGGATCTGTCGAAGTGAAGATTCGCGACCTAAAGCGAAAGCATCGAGAGGCTGTCGTTTCTGTATGGCCGCCGCAAGTGCTGGCGGATGCTGGCGCTACCTTAGTGCGCCCCGGTGATGGCGTGCTCAAGGGCGTGAGGAGGATAGCCAAGCGCCTGTCACTCGTTATCGAGCACCGGGGGCGAGAAGTTGTCGGCCGTCTCGAATGCGACGAACCATCAACGCTGGACGCCGTCGAGAAGGTGCTCAGGGCGCACATTGATGAACCAATCCAGGCCATCGGCGATCTGGACGTTTAGCCCCGCTCGCAAGGCGGCGCAGGCGAGGTAAATGGAAGGCGCTATGGTGAGTCTCGTGAGCGTCGGGCAGTACACGGGGCTTCGCCGCTTCTTCGGCAACCCGCCGGTAGGCATTATCGGAGCTGTCGCGAGCGTTGTGAGCCTCATCCTTGCAAGAGTCTTTTACCTTCAGGGCCAGCGCTATCCAGAATTGGAATACCTCGCTCATCCTGCACCCGTGGTATTGGCTCCGCCGGGCGGGGCGCTACAGGTCCAGTTCAACCATCGAGGGGCAATCATCATTGCGAAACCTCGGGGCGAAACCCGAGCCACCACTTTCGCCGCAGGACTACCACCTGATTCGCATACCGCTCACCGCTAAGCGTCTAGCCTCTGTTTGCGATGCCTAACGACTAATGAAGATTACCAGGCCAAATCAAAGAGGGAAGAACGTTATAGTACGAGATATTAAAAGACAGTATCACGTGAGGCGCCTCTGGGACTTCGATGAGGACGCGGTGTACGTAACTGACGAGTCGGGGTATCAGAAGCTTTCTCTAGGGCAAAAGGTAGTACCAGTCGGATTCCCACGTCAGGACGTGTTCGAGTACGACGAGGAGGCGGTAGCTACGACGGACTGGGCGCGGCTACAGCTGTGGCGACCCTCCTTCTTTCCAGCCGGACCGCGTTAACGGCGCGTCGGTCGCGACGCGGCCTGCCAGATCCGCTCCTCGATCATGGCCTCGAGGTGGTCCGCCGCTTTAGGAGGGGGTGGCGTTCTTCTCCCTACGGCTCCCCCACCGGCACGTAGTCCTGTCCTTAGCCAAAACCGCGTCCAACTCGGGTGTTTTAGGCCGTTGGCCTCGTGGAGGCGCAGCGCGTAGAAGCGGATGGCGTCGCCTCCTTCAACGACTGGACGGCGTAGTCGGAGCGGTCGACGTAGCCGCGGTCGAGCCGTCCTCTGGGTCAGCGGCCTCGAAATGCCGCGTTCAGTGACAATTCCGGTGACAATTCAGTTACAGCGTGGAGAGGGCGTTCGCTAAACGGCTGAAAACCTGGTTGGCAGCGAGCCGGTAACACCAGGATTTTTCGTCCAGTGCGCGAGGGCGCGTAAGTGACTGGAATGGTGGGCAGGGACGGGATTGAACCGCCGACACCAGGATTTTCAGTCCTGTGCTCTACCAACTGAGCTACCTGCCCACCAGACGCGACAGGATAACAAAGGGGCGCGGGACTGTCTATTCGACGGCCGCGACGACGCCGATCGCCCCGCTCTTCTCGAAGACGAGCGTGACGATGACGACCTCGCCCGGCTCGAGCGCGCGCGTGAGCGCCGAGAGCACGACGCGCCGGCCGTCCGGCTCGAACCGGACGAGCACGCCACCCGGCACCTCGAGCCGCCCGAGCGGCGAGCCCGACGGCCCGACGAGCTCCGCGCGCCCGGCGACCGGCGTCTCGACCCGCGTGAGCACGTCACCGAACTTCCCCGTGTTGTTGAGGTCGGCGTAGAACACGGCCTGGTCCCCGTCCCGGATGACCCGCCCGTTCGCCGGCTGGATGCGGATGCCGCCGACGTCCGTGATGCTGGGGTAATAGGTGCAGGCGCCGAGCGCGAGCGCACCCACGGCGAGGACCGCGCGCGCGACGCGGTGCCGCGTCATGCGCCCCCGAAGGCGCCGTCGGCGACCATCGCCCGGAACGCCTTCTCGTAGCCCTGAAGCGTCCGCTCGAGGGCCTCCTCGGTGTGGACGGCCGAGATCCAGCCGTGGTTCGCCGAGCAGTCGACGCCGTTGTTCAGCAAGGCACAACGGAGCAGGTGATAGAGGCTCCCCTTGCGCGGCCGGTCCGGGCCGGCGAGGCCGGGCTTCCCCTCGAACGACACGTGGTAGATCGAGGCCTCGCCGTAGCAGGTACCGGGCGCGCCGACGCGCTTCATGACGTCGGCGAGCGCGCGCCGGAGCTCGTCGCCCAGCTTGTTCGCGCGCGCCTGGAGCGAGGCGTCCGCGCAGAGCTCGAGCGTCGCGATGGCCGCCGCGGCGCAGAGCGGGTTCGCGTTGAAGGTCCCGGCGTGGGCCACGCGCTGGCTCCGGTCCCAGTCGGGATCGCCGCGGAAGGCGAGCATGCCCATGAGCTCGCGCTTGCCGCAGAGCGCGCCGCCCGGAAGCCCGCCGGCGACGATCTTCGCAAGCGTGGTGAGGTCGGGCGTCACGCCGAAGTAGGCCTGGGCGCCGCCGGGCGCGTAGCGGAAGCCCGTGATCACCTCGTCGAAGATGAGCACGACTCCCTGGCGCGTCGTCAACGCCCGAAGCTCCTGGAGGTAGCCCGGGATCGTCGGCGTGGTCCCCGCCTGGCCGCCAGCGGGCTCGAGGATGACCGCGGCGACGTCGCCGCGGGCGAGTGCCTGCTCGACGGCCTTGATGTCATTGGGCGGGCAGATCACGATCTGATCGAGCGTGGCGCCCGGGACGCCCGCCGACATGGGCACGTCGTACGGCGGATTCACGGCGGCGACGGCGCCATCGTGCCAGCCGTGGAAGTGGCCCGCGAGCTTCACGATCCGGGACCGTCCGGTGTACGCGCGCGCGATGCGCATGGCGAGGTGCGTGGCCTCGGTGCCCGACATGGTGAAGCGTACGAGCTCGGCGCAGGGCACGAGCCTGTTCACGAGCTCGGCCCACCGCACCTCGAGCTCGTGGCAGGCGCCCACGTGGGTGCCCCGCGCCATCTGCTCCTGCACCGCCCGGACGACCGCCGGGTGGCAGTGGCCGAGGAAGAGCGCGCCGTGGCCCATCCAGTAATCCACGTACTCGTGGCCGTCGACGTCCCACTTGCGGGGACCCTGGGCGCGGTCGACGTAGATCGGGAACGGCGTCAGGTGGCGGATGTCGTGCGTGATCCCGCCCGGAATCGCCGCGCGGGCCCGCTCCCAGAGCGCCGCCGACTTCGGATGCTTGGCGCGGTACTCGTCGTGGATTTTCATGCCGGTATGATACCCGAACGCGCGGCCCACCGGAGCAGCTCGACGACCGCCGCGTGGGCCTCGATCGGCAACCCGTCCACCGTGGGCTCGCGCCGCCGGGTGACGCCGTCGGAGGCCCCGGCGGCGACGCACGCCTCCACCAGGTGCCGCTCCAGCTTCGGCGTGTGGAGGAGGTCCCGCCCGGCGAGGCGCGAGAGCGCCGCGACGACCCCGTAGCCGCCCCAATTCGACACGCCGGCCACGACGAGGTGATCGACGCCCACGACCGACGCGATCCGCGCGTGGAGCGGCCCGAGCCGCCGAAGCCCCGCGCGCGCGACGCCCATGCCGATCTCGTTGCCGCCGTCGCCGATGCCGATGGTGCATGGACGGAGCCACCGCGCACCTCTCTCAGGCCGCCGACGGTGGGAGCCGGCCCCGCGACCCCCGCTACAAAGGAACATGCCGTCGAGCGGGGCGTTCCACGCCGCGACCGACTCGCCGCGCATGCTCAAGTAATCGCCGGCGCGATTCCGGCCCGGACGCTCGATCGCGACGAGGTGCGTCGGGCGCTCCTTGGCGAGCAGCGCGCGCGCCGCGTCCTCCTCGTCGGGGCCGACGAGGATCTCCGGAGGCTCTCCGAGCGCGGCGAGCGCGGCGCCCACGATGGGCGCGCTCACGCGGTCCGTCACGTAGCGCACCCGGGCGCCGAGGCTCCGGAGCGCGCGCCCGAGCACCGCGGCGCCCGGCGGTCCGTCCGTCTCGGGCGTGTCGCGGTTCACGGCGAAGCCCGTCACGATCAGCACCCGCCGCGCGCGGATGAGCGCGCGCCCCGCGGCGAGCGCGGCGCCGGGCCGGAAGAACGTCGCGATCCCGCGCCGGCCTGGATCGAGCGCCAGGATCTGATCGAGGAGGTCGTGGGGGGGTCGAGCGCGGGCCGGCGACACGCCTCGCGACGCCGTCACGTGAGCCGCTCGTACAGCAGGAGCTGGTACGCAGCGAGCGGCGTCGCGGCGCCCGCGCCGCCGAAGACCGCGGCGTCGCTGTCGAGCACCAGGCGCCACGCCGTGTCGGGCAGCGACCAGGCGCGCCACGCTGCGCCGAGGTTTGCGATCAGGCGGACCTCGTCGCCAGCCGGCGTGGCGCGGGTCAGCGTGAGCACGGCGTCGTCGAGCGCGACGCGCGTGAGATCCTTGTCGCGCGCGCCGAGCGCCGCGTGGGTACGGCGCAGCGTGAGCCAACGCCGGTAGTACTCGCGCAAGGCGCGGTGGCGCGGGGCCCCGCCGAGCGCGTGGTTGAGCCGCGAGGCGACGAACGTCGCCGGCGCGTTCGGGTCGGCGATCGTCCCCTGCCACCCGAACCGGCTGAACTCTTCGAGACGTCCACGCCGCACGCGCTCGGCAAGCTCCCGGTCGATGAACGACGTGAAGAAATGGAACGGCGCCGTCTCGCCGTACTCCTCGCCCATGAAGAGGAGCGGGACGGCGGGAGCGGCGAAGAGCAGCCCGGCCGCGAGCTTCACCGCCGCAAACGGCACCAGCGTGCTGAGGCGCGCGGCCTGGGCCCGATTGCCGACCTGGTCATGGTTCTGGACGAAGATCACGAAGCGGTCGGGAGACAGGTCGCGGCTCACCGTCCCGCGCGGCCGTCCCCAGTACTGCGAGGGCTCGCCCTGGAACGCGAAGCCCTCGGCGATGGCGCGGGGCAGGTGGTGATCGCCCGTGAAGTCCGCGTAGTAGCCCGCGGTCTCGCCGGTGAGTTGGTGGTGAAGCGCGTGGTGGAAGTCGTCTGACCAGATCGCGTCCAGTCCGAGGCCACCCTCGGCGGGCGCGAGCACGAGACGACGGTCGTTGTCGTGGGACTCGGCGATCACGTGGACGCGCCGCCGCCCCCGCGCCCCCTCCTCGTGGACGGCCTCGGCGAACTCGGTCAGGATGTGCACCGGGCTCGCGTCGTGAATCGCGTGGATGGCGTCGAGGCGGAAGCCGTCGATGTGGAACTCGCTCACCCATGCGCGCCCATTCTCTACGACATGACGTCTGACTCCATGACTCCCCTCGCCGTCGAAGTTCACGGCGGGACCCCACGGCGTCTTGTACCGGTCGCTGAAGTACGGCCCGTACTCCGCAAGGTGGTTCCCCTCGGGCCCGAGGTGATTGTAGACGACGTCGAGGAGGACCGAGAGCCCGGCCGCGTGGCACGCGTCCACCAGACGGCGCAGTCCGCGCGGGCCCCCGTAGGTGGACTGGGGCGCGTAGAGGTGGACGCCGTCGTAGCCCCAGTTACGCGAGCCCGGAAACTCGGCGACGGGCATGAGCTGGACGGCGGTGACGCCCAGGTCGACAAGCGCGGGAAGATGCTGGATGATCGCCTCGAAGGTCCCGGCCGCCGTGAACGTGCCCACGTGCAGCTCGTAGATGACCAGGTCGCCCGGTGCGTGGCCTCGGAAGTCCTCGTCGGTCCACAGGAAACGCCGCGAGTCCACCACGGCCGAAGGACCGTGCACGCCCTCCGGCTGCCAGCGCGCGGTCGGATCGGGACGGTACCGCTCGCCGTCCAGCCGGTACCTGTACCGCGTGCCCGGCGCCACGTTGGCCATGGTCAGGGTAAAGACGTCGTCCGCGCCCCGGGTCATCGGCTGGGGGCGCCGGCCCTCCATCGCCACTTCCACCGACCGGCACCGGGGCGCCCAGACGGCGAAGGTGACCGTATCTTCACGAACGCTTGCGCCCAGCACGTTCATACGCTCCAATGAACCAACCTATGGGCTCGGCCTTCGCGCTGGTCTTGCACACCCACCTCCCGATGGTGCTGAATCACGGCCGGTGGCCTCACGGCAGCGACTGGCTCTGCGAGGCCGCGTTCGAGTGCTACCTCCCCCTGCTCGAGACCGCCCACCGCCTGGTCGCCGACGGCATCTCGCCCAAGTGGACGATCAACCTCTCCCCGATCCTCACCGAGCAGCTCGCCTCGCCGGAGTTCCAGAAGGAGCTCTCTTTTTACTACGAGAACGTCCGGCGCGCCTGCGTGGAATCGCGCGCGCACTTCGAGGGCGCCGGCAACAAGGAGATCGTGCGGCTCGCGTCCTTCTGGGAAGAGTTCTACGAGCGCATGTGGGAGATGCACCGCCGGATCGGCGGCGACATCCCCGGCACCTTCGCCGAGCTCCAGCGCGGCGGCCACGTCGAGATGATCACCTGCGCCGCGACCCACGGCTACCTCCCGCTCCTCGGCCGCGACGAGTCGATCCACCTCCAGCTCCGCACCGCCGTCGAAACGCACCGCCGCCACTTCGGCCAGGCGCCCCGCGGCATCTGGCTCCCAGAGTGCGCGTATCGGCCGCGCTACGAGTGGACCCCGCCGACCGGGCGCGACAGTGGCCGCGTCCGGAGGGTCAGGCCCGGCATCGAGGAATTGCTCGCCAGGCACGGGCTCGAGTACTTCGTGGCGGACGCGCACCTCGTCTCGGCCGGCGATCCCGTCTTTCTCTACCGCGACTTCGTGCCGTTCAAGGCGAGACGCGACGAGCCCGCCACGTCGGTGCCTGGGACCGAGGCGCGCTCGCCCTACGCGTCGTATCGGGTCGCGTCGCGCGGCGGCAGCGGGACGGCGGTCGCGTTCTTCCGCGACCCGAAGACCACGCTCCAGGTCTGGAGCCGCGCGCACGGCTATCCGGGGGACTACGCGTACCTCGAGTTCCACAAGAAGCACTTCCCCGGCGGGCTGCGCTTCTGGCGCATCACGGACAACTCCGGCGACCTCGGCCGCAAGATCGCGTACGACCCTGCGCTCGCCGTGCAGAAAGTCGGCCTCCAGGCCCGCCATTTCGTCGAGCTCGTGACGTCCACGCTGGCCGCGGCCCGCGCCGACGGGCCGGCCGTCGTCTGCTCGCCCTACGACGCGGAGCTCTTCGGCCACTGGTGGTTCGAGGGCCCGCTCTGGCTCGAGCAGGTCACCCGTGAGATGGCGCGAGGCGGCGGCGTGACGCCGGCGACGCTCGGTGAAGCGCTGGCCGCCGTGGAGCCGCGGGCGACGCTCGCCTTGCCCGAAGGCAGCTGGGGCGAGGGCGGGGACCACCGAGTCTGGCTCAATCGCGACACCGAGTGGACGTGGGACCGCGTGTACAGCGCCGAGGCCGAATGGGCGGCGCACCTCGCCGCCACGCGCGCGGCGAAGGGCGACCTCGCCCGCGCGCTCACCCAGGCCACGCGGGAGCTCCTGCTGCTGCAGGCGTCCGACTGGCAGTTCCTGATCACGACCGGCACCGCGCGCGACTACGCCGAGCGCCGCGTGGCCGAGCACTACGCGGAGTTCAAGCGCCTCTCGGAGATGGCGCGCGGGCTCGCCTCGGGCGAGCCCCTCTCCCCAGACGACGCGAACTCGCTGCGCCGCCTCGAGCGCGAGGACTTCTGCTTCCCCGACCTCGAGCCGGCGTGGGGCATGGGCCCGCCCGGGCAGGGCTGAGCGCGATGCCGCGGCGGGCCCGGGTCCTCGCGCTGATCATGGCCGGCGGCAAGGGCGAGCGGCTCCAGCCGCTCACCCGCGAGCGGTCCAAGTCGGCGGTGCCGTTCGGTGGGCGGTTCCGGCTCGTCGATTTCGTGCTGTCGAACTTCATGAACTCCGAGCTCCCGTCGATCTACGTGCTCGTCCAGTACAAGTCGCAGTCGCTCATCGAGCACCTGCGGGTCGCGTGGCGCACGAGCGGACAGCTGCCCGACTTCTTCGTCACGGTCGTCCCGCCGCAGATGCGCTTCGGGTCGGGCTGGTACCGGGGGACCGCCGACGCCGTGCTCCAGAACCTCAACCTGATCGACGACTTCAACGCCGACGTCATCGCGATCTTCGGCTCGGACCACATCTACCGGATGGACGTGACTCAGATGCTCGCCTTCCACCAGGCGGCCGGCGCCGACGTCACGATCGCCGCGCGACCGGTCCCCGTCGAGGACGCGTCCGCGTTCGGCGTGTTGCGCGTGGATCGGCGGGGGTGCGTCGTCGAGTTCGCCGAGAAGCCCTCGACGCCGGCGCCCATGCCCGACCAGACGGGCTGCGCCCTCGTCTCGATGGGCAACTATCTCTTTTCGCGCCAGGCGCTCATCGCCGCGCTCCTGGCCGACGCACGGCGCTCGACCGACCACGACTTCGGCCGCTCGATCATCCCGGAGCTGGTGCCCGGCGGGCGCGTCTACGCCTACGACTTCCAGACGAACGAGGTGCCGGGGGTGAAGCCGTACGAGGAGCCCGCCTACTGGCGCGACGTCGGCACGATCGAGGCCTACTGGGAGGCCCACATGGACCTCCTCGGCGAGTCGCCGCGCTTCGATCTCGACAACCGCGCCTGGCCGATTCGGAGCGAGCACCATCCCGGTCCGGCCGCGCGGTTCATCGGCGGGGACGTCGACAACGCCCAGATCGGCGAAGCGTCGCTCGTCAAGCGCGCCACGATCCGCAACTCGATCCTCGGCCGGAGCGTGTGGGTGAACGAGGGCGCCGCCATCGAGGACTCCATCGTCATGGACCACACGACGGTCGGCAAGGGCGCCCGGCTCCGGCGCGCGATCATCGACCGCTTCAACATCATCCCCGCGGACACCGAGATCGGCATCGATTCTGCGCAGGACCGGCGGCGGTTCTTCGTCGACCGCACCGGGCTCGTGGTGGTGCCGCGCGGCGGGCGTCGCGAGTTCCTGAGGGGTCTCGAGGAATTTTGACCCGCGCGATCGTCATCCACGGCCACTTCTACCAGCCGCCCCGCGAGAACCCCTGGCTCGAGTCCGTCGAGGTGCAGGATGGGGCGGCGCCGTTCCACGACTGGAACGAGCGGGTGACCGCCGAGTGCTACGCGCCGAACACCGCGGCGCGGCGCGTGGACGAGCAGAACCGCGTCCTGGACATCGTCAACAACTTCGAGAAGATCTCGTTCAACGCGGGTCCGACGCTGCTGGCGTGGCTCCAGCGCCATCGTCCCGACGTCTACGCCAAGATCGTCGCCGCGGACCGCGCGAGCGCGAGCGCGCGCGGCGGTCACGGCAACGCGATCGCGCAGGTGTACAACCACATGATCATGCCGTTGGCGCTCCGGCGCGACAAGGTGACGCAAGTCCGGTGGGGCGTCGAGGACTTCCGCGCCCGGTTCGGCCGCGAGCCCGAGGGCTGCTGGCTCGCGGAGACGGCCGTCGACAACGAGACCCTCGAGGTGCTCGCCGAGGCCGGCCTCCGGTTCACGATCCTGGCGCCACACCAGGCGTGGCGCGTCCGGCCGCTCGGTGCCGAGGCGTGGGACGAGGTCAACGACCGCGTGGACCCGAGCCGCGCCTACCGCTGGCGCGGCCCCCGCGGGCTCGAGCTCGCGCTCTTCTTCTACCACGCGCCGATCGCGCGGGGGATCGCCTTCGAGAACCTCCTCGAGCGGAGCGAGCATCTCGTCGCGTGGCTCTACGCGGCGTTCGCCGACACGCCCGACCGGCCGCAGCTCGTCCACTGCGCGACCGACGGCGAGTCGTACGGCCACCACCGCCGCTTCGGTGAGATGGCCCTCGCCGCGGCGGTCCGCCAGATCGAGGCGGAAGGGTCGGTCGCGCTCACCAACTACGGCGCCTTCCTCGCCGCGCACCCGCCCACCGACGAGGTGGAGATCCACGAGCGCACCTCGTGGAGCTGCGCCCACGGCGTCGAGCGCTGGCGGTCCGACTGCGGCTGCCGGACCCGGAGCGACTGGCGGCAGGGGTGGCGCGCGCCCCTCCGGGAGGCGTTGGACTGGCTGCGCGACGCGATCGACCCCTTGTTCGAGGCGCGCGCCGGCGCGCATCTCAAGGACCCGTGGGCCGCGCGCGACGCCTACATCGACGTGCTCCTCGACCCGAGCCCGGCACGCCTCGACGCGTTCTTCGCGGCGCACCAGCGCACGCCGCTCGACGCGGCCGCCCGCATCGAGACCCGGCGGCTCCTCGAGCTCGCGCGCCACCGCCTGCTCATGTACACCTCGTGCGGCTGGTTCTTCGACGAGATCTCGGCGCTCGAGCCCGTGCAGATCCTCCGCTACGCGTCCATCGCGCTCCAGTATCTCGGCGACCTCGGCGGCGGCCGGCTCGAGCCGGAGTTCGTCCGCCGCCTCGAGGCGGCGCCGAGCAACATCCCCACGATCCGCGACGGCGGTGAAGTCTACCGTCGGCTCATCCGCCCGACCGCGGTGGACCTCCGTCGCGTCATCGCCCACTACGCGATCACCGGGCTGTTCGACGAACACCCGAGCGAGGCGCGGATCTATGCCTACCGGGTCGCGCGTCTCGACGAGTCGCGCGAGGCCTCCGACGACACCGCACTCCGCATCGCCCGCGTCCGCGTGAGCGCCCTGGCGACGGGCGAAACGCGCGAGATGATGTACGCCCTCGCCCACTACGGGCGTCACGACTTCTCGTGCGGGATCCGGGCGTGGGAGGACGTGACGACCTACGACGCGCTGCGTGCGGACCTCCTGCGGCGCTGGGCGCAGGGCAGCGTCGCGGACGTCGTCCGCGGCATGGACGAGCACTTCCCGGGCGAGCCCTTCACGCTCGCCCACCTGTTCCTCGACGAGCGCCGGCGCGTGCTCACGAGCCTCATCCACGCGGTGCTCGACCGGCACGAGGAAACGTACCGTCGCATCTGGGAGGAGAACCGAAAGCTTGTCCACGACCTCCGCCAGGTCGACGTGCCGATCCCGGAGGCGCTCCGGCTGGTCGCGCGGCACGTGCTCGAGCGGCAGGCGCGCGACGAGCTCGAGCGCCTCGACGTCCTCGACGCCATCCCCGAGCGCGTCTTCGGGATTGCGGCGGAGGCGAAGACGCTCGGCGTCGAGCTCGACCTCGGGCCCGTGCGCTTCGCGATGCGTCGCGCGGTCCAGCGCGCGCTCGAAGGGGTGGCAGCGGCCCCCACGGCCGAGCGCGTCGCCGCGGCGATGGCCCTGATCCGGGGCGCGCGTTCGCTCGCGCTGCCGTACGGCCACTGGGCCACACAGAACCAGTTCTTCGAGCTCTGGGGCGCTCACCCCGAGGCGCGCGCCGTGCTCGAGCCGCTCGCCGCGGCGCTCGGTTTCGAGCTCCCCGCGTGAGGGCACCCGGCGTGGGCGCGATCGTTCATCCGCGCCGCACCGTCGTGATCGAAGCCGTCGCCCCCACGGTCGATGGCGGCCGGTATCCCGTGAAGCGCGAGGTGGGCGCCGTCCTCGAGGTGACGGCCGACATCTTCAAGGAAGGCCACGAGGTGCTCGTCGCCTCTCTGAAGTACCGGCGGGCCGCCGAGCGCACGTGGCGAGACGCTCCGATGCGCCACATCGACAATGACCGCTGGGCAGGCACGCTCCCGCTCGACAGCGTCGGGCGGTGGGTCTTCACCATCGAGGCGCTCGCCGATCCGTACCGCTCCTGGCTCGCCGACCTCGCCAAGCGCCACGCGGCGGGGCAGGACCTCACGAGCGAGCTCGAGGAGGGGCTGGCGCTGATCCGCGCGGCGGCCGCGCGCGCCGGGGGTGAGGACGCCCGGCTCCTCACCGCGGCCGCGCGGCAGATCGAACGGGCACCCGGTCCCGACACGGCGGTCGTCTTCGCCAGCGAGGAGCCGCTGGTGCGGCTCATGGAGCGTCACCTCGACCACACCGACGCGACCTGGTGCGAGCGGGAGTTCGAGGTGATCGCCGACCGCGAGCGCGCGCGCTTCGCCGCGTGGTACGAGTTCTTCCCGCGCTCGAGCGGGACCTTCAAGGACGCCGAGGCGCAACTCGAGCGCGCGGCGGCGATGGGCTTCGACGTCGTCTATCTGCCGCCCATCCACCCGATCGGGCGTACGAACCGCAAGGGCAAGAACAACGCGCTCACGGCGCGGCCCGGCGACCCTGGAAGCCCCTGGGCGATCGGCAGCGCGGAGGGCGGCCACACGGCGGTCCACCCGGAGCTCGGCACCCTCGACGACTTCGACCGGTTCGTCGAGCGCGCGCGCAGCCTCGGCCTCGAGGTGGCGCTCGACTTCGCAATCCAGTGCTCGCCCGACCACCCGTGGGTCGCCGAGCACCCGGAGTGGTTCTTCCACCGTCCCGACGGCACGATCAAGTACGCCGAGAACCCGCCCAAGAAGTACCAGGACGTCTACCCGCTCAACTTCCTCTGCCCGGACCCGGTCCCGCTCTGGCAGGAGATGCGGCGGATCCTCGAGTTCTGGATCGCCCACGGCGTCCGCGCGTTCCGCGTCGACAATCCCCACACCAAGCCGGTGAAGTTCTGGGCCTGGCTGATCGGCGAGGTCCAGGGCGCCCACCCGGACGTCATCTTTCTCTCCGAGGCGTTCACGCGGCCCAAGGTCATGAAGGCGCTCGCCAAGGCGGGATTCACGCAGTCCTACACCTATTTCACGTGGCGCAACGAGAAAGGGGAGCTGACCGACTATCTCGCCGAAATCACGACGTCGCCGGTGGCCGACTACTTTCGTGGCCACCTCTGGCCCAACACCCCCGACATCCTCCACGCGACGCTCCAGGAGGGCGGCCGGCCCATGTTCAAGCTGCGCCTCGTGCTGGCGGCGACGCTCTCCTCGCTCTACGGCATCTACTCGGGATACGAGCTCTGCGAGAACACACCCGCGGCGACCGGATCGGAGGAGTATCTCGACTCGGAGAAGTACGAGTTGAAGCGGCGCGACTGGAACGCCCCCGGCAACCTCGTGGACTTCGTCTCCCGCGTCAACCGGATCCGCCGCGAGAACCGTGCCCTCCACCTCTACACGAATCTGCGCTTCTACCACGCCGACAACGCGAGGGTCCTCTTCTACGGCAAGACGACCCCGGAGCGAGACAACGTCGTCTTCGTCGCGGCCAGCCTGGACCCGTTCGCGCCGCAGGCCTCCGTCGTCGAGCTGCCGATCGGCGAGCTCGGCATCGCCCCAGACCAGCCCTACCGGATGCACGAGCTCCTGAGCGACCGTTGGTTCGAGTGGCGGGGGCCCCGCGGCTACGTGGAGCTACACCCGGAGGTCGACCTCGCGCAGATCTTCGTCCTTCACGGCTGAGGCGCCTTCGGAGCCGGCGGGTCGGGTGCCTCCGGAGCCGGCTGGAGCCTCGCCGCCGTCGGCTGAGGCACCGTGAAGACCATCGCCTGGACGTCCCAGCCTTGCTTGTCGAAGTAGACGAGCAGCCCGTCCTCGTAGAGGAAGATCTCGAAATCGCCATCATTGCCGACCTTGGACGGGTCGCCCCAGCCGTCGAGGACGAGCTTCTTGTTGAACGAGCCGGGCTTCGTGTCGAGCCGGAAGTCGCGGACGACGTCCTTCTTGTAGCCGTCCGCGGTGAGGAGCCCGAACTCCACGGTCATCCTGTACGTGCCCACGGGCGCCTGGGCGCCCTCGTAGACCCACTGCAGCGTGTCGTAGGCGTCGACCTTCTTCGGCGTGGTCTTCGTCGGTTGCCCGTACCGCGCGCGCACCGCCTCGGTCGTCGTCGTGCCCGGCGTGATCAGGCCCCACTCGGCCGCCCCCGCCGGGCAGGCGGCGAGCGCCAGTACGAGCAGGCCCGCGGCGGCGCCGCGCACGGCTAGTTGGCTCGGAGGGGGGCTTCGCCCCCCTTCCGAAACCTCCCCCCAGGATCGGTTGCGCCGGCAAAGCCGGCGCTCGGAGGGCGGCTACTTCGCACTAGAACCCCAGCGCCGCGCCGTCGCCGCGTGGATCGGCGCCGCCCATGAGCGTGCCGTCACGCCGGACGATCCCGTGGGCGTGGCCGACCCGCGTGAAGAACTCGGGCGCCGTCTTCACGCGGTGGCCCCGCCCTTCCAGCGCGGCCACGACGCGGCCCGGCACGCGCGCCTCGATGTGGGTCGTGTCCGCCGGCTCGTCGGGCAGGAACGCGCCGATCAGGAAGCGCGGCCGCTCGATCGCTTCCTGGATGTCCATGCCGTAATCGAGGACGTTGGTGACGACCTGCGCGTGGAACATCGCCTGACCGTTGCCGCCCATCGTCGCCAACGCCAGCAGGGGCTCGTCGTCCCGCGTGACGATGGAGGCGATGAGCGTGTGGAAGGGGCGCTTCCGGGGCGCCAGCGCGGCGGGATGCGCCGGGTCGAGGCTGAAGTGCCGGCCACGATTTTGTAGGACGACGCCCGTGCCCGCCACGACGACGCCGGAGCCGAAGGCGTTGAAGAGGCTCTGGATCACGCTGATCACGTTGCCGGCCGGGTCGGCGACGACGAACCCCGTCGTGTCCCCCTCGGGGTCGCCGAACGCGAACGACTGCGCCTTCTCCGGGTCGAACTGCGCGCGCCGACGCGCCGCGTACGCCTTCGAGAGCAGCGCCTCCACCGGCAGGCGCGCGTGGGCCGGGTCGCCGATCCACCGGTCCCGGTCGGCGTAGGCGAGCTTCACCATCTCGAGGAGCAGGTGAAGGTGCTCGACCGAGTGGACCTTGAGCGTCGCGAGCGGGAAGCCCTCGATCAGATTCAGCGCGAGCAGCGCTGCGAGCCCCTGGGTCGGCGGCGGCGTCTGGAAGACGCGGACGCCGCGATAGGTCGTCGCGATCGGCTCACCCCATTCGCCGGTGTGCGTGGCGAGGTCCTCCACCGTGAGGAAGCCCTCGGGCTCGAGCCGGCCCGCGATCGCCTGGCCGACACGCCCCGTGTAGAAGAGGTCGGGCCCGTCCGCGGCGAGGTCGCGGAGCGTGCGGGCGAGGTCGGGCTGGGCGAACCGCTCGCCGAGCGCTGGCGCGCGGCCGCCCGGGGCGAAGACCCGGTGCCACTCTGGATCCGGCGTCACCGACGCGTACTCGTGAATCGCCTGACTCACGAGCGACGAGATCGGGAACCCGTCGGCGGCGCTGATCGCCGGCCGCAGCAGATCGCCGAGCGGTCGTGTGCCGAAGCGCTCGAGGAGCATCGCCCACGCGCGGACGCAGCCCGGCACGCTGACCGTGGGCGGGCCGATCACCGGCAGGCGGTCGAGCCCGCGGCGGGCGAGCTCGCCGAGGCTCGCGCGCGCGCCGGAGCGGCCGCCGCCGTTCAGGAAGTGCACACGGCCCGTCGCCGCCTCGTAGTAGAGGCAGAAGAGGTCGCCGCCGAGGCCACAGCTGTTGGGCTGGGTCACCGCGAGCACGCCGTTGACGGCGACGGCCGCGTCGGCCGCCGTCCCACCCGATTTCAGCGTCTCGATGCCCGCGAGCGTCGCGAGCGGGTGCGCGGCGGCCACCATCCCTCGCGTGCCGAGCGCGACAGGCCGATGCGAATAGCCGATTTGCGGCATGACCTCAGGCTCCCCTGAAGAGCTTCGAGATCTCGTCCTGGGCGAAGGCGGTCAGCGGTTCGCGCCGGCTGCCGCTCACCAGCGTGAGGCCCTCGCCGCGCTCCACGACCTGGCCGATGAAGTGACAGTCGATGCCCTCGCGCGCGAGCGCGTGGATGACGATGGACGCGTCGCCGGGGGCGAGCGTCATGAGGAGCGCCCCCGACGCGATCGTGCCGAGCGGATCGAGACCGAACGCCTCGCAGAGCGTCCGGCCCTCGGGCAGCACGATGATCCGGTCCCGGTCGATCCGGAGCCCGACGCGCGCGGCGTCGGCCAGCTCGACGAGCGCCGTCGCCACCCCGCCCTCCGTCGGGTCGTGCATGGCGTGGACCGGGGCGAGCTCGCACGCGATCTCGACCTCGGGGAGCACGCTGAGCCCGGGCGCCCTGAGGAAGTTCCTGGCCTTCCGGATGGTCGCCGGCGGCACGCCGCGCGCGCGGAGCTCGGCCTCCTTCTCGCGCGCGATGATCGCCGCGCCCTCGAGCGGCACGCCCTTGGTGAGCACCACCGCGTCGCCGACGCGCGCGCCGCCCGTCGTCACGAGCCGGTCCTTCGCGACCTCGCCGAGCATCGCGCCGACGACGATCGGGCGGTCGAGGCCGTGCGTGATCTCCGTGTGGCCACCGACGAGCGCCACGTCGAGCTCATCGCACGCCGCGTGGAGCTGGTCGAAGAGCGACGCGACCGCGGCCTCGGTGGTCGCGCCGGGTGGAAGCAGGAGCGTCGCGAGGAACCAACGCGGACGCGCGCCGCGTACGGCGATGTCATTGGCGTTGACCTGGAGCGCGTACCAGCCGATCTCGTCGGTGGCGAACGTGATCGGGTCGGTGGTGGCCACGAGATAGCGGTCGCCCATGTCGATGACCGCCGCGTCCTCACCGACCTTCGGACCGACGACGACGCGGGGATCCCGGAGCGGGTGCTTGTCGAAGATCGCCTGCAGCGTCTCGGCACCAAGCTTGCCGATTGGCAGGAACTGCATGCCGCCGAGTAGTATACACCGCATGCCGGGCGCTGCCGCCGCGGGAGGGCCCGCGGCCGTGGTCGAGTGCGTACCGAACGTGAGCGAGGGCCGCGACCGTGCCCGCATCGACGCGCTGGCCTCGGCCATTCGCGCCGTCCCCGGCGTCACGCTCGCGAACGTCCACGCCGACCCGGACCACCATCGCTCGGTCATCACCTTTCTGGGCACGCCCGACGCGGTCGAAGGCGCCGCGCTCGCCCTGGCCGCGCGGGTCGTCACGCTCGTGGACATGCGCCACCACCGCGGAGTCCATCCGCGCGTCGGCGCCCTCGACGTGCTCCCGTTCACGCCGCTCGTCGGCGTCACGCTGGAGCAGACGGTCGCCCTCGCCCGGCGCGTGGGGCGGGCGATCGGCGAGCGCCACTCCCTGCCGGTCTACTACTACGGCCAGGCCGCCACGCGCCCGGGACGGGAGACGCCGCGGCGACTCCGCCGGGGCGAGTATGAAGGGCTGCCCGCGCGCCTGGCCTCGCCAGACGGCGCGCCCGACGACGGGCCGGCGCGGTTCGACGCGCGCTCGGGAGCCGTGCTCGTCGGCGCGCGCGGCCTGCTCGTGGCCTTCAACGTGTGGCTGGCGACGGACGACCTGACGATCGCGCGCGAGATCGCGCACGCGGTCCGCGAGTCGTCGGGCGGGCTCCCGGCGGTCCAGGCGATGGGCGTGCGCTTGGCGAGCCGCGGGATCGCGCAAGTCGCGATGAACCTCCTCGACTACCGCCGCACCTCGATCCCTCTCGCCTTCGATCGCGTCGTGGACGAGGCGCGCCGGCGCCACGCCCGGGTGAGCCGGAGCGAGCTCGTGGGGCTGGCGCCGCGTGCCGCGTTCGCCGGGCGCGCGCCCGAGAGCGTCGGGCTCGAAACCTTCACGCCGGAGCTCTGCCTCGACACCTACCTCGCGGCGCCCCGCGCACCCGGCGCGTCCCGCCTCGGCTAGGCGCGTGTCGGGTCAAAAGATCGCCGCTCGAGGCTCGAGCGCCCCCCTCCGAGGTTCCTATGACAAGAGCTTCAGGAGGTCGGCGGTCAGGTCATAGAGCTGGGCGCAGCCGGCCGGCCCCCCGAGGTGCGCCTGGACGCGCTTGCGCAGGGCCCCGTCGACCGTCTCGCCCAGCATCGCCGAGATCTTGCGCTGCGGCTCGGTGCAGATCCCCATGTACGGCAGTCGCGGCGTCAGGTGCTCGGCGCTGACGATCGTGCCGCTCGCGAGGTCGATCTCGTAGGTGACCTCGAAGCCGTGGACGTTGTCGTGCATCGAGTGGAACAGCCGCAGCCGGTCGTCGACGCGCTCGAGCCGCGCGACCTTCCGGCGCTCGAAGACGCGGCGCTGGCCCGGGCGGGGGCTGTAGAGCTCGGGCTGCATGGACGTCGCCACCGAGCGGGTTTCGAAGAGGGCCCGGCCCGCGTCGCTGTACGTGAAGCACGAGTTTGGCAGGTCGACCCAGCCGGTCGTGTCGAGCTGCCAGCACTCCCAGGCGTCGCCGCCCGCCGCGCGCGCGGCGCGCGCCCGCGGGAACTTCGCCACCTGCCGCGCGAGTCGCGCGATCTCGATGACCGCGTCCAGCACGAGCGCAGCGCCCTCGCCCGCGCCGGTCGCCACGGCCACGCGCCGTGTGAGACCGCCCACCATCGGCGTGCCGGTGAGCCTCGAGACGCCCTCGACCACGGTGGGCGCGACCCCGCCGGCGAGCGCACGGCAGCGCGCGTGTCGGATCTCGTAGGTCGGCGACGGGAGCGCAACCACCGCGACCTCCACGGCGCGGTCGTCGTCCGAGAGGCTCACGGTGTGGGTGAACGCGTCCACGTGCGTGTTGTCGACCCACCCCTCCATGACGCGCTCGTAGCGGGCGCGGCCGCGCAGCAGCGGAGGCTCGTTCACGTGGCGGCGAGGTACTTCTCGGGGTTCGTGTCGAACGCCGCCGCCTTCGTGGGCTCCACGTTCATCTTGCAGACCGGATCAACCGCCATCGTGTGGCCTCCAGCGCTTGAGCCTGAGACTGTTCGTGACGACCGACACGGACGAGAACGCCATCGCGGCGCCCGCCAGGATCGGCGAGAGCTGGACGCCCCAGAGAGGATAGAGCGCGCCGGCCGCGACGGGGATCAGGATCGTGTTGTACCCGAACGCCCAGACGAGGTTTTCTCGAATCACGCGGATCGTCCGCCGCGAGAGCTCGATCGCCGCGACGACTCCGACGAGATCGCCGCGCATGAGCGTCACGTCGGCGGCGTCGATCGCGACGTCCGTGCCCGAGCCCATGGCGATGCCGACCTCGGCCTGGGCGAGCGCGGGAGCGTCGTTGATCCCGTCGCCGACCATCGCGACGCGGCGCCCCTCCGCCTGGAGGGCCCTGATCTCGCGCGCCTTGTCCTCGGGAAGCACCTCGGCGAGCACGCGGTCCAGGCGCGCCTGGCGCGCGATCGCCTCGGCCGTCAGGCGGTGGTCGCCCGTGAGCATCGCGACGCTCACGCCGAGGCGCTTGAGGGCCGCGACGGCGCGCGTCGCGTCGGGCTTCGGCACGTCGGCGGCGGCGATCACGCCGAGGAGCCGACCAGCGAAGGCGAGGTAGACGGCCGTCTTGCCCTCGGCGGCGAGCTCCCGGACCCGCCCGGCGAGGAGCCTCACGTCGATCCCGCGCGCGTCCATCAGCGTTCGGTTGCCGAGGAGCACGCGACCGTCCGTGGCCATCGCGTCGATCCCCCGTCCCGGCACCGTCGTGAACTCGGCGATCGGCGGCAGCGCGAGCCCGCGCTCCTTGGCGCGCGCGACGATCGCCTCGCCCAGCGGATGCTCGGAGGCCTGCTCCACCGCGGCGGCGAGCGCCAGGATCTCGTCCTCGCTCGCCGCTCCGACCGGGACGACGTCGGTGACGACGGGACGGCCGACGGTGAGCGTCCCGGTCTTATCGAACACGACCGTGTCGACCCGATGGAGCAGCTCGAGTGCCGCCGCGCTCTTGATGAGCACTCCGAACTCGGCGCCGCGACCCGTGCCGACCATGATCGCGGTCGGCGTCGCGAGCCCCATCGCACAGGGGCACGCGATCACGAGGACGGCGACCGCGTTGGTGAGGGCCACGAGGCCGGCAGGCTCGGGGCCGACGAGCCACCACGCGACGAACGTGAGCGCCGCGATCACCAGCACGATCGGCACGAAGACCGCCGCGACCCGGTCCGCCAGACGCTGGATGGGCGCGCGGGAGCCCTGAGCCTCGGCCACGAGCTTGATGATCCGTGCCAGGGTCGTCTCGCTGCCGACCCGCGCGGCGCGAAAGACGAAGGTCCCCGTTCGGTTGACGGTGCCGGCGAAGACCTTCGCCTCCGGCGCCTTCTCGACGGGGAGGCTCTCGCCCGTCAGCATGGACTCGTCCACCGTGGACGCGCCTTCGGTGACCACCCCGTCCACCGGCACGCGCTCGCCCGGCCGGATGCGAACGAAGTCGCCGACGCGCACCGCCGCGGTGGGGACGTCGGCCTCCACGCCGTCGCGAATGACCCGCGCGGTGCGCGGCGCCAGCGTCATCAACTTCCGAATGGCCTCGGAGGTGCGGCTACGGGCGCGCGCCTCGAGCCACCGGCCGAGGACGACCAGCGTGATCACCACCGCGCTCACGTCGTAGTACGTCATCGCGCCATGCGACACGAAGGCGTGGGGCCAGAGCGTCACGGCGACGCTTCCGAGATAGGCCGCGTTCGTGCCAATCGACACGAGCGTCGCCATGCTGGCCGTGCGATAGCGGAGGTCGTGGACGAAGCCCCGATGGAATTGCCATCCGACCCAGACCTGCACGGGCGTCGTGAGGACGAGCTGGAGCCACGGGTTCTGGAGCAGGGCCGGCACCCAGGGAACGACGTGTGGCATGCCGCCCAGGAGCACCGGCGCCGACAGGACGGCGCCGACGACGAACCTCACTTTCTCCCGGCGCAGGGCGGCCTCGCGCGCGGCGCGCTCACCGTCGACCGCCTCGCCCGGCACGGGCTCTGGGCGCGGCTCGGCCAGTTCGTAGCCGGCGGCGGCGACCGCCTCGCGGAGGCGCACCAGATCCGTTCGCGCGGGATCGAAGGCGACGGTCGCCTGTTCCGTCGCGAGGTTCACCGAGGCTGACTCCACGCCCGCCATGGCGGTGAGCGCGCGCTCGACCTTGCCGACGCACGCCGCGCAGTGCATCCCGCGGACGGGCGCGGTGATCCGCTCCATCACTTCCCCCTGAATCGGGCGAAGACGTCGAGGAGCTCGCCGATCTTCTGCTGCCGCTCGCTCCTCGAGCCAGAGCGCATGGCGTCGGCCACGCACGACTCGATGTGGCGGCCCAGCAGGAGCTTTTCGACCTGCTCGAGCGCGCCCTGGACGGCGGCGACCTGCATCAGGATGTCGACGCAGTACGCCTCGTTGTCGACCATCCGCTGGAGCCCCTGCACCTGCCCCTCGATCCGGCGGAGCCGTCCCAGGACCTTGGCCTTCGTCTCCTCGTTGATCACGCCTATACCCCCTGGGGGTAGTATCCCTCCCCGCGACCGGGGCGTCAACTCGACGGGGCGGGTCCAGAGCGGTGACGGGGGCGGGCGCGGTGGTCACCGGCTCACAGGTCGAAGAGCGACGGTTGTTCCGTGGTCGAGACGGGCGTGCGCCGAGACCCGACGACGCCCTTCTTTCCCTTCGTCGCCCTCTTCCTCGCCGCGTCGGCGGGCGCGGGCCTGGGGAGCTTCCACCCTTTCTGGTGGGCGATGCGGTCGCCCTGCTTGATCGCGAGGAGATCGATGAGCCGCGCGAGGGGGTTCGAGAGCAGCATCAGGTACCGCTCCCAGTAGCGCGGTGAGTGGGCGAGGGTGCGCATCTGGTCGAGCGCGAGCGAGAGCGCGGTGCGGTCGCCCTTCCGCGCCGCGAGGCGGAGGTTGGCGAGGATCTTCCCCTGGTTGATCCGCGAGGGAGGCGTGCGCGCCGTCCGCTGGCGCGTCACTGAACGGCGTCGACGCCGCCCGTGCGCACCCGGACCTCGTACGCCTCGCGGTCGGGCTGGTTCGGGACCGCCTGGACCGTGACCTTGCGGTCGATGATCGCGCCGAGTCGCTCGACCGCCTGGGCTCCGTCGCCCTCGAGGTAGCGCGCGACGTCGGGATGCACACGCACGACGACCTCGCGCCCCGGCGGCGCGTCGGGGGCCGCGGCCTTCGCGCGGACCGCGCGAAAGATCTCCTCGGCCAGCGTCGCCTCGGCCTTGATGACGCCGCTGCCCCGGCAGGTGGGGCACTGCATCGAGAGGAGCGCGCGGAGATCCTGGCGCACACGCTTGCGCGTCATCTCGACCAGCCCGAGCTCGGAGATCTGCAGCACGTTGGTGCGCGCCTTGTCCTCCGCGAGGGCGCGCTTGAGCGCCTTGAAGACCTGCTCGCGGTGCTCCTCGCGCTCCATGTCGATGAAGTCGATGATGATGATCCCGCCCAGATCGCGCAACCGGATCTGGCGCACGACCTCGCCCACGGCCTCCAGATTGATCTTGAGGACGGTCTGCTCGAAGTCGCGCTTGCCGACGTACTTGCCCGTGTTCACGTCGATCGACACGAGCGCCTCGGTGTGGTCGATGACGATGTAGCCGCCCGACTTGAGCCAGACGCGTCGCCGGAGGGCCTTCTCGATGTCTTTCTCGATGCCGAACGCCTCGAACACGGGCTGGCGGTCCTCGTGGAGCCGCACCCGCTCGGCGAGCGCCGGCACTAGCGTCTCGACGTAGCCGAGGCATTTGTCGTAGACCTCCTTCGCGTCCACGACGAACTCGTCCACGTCCGGTGAGAGGAGGTCGCGCACGACACGGAAGGTCAGGTCCCCCTCCTCATGGAGCGCCGCGGGCGCCGCGGCCGACTCGAAGCGCGCCTGGATCTGCGCCCAGAGGCGGCTCAGGAACTCGATGTCGTTCGCGAACTCGGCCTCGCCCTTGCCTTCCGCGTTCGTTCGCAGGATGAACCCGCCCGGCGGAAGCGGGATGGCGCGGAGCGCCGCACGGAGCCGGTCCCGCTCGCGCTCGTCGCGGATCCGGCGCGAGACGCCGATATGGCGGGCCTGGGGCATGTACACCAGGTAGCGGCCGGGCAGGGAGATGAAGGCGGTGATGCGCGCGCCCTTCGTGCCGAGCGGTTCCTTGGACACCTGCACGAGGACCGCCTGGCCCTTCCGCAGCATGTCCTCGATCGGGGGCGCCGCCTCCCGCCGTGCCTCAAGCTCCTCGACGTCGACGTCCGCGTCGCCCTCCTCGTCGCCGCCCGCGAGCATGGCACGCGCGTAGTCGCCCAGGTTGGTGGTGTAGTCGCCGGCGTAGAGGAACGCGTCCTTGTGGAGTCCGATGTCGACGAACGCCGCCTGCATGCCGGGCAGCACGTTCGTCACGACGCCCTTGTACACGCTCCCGACGATCGAGCGGTGCCGGTGGCGCTCGAGGTAGAGCTCGGTGAGGAGATTACCCTCCTGAACCCCGACGCGCGTTTCGGTCAGGCCGGCGTTGACGACGATCCGTTTGCCCACGGCAGCACCTCGCTGACGCGCCGAACGGCGCCGGGAGCGCGCGCGCGTCGCGTCTCATTGGAACTGCCGCATCCGGACCGAGAGGAGGAGCCCGATCGCCACCAGGGAGGCGAGCATCGAGGAGCCGCCGTAGCTCATGAGCGGCAGCGGGATCCCGACGACGGGCAGGAGCCCGGTCACCATGCCCACGTTGATCATCACCTGCACCGCCAGGAGCGACGTCAGGCCGAGCGCCACGAGCCGTCCGACCGGCTCGCGCGACGAGGCTGCGATGTCGAATCCGCGGAGGAGGAGCAGGAGGTAACACGTGAGCAGCGCGAGACATCCGACGAACCCCCACGTCTCGGCGAACACGGCGAAGACGAAATCCGTATGACGCTCCGGGAGGAACGCGAGCCGGCTCTGCGTCGCGCCGGCCACGCCCTTGCCCAGGAGCTGACCCGAGCCAATCGCGATCTTCGCCTGGATCACGTTGTACGCGCTCCCGAGGGGATCGCGGAACGGGTCCAGGAACACCAGGATGCGTTCGCGCTGGTAGTCCTTCAGCACGAGCCACGCCAGGGGCAGCGCCGCGAACCCGGCGGCGAGGGCGCCGCCCAGGAGCCGGAGCCGGAGGCCGGCACCGATCAGGAGGACCATCAGCACGGGGAAGAGCAGCAGCGCGGTGCCCAGGTCCGGCTGCTTGATGATGAGCACGAAGGGCACCGCGGCAATCGGCAGCGTCATCGCGAGCGTGGCCCGGCCCGCGGGCTGCGCCCAGCGGGAGGTGATCACCCACACCGTCATGAGGACGAAGGCGACCTTGAAAAGCTCCGACGGCTGGACGGACAGCGGGCCGAGCACGATCCATCGCCGCGCGCCCGACACCGCGCGCCCAAAGGCGTAGACCAGCGCCAGCCCGACGAGCCCCAGGAGGTACAGGGCGGGCGCGGCACGCACGAGCCGCCGATAGTCGAGGCTCGCAACCGTGAGGAGCGCGAGCAGGCCGACGCCGAACCACGCGGCCTGGCGCACCGCGATCACGCCGGCGGCGCGCCCCACGCTGAGGGTCGCGAGCGTCATCACGCTCATGAGGACGAGCGCGCAGGCGGCCGTGAGCAGCACCCAGTCGACGTTCTGGAACAGGCGGCGGTCGACGTGCAGCATCAGCCGCGAACCTCGATCGCCGCGACCTTCTCGAAGAAGATCGCGTTCAGGATCTTCCGCGCGATCGGCGCGGCGACCTCGCCGCCCCGGCCGCCGCGTTCGGCGAGCACGACCACGACGACCTCGGGGTCCTTCACGGGCGCGAACGCGGCGAACCACGCGGTGTCCTGGCCGAGCGCCGCCTTCGACTTCCCGATGAGCTGCGCGGTGCCGGTCTTGCCCGCGATGTCGAGCCCGGGAATGCGAGCCGCGGCGCCGGTGCCGTCGTTCACCGCCGCCAACAGGCTCCGGCGCAGGAACTCCCACACGACCGGGGAGAGCTCCACGTGGCCGTTGACCTGACCGGCGTCGCTGTACAGCACGCCGCTCTCGGGCCGCTCGATCCGCTGCACGATCCGTGGGCGCCAGAGCACGCCACCGTTCGCCACCGCGGCCATGAAGCGCGCGACCTGCGTCGGCGTGACCAGCACGGCGCCCTGGCCGATCGAGAGGTTGACCGTCTCGCCCAGGGGCCAGGTGCGGCGCGCGGGCCGCGGCACCAGGCCGAACTTCTCGCCCTGGAGCTCGATCCCGGTCGATGCGCCGAAGCCGAAGGCGCGCGCGTAGCGCACGATGGTCGTGCCGCCGATCTTCAGGCCCGCGTGGTAGAAGAAGATGTTGCACGACTGCACGATCGCGCGCTTCAGGTCGACCGTGCCGTGGCCGCCCTCCTTCCAGTCCCTGAACGTCTGCGGGCCCAGTTGGAACTCGCCGGTACAGTGGGTCGACTCGCCCGGCGTGAGCGAGCCCTCCTGCAGGCCGGCCGCCGCGACGAGGATCTTGAAGATGGAGGCCGGCGCGTACTGGCCCTGGACCGCCCGGTTCATGAGCGGGAAGTGCGGGTCCTGGACCACGCGCAGCCACGCGCTCCGATCGATCGACTCCGTGAAGCGGTCGACGTCGAAGGCGGGCGTCGAGACCATCGCCAGGAGATCGCCGTTGCGTGGATCCATCACGACGACCGCGCCCGTGTGCCCTTCCATCGCCCCTTCCGCGGCCTCCTGAATGCGACGGTCCACGGTGGTGATCACCTGCGCGCCCGAGCGCGGCTCGCTCTGCTGGATCAGGCGCACGGGGCGGCCCATCGCGTCGACCTCGATACGCTCGCCGCCGTCCTGGCCGCGCAGGTACTCGTCGAGCAGCCGCTCGAGGCCGCTCTGGCCGACCATCTCGCCGCGCCGGTACCGGCCCTGTTTGAGCTGGTCGTCGCTCGCCTCGCGGACGTACCCGAGCAGGTGCGCGGCGAAGCGGCCGGTCGGGTACACGCGTTGCGGCTCGACCTCGGTGATCACGCCCGGGAGCTCGAGCTTCCACTCCTCCACCTTCGCGACGTCCTGCAGCGTGAGGCCGCGACGCACGCGAACGGGCAGGAACGAGTCGGTCTGCACGCGGGCGACCGCGTCCTGGAGCTCCCGGTAGGGGATGCGCAGGAGCGAGGCCACGCGGCCCAGCACCGCGTCGCGGCTCTCCGTGTCGCGCGGCAGCTCACGGGGGATCAAGGAGAGCGTGAACGCCGGGCGGTTGTCGACGAGCGGCGCGCCGTTGCGGTCGAACAGGACGCCGCGCGGCGCCGCGATCGGGCGGATCCGGATCCGGTTCCGGTCCGAGGCGTCGAGGAAGCGTCCGCCCTCCAGCACCTGGAGATACCAGAGCTGCCCGATGATGACGACAAACGCCACCGTGACCGCGACCGCCATCGCCAGGATGCGCTGCTGCACGGCGTCGCGGCGCCCGGGCATGCGGCGGCGGCCGAAGACGCGGCTCACGAGGAGAGGCTCAGGCCGCGCGGGCGCGCAGGGACTCGACGCATGTGAGGGCCACCACGAGCGCGGCGCCCAGGAAGCCGTTGTAGAGCGCCTGCGGGAGGACGACGTAGAGCATCACGTCGCCGAAGGTCGCCGGGAAGTGGAAGATCTTCAGCAGCGCGAACCGGGCGAGGCCCTCGGCCACCGTGAGGAGCACGAGCCCGGGCACCTGGACGAGCGGCTGGGTCACCGCGAGCCGGCTCCCCGCGGCCCCCATGGCGAAGCCGATGACGGCCTTCGTGAGCGCCTGCACCCCGATCAGTCCGCCCCCCGTCGCGTCCTGGAGGAGCCCCGCGGCGAAGCCCGCCACGCACCCAAACTCGGGGCCCTGACGGAGCGCCAGGAGCACGACCACGATGAGGGGAAGGTCGGGGGTCACGCCGTGGATGCCGAGCGCCGGGGCGAGCGTCGCATGGGCGACGCCCCCGCCGAACACGGTGAGCGCGAGCAGCGCACGCATCAGCCGCCCGTGGGGAAGTGCGCGGCGAGGTCGTGCCGCGTATCACCGGTCACCAGCAGCACCTCGTCGACCCGCGCGAAGTCCACCGCCGGATCGAGCGCGGCGTAATAGAAGAGCGCGGGCCCGCGCTCGTCGACCGCGCGGACGCGTCCGATCGGGATGCCGCGCGGGAACAGCCCGCCCTGGCCCGACGTGACGAGGGCGTCGCCGATCTGGATCCCGGCGCCGTCGCGCGCCATGTATTTGAAGCGGAGCGTGCCCCGCGCGTCGCCCTCGACGATGCCCGGCGTGCGCGTGCGCACCACATGGGCGCCGACCGTCGAGGCCGGGTCGGTGAGGACCTGGACGATGGAGACGCCGGACCGCACGTCCACGATCCGCCCGATCAGCCCGTCCGGCGAGATCACGGCCGTGAGGCGGGGCACGTGGTCGCCACGCCCACGGTTCACGGTGAGCGAGCGGATCCAGCCGCCCCAGTCGCGCGCGATGATCTCTCCGGACAGCGTCGTGAGCGGCAGCCGCTGCTGGAGCGCCAGCAAGTGGCGCAGGCGGCGGTTCTCGTCCTCGGTCTCGCCCACGCGGAGTGCCTCGACGCGCAGCTGCTGGTTCTCGTCGCGCAGGCGGTGGTTTTCGGCGCGAACGTTCTTCCAGTCGCGGTAGGTGTCCCACGCGCCGAAGGCCGCGCGGTGCGCCCGGGAGACGCTGGCCTGGATCGGCGTGGTCACCAGGGCCAGGAGGTCACGGGCGGTGGCGCCGTAGCCGCGGGTCTGGAGCGTGAGGAGCAACAGGCAGACGCCGACAATCGCGGCGAGCAGCGCGAACTTCCGAATCTTCACCCCAACCCTCCGACTACCGAACGCGACGACGCGCTAGGCGGGGATCGCCACCTTCTTCAGCAGATCGAGCTCGTCGAGCACTTTCCCCGTGCCCAGCGCGACGCACGACAGCGGATCCTCTCCTTGGGTCACCGGGAGGTTCGTTTCCTGGCGCAACAGATGATCGAGACCGAGGAGCAGCGCGCCACCGCCGGTGATGACGATGCCCTTGTCGACGATGTCGGCCGCGAGCTCCGGCGGCGTCCGCTCGAGACAGGTCCGCACCGTCTCGACGATCGTCATGACGGGCTCGCGGAGCGCTTCGCGGATCTCCTCGTCGGTGATGACGATGGTCTTCGGGATGCCGTCGATGAGATCGCGCCCCTTGACCTCCATCGTCCTCCGATCCCCGCCCATCGGGTAGGCGGAGCCGAGCTTGACCTTGATCTCCTCGGCCCGCCGCTCGCCGACCAGGAGGTTGTAGTGCTTGCGGATGTACTGGACGATCGCCTCGTCCATCTCGTCGCCGGCGATGCGCACCGACTTCGAGTAGACGATGCCGGAGAGCGAGATCACCGCGACCTCGGTCGTGCCGCCGCCGATGTCCACGATCATGTTCCCGCCCGGCTCCTGGATCGGCAGGCCCGCGCCGATCGCCGCCGCCATCGGCTCCTCGATCAGGTACACCTCGCGCGCGCCCGCCTGCATCGCGGAGTCGCGGACGGCGCGCTTCTCGACCTGGGTGATCCCCGACGGCACGCCGATGACGATCCGCGGCCGCACGAGGGTCCGGCGCCGGTGCACCTTCGAGATGAAATAGTGGAGCATCTTCTCGGTCACGTCGAAGTCGGCGATGACGCCGTCCTTCAGCGGCCGGATCGCGACGATGTTGCCCGGCGTGCGCCCGAGCATCGCCTTGGCTTCGTGACCGACGGCGAGCACCGAGTGGTCCGCCTGGTGGATCGCGACGATCGACGGCTCGTTGAGGACGATGCCCTCGCCGCGCACGTAGACGAGCGTGTTCGCCGTGCCGAGGTCGATGGCGAGGTCGTTCGAGAACATTCCGGCCAGCAGGTTGTAGAACATCACCGCTCCATCGTTTTAGGTCGTCCCGCCTCGTCCTTGAAACCAGGCGACACAGTAGCACAGTCCGTGCCAGAGAGAAACGAAAAGTCCGTCTTTCCAGGACTTTAGAGCGTTTTCACCGACCACGGTGCCAGTCGAGGGACCACCGCCGCGAAGAAAACCGCCGGGTTTTCAGCGGGTTCCCGCACCGGCGCCTGATGGCATACGGGGGCCGCGACCACGTAGTTGGGCGTGGCTGGAGGGCAAGTGGGTAGGGGACGCGGCTCCGAGGGCATCCCGTCCCGACGTCCAGGATGGCACCCCTTTGTGACGTCAATGCCACCCGGCGTGTCGTCCTATGGTCACTGGGTCTAGTCACCACATCGCCGTCCGAGCCCTTATGGTGTGGGGCGAGCCACGCCAGCGCCGTGGGCAGCTCGTGATAGCATTTCCCGCGCTCGGATGACGACCGACGAGTTCGAGATCTGGTTCGAGAAGGGTGTGACCGACGGACTGCCGGTGGTGCCCCCGACGCGCTCGCGCGTCGCACGCATGCTCGCCGGGACGCGCCGCGGCCCTGACGAGCTCATCGGCGAGATGGCGCCGAATTACGGGCGCCTCACGGTCGAGAAGGCCGCGACCAACGCGGTGATGGCGGGCTGCCGACCCGAGTATCTCCCCGTCGTGATCGCCGCCGCCGAGGGCGCGTGCGACCCGGCGTTCAACCTGCACGGCATGTCCGCCTCGACGCACTTCGCCGCGCCGCTGATCGTCGTGAACGGCCCGATCCGTTCCCGGATCGGCCTCAACAGCGCCTTCGGCGTCTTCGGTCCCGGCTACCGGGCGAACGCCACGATCGGGCGCGCGCTCCGGCTGCTCATGATCAACGTCGGCGGCGCCCGGCCGGGCGAGACATCGATGTCCACCTTCGGCCATCCCGGGCGCTACACCTACTGCATCGCGGAGAACGAGGAAGCGAGCCCCTGGCCGCCGTACCACGTGAGCCGCGGCGTCGCCCCCGAGACGAGCGCGGTGACGCTCTTCGCCGGCGAGGCGCCGCACGGCATCTCGGACCACGCGAGCCGCACGGCGAAGGCGCTCGCGGGCTCGCTCGGCTGGTCGATGGTCGGCATCTGGAACAGCAAGCACTTCCCGCTCTACTCGCACACGATGCTGATCGTCGGGCCCGAGCACGCGCGCACGTTCGCTGACGACGGCTGGACCCGGGAGCGTCTCGCGCGCCACCTCCACGAGACCGTGCGCGTGCCCTACCGCACGCTGGTGCCTGACGACGACCACGGCGAGGGCACGAACTTGAGGTACGGAAAGACGCCCCCGGCCCTCGACGAGCTGATCCCCAAGTTTCCGTCGCCGGACGAGATCCACGTCGTCGTCGCCGGGGGGACGGCGGGCCGGTTCTCGGTGGCGATCCCGGGCTGGCTCGGCACCAAGAACGGCTCGCGACCTGTCACCCGGCCCGTCGAATTCGATTGACTTGGCCGGAGCGGCGTGCGATGCTGTGGCACGGTTCTGGTACAAACGGAGTTGAGTACACGATCGTGAGAGATCGAGACACACGCCGCGCGGATCCAGTTCGCGCGGCGTTTTTGTTTGCCTTCCAATTCCGGAAGGCAACCCCGCCGCCTCGGCGGGAGCACCCAGGGGCCTGAAGACCCCCTTTAAGGAGAGGTTCGAGGTATGGCGACAGGACAGGTCAAATGGTTCAACGACGCAAAGGGTTACGGGTTCATCACGCAGGAGGGCGGTGAGGACGTCTTCGTCCACTACAGCGCCATCCAATCTCAGGGCTTCAAGAGCCTCGCCGAAGGTGACAAGGTGGAGTTCGAAGTCACCCGCGGCCCGAAGGGTCTTCAGGCAGCCAACGTCAGGAAGGTTCAGTAACCCAGCGCTCGCTCCCGCCCGGGCCCGCTGACGGGCCCGGGCGTTCAACGCTCACAACCAACCCGAAAGGTTCAGATGCTTATGGTCCGCTCATTCACCGACCTCCCGCTCACGCCCGCCAGCCTCGACGCGATCGCGGCCGCCGGCTACTCCATGCCCACGCCGATCCAGGCCCGCGCGATCCCTCCGATCCTCGACGGATCCGACCTCATCGGCTGTGCCCAGACGGGCACCGGCAAGACGGCAGCATTCGCGATCCCGACGATCGAGCGGCTCACCGGCGCCGGCGCACGCGCGCTCGGGCGTCCAGGCTCCGGCCCCCGCGCGCTCGTGCTCGCGCCGACGCGCGAGCTCGCGCTCCAGATCGCCGAGACCTTCGACACGTTAGGCCGCACGCGCGGCGTCAGGACGATCGTCCTGATCGGTGGTGAGTCCATGGGACCTCAGCTCGCCGCCCTTCGCGACCGCCCCGACGTCATCGTCGCCACCCCTGGTCGGCTGGCCGACCACCTCGAGCGCGGCACGGCGAGCCTGGGCGCGATCCGCGTCGTCGTGCTCGACGAGGCCGACCGCATGCTCGATATGGGGTTCGCGCCCCAGGTCGAGCGCATCCTCCGGGTCGCCCCCCTCGATCGCCAGACACTCTGCTTCTCTGCGACGATGCCACCCGAGGTGGAGCGGCTCGTCCGACGCCATCTCGTCCGGCCGGCACGGATCGAGGTCGGCCTGGTGGCCCGGCCCGTCGCCGGAGTCACGCAGGTGCTCTACCGGGCGGACGCGCAGCGGAAGACCCCGCTGCTGCTCAAGCTCCTCGGCGCCGAGCGCGGTCGGACGCTGATCTTCACCCGGACCAAGCACCGTGCCGATCGCGTCGCACGGGCGGTCACGGCCGCCGGTCACCGCGCAGCGCGCCTGCATGCGGACCGCTCGATGTCCGAGCGGCGCGAGGCGCTCAACGGATTCCGAAGCGGCCGATATCGGGTCCTCATCGCGACGGACATCGCCGCGCGGGGCATCGACGTGCCCGAGATCGCGCACGTCGTGAACTTCGACCTGCCGGGGACGCCCGAGGACTACATCCATCGGATCGGGCGGACGGCACGGGCCGAGGCGAGCGGCGTCGCGTCGAGCTTCGCCGCCCCCGAGGAGCAGGACCGCCTGCGCGCGATCGAGCGCCATCTCGGCCACCCGCTCGTCGCCGGCTGATCCGCGGGGCGCGCCGCGGTCGGGAGGCGTGCTGCCGGAAATGAAAAGCCCCGACGGAGGCTGCGGCGCGTGGTGACTTCCTCACTGCGCGTCGCGCCGCCCCGCTGGTGAGAGCGGGACCGTCGGGGCCGGTGGTGCCTGGGGCTCCCAGGCGCGCCACCTCGAGCTAGCGTGGACCCTGCCTAGGAGGCAACCACCTCACAGATCACCGTAGGGGTACACATCGGCTGGATCACCTCCTATCTCGGCAAGGGCGCCACGCAGGCCCAGGTTCCCACCCACCCAGAACCGGATGCCGACTCCCGGCCCGGGGCTCGACCACGTCAGCCGCCGGCGGAATTGCCCGCGGGGACGCTGAAGGAACGCTGTGACGTTCCGGTCGATTTGCCCTCATCCTACACCGGGGTCCTGCGGCGCCAAAGAAAAACTGCGGCCAGCGTTACTTGACGACGATGCGGGCGCGATTCCGCTCCCAGAGACCGCTGCCGATCCCCTCCACTCTCCGGATCTCCTCGGGCTTCTGGAACAGACCGTGGTGCTCACGGTACTCGACGATCTTCTCGGCGACCCTCCGGCCGACGCCCTCGAGCCTCATCAGCTCCTTGACGTCCGCCGTGTTGATGTTGATCGTACCGCCGGTCGTCTCGGCCGCGTCCGCGGGCTCCGGACGGCCGGGCGGCGCCGCCTCCGCGGGCCACGACACGACGCTCACGGCGGCGATCAGCAGGACGATGACGAGCGCGCTGCGACGGATCATTCGCGTTCCTCCTCGGGATACGAGTTCACGATCTCCACGTTCACGGCCGTCACTCGAGTGCTCGCGAGCGATGCCATTGAACGCGCGCCCACCGGAACGCGTCAACGTCCAATGATTCAGACAGCGCCCTGTCAGTCGTCGGAGACGGCGCCGAGCGAGCGGAGATACGCCTGCCACTCGACCGGCACCATCGACTGCTTTTTCGAGTTGCAGTCCTTGCAGGCGGGAACGACGTTGCCCCGCGTGGATCGCCCGCCGCGGCCCATCGGGACGACGTGATCCATCGTGAGATTGCGGGGCCCGACCCGGCGGCGGCAGTAGTAGCAGACGCCGTCGGCGAGCCGACGCTTCCACCACGGGCTCGCACGGAGCTCACGCGCCTTCGCGCGCTCGCGCCGGAGCGCGCCCGGGTCGATCGGAACCCAGAACTCACTCATGGGCCGCGAGCGCCGCCGAGAGCTCCTCCCACTCGTGCATGAGCCACGCGACCCGCTCCTCGGCGCGCCGCCGTTCCGCCGTGACGGCCCGCGCCCGCTCGCCATCGGTGTAGAGCGCGGGATCGCCGAGCGCCGCGCCGATCTCCCTGAGCCGCGCCTCGAGCGCGTGGATCTGCGTCTCCACCTCCTCCAGGCGCTGCCGCAGCGCGCGCACCTCTCTCGCCACCTTGCGCTGCTTTGGCTGCGCTCCGGATGCTCGCGTCGAGCGGGCGTCGCGTACCGGCGAGGGGGTGGGGGGAGGCTCGGAGCGAGTGGGGTACCGAGCGGACGAGCCTCGCCCCACCCCCTCGCCCGGCGTCGCGTCGGCCGCGGCGCGTGTCTTGGCGGCGAGGTAGTCGTCGTAGTTGCCGAGGTGACGGGTGAGGATACCGCGAACGATTTCGACGATCGTCGTGGCCAGACGGTTGATGAAGTAGCGGTCGTGCGAGATGAAGACGATCGTGCCCGGAAACGTCGCGAGCGCCTGCTCCAGCACCTCGCGCGACGCGAGGTCGAGGTGGTTGGTCGGCTCGTCCATGCACAGGAGCGCGGCCGGACGGACGAGCATCTTCGCGAGCGCCACGCGCGCCTTCTCCCCGCCCGAGAGCACGGCGATCTTCTTGTCCACCGCGTCGCCCGAGAAGAGGAAGGCGCCGAGGATCGTCCTGAGCCGCGTCTGCCCGAGCTCCGGCGCGGCCCGCTCCAGCTCCTCGAGCACCGTGAGCGCGGGCGTCAGCGCGTCGAGCTGGTGCTGGGCGTAGTAGTGCACGGCGACGTGGGCGCCGAGCGCGCGCTCTCCCCCGTCCAACGGCAGGACCCCCGCCAGCAGGCGGAGGAGTGTCGACTTACCCGCGCCGTTCGGCCCCACGAGCGCCACGCGCTCGCCGCGCTCGACCTCGAAGGCGACGCCCGCGTAGACGACGTTGTCGCCGTACGCTTTGCGCGCCTCCCGAAGCGCCGCGACGCGCCGGCCCGTGCGCGGCGGCGCGGGGAACGCGAAGCGGATCCCGCGCGACTCGCGCCCGACCTCCACGCGCTCGATGCGCTCGAGCATCTTGATGCGGCTCTGCACCTGTCGGGCCTTGGTCGCCTGGTAACGGAACCGCTCGATGAACCGCTCGATCTCCGCGATGCGCTTGGCCTGGTTCCGCGCCTGCGCCTCGAGGAGCTCCCGGCGCGCCGCGCGCTCGACGAGGTAGTCGTCGTAGTCGCCCGGATAGACGGTGACCCCCGACGGGCCGAGCTCGGCGATCGAGGTCACCATACGGTTCAGGAAGTACCGGTCGTGCGAGACGAGCACGACCGTGCCGTCGTAATCGGCGAGGAAGCCCTCGAGCCACTCGAGCGACTCGATGTCGAGGTGGTTGGTCGGCTCGTCGAGCAGCAGGAGCGACGGGCGCAGGAGCAGCAGGCGCGCGAGCGCCGCGCGCATGCGCCAGCCCCCGGAGAACTCGGCCAGCGGCCGGGCGAAGTCGGTCTCGCGGAACCCGAGGCCGCCGAGGATCGCCTTCGCCGCGGTCTCGAGCCGGTAGCCGCCGAGGGCCTCGAACCGGTGCTGGAGGTCGCCGTAGCGCGCGGTCAGCGCGTCGCTCTCGTCTCCGTGCGGGACGCCGCCGAGCGCCGCGGCGACCTCCTCCATCTCGCGCTCGACTCGCCAGACCTCACCGAAGCCGGAGAGCGCCTCGGTGAGAACCGAGCCCGCGGGGCTCGCCGCCACCTCCTGGGGCAGATAGCCGACCGTCGTCTCGCGCGGGCGGCTGATGCGCCCGGCGTCAGGCTCCTCGAGCCCCGCGAGGAGACGGCAGAGCGTCGTCTTGCCCGCGCCGTTCGGTCCGACGAGGCCGATGCGCTCCCCGTCGGCGATTCGCCACGACAGCGCGCCGAAGAGCTGCTGCCCCGCGTACGCCTTCGCGATCTCTTCGACCTGGATCATGTTCGCGGGTGGCGGCCTCTCGGCTACCCAAGCGTCTGGACTTTCTCGGGGAGGATCTTCACGAGCACGCGGACCTCGTCGGGCCGACGGTGCGGATACTTGTCCTTGCCGAGATACTTCTTGGCGAGCGCATCGATGTGCGCGTCGGCCCCCTGCTCCGTCATCTCGGCGACGCGCCCGCGGACCTGGATGTATCGGTAGGGGTTGTCCGGGTCCTGGATCGAGAGCGCGACCTTCGGGTTCTTCCTGAGGTTCCGGTCCTTCACCCGCCCGCGCGCCGTGTTGATCCTCACGTGCGTGCCGTCCCAGTCGCACCAGACCGGCGTCACCTGCGGCGTGTTGTCGGCGCCGACGGTCGCCAGGTGGGCGAACGCCTTCTTCGTGAAGAGGTCGCGGTAGTTCTCCGGAATCGTCGCCATGCTCACTCCCCCCTGGTCGTCTTGAGCTGTTCGAGCACCGAGAACGCGTGCCGGACGGACTTGGCGGCGAGGGTGCCGCCCATCAGGAGCCCGATGTCGAGCGTCTCCGCGATCTCCGCGTCCGTCGCCCCCTGGTCGAGGACCTCCTCGACGCGATGGTCGATTCAGTCGAAGCAGTTCTGCGACACCGCCACGGCCAGCGCCGTCAGCTCCTTGTGCTTCTTCGACAGTGCCCCGTCGGCGTAGACCTTCCTACCCAGCTCGGCGAACGCCGTGTAGACCTTCATCGGCGACTTGAGCATCAGCGCGTTCAGCCGCTTCTTCTCCCCCGTCCGCTCGTGGATGTGCATGGTCCCTCCCCGGCCTCCACCGTCACCCGAGCTGCGTCGTCAGCTCGGCCGCCCGCGCCTCGGCCATCGTGCGGAGCGCCAGGAGCACGCGCACGACGCACTGCTGGACGAGCAGCGCGTCCTGCGTGAACGGGTCCGCGAGCCACTCGCGGGCCCACTCCGGCTTGTCCGTCGCGAACCCGAGCGTTGGGGACAGCGCGCCGAGCCGGAGCAGCAGGTCGTCGGGCGGCAAGCCCGACGCACGCAGCCGCGCCACGACCCCGGCGCGCACCGCGGCGTTCCAGATCCCGGTCAACCCCTCGAGCAGCGCCCCGTAGCACGTGAGATCGGTCCTGTCCTGCAACGACTTGAGCACGGTGGGGACGAGCGGGTTGACGACCAGATCGCCCTCCTCGTCGACGCCGAACAGCGGGCCGACCACGGGATCGGCCTGCAGCATGGCGAGCCGCTCCACGAGGTCCGCCGCCTCGGCGGCGGGCACCGACGCTAGCTGGGCGAGACGCTCGAGCAGCGGCACGTCACCGGCCATGGTTCACCCTCCTACCCGCGTGGGCTCCGCGCGCGCCAGATCCCGGGCGCGCCCGGCCGGCACCAGCAGCGTGGAGACGACGGCGGCGACGCAGACCGCGAAACCGACCAGGAACACCCCGTGGAGCGCGTCGGCCATCGGGCGCCCTGCGTCGAGCCGCTGGGCCATGACGGCGCCCATGACCGAGAGCCCCACCGCGCCGCCGATGGACATGAAGAACTGCGTCATCGACGTGGCGGCCCCCAGATCGCTCCGCGGCACCGCACTCTGGACGGCGATCAGCATCGGTACGACGACCAGACCCATGCCGACCCCGGCGAGCAGGACGTCGCGCATCGCGTCGGCGTGGCTAAGGGTGGCCGACCAGCGCGCGAACAAGAGGAACGCGCCCGTCAGGCACGCCATGCCCGTCATCACGACCGCGCGGTAGCCGACCCGGAGGACCAGCCGCGCGCTCGTCACCGACATCGCCACCCAGCCGAGGATGAACGGCGTGAGGACCATGCCCGCGCCCGTCGCCGTGGTGCCCGTGACCGACTGGAGGAAGAGCGGGACGAACGAGATCGCGCCGAACATCGCCATGCCCGCGAGGAAGCGGGTGACGACGGCGGCGATGACCATGCGGCTGCCGAAGAGCCGGAGCGGCACGATCGGCTCGGCCGCCCGGCGCTCCACCACCACGAACAGCACGAGCCCGGTCAGGCCGAGCGCGAGCGGGCTCAGCACGGCGGCGCCCGACCAGGACCCGGCGCGCCCCGCCTGCACGATGCCGAGCAGGAGCGCGGACACGCCAGCGGTGAAGAGGGCCACGCCCGCCACGTCCATGACGGGCCGGCGCGCGGGGCGCGCCTCCTCGACGAGCGCGGTGGCGATCAGCGCCATCGCGATCGCCCCGAACGGCAGGTTGACGTAGAACACCCACCGCCACGAGACGTGGTCGGAGAGCACGCCGCCGAGCCAGGGGCCCACCAGGGAGGCGACGCCCCAGACGCTCGAGATCCACCCCTGCAGCTTCGCGCGGCGCTCGAGCCCGAAGAGCTCGCCGATGATCGTGTAGCCGAGCGTCATCAGCGACCCGGCGCCGAGCCCCTGCACCATCCGGAACACGATCAGCTGCGCCATGCTCTGCGCGGTCCCCGAGAGCGCCGAGCCCCCGAGGAACGTCGCGAGCCCGATCAGGAAGACCGGCCGGCGGCCGTAGAGATCCGAGAACCGCCCCCAGAGCGGCATCGTGACCGTCTGCGTGAGCAGGAAGCCCGAGAAGACCCACGAGTAGATCTGGATCCCGCCGAGGCTTCTCACGACCGTCGGCATCGCCGTGGCGACGACGGTGGACTCCATCGCCGCGAGGAAAACGGACAGCATGATCCCGACGAGGATGCGCCGCTTCGCCCGCTCCTCCATCAGTGGCCGCCGGTGCAGCCCGCGCAGCGACACAGTCCGCGCAGCGCCGGATAGGGGTAGAGGCTCACGTGCCCGTCGCCCCACGTCACCCGGAGCCCGCCGTCCGTCCGCGCGATCTCGTGCGGCCACGCCATCGCCTGCGTGAGGCTCGCGAGCGCCGCGCACGCGCCGCATGCGCAGTCGCTCCGGAGGCGATCGAACGGATAGATGGAGCCGTGGTTGTCCGCCCAGTCCACGCCGAGCGCGTAGCGCCCGACCAGATGCACGTCCTTCGGGACGTTCGGGTCGGGCTGGCCGAGGATCTTGAGGCCGACCTTCGCGGTCATGCGCCGCCGCCCGCCGCGCGCCGCTCGAGCCGCATCCCGGCGAGGAGGTAGTGGATGGCGAGGCTCTGGTGCTCGCCCCACGCGCGCGCCCGGCGGCGGATGGCCTCCTCGCTCCGCGTCCGCGCGCGGCCGTAGAAGTGCTCGAAGGCCCGGCGGACTCCCAGGTCGCCCGCCGGGCAGACGTCGCCCCGGCCGAGGCAGCGGGCGAGGAACCAGTCCGCGGTCCACCGACCGAGCCCGCGCTCGCGCGTGAGCCGCTCGATCACGACCTCGCTCGGCGCCGCCGCGAGCGCGTCGAGGTCGAGGCGGCCCGAGACGACAGCCCGCGCGAGGTCGCGGATGTACTCGCCCTTGCGGTGCGAGAACTTCATCACGCGGAACTCCCGCAGCCGCGCGCGCGCGAGCGTCGCGGCCTCGGGGAACGCCCAGACGGTGTGACGACCGAGGGCCACGGGCATCCCGTAGCGGCGCACGAGGCGGGCCCGACACGCGAACGCGAACTGGAGATTGACCTGCTGGGCGCTGATCGACCCCACGAGCATCTCGAGCGGCGTCGGCGCGAGCGTCGGCCGCATCCCGTAGAGCGGCTCGACGAGCGCGGCGAGCACGGGATCGCCCTTCGCCATCCGGTAGAAGCCGGAAAGATCGAACGCGAGGCCGAAGATCTGGCGGACCTCCGCCGCGACGGCCTCGCCCGTCGCCGCGTCGCGGGCGCGGGCGATACGCACCATCAGACGCGCGTCGTCCACCGAGCCCGTGGGACGGACCTCGTAGGGCACCAGTCGCCCGTGGCGCCGGAGCACACGCAGGAGCGCGCCATCCGCGAGACGGTTCGCGGGATCTTCTCCCCACAGATGGTAGCGCGCGAGCGTCGCGCCGGCGTGGAGCGGACCGTCCGGAGCGAGGACGATGTTCATCGCGTGGTCACGCGGCCATCAAGTGTACCAGAGTTACCGCACCGGTCCGCATCGGCCGAAGCCGCGGGGCGTCCCACGCCCGAGGCGAGCCTGAGTGAATCGACGCAATCGATCCTCGGGGAGGATTCCTAGTGCTTCAGGTGGTAGGGGACGTCCGTCACGATGACGTTCTTTCGGAAGAGCATGGCGCCCTTGATGAGCAGCGCCGTCTGGTTGTGCAGACCGAGCTGCCACCAGCGCGCCGGGATGAACTCCGGGAGCACGATCGTCACGACGTGGTTCTCGTCGCCCTTCTGCAGGTGGTCGATGTACTCGAGCAGCGGCCCGAGCAGCGAGCGATAGGGCGACGTCAGGACGATCAGCGGGACGCCCATCCCCCACTTCCCCCACTTCTCCTCCAGCTTCCGCGTCCGCTCGGGGTCCGTCTCGACAAACACGGCCTTGGCCGCGGGCGAGAGCGACTTCGCGTACTGGATCGCCTTGATCACGCCGCGGTGGATATCGCCCACGAGCACGAGGACGGTGTTCGTCATGGGCGGGGGCGGCTCGAAGCCCTCGAGCGAGAGCTGCGCGGCGACCTCCTCGTAGTGACGGTGCACGGTCAGGAACGCGACCACGAGCATCGGGATCAGCAGGACGACGATCCAGGCGCCGTGCGTGAACTTGGTCGCCGCGATCGTGAGCATCACGAGCCCCGTCACGACCGCGCCGAGGCCGTTGAGCCACGTCCGCCACCACCAACCCTCCTCCCGGAGGCGGAGCCACCGGCGCACCATGCTCGCCTGAGAGAGCGTGAACGAGAGAAAGACGCCGACCGCGTAGAGCGGGATCAGGGCGTGCGTGTCGCCGCGGAACGCGACGAGCAGCACCGTGGCGAGGCTGGCAAGAATCACGATGCCGTTGGAGAAGACCAGCCGGTCCCCTTGCGTCGCGAACTGCCGTGGGATGAACCGGTCGCGTGCGAGGAAGAAGGAGAGGCGCGGGAAGTCGGCGAACGACGTGTTCGCGGCCAGCAGGAGGATCAGCGCCGTCCCCGCCTGGGTCAGGTAGTAGAGCGGGCTCGTCCCGAAGACGTGGCGCGCCAGCTGCGAGACCACGGTCTCCTCCGGGCGCGGGCTGATCCCGAAGTCATACGCGAGGACGGTGATCCCGAGGAACAGGGTGATCAGGATCGCGCCGAGCCAGGTCAGCACGATGCGGGCGTTGTGGGCCTCGGGCGGCCTGAACGCGGGGACGCCGTCGGAGACCGCCTCCACCCCCGTGAGGGCCGTGCAGCCCGAGGAGAACGCGCGGAGGATCAGGAAGAGTCCGATGCCCTCGAGGCCCGGCGGGTGCTGCACGTACGGCGCCTCGGGGAGGAAGTTGAAGATCGCGCCCAGCCCCCCGTACACGAGGAGCGCCCCGAGGGTCCCGATGAAGAGATAGGTCGGCGCGGCAAAGAGCTTGCCCGACTCGCGGATGCCGCGCAGGTTGGCGAGCGCGACCAGCACGACCGCGGCGACGCAGAGCCACACGCGATGCCGGAAGAGGACCGGCACCGCCGAGGTCACTGCCGCGACGCCCGCCGCGACCGACACGGCCACGGTGAGGACGTAGTCGATGAGGAGCGCAGCGCCCGCGACGAGCCCCGCGAAGGTCCCGAGGTTGTCCTTGCTGACGATGTACGCGCCACCCCCCTGCGGGTACGCGTGGATCGTCTGCCGGTAGGAGCTGACGACGATCGCGATCAGGATCGCGATCGCGATCGCGATGGGGAGCGAGTAGCTCAGCGCGGCGCTCCCGGCGAGGATCAGGACGAGGAGGATTTCCTCGGTCGCGTACGCCACGGAGGACAGCGCATCGGAGGCGAAGACCGCGAGCGCCGTCGCCTTGCCGAGGCGCTCGTGCCGCTGCTGGGCGGTGGGGAGCGGGGTGCCGACGAAGAGCCGCTTCAGCCGATACAGACGCACGGGGCAATATTACTGCGAGCGGCGCGCTTGCACCTAAAACGGCTGCGGCTGCCGGTGGGACTCCGCGACGTTCTCGAAGCGGGCGTACTGCGGCAAGAACACGACCTTGACCGTGCCGACGGGGCCGTTGCGCTGCTTACCGATAATGACGTCGGCGACGTTGACTTCGTCCGGCGGGAGGTCTTCCTTGTACAGCGACTGGCGGTAGAGGAAGAGAATGAGGTCCGCGTCCTGCTCGAGGGCGCCCGATTCACGAAGGTCCGAGAGCTGCGGCCGGAAGTCGCGGGTGGCGCGTGACTCGACCGCGCGGGAGAGCTGGGAGAGGGCGACGACCGGCACGCCGAGCTCCTTCGCGAGCGCCTTGAGCGACCGGGAGATCTCCGAGATCTCCTGCTGGCGGCTCTCCATTGCCGCGCGCCCCCGCATGAGCTGGAGATAGTCGATGATGAGGAGCTCGAGGCCGTGCTCGGCCTTCATGCGCCGCGCCTTCGCGCGCGCCTCGAGCACGGTGAGGCCGGGACTGTCGTCGATGAAGATCTGCGCCTCGCTGAGGCGCCCGGCGGCCGCGGTCAGGCGGTGCCAGTCCGACGAGGAGAGGTAGCCGGTGCGCACCGCCTGCGAGTCCACCTTCGCCTCCGAGCAGAGCATCCGCTGGACGATCTGCTGCGCGGACATCTCGAGGCTCAGGACCAGCACCCGGCCGCGCAGGTGGATGCCCACGTGCTGGGCGACGTTGAGCGCGAAGGCCGTGTTGTGAGTCACCACGTAGTCATCGGTGACGTAGAGTCGGGTCGGATGGGTGACCGCGATGCATTGGGTGTCCGTCACTCGCGTGGGCTCGACCGAGACGAACACGGGCCGCCACCGCCGCTGCGGCGACGCCAACGCTCTGTCGCGCTTCACCGAGAGCCCGAAGATCGCTTTGGGGTCCGGGTAGTGGACGTTGCACACGAAGGCTCGTCTGCCACCCCTCTTCTCTCCACGAGAGCTGTACGTCGTCCGCCTGCCTCGGACCGAACACCAGCCGCCAAGGGAGCGCACCAGCTCAGCGACGTTCCCGGCCAGCCGCTCGCTCGTGGAGCAGAACCGCGCGCTCCCCCAGCGCTCGACCCAGCCGTCGGTATCCATGAGGCCGCGCAAGACATCGAGGCGGGCTTCGCGTGAGGCATTCAGGTAGATGTCCGGGATGAACTTCTCATCGCTGCGGATTCCCCAGAGGCCGAGCCCCCGGAGCGCTTCCATGAGTCGGTTCGGCGAGACGCCCTGGATACCCCGGCGATGCGCCCCCGTCGCCTGGACGATACGCCAGTCGTAGCCGCCGACGGCGCGCAGGGTGAAGCCCTCTCGCGTCCGCTCGAGAAGTTGCTCCAGCATCGCGGCGTCGGATGTCGAGAAGATCAGGCTGGTCCCTGAGAGCTTCCCCTCGCCCAGCAGCGCGCCTAGCAACCAGGGATCGATTGGAAGCGCCTCGGCGTCACCATCGACGCCGGCCGGCGCATCGATCCAGAGCCGATGCCGGTAGCGCTTCCTCCCCAGCATCTCCGCCACACGCTTCGTCGTCAGCAGCCGCGGCTCGCGCCAGTCGCGGGAGTGAACGCGCCACAGGTGCTCGTCGCAGCACTCCGTCGAGCGCCCGTCGGAGAACGTCACGCGGTACACTTGGCGCCGACCCTGCGGAAAGAGCCCGCTCACGACCGAGCGCCGGCCGTCCACGGACGCGAGCTTGTCGCCGAGCCGCAGATCGCCCATGCGCTTCCACCCGGTGAGCGTCTTGATCCTCGCGTCCAGAGGCTGGGCTTTTCCCATGCTCGGCCGGCCCGCGATGATGATGAAGTCCGCGGGCTGGAGCCCGGAGGTCTCGAGGTCGAGCTTCGCGAACCCGGTCGCGATGCCGGTGACGTGCTCCTTGCGCTCGTAGAGGCGCTCGATGTACTCGAAGGTGTTCTTGAGGATCTTGCCGATCGGAAGCGCGCTGCCCTCGAGTCGCCGCTCGGCCAGGCTGAAGATCCGACGCTCGGCATCGTCGACGAGGGCCTGGACGTCCTCCTTCGCCTCGAAGGCCTGACCGATGATCTGCGTGGACGTCTGGATCAGCTCGCGCAGCACCGCCATGTCGCGGACGATCTGGGCATAGGAGATGAGGTGGGCGGCGATCGACGCCTGCTCCACCAGGAGCGCGAGCGCCGCGGGCCCCCCGACGAACTCGAGCTGATCCGCGCGGCGAAGCTCCTCGCTGAGCGTGATGAGATCGACGGGCTCGCCGCGGTCGAACAGGCGCAGCATCGTCGCGTACATCGCCCGGTGGGCCTCCGTGTAGAAATCGGACGGCCGGAGCACCTCGATCACGCGCGGCAGCGTCTCGCGGCCTTCCAGCAGAATGGCGCCGAGGACCGCGCGCTCGGCGTCCAGGTTGTGCGGCGGGATCCGCGCCGGCAACTCCAGGGGGCTCACGGGCGCGTCTCTCCATAGGGCGTTCGCATGTGGTCCGATGTTGAGCGCGCCCCTTCGATCCGGTCAAGAAAAATCTGCGGAGAACACCGTCGTGTGCGACGAAACCGTGGATAGGCGGTGGATATCGCGTGAAGATGATGTGAATGAAAAATGCGACGCCCGCGAGTCACCCGCGCGGGGAGCGCAGCTCGCCCGCGCGCGGTCGCGCGTCTCGCGCGTTATTCGCGGACGACGGTGATTTTGAGCTGCGCCGCGACGTCGTGATGGAGCCGAATCGGCACCGCGGTCTCGCCGAGCGCCTTGATCGGCTCGTCCAGCGCGACCCGCCGGCGCTCGACCTTGATCCCGTGCCGCTCCAGGAACTCCACGATGTCCTGCGCGGTCACCGAGCCGAAGAGCTTGCCCTCCTCGGAGGCCTGCCGGCGCTCCTCGTACACGAGGGCCTCGATCCGCTCGCGCAGCGCCTCGGCCTCGCCCTTGACGCGGCCCGCCTTGGCGTCCTGCTGCGTCTTGATCTGCTCGAGGTTCTTGAGGTTGCCGGCGGTGGCGCTGAGCGCGAGCTTTTTCGGGATCAGATAGTTGCGCGCGTATCCGTCGGAGACGTCACGGACCTCGCCGCGGCGCCCGACCTTGGAGACGTCGTCCAGCAGGATCACTCGCATTGCTGTCCGTCTACTCCGTCGCCAGATAGGGCACGAGGGCCACCGTGCGGGCGCGCTTGATCGCGTGCGTCAGCTGGCGCTGGTGTCGCGCGCAGCTCCCCGAGATCCGGCGCGGGATGATCTTGCCGCGGTCGCTGACGAAGCTTCTGAGCCGGCGCACGTCCTTGTAGTCGACGAGGTCAACTTTGTCGGCGCAAAACTTGCACACTTTCCGCCGGCCGAACCGGCGGCGCTTGACGGGCTTCTGGACTGTCGGAATCGGTCGCTCCTCCCTGGTACTGCGTTAGAACGGGACGTCGTCCTCGGCGGACCGCGTCTCTTCCGCGAACGACTCGGCGGCCGGCACGGCGGCCGGCGCGGCGGGCTTGCCGCGCCCCATGAACTGGACGCGCTCGGCCACCACCTCCACCACGGTCCGCTTCTGGCCGTCCTTGCCTTCCCACTCGCGCGTCTGGAGGCGGCCGTCGACCAGGATCGGGCTACCCTTGTCGAGGTACTCGCCGCAGGTCTCCGCCTGCTTGCCCCAGACGACGACCGTGATGAACGAGGTCTCCTCGCGCTTCTCGCCCCCCTGCGTCGTGTAGTTGCGGTTGACCGCAAGCCGCAGGTCGGCCACGGCGGTGCCGCTCGGCGTGTAGCGCAGCTCTGGGGGGCGGGTCAGGTTACCGATCAGGAAGACCTTGTTGAGGCTCGCCATCAACCGACCTCCTCAGGCACCTCAGGAGTTTTCGCCGGCCGAGCCTTCTTACGGATCGGGACTCGCGTCGAGAGGAAGCGCAGCACGCTCTCGTTGAGGCGGAGCTGCCGTTCGAACTCCTTCATCATCGACGGCTCGGCAGAGACCTCGAAGACCGCGTACGTCCCCTCCCGCTGCTTGCGGATGTCGTACGCGAGCCGGCGCTTCCCCCAGTTATCGACCTTACCGACCTCGGCGCCGAGTGCCTTGACCTGCTCGCCGAGTTGCGCCAGCAGCGCGGCGACCTCCTCGTCCGTCGGACGTGGGTCGACGATCACCAGAATCTCGTATGGTCGCAGTTTTCTCACCCCCCGGAACTGAGCGCCTAACGGTATCAAACATCCAAAGCCGCTGCAACGTCAACGCCGCAAAATAGATACGGCCCGGGCCATGGCGCTCGCCACGACCCGGGCCGTTGCCCGCGCATCGCGCAGGCTAGAACTTAACCGTCAGCGTGTCGGGGGAGTCTGAGGGGGGTCGCCCCCCTCAGCTCCAACGTGAGTCACGTGATCCTCACCTCACGCGCCTAATACATATCTCCGTGCGGCATCGGCGGCGCGTCCTTCTTCTCCTCCGGCAGGTCCGTGATCAGCGCCTCGGTTGTCAGCAGGAGCGAGGCTATGGACGCCGCATTCTCCAGCGCCACGCGCTCGACCTTCGCCGGGTCGATGATACCCGCCTGCAGCATGTCCACGAACTCCATGGTCTCGGCGTCGAAGCCGCGCGTGGCCACCGTCTCAGCCTTGACTTTCTCGACCACGACGCTGCCCTCGAGGCCCGCGTTCTCGACGATCTGGCGGATCGGCTCCTCGAGCGCCCGCTTGACGATCTGGGCCCCCACCTTCTCGTCGCCCTCGACCTTCAGCCGGTCGATGGCCTTGGAGGCGCGCAGCAGCGCGACGCCGCCGCCCGGCACGATGCCTTCCTCCACCGCTGCGCGGGTCGCGTTGAGCGCATCCTCCACCCGCGCCTTCTTCTCCTTCATCGCCGTCTCGGTCGCGGCGCCGACCTTGATCACCGCCACGCCGCCGGCGAGCTTGGCCAGGCGCTCCTGCAACTTCTCCCGATCGTAGTCCGAGGTCGTCTCGTCGATCTGCGCCCGGATCTGCTTGATGCGTCCCTCGATCGCGCTGGCCTTGCCCGACCCCTCGACGATCGTGGTGTTGTCCTTGTCCACGACCACCTTCTTGGCCCGGCCGAGATCCTCGAGCTTGATGTTCTCCAGCTTGATTCCGAGGTCCTCGGTGATCGCCTTGCCGCCCGTGAGGATGGCGATGTCCTCGAGCATGGCCTTCCGCCGGTCACCGAAGCCCGGGGCCTTCACCGCGCAGGTGTGCAGCGTGCCGCGCAGCTTGTTGACCACGAGGGTGGCCAGCGCCTCGCCCTCCACGTCCTCGGCGATGATCAGAAGCGGCTTGCCCGCGCGCGCGACCTGCTCGAGCAGCGGCAGCATGTCCTTCATCACGCTGATCTTCTTCTCGTGGATCAGGATGAGCGCGTCTTCCAGGACGCACTCCATGCGCTCGGCGTCGGTGACGAAGTAGGGCGAGAGGTAGCCGCGGTCGAACTGCATGCCCTCGACCACGTCCAGGACCGTGTCGGCCGACTTGGACTCCTCGACCGTGATCACCCCGTCCTTGCCCACCTTCTCCATCGCCTCGGCGATCAGGTTGCCGATCGTCTTGTCGTTGTTCGAGGCGATCGTCGCGACCTGGGCGATCTCCTTCTTGTCCTTCGTGGACTTCGAGAGCTTCTTCAGCTCCTCGGTCACCGCGCCCACGGCCGCCTCGACGCCTCGCTTGAGTCCCATCGGGTTGGCGCCCGCGGTCACGTTGCGGAGCCCCTCGCGGAAGATCGCCTGCGCGAGCACGGTCGCGGTGGTCGTGCCGTCACCCGCGATGTCCGACGTCTTCGAGGCGACCTCCTTCAGCATCTGGGCGCCCATGTCCTCGTAGGGGTCTTTCAGCTCGATCTCCTTGGCGACCGTGACGCCGTCCTTGGTGATCGTGGGACTCCCGAACTTCTTGTCGATGACGACGTTGCGGCCCTTCGGACCCAGCGTCGCCTTGACAGCTTCGGCCATGATGTTGATGCCCTTGAGCAGAGCCGCCCGGGCCTCCTCGTCGAACTTGAGCTGCTTCGGCATTGATCGCTTCCCTCCTTAGCGCGTGGCTGATGTAGTCGGTTATTCGAGAATGGCGAGGACGTCCTCCTCGCGCAGGATCAGATACTCCTTGTCGTCGAGCTTCACCTCGGAGCCGGAGTACTTCCCGAAGAGGATCTTGTCACCGGCCTTGACGTCGAGCGGGATCTTCTTGCCGTCTTCGGTCACCTTGCCGTTGCCGACGGCGATGACCTTGCCCTCCTGGGGCTTCTCCTTCGCGGTGTCCGGGATAATGATCCCGCCCTTTTTCACTTCCTTCTCCTCGAGCCGCTCGACGAGAATGCGGTCATGCAGGGGACGAATCTTCATCGCTTCTCTGCCTCCTTCATGTTCATGATGTTCATGGGCTGTTAGCACTCGATCAAAGCGAGTGCTAATATAGCCGCGCTCTCGCGACGGATCAAGCGAAAATTCCAGGGAGGCCAAATGGCCAAAAACGTATTTATTTCAAATAATTTACCTCAAGGCTCGGTCGGCCTCATCCCCCGGAGCTACTCGCTTGACTACAACGACAGCGACGCGCCCCTCTCGAAGGCGGAGCTGATTTCACGACTCAAGGGGAAGGACGGCCTGATCTGCCACATCATCAGCACGATCGACGACGAGGTCCTGGCGGCGGCCCCGACCCTCAAGGTCGTCGCGAACGTCGCGGTCGGCTACAACAATATTGACGTCGCCGCGGCCAAGCGCCGTGGCGTGATCGTCACGAACACGCCGGACGTCCTCACGGAGACCACCGCCGACTTCGCGTGGGCCCTCCTCATGGCGGCGGCGCGCCGCGTCGTGGAGGCCGACCGCTACGCCCGCTCCGGTCAGTGGAAGGCATGGAAGTGGGACCTCCTCTGGGGCGCCGACGTCCACGGAAAGACACTCGGCATCGTGGGGTTCGGGCGGATCGGGCGCGCCATCGCCCGGCGCGCGCAGGGGTTCAACATGCGCATCCTCTACCACGACGCCGTGCGGGCCGACGCCGCCGTCGAGCGGGAGCTCTCCGCGACCGCGACCGATCTCGAGACGCTCCTGCGCGAGGCCGACTTCGTGACGCTCCACACCAACCTCACGCCCGACACCCGCCATCTCATTGGCGAGCGCACGCTCCGCCTGATGCGAAAATCAGCGGTCCTCGTGAACGCGGCCCGTGGGCCCATCGTGGACGAGGCCGTGCTGGCGCGCGCCCTGCGGGAGGGCTGGATCGCCGGCGCGGGCCTCGACGTCTTCGAGGAGGAGCCGAAGATCCACCCCGACCTGGTCCCGCTCCAGAATGTCGTGCTCGCCCCGCACATCGCGAGCGCCTCGCGCGACACGCGCATCGCGATGGCCACCCTCGCCGTCCGCAACTGCGTGGCCGTCCTCGAGGGACAGCCGCCGATCACCCCCGTGTCCTGACGCCGCGCTTCAGAAGATGGCGCTCCAGGCGCGACAGCCGGTGCGCGAAGGCGTCGATCACTCCTGGCGGCGCGCCCGCGAGGTCGGCGAGCTCGAGCGCCTGCGAGACGGTCGCGCGCGCCGTGGGGAGGTCCCGCCGGCGATGCTCGTGAAACTTCGCGAGCTCCTCCCAGGGCTCCCGATCGAACGCGCCGTGACGTGCGGCGACCTCCCAGAGCGCGCACGCCCGGTCCCACCGGGCGGCGCGCTTCTCCCAGCGCGCCAGGCGCAAGCGCACCCGGTGGGCGGTGGGGCCCGCGAGGTCGCCGCCGAGCGCGGCCCGGTAACACGCGAGTGCCTGCTCGAGATCCACCGGTTCCCAGAGACGGCCGAGCCCTGCGAGGTCCTCGGCCCCCAGGTGGTCGGGCGTCGCGAGGGCGCGGCCGAACCAGCCGAGGAGCGCGACGAGTGAGAGGACGTCGTGGCGGTTGTGGTCGAACACCCGCGCGAGCGGCGCCGCCCGGCGCGAGCGGAGGAAGTCGAAGTAGAGCGCCGGGATCAGGGCGCCCGACACGTCGTCCTCGCGCTCGAGCCCGAGGACCTCGCGCTCGAGCGTCGTGAGCCGGCAGTCGGCGCAACGAGGCGCGAAAACGCGGCGGGCCGGCCGGAGGAGGTCGAGGTGGGGCAGTCGAGGGGGCCAGCGGCGGCGCGCGAGGACGAAGCGCGTCTCGAGGAGCGGCAGGTCGAAGGCCGAGCCGTTGAAGGTGACGACTCCCGCGGCCTGCTCGAGGAGCGGCACCAGCGCGGCGAGCAGCGCGGGCTCCTCGTCGAAGTCGCGCATGAAGTACTGCTCGACAATGAACCGGTCGCCGTCGAGGCGCCCGACGCCGACGAGGAAGGTGTAGGTGCCCGTCCCTCCCGCGAGGCCGGTCGTCTCGGTGTCGAGGAAGAGGAGCCCGCGCGAATTCCCGGCCGGCGTCTCGGCGCGCGCCACGGCGGAGAGAAGATCGAGCGGCGCCGCGAACGCCGGCCCGAGCGGCTCGCGGCCGTGGGTGTGCGTCAGCGGATACTCGCGCCGCACGACGAGGAGCGGCCCGGCGCCCGTCTCGACGAGCTCGCCGCCCAGCACTTCGTGGGCGGGGGGCGCGGCGGGACGCGGCGGCCGCCGCGTCTCGACGCGCCGGATCATGCGGCGGAGCTCGTCGAGCGACTGCATCGCCGCGGGTCAGCCGACCAGCGCGCGCAGCAGCGCCTGAGCCGTCGCCTTGGCCTTCTTCCCGACCTCGTTGACGGGCCCCACACAGGAGGGACAGCCGAAGGGGCACGGGCACGCGCCGAGCGTCTCGAGACCGCGCCCGAGGAGGTCCGGCAGGATCTCGAACAGCCGCTCGGCGAGGCCGATCCCGCCCGCGTGGGAGTCGTAGAGGTAGATCGTCGGGTTGAAGCGCGCGGCGCTCATGAGCCGCCGCTTCGCGGACTCGCGCGTCGCGACGGCGCTGGGGTCGGCGGGCGTCGTGTCGCCGAGCCACGACCCCAGGTCGCGGATGTCGCAGAGGAGGAAGATCGGCGCCAGGTGGTGGAGCAGGTACGTCACCGCGCGCAGTCCGTCGATCAGCTCCTCGCGCGAGGCGCTGACGCGCGCGAGGGTCTCGGGCGTCGCCGTGAGCCACGCCGCGGTCGTCTGCATCTCCTGCTGCGGCAGCTCGACCTCGCCCGAGCCCACGTTCTCGAGTGTTCCCAGCTTGATCTTCTTGAAGCCGACGACCTTCTCGGCGACGAGCACCTCGCCCTGCTCCGCGAGGTACGCGGGGTGAGCCTGATCGGCCAGGCGCTGGAGGATCCAGACGCCCTTGGCGCTGATCGCGTCCGTGAAGTAGTCCACCCGGACGCGCTTGACGTAGGCGACCTTCTCCTCGTCCTCGCGCCAGTGTAGCTCCTGCACCTCGTACGGTTCGCTCTCCACGAGGTAGATCGCCTTCGGATAGATCGTCGCGAACGCGCTCCCCCAATCCACCTCGGCGATGATCTGCCGCCGCTTCGTCTGTGTCTCGTCCCGCGCCGTGGTGTCGATCACGAGAAAGTTGTCGCTCGTCACCGTCCGGAGCGAGATGTGATCGGCGGGGTAGGTCTCGGCCGCCCAGTGCCAGCGGGAGCCCGCGTGGTGGAGGACACCTTCGTCTTCGAGTGCGGCGAGCAGTCGGCGGACGTCAGCATCCCCGAACGTCTCGACTCCCTCGCCTGCGGCGCCTGGACCGATGGGCAGCTCGAACGCGGCGCACTTGAGGTGATTCACCAGGATGAACGGGTTGTCGGGGTTCACCCGCGCGTGCTCGGGGGGCGTACCGAAGAGGTAGTCCGGGTGGGTGACCATGAACTGATCGAGCGGCGCGCTCGTCGCAACGAAGACGGCCGCCGAGGAGCCCGACCGGCGGCCCGCGCGCCCCGCCTGCTGCCAGAGCGAGGCGATCGCTCCCGGGTACCCGGCGAGGACCGCGACGTCGAGGTGGCCGATGTCGACGCCGAGTTCGAGCGCGTTCGTCGAGACGACGCCCAGCACCTCGCCCTCGCGCAGGCCCTTCTCGACTGCCCGCCGGCGCGTCGGGAGATAGCCGCCGCGGTAACCGCGGACGATCCCGCTGTCGCCGGTCTTGTCGGCGACGCCGTTCTTGACGGAGGTCAGCAACACCTCGGTCGCGAGGCGGCTCTGGGCGAAGACGATCGTCGCGATCCGCTCCCGGAGGAACCGAATCGCGAGCTTCGCCGCCTCCCCCAGGTAGGGCGCGCGGATGCCGAGCTCGTGGTTCACGACGGGCGGGTTGTAGCAGACAAACGTCTTGTCGCCCGTCGGCGCGCCGCTCTCGGCGATCGCCTCCACGGGCTCTCCCACGAGCCGCCGGGCCAGCTCGCCCGGGTTGGCGATCGTGGCTGAGGCCATGACGAACTGCGGCGTCGCGCCGTAGTGGCGGCAGATCCGGTGGAGGCGCCGGAGGACATTGGCGAGATGGCTGCCGAAGACGCCCCGGTACGCGTGGAGCTCGTCGATGACGACATAGCGAAGATTCTGGAAGAGCGTCGCCCATTTCGTATGGTGCGGGAGGATCCCCGAGTGGAGCATGTCGGGGTTCGTCAGCACGAGATTCGCCCGCGCGCGGACGGCACGCCGCGCGTCTTGGGGCGTGTCGCCGTCGTAGGTGAACATCCGCATCTCGGGCAGGCTCTTCGCCAACGCCTCGAGCTCCGCGAGCTGGTCCTGGGCGAGCGCCTTCGTCGGGAAGAGATAGAGGACGCGCGCGTCGGGCTGGTGCAGCAAGGACTGGAGGGCGGGGAGGTTGTAGCAGAGCGTCTTGCCCGAGGCCGTCGGGGTGACGACGACGACGTGATGGCCCTGCGCGATCAGCTCCCACGCGCGCGCCTGGTGCGAGTAGAGCTCGTCGATCCCGCGCGCGCGCAGGGCGTCGGCGATCCGGGGGTCGAGGGAAGGTGGGAACGGGACGAGCACGGGAGGTCGGGGGGCGAAGTGGCGGGTCGCCGTGATGCACGGCCCCGTCGACGGTGAGGTCAGCAGATCGTCGAGGATCTCGCCGAGCATCGCGCCAACTCTATCACGACGGATGGGCCCCGACCGACCTCTACGTTAAGATTTTCGCGTACGCCTCCGCGTTGAACCCGACGAGCAGCGTCCGACCGACCCGAAGCGTCGGCGCCCGGAGCCCGCCGGTCGGCCCGAGCAGAAGCTGGAGCAGCTCGGCCTTCGGCGGCCGGGACACGGTGAGGTCCACGCGGACGGCCTTCTTGCCCCTGGCGACCCAGACCTCGTCGACGTCCTTCGTCACGCCGAGCGCGGCCTCGCCGGTGATCGGCGACTTCCGCGTGTCCACCTGCTCGACGACGCTGACCTTCCTCTTCGCAAGAAACTCTTGCGCGCGGGCGCAGGAAGTTCAGCCCTTGCGGTGATAGCTCCAATCCACCCTGGCCATGCTCGGTATGATAACAGGCGATGCGTCCCGCCCACTGGCTCCCCCCGGTGCTCTGGATGGGTGTCATCATGCTTCTGTCGACCGACACCGGCAGCGCGGCGCACACGGGCGAGCTCCTCCTGCC
>Ga0209761_1000026_pt1 | contig 65977 bp, 78 predicted proteins | sample GraSoi013_1_40cm_4_FD_185818 | JGI IMG/M metagenome (GOLD analysis project Ga0209761, IMG submission 185818) | Grasslands soil microbial communities from the Angelo Coastal Reserve, California, USA - Sample 09_25_2013_1_40cm (SPAdes) (version 2) | ecosystem: Environmental > Terrestrial > Soil >... | reverse complement strand
TAATGGAATGCGGGTTTGGCTTGAGACGTATTCAGGAGATGTTATCACACAAGCATTTACTCCTCATACCTTTACTATCAAGACAGACACGCCATACAAAGTGGTCTTGGCAAACTTTGGAAGCATTGTCTTTGATCACTGGCAGGATCAAGCAAACAATACAGACAGACACAGAATAATTTTAGTGGACTCGGATACAACGTTAGTTGGAGTCTACTCGGGTCAAGGTGGTAGTACGAACGCATCTGAGCTGACCGTATTATCAACAGACAGTAATGGCAATCCAATTAATGGAATGCGGGTTTGGCTTGAGACGTATTCAGGAGATGTTATCACACAAGCATTTACTCCTCATACCTTTACTATCAAGACAGACACGCCATACAAAGTGGTCTTGGCAAACTTTGGAAGCATTATCTTTGATCACTGGCAGGATCAAGCAAACAATACAGACAGACACAGAATAATTTCGATAAATTCAGATACGACATTAAATGGAGTGTACTCTGATCAAGATGATAGTCATAAAAAGGGCAAAAAAGACACGGACAAAGATGATGACGACAAAGAAAAGAAATGTGAGCCTGGCAAAAATGACAAGTATGAAAAATACGAGCATGTATGTAATGGCGATATCGATATCACCAAATGGCGAGGCAGAGATGCACAATGAATAAAGATACCTTGCAGATCCTATAGGTGACTCTTCTTCTCAATCAAATCAAGCACGACACCAACACTTGGTCAATCAACAATATCTCTAAGCATAATCGATTCTAAAGGATACAAACAGTTGGGTTAAGGTGCTCAAGAGAGCTGAACCTAATTGGATTCAAAATGAGACCAAGATGGTAGCTGGGTCTCATCGGACCAGCTCTAACTGGTAATCCGAGTCTTACAGGACTAGAACCGTTGAATTTTCTATTACGTTTCTAATTCAAATTATAAAGAAACAGGTCTATGTCCGAAAGATACCGCTACTGCGTTTATTCCATCAATCAAACTTGTAATTGCAGGAGTTGAAGCCTTGTTTTTTACCAAATCAGGTTTTATGACATCAAGATAGTGTAATATCTTTCGTATCGTCTTTGTCTTCTTAGTCTTAGATAATGACGAGCCCTTTATGTCCTTGAGGTTTGCCGATATAGCACAAAGTTTTATCAGCTTTGCCTCAAAGGAAGATTCTCTTAATTGTTTCACATATTGCTCTTCTTGTTGGCCTTTTGGCAATGTCTTGTCCTTTGATAATGATAGCACTAAGACGGCAACTCTTGAACCAAACCTCTGATCGATATCATGAAAACTTGTATTGGTATCTTCTATGATATCATGAAGCCATGCAGCACACAGAACATCCTCGTCTGATACTCCAAGATTTTTGAGTCTGGTTACAACTCCTGTCAGGTGCTCATAGTGTGTAGTGTCACCATCTTTTCTTAACACGCTAGAATTTCTTTCTTTTGCGAAATTTTCAGAATCTAGTAATTTTGTCATCTTCGCTTATCTATGAGCGCACACATATCCTTAATGAGACTTTTTCCGAAATTATTCCAACAATATAACCGAGTCTTACAGGTTCTGGACCTGACTACACCATTTACCAAGCAAGAACAGATCTTTGCTACTTGTGGCAATCACATTGACAAGAAGCAATAATACATCCATGTTTTTTACAGTCAAGACAACGTTTACTTCTGCCTGATTTCATTCTTAGTTCTTCAATTCGCCTTGTTCTTTCACTCATGATAAAAATATTAACAAATCGGGCCAAAAATGTTTGTTTTAGAGGAATTGGAGAACATGGAAGCATCAGAAAAACGCCAGCAGAAGCAACAGGAATTAAACTAGATTTAGGTCAAAACAAGATTGAAAACATTATCAGATTGGCATCTAAGATGAAACATAGCTCCATAACATGATAAGATCATCCCTTTATAGACAGATAAGGCTGTCCGTGTGACGAAAAACCGCAGTAGAACTGAAATTACCATTATGATGTTAGAGTCTGCAAGAGCAGGGGCTACAAAGACAAGAATGATGTACAAAGCCAGTCTCTCTCATGGGCAACTCATTCGTTATATGAAATATTTGCAACAAAACGACCTACTAACATCTGAGAAAGGCACGCAGGTTTACAGACCAACTGAGAAGGGATTAAGGCTCTTGAGCGTATTAAATGATTTGAGTAAAATGGTACACAATTCAAAAAATTACCATATGCTAGAACCCTAACCCCAGAAATCGAACACCGAGGATTTTAAGAGGTCAAACCCCGTTCTCTGAACAGTGCCAAATTTCAGACTCTGGTATGTTAAAGGGTGAAACTGGCATTTCAAAATGTTTATTACCCGAAGGACAAAAATCTAACAAATTAAACCAAAATAGTAACGACTCTTTCAGGATTCAATCAAAATAAAAAAATGGGAGTTACTGCGCCCTAAAAGTTCTGAACGCAGCGTCCAAGAAAGTCTGAACTACCAATTGGGTTACCGTTTGCATCTAGGAACTGCAGGTATATGTATGGATTGCCACCAACACCTCCGAGTGAGGGCTGCTTTGGAAACTCGATGGATACACCAGCAGGCAATAGTTGAGCACTCATTGTCTGAGTGTTTGTGTGGGTTCCATCAGCATTGTTGGTGAAGATTACCTTTGCATTGACTGCGGTATCAGTTGTAAGGGTTCCGGTAAAGTCAATGTCAGATCCTGTATTGTCGCATTCAAGTGCAGATACGTTTGCAGTCAGTGTTACAGGTATCGAGGCTGTTGCAAAACCACTCATGTCTCCCTGTACACATCTTCCAATGAAGATTGGTGCTGTCAGGGGGTTACCATTGCTGTCTACAAACTGGATAAATATGTAGGGATTCCCTCCAACACCACCCAGTACTGGCTGCTTTGGTATCGTAATTGTAGTTCCCTGCGGTACCGCAGTTGTAGTCGAAGTAGAGGTATACGTGTGGGTTCCCTTTACATTGTTCTGGAAGGTAAACTGGGCAGATACTGCACTCAGTCCTATTACACCAGAAAGGGTAATGTATGGTCCTGGGTTGTTGGTACAATCTGTGGCCGTTGCCGCTATCTGGATTGTTACTTGCTCTTGGGTATTTGTAGTGACTGTTTGTGTTGCAAAGGCAGGTGCTACAGAGTATCCCACCAGTACAAGTGCAAGCACAGATGCAGCTAGATGTCTTTTTGTCATTATCGATTTCACGCCAAATGTCATTGAACTAACTATCCTTTAATGGATTAAGTAACTATGCTATCATCGATATGGAAAGACTATTCCATATGATTGTCAGTATACAGAGACTTATTGTGTAATCAAACTGTGAAATTCATACATCTCAAAGCTACGCCAATTTTTTAAATTACGAGCTGTAATTCAAGCTATTCTTGAAAACCTTGCTTTCAATTGTCATTACTGGTATCATAGCAGTAACAATTTTGCCACACGCGTTTGCAGATGTGAAAGCATCTGCTCAAGTTACCACTGAGGCGCAATTTCAGCTCAAAGTTAATCAAACCAGTTCTTTAGAATCTGATGGCAGCAAGATAAAATTATTGAATGTGACTGCAGATTCTAGATGTCCTTCTGATGTAACATGTGTCTGGCAAGGAGAAGTCAAGATTTCTGTCAATATCATCAAAAATAATCAAGATCTTGGAGATTTCAGTTTAACAAGCAGAGCAGGTCAAGATCTTGGAATCAATTTTGATGGGCATTCAATTCATGTAGTTAAAGTAGAGCCATACCCTTCAAGCGGTAAAAAAATATCTACATCAGAGTATATGGTTACCTTTGCAGTCAAGTCGAACATTTTGTCTCCTCTTAAACAATTTAAATCCGGAGTATCTGCAAACGACGTAAAATGTAAAGAAGGGCATGTGCTTGTGATAAATTTTCACAAGAATTTTCCAGCATGTGTAAGACCTCAGGCTGCTTCAAAACTGGTATTGAGAGGATGGCATTATCCTGTTAATGAGCAAGTATTGTCAAAACAAGGTTCGAGTTTAACTGCAGCAAATAACCTATTCTTCAAGCTTGGCCCTGATACCATGGGACCAGTACCGCATCGTCTAGTATTTTTCATGGCATCAGACTCGAATGCCAAAATTTATGTACAGTATACATCAAATGAGCCAAATACCGGAACTATGAACAGCTGGCATACGGTTTATACCGGTAAGGCAAACTATACTCCGCTTGACTCGTCTCAGCTAACGATAACTGCTGACCCAGCATCAATTCCGTTATACCTGGGCTCAAACACAACGGTTGTCTATACAGTAACTGCCCAAAAAGACGCTGCCGGCATCTACTGGATATCACTTGCACAGATATGTGGAGTAATGCCGGTTGTCATCAATATGGAAAGTTCGCATCTGGGTCCTTCAGATATCCCAGTTCCATCAGGGCCAATGTATTGTCCAAATCAACTTCTTGACGCAAAGATTTTGGGAATTTATGGAGGGATTGCACAATACAAGATTGCAAAGCCTATCCCATAAGCTAAGAATTCTGCAACTTTGAATAAAAAAAGGACTGGAATAAATTTCCACCACGGTGGGTTCGTACCCCACCAAATGTGGTTTATTCCCTATCGTCTTATCTATAATATAGACAAACTAGCACAAAAAGGCTTTGATGATACCAATAAGCAAGATCAACAATATTTAGATCATCTTTTCAAGAATTTGCCAATTGGCAGCGTCTCACAAAATATACTGCAGAATCAAATGGTTTTTTGCTGATACGCAAGTTTTACCTAGTACGATTACAAAGTAAGTGCGTGAAGTTTGTCTTCGTCACTATAGAGGCTCTTTCACTTGACCTAGCTTACAAGATAAAAGAGGAAGGACATGAGGTAAAGTTTTACATTCAAAGCAAAGATGAAAAAGATATTGGCGATGGCTTTGTCGACAAGACAGACCAATGGGAAGATCTCATAGGATGGGCAGACGTTTTAGTTTTTGATGATCTGGGTTTTGGTAAAACTGCGGAAAAGTTGAGGTCTGAAGGAAAACGAGTAGTTGGAGGAAGCGTATATACCGATAGGCTTGAAAATGACAGAGAATTTGGACAAAAAGAACTGGAAGCTAGTGGTGTTACCGTTCTGTCAAGCTGGAATTTCACAAACTTTGATGAAGCAATAGAATTTGTTTCAAAAAACCCCGACAGATACGTAATCAAACCTAGCGGAGCGGCACAAAATGAGAAGGAATTACTTTTTGTTGGCAAGGAGGTTGACGGAAATGACATAATACAGGTGCTAGCCCATTACAAAAAGAACTGGTCAAATAAGATACGTATTTTTCAATTACAGAAATTTGAAGCAGGGGTCGAAGTCGGCGTAGGGGCATTCTTTAACGGGAAGGATTTTGTAATGCCAATAAACATTAATTTCGAACACAAGCGTCTCTTCCCCGGTGAAATTGGTCCCAGCACTGGGGAGATGGGAACCTCGATGTTCTGGAGCCAAAAGAACAAGCTTTTTGAACTCACACTTGAGAAGATGAAACCAAAGCTTGTAGAATCAGGTTATGTGGGTTACATAGACATCAACTGCATTGCAAATAACAAAGGAGTGTACCCTCTGGAGTTTACGTCAAGGTTTGGCTATCCTACGATATCTATACAGATGGAGGGGGTTACCAGCTCTTGGGGGGAAGTTCTCCACAAAATCTCAGGTGGTGAAGAGGTTGGACTCAAAACTAAAAAGGGTTTCCAAGTAGGTGTCGTAGTAGCTGTGCCTCCCTTTCCATTCAATGATGACAGGACTTTTAGAAAATATTCTGAGGAGGCAACGATTCTTTTTAAAAAAGATAACCGAGAAGGAATACACTTGGGTGAGGTCAAGGCGTCAAACGGTGACTGGCATATTGCAGGCAAATCCGGGTACACTTTGGTCGTAACTGGATCCGGTATGAACATGAAAGATGCAAGAGGACAAGCTTACAATAGGGTCGAGAATGTTATAATACCAAACATGTTCTTTAGGACGGATATTGGGGAGAGATGGGTTATTGACAGTGACATGCTTTTATCATGGGGTTATCTCTACTAGAATTTCATTAACTGGTTATACTATGAAGGGCACAAGTGAAAACAAGTACAGACAAAAAGTCTTTTGATTAAGAAAGAATACTGGCAGAAACGAACGCCAGTTTGAGCAAAACCTTTCCAGTACAGATATCCTGCCCAATTGTGATTCCATCAGCATTCTTGAGAATCCCTCGGACCAGCTTCTGTTTTGTCATAAACCGCCTAACTTTAATAATTTGGTACCGTGAAGAAAACATGCAGGTTAACCGAGAGATTGATGACTTTGTAATACAACTGCTGACAGGAAAGAACTTTGCATTCGTTGCCACTCTTATGAAAGATGGCTCGCCACATATTACCCCGACATGGATTGATTTTGACGGAAAATCAATTCTAATAAATACAGCAGAAGGTAGGATAAAACAAAAAAACGTATCAAGAGATCCACATGTGGCCATCTCAATTATTGATCAGAATAATCCATACAACATGGTGACCATAAGAGGGAAAGTGATTGAACAGACATCCAATGGTGCGGACGACCACATTGACAAGCTGGCAAAAAGATATCTTGGAGTTGACAAGTATCCATTTCGCTCGCAAAATGAGAAAAGAGTTATTCTCAAAGTTCAACCAGAAAAAGTGTTTTACGTGAAACCCTGAATTTGAGAAAAAGTAAAAATAGAACATTTTTTAATAATTGATGTCATTAATTGCCTATACCAGAAAAGTGCCCTATCTGCAGAAAAAAATTCACCGAACATTCAGAACTGCAAAATAAAATTTGCAAAATCATTACAATAAAGGAATTTGCCGCCTACTGCCCTGGTTTTGACATTCAATTCAGGCCTTCATTTGAACTTGATCATTAACTTGAATGATTCAATCACATACCCAAAAACAGCCCAAGACCATTGGAAGGATATCATATGTCTTATAAGACGTAATCGCACATTATACCACAGAGGAAAAGTTGCAGGAAGATAAAGGGATTAACATTGATAGAATTCTGCTTGAGCATTTTGAGCGAGAGATATGGAGTACGGTTCCTCACTTAGAAAAACCAGAAGCAAAGGTTGTTAATGCAACACCGCTAGTTGATATTACTGAAGATTTGAGGGAATGTGCAAGAAAAGAGTACGGCCTGAACCTTGCTGATTTAGATCTGCAAGTTTTCGGCAAGTTTGATTCTAACTTGCTAGCAGGCTCGATAAAAGTAAGGCCGGCAGTCCATATAGTCCACGATGCTATTACCACAGGGAAGCTTAGACGCGGGCAGACGATATTTGAAGCAACCTCGGGTAACTTTGGAATAGCTCTTGGGCAGGTGGCAAAGCTTGGATTAGATGTCATTACCCTTGTATCAAGAAAGCTTCAGGAAGGAGTCTTTGAGGAGTTGAGAAACGAGAAAGTACGTACCATGAATCTTGATATGGACATCTGCCCTGCTCCGGGAATGAAGGACAACCCGAATCTCTTGGCTGCCAAAGCAACAGCTGCAAATATTCGTTCACAGCTCTCTGAATTTGGGTTTGACCCTGCTATTTTTGATAGATCAAGCTCTGAGGTCGAAGCACTTCTTGCGAGTCAGGACATAATAAACTTGGCAAAGTTTCTTGCCAAGATCTACGGCGGTTTCTGTCCAGAACAGTACGACAACGAGCTGAATATCGAGGTACATAGAACTGTGACTGCCGCGGAACTCGACCAGCAATTGCGGGAACAAGGCCAATCGCTTGCCGAATTTCAAATTGTCTGCACCTTTGGTACAGGTGGCACCTCGGGTGGCCTGAGCAGATACTTGATGGAAAAATATGGCAAAAAGTCGCTACATGTAGTCTTTCCACTTGAGAATCAAGATGTTGCAGGAATAAGGACAAAAGACAAGGCGGCGGGTTTAAAGTTCTACGAGCCCCAGCGGTATGCGGGACAACATGAAGTAGATTTTTCACAGGCAAAACGTCTGCTAAAGCTTTTCGTAGAAAAAGGCCACGACATTGGGGAAAGCAGTGCTCTTGCGCTTTATGCGGTGATGCAGATGGCAAACTTTGGTCATGGAGGAAAGTTTGTCGTAATAATTGCTGATGGAATCCAAAAGTACAGAAAGAACATGGCAACGACAGAGAAGCAGAACCGTCTGCAGGTTAGCCTACAGGAAGCTGTCTCAGACATAGGCAACTATGACAGAGTTCTCTGGATTCACACACAGTATACTCCACGCAAGGAAGGAATAGAGCTAATTGCAAATTCGCTGGGCGTTGATCAAAGCAAGATCTCTGTTCCAAAGGCAAGAGATGTGGCGCAACTTCTGGCAACCCAAGAGATTCCAAAAGAATTAGATAGCGCATTGGGAGGAGGGGATGGCAGGTCATTGCTTGTTTGCATGATGGGAAATACTTCGCTTATGGTTGCCAAAGTACTTGCGGGCAAAGGAATTGTGGCTGAAAGTTTGAATGGCGGAATAAACGCACTTTCTCAAGGGAAAGGAAAGCAAATTTCTGAATTGATACGATTAGCTACCGAATAATAGGTATCTAGTAAGACTCGGACTGACTGTCAGTTCAAAAGCCATCGAGTACGGGTATTACAGGACTTGTGTGTCATAATGGTACTAAAATAGAACTCACCAGTCTATATAACAAATGGAATTAAACATCACCAGAATTTTTGATGCTCAGCGTGATCGTGTGTGGAATGCTTGGACCGATCCAGCGATATTTATGAAATGGTGGGGTCCCAAATACTTTAGTTGCCCTTTAGCCAATCTTGATCTCAGAATAGGAGGCAAATATCTCGTAGCTATGCGTGGTCCAGACGGCAAGGATTTCTACAGTACCGGTACTTATCGTGAAATAGTTCCGCTGGAAAAAATTGCAGTAACTGATAGTTTTGCGGACGAAAAAGGAAATGCAGTTCCAGCTTCTTACTACGGAATGGGCGAAACCTTCCCGCGAGAAATGAAAGTTACGATTACTTTTGAAGATCATGACGGCAAGACAAAAATGACTTTGAATTATCCTACTACAGAAGGAATAGACACAACAATGCTAGATAACATGAAGCAAGGATGGAACCAATCTTTTGACAAACTAGCAGAAAGTCTGAAATGATAGGTCTTTGAAAATAAAAAAATGAGGCTGAAGCGCTAAAACTTTCTGATGAGAATCACCGGGTTCGAATCTTACAGGACTCAAACCTTGGGCTTAAAGCTTGCAAGAGGCTACATTTGCTCCTATTAATCTCCATTAGTTAGTTTTACCTTGTTCGAACCACTTTTTTCAATATGTTTTACTAGGCGTCTTATCATCTCTCGTTCGTTTTGGGAATGCTTAATTTTCCTAATAATTTTTTCTTCTAGAGTAGAACCTGGCCTGTCACCCACCATCTTGAAAAAAATATGAGGACTGTCCTTACTGATTTTTGCTCTGACTGATATATCATTTTTTACTATGTTAACCTCGAGTTTCTCAAACAGCGCAACATATTTTGTTACCAGTTTTCGATTTTTCATTAGGGTATGACCAACTGGAAACAAGAGATAATCTCGTAATAATGAATGTACTTTTCGATATGTCAAAGTTTTAGATAACTTGGATTCATCAACAATATCAGGGATAGTTTTTGGTCTTGCTGCCGCCTCAAGAATTTTATCCTTGTCCTCATCGTGATAGGAGCGCAAAATCATAATTAGCATTGATTTGTCCGTTATCGTAACCCATATAGGATCATCAATAGTCTTCCCCATAACATACGGATACGTGATTGGTATATCGGGGTTTTGATAAAATTCACTTCGTGCCGTGTTATCTACTGCTAAACACCACATCAAATTCATCCTAAAGAAGGTTAGAAAAATTGAATAGAATTTATTGGAAATACCTGAAAATAAAAAAGTTGGAAAGGAGTTTGTAGCTACTCCTATAGCTTACTGCACATTTTGTATCAAATTTTCTTCACAAAATCTCTTGGACTCGTATTGACTGTCCGTTCAAAAGCCATCGGACTCGAGTCTAGGAAATCTAGTGTTGAAAATCTAAATCTGATACAGAGAATTATTATAGCTTGTTTTCCATAAAGATATGATTCCATGAGCAATTCTAAAGAAAAAAAGATTGTAATAAGTAATAATGGTCCATGTGTAGTTTCAGGAGATATTCCTCTTACAGTTGAAGTAATTACAAGCAACAAAGATGGCTTTTCGTGGGATTGGAAACAAGGCAAAAAATTTGAAACAAAACCAGAGTATTATCTATGTCGTTGTGGCCGTTCAGAAAATAAGCCGTTTTGTGATGGTACCCATACAAAGACACGTTTCAAGGGGAAAGAAACCGCATCCAAAGAACCATATGCCAAACAAGCCCAAACCATGGATGGGCCTACACTACAACTAAGTGATGCCGAGAATCTTTGTGCTTTTGCGCGCTTTTGTGACCCCGAAGGTAAGATTTGGAGTCTAATTGAAAAGACAGCTGATCCCAAAATTCGTGATCTGGTTATACGCGAAGCTATGCATTGTCCATCTGGCAGACTAACCATACATGACAAGACTGGCAAAGAGATTGAACACAAGTTGCCACCATCTGTTGCTATAATTGAAGATCCCCCAATGAAATGCAGCGGCCCGCTTTGGGTGCGCGGAGGGATAACAATCGAGTCTGGTGATGGTACACGTTATGAAACACGTAATCGTGTAACACTTTGCCGCTGTGGTGCTTCACAGAACAAACCATTTTGCGATGGAAGTCATGCTAGTATCAAGTTCAATGATGGGATGCTATAAGATTCACCCTGACCAGCTCAAAATCTATACTTTGTTTCCCTTGATTATTTCGTTATTGATAAAATCTTGAAACGCTGGATCAAACCATTTCTCGGGTTTTATGGTCTTTCCCCAATATTCACTTATCGTCCCTTCAGAAAAAGCACTTTTCATCCATCGCAGCCATCCGGCCCATTCATTGTCGCTTAGCACCTTTCTCTGACGCATATGAAATGCATGGGCGCACGTGTACAGAACATAATATGCAAAATCCTGCTCTGGTGAGATGCTTGATTGATTCTTGTCAAGCACTTTGACTAGCTCTGGACGATGAACAAGCATTTCAGACATGGCATGTATCTTTTCATCCAAATCATTGAGGACGCTAGTTTCGATATCTACTGCAATACTTTTCATTTCCTTCCTTGAGAAGTAGAAAATCACGAACAATGTTGCTATTATTCCAATTGCTCCTGCCAAGTTAATTAGCTCAGATATAGGCAGCTCAGCCATGTTCAACTTGACAAGCTAGATATCGATTATAAGGTTTCTTGGTGAATACATCTTGTAGTTCCTGCTAATTGCCGTGTCCATGACTGTCAATAATTAAATACGAAAGCCCAAGTATCTAGCTAAGAGAAAAAATGGTGATTCAGGTTCATGGATATGCAGCACAGCAAGCCAAAGCAGGCCTTGCACCATATTCCTTTGAAAGACGTGAGCCTGGACCTTTTGACGTTGCAATAGATATTAGTTACTGCGGGATCTGCCACACCGACATACATCAAGTAGGTGATGAGTGGGGAGGATCAACATTTCCAATGGTCCCAGGACACGAGATCACAGGCATTGTCTCGCAGGTTGGACCAAAAGTAACTCGGTACAAGGTAGGTGACAGGGTGGGCGTTGGATGTTTTGTTAATTCTTGTCGCAAGTGCGAGCCTTGTCGTAAGAACCTCGAGCAGTATTGCGTGGAGGGGATGACCACAACCTACAATGGAATTGAAAGAGATGGAAAAACTAGAACCCAAGGTGGATATTCAAACAAGATCGTTGTGGACGAAAACTATGTACTTAAAATCCCTGGCAATCTTCCTCTAGACAAAACAGCACCGCTTCTGTGTGCTGGTATCACACTTTATTCTCCTCTGGTGCATTGGAAGGCAGGTCCTGGAAAGAAAGTTGCAATCATTGGTCTTGGCGGTATAGGCCACATGGGAGTAAAGATTGCACATGCGCTTGGTGCAGAAGTTACAGTGCTTAGCCATTCGCTTAAAAAACAAGAGGACGGAAAAAAGCTTGGTGCCAATTACTTTTATGCTACATCTGATCCCAAAACCTTTGAGAAACTCAAAGGGTATTTTGATCTGATAATCAACACGGTTTCAGCCGAGCTTGATTGGAACCAGTACTTGGAGCTGCTTGCCCTTGATGGTGTAATGGTAGTGGTCGGAATTCCAGAAAAGCAAACACCTGTTGGTTCCTTTTCTCTGGTCGCTGGTCGTCGTAGTCTAGCAGGCTCTCTTATAGGCGGCATTAAAGAGACACAAGAGATGCTTGATTTTTGTAGCAAGAACAATATAACAAGCGAAGTCGAACTTGTACCAATTCAAAGGGTAAACGAAGCTTACAAGCGGGTCGTTAATAGCGATGTTCGATACAGGTTCGTTATCGATATTAAATCAATTGAACAAAAGGAGTCCCATTGATGCATATGCTAGCGGTACTGGAATTGTATCATAATGGTAACTCGATCTTAACAGATTCAAACCTTCAAAAAGTATAATCGTAGTTATTGCTTAACTTCAGTATATAGAATGGCTTCTAAAATATCATACCTGATAATGAATATTTTCTTATCTTAAGCAACTATGAACAGCATGCAGGCGGATAGGCAAAATATTAGATGGCAAACAGGATGAGAAGGTAACATGAGTAAGACATTTCTTGGAACCTCTGGGTGGTCATACGACGAATGGGTAGGTCCAGTGTATGGGACCAGAAATACACCAAAACTCAAGTACTATTCTTCAGTTTTTAGTTCAGTTGAGATAGACTCAACCTTTTACGCTATTCCAAAAAAGGAGATGGTATCAGGCTGGATCAGAAACACTCCCGTTGGTTTTAGATTTTCAGCCAAGCTCCCTCAAATCATAACGCATAAAAAAAAACTTGAGCATGTCGAGTTTGATCTGATACAATTTTTGCAATTGATAAAACCATTATCGGATGCAGGCAAGCTTGGTGCTGTTCTAATACAGCTTGCGCCATCATTTACGGACAAATCGGAAAAGTCTTTGGAAGAATTTTTTCAAATCCTGCCTAGCGATATATCATTTGCAGTAGAATTTAGAAATAAGAGATGGGAGAAAAAAGAAACGTACAAGCTACTTGAAAAATATAAAATCTCATCTGTGATAACAGATTCTCCGCTTGAGCTAAACTTTGATACCACAACAGACTGGACATATATTAGATATCACGGCAGGGGCAAGAAGATTTGGTATGATTACAAGTATTCTATACCAGAGATCTCAGAGTTTGCAAAAAAATTAGAAAAGATACAAGACAAGACGAAAATAGTTTATGGATACTTTAACAACCATTATGGTGGAAACGCAGTAGAAAATGCCCTGCAGCTAATACAGGTATCATCTAGTCTTTCCTCACAACAGCTAGAATTGTTGAACCGGTTCAGGTTGAAAAATGCCGAGCTTGATCCTTTTATGAACTAGAGCATTTTACACCAGGATACGGCACGCTCTCATTTAGCCTACGGGTCTAGGAAAATTTTTAGGATCTTGGCAAATTTCCATATTTGTCAAACTTGGCCTGGGTGACATTATCTGCATGACCATACCTGATATTGAGGTCCTTGTTGACTTGGACTATCTCAGCCCTAGTGCTGGAGGAGTTTTGGATGAATGCTTTTCTTGCCTGCTCAGAGCTGCCTCCGTTTTGAAGAACCTGAGTCTTGGCGGAAAGACCCTGATTTGTTTTTTGTTCTGTAAAGTTAAACTGGCCCCAGAAAATTGTCTGGACCGTTTGATTTACCTGGGAAACAAATGTAGCATACGCATTTCTTGGTGTAAACGGATTTAATTGCGCAAACCACCCTTGAAGGTCAATTTGGAGCTGCGAGTTTGCAAGCTGGCGCTGCCCCTCTTCAAATTTCTTTTCTTGTTCAATTTGTTTTAGCTTTGCCTCCTGTGCAGCTTGCTGTCTTTTTGCAATCTCTATATTTTGGAGAATTTTAGATGCAACAGGATCTAGATTTATCTTGTCGCCTGAAACCGTCTTGGAATTATACTGCTGAGCTGATACCAAGTGTACACCTTTGACAAAAAATGTCGTACTGGAAAGACCAGTTCCATAACTGGCTTTTTGGGCGTGGACATTTACCAGGTATTGTGCAGGCCCAAGAGGACTTGGATACTGGTATCTGAATTTGCCGTCGGTATCAGTAGAAAGGCTGGAAATTCCAAGTGACGTGCTGACATAGACTTGGGCATTTGCTACCGGTTTTCCTGCTTGGTCTGTAACATTTCCAACTAGAACAGGAATCTGGCCTGACTCAACAAAGCTTTTTTCTGGTTTTACGATAACCACAAGGTTCCCCATTTGCACCTGTGCTGATACAGTATGGATTAGTAACGCCAATGATACCATTAGTACTGCCAGATAGAGGCTTGTTTTCATTTCGTTCCATTTTGATTTGAAATTATAATTGGCAGTATCAATTGTTTTGATCAATCAGTTTACATAATTTAGAGCTGGAATCATTCCTGATATCTCTCATATTTTCGTGCGTAATGGGCACAAAAATTCATACCATGAGCGAATTTATCTAGGATGATGTCATATTGACAATAGTGGCAAGCTGGTTTTTTCTTGTTGCAATTGGCTACACAGCAATAATTCTAGCTGGAATCATTCCTGGCATCCTTCCTATTTTTGCAGAATCATGGTATCCTGGCCAAGGTCTAAAGCAAGGCGATTATTTCAGGTATAACGTCTGTTGGACTGACCATAATAATTGCGCTCCTTTTGAGATTGACTTTTGGGTTAAGAGTAAAACCCTTGATGGAAATGGTTGGAATCTGGAATTCGCAGCAATAGATGGCTCGATTATTCAAAAGGGCTCAGTCGCAATAGGGATGGTAACTCCCGACCCAATGTATCCGGATCCAAACATTTCTGACTATGCAAATATATACAAAAATACCATAGCTTGGTTAGACTCGTGTGCTACAAGCGAGTCGCCTAAAGACTTTGGCTTGCCTGCTTGGTGTAGAAACGGAGGTGTAGGAGGTCAACCGGTAACTCCGGAGGGCCAAGCCGATGTAACAGTTCCTGCCGGAACATTCAACGCCTGGATGGTAGGGTGGCACAAGGGTGTAGACAGCAATATTTGGGTAGTACCAAGTCTTCCTTTTCCAGTAAAAGCTCAAGTCTTTGCAGATGTGATACAGTCTCCAATTCCGGCACAATATACTTTTGAATTATTGGAAACAGGAAATAGTTTGACAGAACCGGCGTTCATAAAAATAGTTATTCCACCGCCACCGCCACCTCCACCTCCAACTAACTGTGCCACTCCAAACATGCAGATGGATTCAATTCATGATTCTCACAACACAGATACTGGTAATATGATAATTGAGTATCGATACAGTCCATCAATACCAAAACAAGGGTGCCCAGTCGAGCTCAGACTCTCATTTGAGAAGAATTTTGACCCAAACCAAAAGTATTCAAACGTATATTATGACATTCTCACAGTCGACGACGCAGGAAACAAATTATCTTCAGAAGCTCAAAGCTTGGGCAGGCAATACCTGTTTGCGCCGGTAGGAGACGATGATAGAACCCTAACCATAAAGCAACCTCCGCCCGTAACTCATTATGTTATTTCTATTTCTGGTAGAGAGACTGGAAATTACTTTGATACATCGACATCAGGGCTAGTCAAGATCGATGTTCAGACCACGTCAATTCCAGAGTTTGGCACGGTAGTCACACTAGTGCTAGCAGCTGCTTTGATATCAATAATTATGATATCTGCAAGGACTAGTCATAGACTTAAAATTTAAAAGAAAAGGGAAAACAGCAGCGACAATGCAGAAAAGAAGCAAACTTCCGTCTTTTTACCCTGCTTCTTCAAAAAAGGTACCATTAACCCGGTGGAAGAAGTTTTTGGTTTCAAAGCAAGGAAGAGATTAGAAATATTTTATTTGAACCAAGGGAAATCTTCTTTTTTTGCTTCTTTCGGGAAATCTTTGATTATAGCTTGTACTATCTCACTATGATTATATGTTATGTGTCGCAAAAATTTCTTAGAACCCTCATCTGTTTGGATTTCGTCCGTGTTCTCTGACATTTCCCTAATGATTGCCTTGCATTCTCTGCATGGTTCAAATTCAATATAGAACTTCAAATTTTCTTATCACGCCTTACCAATAATGTGAAATCCACACTATTAGTTGACTGTGATTCGTACAAGTCAGTCACGTCAATTTGATTATATAATTTTGCAAATTGTGTGACTCAGTTTTTAATTAGTTAGTCAAAATATGTGAAACACACCTATAAACAACATGCAGTTAGGATACAAAATTCTACAATCTATTCAAGGGGAATCTCAAACAAAATGATACCTGTGACAGAAGAGGTTCTAGTTGAAGCTGTAGAAAAGATCAGCAAAAGCGTAGTAAACATTGCAAGTGTGAGAATGATTCAGGATCAGATATTTAGAGTATTTCCTGTGGAAGGTGTAGGCTCTGGAGTGATAATTGATAAGGATGGTTACATCCTCACCAATTATCATGTAATAGATGATGCAGAGAGGCTGAAAGTAACCTTGTCTGACGGCCGAGTATTTAGTGGAAAAGTTGTTGGAGTGGATCCGCCAACCGATCTGGCAGTGATAAAAATAGAAACAAAAGAAGAGATTCCAGTTTCCAAGCTTGGTGATTCAAGCAACCTCAAGGTTGGTCAGATAGTACTTGCGGTAGGAAATCCATTTGGTTTGACTGGAGGCCCAACAGTAACATCGGGAATTGTAAGCTCGCTTAATAGAAGCATTCAAACGGAAAATGGAATGCTAGAATTGATCCAGACAGACGCTGCAATAAATCCTGGAAATTCTGGGGGACCACTAGTAAATACAACAGGCGAGGTAGTGGCAATCAATACTGCAAACATGCCTTACGCACAAGGAATAGGATTTGCCGTTCCAATTGATACCGCGAAAGCAATCTTAAAGGAACTGGTTGAGAAAGGGCATGTTAGGAGACCGTGGATTGGAATAACATCCATGAAAATTACTCGTAACTTGGCAAGATACTATAGATTGCCTGTAAGCGAGGGTGCACTTGTAATACACATTGAGCCCTTTAGCCCTGCTGACAATGCTGGTATGAGAAAGGGAGACATCATAGAAGAAATAGACAAAAACAAGGTTGAGGAACCTGCTCAAATCTCAGAGTATATTCATAAAAAACACGTAGGAAATAGTATTACAATGGTGATCAATAGAAACGGAAAATTAATTCAAATTTCTTTGCAGCTGGAAGAGAATAGCATTAGTTATAACCGCTAGAAAAACATGACATTCAAAGTTCTCATGATATGGAAGCTTACAAAAGTTTCAGATTTTCATTGTTAAAAAACGCATTAATGAATCGCCTACATCTAACAAAAATAAAGATAGGGTTGAGAGTTGAAGGACTCTCATTTAGTATGTAGTTGTATGTTGCCGCCGCCCAGATAGTTACCGGTTGCATAGTACGACGTCCCAGCTGGGGGGCCAGAACCATCAGTCGGGCAACCAGTTGATGAAGCCCATACCCACACGGCAAAGTAGTCGGTGTTCTTACCTGGCTCTCCGTTGTCTTGCACGTAGGCCTTGTAGCAGTATCCGGAGACATTGTTGACCCTGGCGTCACCGCCAAATATTCTAGACTTGTCAAAGTCACCGCATTTGTAGTATGCCACATCTAGTGCGTGCAGGTTCATTCCATTGTTATGGTCGTGATACTCAAAGTTTCCTCTTGGATTAGTTCCGCCATTCTTGTAGCCAGCCACAAAGCCAAAGGTTCCCTTGTTAGGTGGTGGCTGTACCCAGCCTCCTCCTGTAGTGAAGTCAATACAACTGGTTTCCCACCCATATGCGGTCTGAACTAGACCTAGGGTGAATAGAGCGCCAAGTGTGGTTGAGCAGGAAACTGAACTGGATGCGCTGGAAACTATCACGTCTGTTCCAAGAGCCGTGTGCAAGTGGAGCGCATTCACTTCGATGCTGTTAGGGGTAATGACCTGCTCGTTTATGGTGAGTGTCAACACTCCTGGCACGGACACAACCTGGTTTGGCTGTCCAGTGACCTGAATGTTTTGTCCTGCCATGGTAAGACTTGTGATGTCACTCGATCCGGAAACTCCAGAGCAAGTAGCATGTGATGTAGCCATTGCAAAGTACGCAGTTATCTGGTTTGCATCACCTGGTAGCAACACCAGTGAACCTAATCCAGCCTGGCTTTCAGCATCAGAAGAACCCATAGTAACTGATACCAGTCCATCTGCTGTGGCTAATGGATTCTGTATCGTTATAGGAGTCGCATCGATCTCGCTTCCTGATGACAATAACGGACCAGTGTCCATGAAGTTAACTTGTCCCAGCGGTGAGCTTATTGATATGGCTTCAGCTTCGCCGCCAACGGTTGTGGTAGCATAAGCCTGGTTTATGGCTGGAACAATTACGCCAGTCACCAAGATCATTGCTGTCATGACCGCTGCAACCGAGAGCCTGAAGTGGGCATGTTTGATATTGATAGTCATTGCTTTCTTTGTATATCGATCCTTTATATCACTAGTAAGAAAATTTACGTGAACATTTGCAAATTAGATCTGGTCAGTATCCAAAAAACTGGTTTATGACTACCTGACATGATACCGTATTTTGGAATAGATGTCAAAAGTACAGAACAAGATCTGCTGCATTTCCTCATGATCGACAATTATGGCAATTTAGTTACAACGGATTCATAACATGGCCTCACATTTACAAAATGAAAGTTCTGGACTTATCATCTGCACAAAATCTACGCCATTTTTTTAGATGAAAACAAGTACTTTACATATCAAACGTAAAAAGTCTACCTTGTAGTAACTTTCGTTGGTATGGCAAACATGATTAGAAAATAACAAATTTCACGGTGGGTACAGAATAAGACCAGGTGGGATCCCCTTCTGGTATGGGATTGGCACATCGCCCACATCTTGGGAGGGTAACTTCAGCGTCATACTCTATCTCCCCTATGAACCTGTTACATTTTGAGCAGATGATGTTTTTGGTGTCGTATAGGTTCAAGGGAGGATCTTGTAATTTCTAATTGCAGTAGCTACCTTTCTGACAAGTGATATGGAACCGATGGCAGCCTTGCTTGTTACCAGAACAATATAGTCACCTATTGGAACCGAGAAAAGTGAGAGGTTCTTTCTTTCTACATGGACAAATCCAATCTCACCCAAAGGCTCGTCAAAATCTCTTCCCATGGATATGGTTATCGCAGTCTGCATCAAAAGCATCTCATTTTCTTGCTCCTGCATGGGCAGATCGGTTCCGGTACGAGCTATCTTGTGTACTGCTCTTCCTTGTTTGTTGATAACTGAGACTGCCTGAATGTTTTCGTTAACATCTAGTACAGTATTACACAACGAATCCAGTTCCAGCTTATACTCTTGTGCCATTTGATTAATCAAACTTAGGCCCATACAAGACCGTGGTGCTCTTTTAGTACCGAAAACTGCTTGGGGGTAAGTGTGTCTATGTCTTGATATTCGTAGGCGCACACAGCAGTCAAGGGCAAATCAAATTTTTGCTCAAGCGTTGACTCATAATCAACCAACTCCTTTGCAAATCCTCGCTTAAAAAAAGGCCTAGTGTCTTCAAAAACACGAACACCGCTTCTGCCCTCGTCTAGTAAACGACTTACCAACTTGAACCATTGTTCTTTTATTTTCTTGGAGTCTGGCTTGCCTTTTTCAAAGTACCACTCGGAAACATTTTTTAGAATAATATCATTTGTTGCAACAAGCCTTTGAGTGTCAAAATTCCATTGGTTTTTCATCTTCTTTACTATTTTTCCCTTGGATATTGAATCAGTTATCAGCATTACACTTTCGTTACGAAATAACCCGTCTTTTAGAAATTCAAGGGCGGCATCAAGCTTTGCTTCTTCGTTAGGATAAATTCCTATTATGTGACTTCCTTTTTGAATCAAATGCGAATACCATGTCATCATTTTCAGTTCACCTTTTCCTGTTGTATCTTAATAGATCAAGTGATTGAAGAATCTTTGTCTGTGTGTCCTGTTACGTCTTGTTACTTAAGATAGAATATTTTTCCTACAGATTATCCTCTAATAATGTTATAGAATAATTTATTTTTGCCCCACTGAATTTCTTGACACTTGTAGCTCCTATGCAAAAGGTACAAGAGAAAATACGGTATTATTATGATGGCAATATCTCAAGTCTTTGACAATAATTCCAAAATGCTGGATGAAACCAGGAATAGTGTTAAATGATACCAAAAAGAGTATGGAGCATGCCTATTGATCCAGACTTTTACAAAACGCTGCCAAGAAAAACAGACCAACACAAGAACCAGGTATCAGCGGAGAGTCATGATATTTGGGGCGAAGGAGTTCAAAGAGAACTTGATTTTACTGGCATAAATTCACATGATCAAGAAATTATTGAAAAACGCGTGTCAGAAAAGGGCTATCTTGGAATCCATGGAACAAATGTAGCCGTCGATTTTGATCTTTGTATCGCCGACGGAGCTTGCCTAAGTGCGTGCCCAGTTTTGGTTTTTGGTTGGAATCTCAAACCACAAGAAGGCCCAACTTCAAACGGTCCAGGCAACAATCTAAACGAGTATGACAAGTCAGATCCTTTTGCGGAAAAAGCCTGCATATACTGTCTAGCATGTGAGACAGTTTGTCCAACTAGCGCCATAAAAATTCAAGAAGGTCTCAAAGATAAGATCCATTAAATCACAGTCATTTGTGATTGGAAAAATTTTTGAGTAGATAAAATTTGTTCGCCGCTTGGAATGCCAATTTCATTGTCTTTAAGATATAGAATTAAGCCATCGGCCTGAATCTGCAAAATTAATTCAAAGAGAATTTGAAATTTCGTGCTTTATTTTCGTACTGTTTCGATGAATTTTGCGATAGGCTTTTGATAGGAAAATTCTTCTAGCCCTTTGGTAATTGATTTTATCATGTGTCCGTAGGAATTACCATACAAGTCTTTGAGTATGTCATTGAGGTACTCTGGATGTTCGTAGCAATCCGGAAGATAGCACTGGTATCTTTTCTTTAGTTCATCTATCACTTTGTAGTAAGTGCCAACGCCTATTTCCAAAAGAGCTCTTTCAAGAATCACCGATACCAGACCCTTTCTTACCTTATCATAACCATGACCCTCTAGTAATGGCATGATTCCTTTTGGTTGGTCAAGCATGGTCGTTATAGCGCGCTTTATTTACTTAAGTAACCATGCAAGATTGTTCTAGTACTTGGTACTTTATTTTTTTATATATCGTGGAAGATATCAGCAAAACATCACGAAATCTTTGCCATAGATGCCAAGACTTTCAATAGAACGCACCTTGTCCACATCTAGTATCTTCTTGTTAGCTATCTCGCATTCCTCGCTTCCACTGGACACGTCTAGCTTGACTAACAAATCATGCTCTCCGATTATCCCTTGAATTTCCGTAACCTGCTCTATTTTCCGAAATTCTTTTATCACATATGCTTCATGTCAGGCTTTGCGTCTTATTAGAACAATGCCTCGTTCATCTTTGCGACTAGTCATCATTACGAATTAATAAAAAATGTGATAAAAGTTGCTAATTGGTTCTACGCTTTTCCATTGAAATTCCAAAGTGGAACAGATTTTTTGGCAAAAATTCCATCCTAGATAATTGCTCCCTTTACAAATAACTAGGTATGATGAAAAGCGCGTTTGAAACAGAGGAAGGCGTTCAAGCCGCACAGCTCAATGACGTCCTAATCTACCAAAGCAAGAAAATGGCGGTTCGATTCAAATTCAAAGATTCGACAAAAGAGTACGATGTAATGCTGACCCGCAGGCAATATGAAAATCTAAAATCAATACCAACTCTTCAATACTGCAAGACAATAATAAATTAGAAAATAAGCAAAAATATCGCTTTATTCCTGGAGTAATTGCTCTAGATTAATTATTCGAAACTGTGGACTACAGAAGTTTAATAATGCGTGAGAAGAATTTTTAAAACTATGAAGCCCAAAAAATACGTTGCAGCATCTTTAGTTGCTGCGTTTGTGGCATCTGTATTAGCATTTCCACTTGCAGGCGCAGTGGGTGACTTTTTGGCAATCAAAATTGCCATAACTCAGTCAGAAACCAATGAACTTGAAGCAGAGCTCGTCACTCACGGTCTAATTCCAAAGGACGGCTCAGGCGGTGCCTTTGGATACGGCATACTCACAGGCGCAGGACTTGATGGGATCATTGTTGCTACTACTCATGGAGGAGTATTAGACAGCGCGATACAGAAAAATGCCAACGACCCAGTGTGGCACAACCACTTTGTAAAGCTTGCATCTCAAGGTGCATGCGGTGGCGGGCCAGGAGTTGTTGACATTACATTTGAATCACCAGGTAAGGTAAATGTTAACGGAAACAGCATACAATTGAGAGATATACCATCAACCTTTACTGGAACCGACGCGCTGACTGGTTTGACTACAACAATCTCACCTGGAACAAGTGTCCAGAATGTTGTTTCATTCCAACTCAGTCCAGTATTTGATTCAAACCACAATCTTCAAGCAGTCTGTGTTATTGACATTGCGCCTGCTGAAAAGCTGAAAATTAATTCAGAAGACAACAATGCCAACGACAATAACGAAAATTGACCACATAGAACCCCTATTTCTTTTTTTATTTTATGTAATTATAAATGAAAATGAGATAGTTCGCGAGGTTACCCTTGGCAAAGTTGACAAGTGTCACCAAAAGATAACACTCCTGCCAAAAGAAGCAATACACATACTTTGGACAAAAGGTGTGATAACTGGAACAAAGGATATTGTGTTGACCCATCTTGGAAACACAACACTTCTTGAAGTCCAGATTAATTACAACATCTCTGGACCAGCAAACCTCTTTCCTGGAAGAATTTCCAAAGAACTGCAGGTCGAGGCTGAATTTGCAGTGGACTTGATAAGGGAAAAAGCTGAAGGAAAACCGCACAAGATTCCGATGGTTGAGCGCAAGTCTTGGGCTGACCTAATACGTGGATAGATTCAACTAAATTGTAGTTGTTTATAATAAAAAGTTGGGAAGGCTTTAGACCTGCTGCGGGATCATTTTTTGAACTTTACGACCATTCTTATTGATCATACATGTATTCAGTGCATGCAAGCGTGGTGCAAGGTTAGATTCAGTTTTACTACAGTAGATTCGCGCTATTATGCAGGCGGACGAACCGACCCCTTGATTATTCTCTCGGATATAGAAAAAAAGCTGCCATCACACATAAAAAAATTGCAGTATGGCAAAGACAAAAGATCGCCAAAGGTATCTGCAGAATATTCTATCAGTTATGATGATTCCGATCTTCCAAAGCAAAAAGAGGACTTTTTTGAAAGATTCATGGGCAAAGACCCATACGAAGAGTTGCTTGAAGTTGACATTGAACTAGTAAGAGACCTCATAAAAAAGACATACGGTGTATCAAAGGATGAGAATAATAAAATTGAATACAAAATAATTTTAGAAGATCCCAAATTAGTCACGGTTTAGTCCGCCCAAGCTGTTACGTTACAAACGTTTAAGGTTCAAACAAAAACCCAGATAGGTGATGAGAAGTAACTCACTCTTAAAAAAATACATGTTTGAGCTTAACCGTAAATCTGTAATATTATCAAGCAAGCACAGACTGGTACTCTCTCTTCGAACGAAGCTTAGAGACAAGAAACGAAATTATACCGAATATTCCCAGATTCTGGGCTATTTGCAAGAACAAGAAAGAAAGGAGCATCAAATCGAAAAACAGTGGTATGGCATTAAGAAGAAAATTACAGAGCTAGAAAAAAAGATAACATAGGGACAATTTCCTTGGATCTAACGTTTGCTCGCATTTACAATTGGCTGCTATGAGTTTTGCTGTAAAAAATACGTGTCTTACAAGACTGCAACCATCAGTGGCTCATACTTGTAACAGTTTTTTTTACCGCAGATGGTCTTCAAGTTTGAATTTCTTATTTGTCAGATGATCAGTTCATCATCATTGATCCAGTACAAGATTTAATGACATCAAGCAGACGGTTTAGATCAATTGGTTTCTTCAAGCATTTACTAACGCCTCTCATTAACAAATCAGCAAGTTCTTCGTCGGTAACAGCAGATGCTGTTAGAACAATTATTTTCTGTTTTGTTAGCTCGCCTCGTTTTTCAAGAAATTCTATGACATCAATTCCGCTAATTTCTGGCATAGCCATATCTAGTAGCACAAAATCATAGTTTTTATCCAAAATTTGCTGTAGTCCCTCTTCTGCATTATTTGAAACGGTACAATCATATCCATGCAGAGTCAGAAATTGGCCCATCATATCAGTGATTTCTGTATTGTCGTCAATCAGCAAACCTCTCATGCCAGCAGCTCCCCAGTCCAAACTCTTTCTTTAATTGTCACGTCTTACGTCTTGAATCAAATCAAAAAAGGATCCGTATGTAAAAAAATAAACATACACCAGTTCATTGAAGAGGAATCGCAACTTGGATACACCAAAAGTTTACGAAAAAATCTCTTAAGTAAATTAGTCCAATTATTTTTCTTTTGGAATTGTAAAAAAGAAGCTAGTACCTGTTCCAGGTTGACTTTCAAACCATATTTTGCCTCCAAGACCTTCGATTATTCCCTTGCAGACTACCAGTCCAAGGCCCGTCCCCGCATGCTTTCTTGTAAGCGACGTATCAGCCTGGTAGAATTTTTTAAACATAATTGGTTGCATTTCCTTGGGAATACCTGCGCCATTATCTTTTACGTAAAAGACAATCTTGCTATCCTCACTTCTTGCACCGATCTCGATCTTTCCTTGCTTTGCAGGGGTAAAATCTGCAGAGTTAAGAACCAAGTTATCGATTACTTGTCTGATTCTGTTCTCATCACTTATTAGAATCAATTTTTCCTCCGTTGAATTTATGGAATCGATTTGTTTTTCTTTCATAAGTGGTAAATAGTCCCTATGTATCTCTGTCATAAACTCAGTCACATCGATTTTATTTTTATTAAACTTCACGCGACCCATTTCCAGTTTTTGGGCTTCTAACACATCTCGAATTAACCGTTCCAATCTTCTAGCGTTTTTATGGATTTTATTGACTGAATCTAATTGAAGGGCGTTAAGATTGCCAAGCAAGCCAGGTGTTTTTAGCATGTCACACCTACCCATTATTGGAGTAAGGGGGGATTTGAGCTCATGTGTTATCATCGAAGCAAATTCATCCTTTAATTTATCCAATTTTTTAAGCTCTGCAAATTGCAGTTCCATTAATGCTTCTTTTTCTATTCTTTTTTTTGCCTCATAAACTGCTGATATGTCTTTTATAATGGTGTTACTTCCTATCAGGCCACCATTTTCATCATAAAGATTGTTTGCACTAATGAGGGTTGGGAAAACGGTTCCATCTTTAGTCTTGAGCCAAATTTCTCTATCCTTAACAGTTCCTGTACTTTTCCACGTTTCAAATGATTTTCTCATAGCTTCGATATTGTTGTCGGCGACATGGTTGAATATGGACACCCCAATAATTTCGTCCTTTGAGTATCCCAAACGCTCAGCATACGATTTATTACAACTAATGATGATTCCGTCTGTATCAATTGTACGATACAGAGCTGGCGAGTTTTCATACAAATCTCTGTATTTTTTTTCAGAACGGGAATAAAGTTTTTGAGACTTTCTTAATGAAGTTACCGTGGATTTGAACGAAATAGCAAGATCATGAACTTCATCATCATTTCCTATGGAATCAATTTTGAATTCCGCCTCTCCCCCAGCAATTTTGTTTGCATGGTTTTGGAGATTTCTCATTGGCTTTACTATGGAGCGTCCTATAAGAGCACCCAAACAAATTGCGATAATTATAAAAATTGATACGCAAATGAAGATAATCTGTTTGCTAGACCCAAGTAATTTCTGATTATCTAGTGTTATTGGTTCAGTCGCTTTGTCCAATTCAATCAAGGAAACATAGCCTAAAGCTCCGATCATTAGAGAAAATAAAGAGAACATAATGGCGATTTTCAGACCGATTTTCATTTCATCTCACCAAAGAAGTGATCTCTCGAGTAGATGGCTCAGATTCACTTGACACATTTTTTGAAGATAATGTAACCAGAAAAGACAATGATATACTAGACAAAATTATGATAATTCCAGCCAAGATTTCAACTAGACCAATAATTGTAATACCTAACGGTCTGCTAGGTTTGGAAATAGATGTATGGCCAGATTCATTATTCATGCATCATAATTTTGTTCATCAAACTAATAGCGTGAGTATGTATTAGTAAAATACGGACCTGAATTATCTCATTTCCAACTAATCATAACATATGTTATAATCTAGTCACTAGCGAAATCCAACGCAAATTTGCTCGTAAAAAGTGGATTCTATTTTTGCAGCTTTACCACGATAGAGATATTTGCTGCCGTGATTCTTGCCTTATCATTTTTCAGGCAAAAAGAAAAGAAGAGCTATGTTGGCCTAATATCGCGATAAAATCTTTCTAATTTCATGATATCTTGATTGAGCAGTATAGGTTCTGCAAGTCAGAGATGGAACCCAATTGTGTATCACTTCCAGTTTCTTTCAAGTCCTGTCTTCGTAACAGCACACTTTCCCAGTCCTGTGTGTACCTTTGGGTAACATCCTCTACCTGGTCTGATGAAAATGAAAGGACATACAGATATTTTTTCCCCCAATTCTTTTCATAGTAGTGCGGGTGGTCTAGAGATGTCGGATAGTCCAGTGTCGAGTCCACATGAACCCATCTTCCATCTACTATGACCTCGTTCCAACAGTGATCAAGATAGTCTTGAACAATTCTTGATTGATATGATAGCGAGTTGAGGACGGCTCCAAAGAGTATTGACCACTCCCCGCACCTGCCGATTCTAGAATTGCCAATCTTCAATACCTCATTGTGTCTTGGAAAGTATTGCATGGCACCGCAAAGATTGCACGTATAAACCTCTGTCTTTGGTATCTTCCAAGAGTCTCCGATCTCTAGTTTTCTTTGCATAAATCCAGTATCCTTCGCATTATTGGTACCAGAATTACAATTTCCGCAAACTAGATTGGCTGGCATCCAGTGCATGAAGCCTTTGAACCACTTTAGTAGGGATTCTAAAGAATCTTCTTGCATGTAGTCGGGAACAAGTTTTCTAACTGCATCTAAGGTCTTGGTATCATTGTACTGACTTGTCACATTCCTGTAGAGAAAAAACGAGCTTTTAACTGCATTACCGTTAAAATTACAGCTTGCCAAACTATTTCCTATTGTCACAAGCTGGAGATATGTTTTGCCAAAATATGGTTTTCAAGGTTGAATATTCTTATTTGTTTAGTGAGTTCATGATATGACAAAAGTTCTAACTATATTTCACACAATTTTGATATCGGTATAATTTTGATCAGTTTTCTCAACGCTTAATAGCAATGTAAATTCTCATATTACATGGCAAAAGCAAAATCGAAAGCAAAATCAAAATCAAAAACAAAGACTAGAAGAAGATAAGAAGAAATTGACCTGAAAGGGTCTTCCTTTTTTCCCACAAGTTCAATGTTCATCAGTGCATAAAATAGCAATATGCTGCCACTTCATCTCAAACAATATACTATGCCTCAAAGTTAGAGAGTAGATATGGTAGTTTCGCATTCGTCCTTCCCAATATACTGCATTTCCAATATTGCCTCTTTGCTACCATATTCCTTCCTATCTGGCAAGTATTAGTCGCATATTGAATGATACTTGTTAAATTCTCGGAAAACTACACGATATGGGATATGAGTCTTTACGACATTTGTAATGAAATGGACTGTAACCACCAGCGATATGATCATCACCCTCACGGGTACTGCGTACATTCCAACTCCGATGGAAAAAAGTGTGTTTGTAAGCACTTTGTACCATAAAGATAAATGCGTTCGTTGTGGAGCAGACCTAAATCCAATTTTGTTTTATGATATCATCGTAACAAAAAATAATACAAAACTAGAGCTCGATTGTTTTTAATTTTTCATTATAATAACCCGGATTGACTAATTCATTGATCTCTTCATTTACACGCAGGAACTCGCGTCCTTTTGGAGTTACCTTGTAAAGATGTGTTCCTTCTTTATATTTTAGGAGCTCATTTTCCACCAAAAATCTCAGGTATTCTTTTATCTGAGCATATGACAAATAAGCGTTGTACATTAGTCTGGTCTTTGTCGCTCCTGTGGCTGCAGATTGGAGTATCACTGCTGTAATCTCTGCACGACTACGGTATTTCATTGATTTTTCAGGGCATAAATTAATATAAAAACAATCTGGCGTTTTGTTACGGAATATCCCTCTTTATCATTATTATTTTCGTTATATCATTCATTACAGCTTAGTATATAGCCAAATCAACTGCAGTTATCTATAGCTGCTACTGTCATGGGGTTAGCCAAATTTGAACTACAATAACACTTTTGTTATGAGTTTACTTGAGCTAGACTGTAAATTGGCAAGAAACCTCAATCCCTCTCTGATTCTCGTCATATCATTAGTGATTCTAGTTAGTCTTTCAGCTAGCGCAATGACTCAGACGCCATCTATTCCAGCCTGGATTAAAAACAACGCAAAGTGGTGGTCAGAAGGACAGATAAAAGATTCTGATTTTACCAAAGGGATACAGTATCTAATCAACCAAGGAATAATGAAGATATCTGAGGCAAAACCAAGCTCATCTCAATCTCAGGGCATACCATCGTGGATTAAAAACAACGCAAAATGGTGGTCAGAAGGTCAAATTGATGATTCCGAATTTGTAAAAGGGATACAGTATCTTGTCTCAAATGGTGTTATCGTCGTAGAAACAGTCCAGTGCGACCAGATTCTATGGGAGCACGTATACCACCCACAACGCCTCAACATTATAGATCTGTGCACCCAGGTTACTGGAACCATAGAAAACATCAGGGCTGAAAAAGACGGAGACTATCATATCAGACTAGCGCTAGACCCCAAGTATCATGACATGATAAATCAAGCAAATGTAGATCAGCAACATGGTGATATAGTACTGGAAACAATATGCCAAAATCCCATAGAGCAGGTAGATGCAGTGGCATCATGCCAAGACTTTATTGATAATATCGATATTCCACCAGTTGGCACACATGTCAAGGTGACAGGTTCCTATGTGTTTGATTTAGAACATTCTAGTTGGGCAGAGATTCATCCGGTATCATCAATTGAGGTGATTTTGCAAAATGGTACGACGATATCTGCAAGTAATACTGGTGCAACTGTACAAAATAATCCCGCAAGCAAACAAAATTCTACAATTGGAACACTGCACATTGATCTTGCAGAACAGGATTACATAGCGCGAGGAAGTATCCAGTCCATGACAGTTGAGGTAACAGATGGGACAAATCCAGTAAGTGATGCCCCTGTATCAGTGCATGTAATATATGCTTCAGGTAATACCACAAAGGACTTTACTGGAACAACTGATTCTGACGGTGCTTTTGAATTATCTTGGAAAATAGGCGGTAACTCGAAACCTGGAACGTTTGAAGTTGATATAGATGCAAGTAAAGAAGGCTTTAGTCCAGCACACCAAACTTTCTGGTTTGAAGTAGTCCCTGCAAGTTAACTTACACCACAGTAGTTTCCTTCTCCTTGAGAGTTATTCAATGTCCTTGGCAAAAGATAGACTTGTTTGCTCAAAACCTTCTTTCTTGTAGAACTGATGTGAATCCATTCTTTGATTTCCTGATTCTAGCCTGATTCTGTAACATTTGTTCTTTTGTGCCAACCTAATGCACGAGTTCAAAAGCTCCCTTCCAACTCCCTTATTTTGATAGAGCTTTGCAACTACCAACTCAGGAATGTACATCTCAAGTCTTTTCCTATTCAGTCTGGAAAGTAATATGATGCTTACCATGCCAACAACTTTGTTATTGTGCTCTGCGACCAAAATCATCTTGTCAGAATCCGATAGATATTTCTTTACGAGATTCGAAAAATCGTTAACATCCTCGCCTTTATGCGGTTTTGGTCTTCCTAATTCATAGAGAAGCTCCAAAATTAATGAAATATCTTTAGTTGAAGCATTTCTAATTGTAAAATTCATGATTTGTTGGATAAGCTTTGAGATCAATACAAAAGTTCTGGTCTTGGAAGCACGGATCCAAAACCCACATTTTGATGACATGTTTGGCTATTTTCATAAATGAAAATACATCAAATCGAAGATTGTTAGCTAACAATTGTACTTATGTAAATAAATATTCAATTCTACATAGCAATGATATACGACATGAGTTCATCCATTATCCATATTGATACCTCTCGGGCAAGAGATATAGCGATGAGGTTCTTGGAACAACATCATTCTATTGTTAATGTTAAAAATATAACTTTAAAAAAGCGCATCTGGACGGTTGAAGTGGCTGTTTCAGCATTTGGCTTTCGCAACATGAGAGTAATGCTAGATTCAAGAACTGGGAGAATTGTCGGATGGGAGTAAGTCCATCCAAAGGAGTTGTTATGCTAGATACTTCTAGGAAGGTCTTTTTGTCTCCAAGCTGCTTTAATGATAAGAAAACACTTGACTATATTCTAAAAGATCTTAAAGAACATCATCAAGTGCCAGAAAATAGAATTATCAAAGAAGTAAACATCAGTGTTCTAAATTCGGGGGATTATCTAATTCGTTGTTTCTCAGACGTGATACATCTATTTAAAGTAGAATTAAGCCCTCAAGCTGGCTTTACAACACATTTCATAGATAGTCCGTAAACAAATTTAATGACACCCAGATTCCGAATAGAATCAAAGATATTGACATTTTCTTTAACTTTGCATAAGTCTTAAAAAATTAGCTATTTCTCTAACATTGGCCAATTCATCTAAAAGTATTTTGATTTCGTTTATAATGGAATTGTAATCTTCTTTATACACGTCTTTGAGTACATTACGCAAAGCTTCCGGATTCTCATAACAATCCATGATAGTGCAGTTGTAATTAGCATTAAGTTTGGCTGTTATCAAGTGATAGTTAGTATTTCCTCTTCTCATCAAGACAGCCTCTACACAGAATACTAAGGCCATCTTGTTTTGCTCGGAAAAAGTATCAACCATTGCTTACCAGTGTTGACTTTAAGAGTTATCCACATAAGGAATAGTTAGCTGAAAATGCAAATTCTTAGCTATAATAGTTAGATCCCTAATTTAACACTCAAACCCCTCATTGAACGCCAGAAAGAAATCAGTCAAATGATGGCAATAACAGAATAAACCCTTAATTACTCCAAATGTTGGAAGAAAAATTCTACAGAGAGGATTATTATCTTAGATTCATCACACAAGATCTTCATAGCTGAAAGCTGCCTCAAAGACGAGACTATTAGGAACCACTTGAGGCGAGTTATTGAAAAATATCAATTTCCAAAACAGAATGTAATAGAGGGAGTTAACCTTGATAATGCCAATACTGGAGATTATCTAGTTCGATGCATTGGCGGTTCTATTCAGGTCTTTCAGATGGAGTATATGCTAAACTTTGGTTTTAGAACAAAAAAGATAGGAGAGCTATAAACTCCCAGAGCTTTCAAATTTTACTCTCTGTTATTCTCTGATTCTCTGAAAATAAATGCAATTAAACAGTTAACTAAAGCATTCAGTAGTCAATATTCATGGAATCGTTATCTATCTTCATTCTCTTTTAAGGATGCAGTATCAGGAATAGCTGAGGGAATAATTTTTCTTCTGTATAACACTAACGCAAGAACAACCGATACAATCGATATCAATCCTGCTGTAAGAAATATCAGACTGTACGCTTCGGCAGAGGGGAATCGTCCGGCTATTGTTGTCCCTTGATACATCTGCTGATACATCGCTGTAACTGTTGGTCCAATAGACTGGCCAACCATGAGAAGCAGTACTGTCATTCCAAGAACTATTCCACTGGCTTCTATTGGAGCTGATAATAATACGACATTAAACCCACCCGTAATAGAAAGCGATAGTCCTATAGAAATTACTGCCAATGAGGCAGCGACCATAAATTCTGTTGCATGAAACATCAAGAGACTAAAGAATCCTATGGTGCCAATTACGGTTCCTATCGCTGCAAGTCTTGTATTGCCTATTTTATTTACGCTGAAACCCGATGTAGCAGTGCCAATTAATAAGACAATCATAAATGGAAGCTGCACATTTGCAGTAGCTAACGCATCTCCTCCAAACCCAAGTGGTTGAGGGCTTCGCACCATGACAGGTATCGTTTGATACACCATGAATGTGGAAAGACCAGCTATCATCAAAATGAGAATTGCCGGAAGAAGGGTTCTGTGAGTAATTAGTTTGAGGTCTACTAATGGCGACTCTGTTCTCTTTTCAACAGCTATAAACAACACAAGCGAAACCGTTGCAGCTGCAAAGAGTCCTGTGATTTCAAATCCTGTGGATTCTAGACTGTTTTGTAAATATGTGAGGCCAGAAAGAAATAAAACTATTGTGGCAGCAAGTGCAAGTATCCCTTTAAGGTCTATTTGCATTAAAGATGGGTCCGCTCTGACTGTATTCTTGTCTGATATCGTTTCCAGTGAGTTTGATGTTGGCACTATTGTGGCTCTTCTAATGTAAATGAATCGCGATATCACAAGTATCAGGCCCACTGAAACAGGCAATATTGAGAAGAACGTGGCATGCCATCCATAGTTTTGAATTATTCCGGCACCCACCAGTAACCCTATCACGGCTCCTCCAGAAAATGTTGAGCTAAATACAGATTGGGCCACAGCAAGCTTCTTCATAGGAAATATGTCCCTTATGATTCCAAAAGCTATTGGAAATATGGAGACCACTATGCCTTGGGCTATTCTTGCTGCAAGCATGAACGCTATACTGTTAGCAAACGCTGCGGCCAAAATGCCAAAACAATAAACTGCTAGAATAGTAAGCAATATCTTTTTTTTTCCGTAGACATCTGAGAGCTTACCTGCAATCGGAGTCATGACAGCTCCTGCAATTAGGTAAGAAGAAAGTATCCAAGATGACGTGCTATATGAAATGTTAAAATCCCTTATGAAATCTGGAATTGCGGGCAATACCATTGTCTCTCCATACATTGCTATCAAACCCAAACAGCTTAAGATGGCAAGTGTTCTCCAAGATGAACGACTGATTTTCTCATTTTCTGTCATTTACTCAACCTCGTATAGCTCCTACCAAGTTAGAAATTTGAAGTTTATTTAACAATCTCTGGAAGCTTGTCAAACATCTGCCTACAGATGCAAGATTTTGCCTCCTTGAATGCGTCTTTAATACAAGTATAAAATTTGATTTTTCTGCAAAATGGGTCCAGCATCCTACGCAAGCACTATTGGCTTGACAAATTTAATAAAAAGAGTGCCATCGTTATTATTCTTTGATGCGGAAATAGTAAATGGAGGATATCTTGATCGACCTCTTGCATTTTCTATTTTCTTTCTAGAAGAATCCTTTTCATTATATCGAGGCTCTAATCTAATTCTTGTCAAGCTGGTTTACATAATTTGTTTATACGTGTATTTATCAGTATGGTCAAATTGTTCTACTGCTAGCTTCCATAATGATGTACCTATTTTTGAAAACACAAAGAAATTCTATTATATGAATTCATAGAAAAGTAACTTAATATTTAATAATCATTGATCTTGAGTGCTGACGTTTACTAAATGAAAGACAAGAAATGGAAAACACCGCATATGGCAGGTGCGGAACAACTGGTACCAAATAAAAGACAACCGAAGCGAATAGATCTGCATGTAGTTAAACGACTCATTAAATTGCTGTATTATAATGCTAGAATAAAAAAGACAAAGATCGCCACAAAATGTAATCTAGGCTATGACAAATGCGTTCTGTATCTGAATTGGCTTGAGATGATGGATTTAATTGATAGGGAAACCGATGCAGATGGTTTTGAAACCATTGTTTTAAGTGAAAGGGGTAATGATTTCTACAAAAGAAACCTTAATGATAATTAAGCTAGATTTCAAAAATTAAAGAACAAGAGATACGAAGAATTTTAGCAACAAATGTCAATTAGCAGATCAGTGAGCACGATTTATTAACAATTTTCATTACTGTACATGGTAATGACTTCAAAGACGCGTCAAGATATATGGCACACCAAAATGGAAATCACGATAAAAAAGAAGCTTTTGCCATTATCGCTTATAGCTCCGGTAACAATATCCTTGATTGTGGCATATCAAACATCTCTTCTTCCTGGTCCTGCAAGAACGCTTACAGCACAGGTTGACAACACAAACTTTCATACGTAGGCGGAAGATCATAGATGAGAACGGTTGTTGCATAGGAAGATTTCATAAAAATTCTGAGTAATTATTAAATATACAAAAATGAACCCAATTGACACGCAAAATAAACAAATAGTTATCATACTTGTCGTTGCATTAGCTATAATAGCAGCTGTAAAAATCCAAGAATCCTATGCCTCTGCTCTGTCATCTTCAAGCGCATCTCCGGCATCGTTTGGCGATATTACACTTACGCAGCCAAAAATGGTCAGTGACGATGGCCATGAGCTTAATACCGTCAAAATATATCAATCCGTAGGGATCTCGTCCGTACTGACAAATCATGCTCCCTCTGAAAAAAAGTTCACTTACATAGTACAGGTGCTAAACAAAAAAATGCAAGCTGAACATTTAGAAGGACTTTCCGCCTCGATGTTATCAGGACAGTCGTTTTCTTGTTCACAGTCCTGGATCCCAAAAGAACCAGGGCAATATACAATACAGATCTTTGTTTGGCAAAGCTTGGGTTCTCCAATAGTTGTAACAAATGTAATCAAGACTACAATTACGGTATCAGTTTAGTATTGGAATTAACACTGATCTTCCTTTTGTCTTTGTATCGCAAGTAAAAATTTAAAAGAAAAGTCCATTGCGTTACCTAAATGGACGACCCAGATTCCTGGTACAATGAAGGCAATGCCAAAATGAAGGAGGGAAAGAACGAAGATGCAATAACAGCTTATACCAAGGCCACCGAAGTAAATCCTGCATACACCAGTGCTTGGAACAATAAAGGAATTGCAATGCACAGATTGAAAAGATACGAAGAGGCCATTATTTGCTACGATAAAGTAATCGAGATAGATCCTAATCACGCCAATGCCTGGTATAATAAAGCGAATGCTCTTAGAGATCTAGGAAATTCATACTTGAACAATGCAAATTATGACCGTACAAGCGCTGCGAAATTGATTAACAAGGCACTTGCATTCTTTGACTCTGCTAACGCTTGTTATGAGAATGGAGAATCGCTCGCAGGTAAAAGCACTAAAAACAAAAATGAAAAGATAAACGATTTTTAAACTTGTACTTTGAGAAATCCATCTTCTTGCCCTGAAGATACCGTCTCGACAATCTCTTCGTACAAATGCATAAGTTTACTTCCCTTATCTGTAATTCTGTACACTTGAGTTCCAGCTTCGTATTGGACTAACGCACTTTGTTCCATATGCGATATATACTCTTTTACCTGCATATGTGACAAATACGCCTTGTACATTATCCCTGTCCTTGTCGCGTCACCTGATCTTACCGCATCCAAGATCATAAAGACAATCTCAAACCTACTGCGGTTTTTCATCAAATTTCTAGGGTGTGATATGCTATAAAGGTAGTTTGGTGCAATGTTCCAGTAGATTACTACTGTATTGAGGAAATTTACGATACCGTTGGTTATCTTACCTTTTTTCTCTTTAAAGGCACAAGATTAAGGGATTCAAAGGATTTGCTTGGAGGAACTGGTAAAGGAATGCATCGTGTGAAAATAAAATCACAAGAAGATATTGATGCGTTGCAAATAAGATTATGGATAAGGTAAGCAATGAAGCCCAATGAATAATACCATGTAATCCAATGTGATGTACTAGTGATTTTCTTCAGTTTAGCAAGGCTTTCTCATAGCATTGGGCTGCCTCATTACCTCGCTTTAACCTCTGAAGAGCTAGGCCTTTAAAAGCAAAGGCGATCTTAGAAGAGGGTCTTGTCTCTATAATTTTGTCAAAATACGCAATAGCCTCTTCATATTTACCTGAACAGAAAAGGGAAATGCCTCTCTCATAAATTAGATTGATTTCCTCAATAGGAAATTTCTCTGTATTTCTTTCTGTCTCTATTGCGGGTTGCAAAGTAACTACATTAAGGATAAATTTACTTTTAAGGTGACACCAACTTTCTTGTAGAAAAAATTTATAGTCAATGCTTATGATGCAACAGGAGAATGTAGATACTGATTCTGATAAAAATTGCAATCAGATATGATATTTCAAAACTTATACAATCCTCTATAACATTTTTACCACAAATAGATAAGGTAAGACTACAAGAAAACTATTAACTGAGAATTATTGGCAAGTGAGAGCTTAAAAACGGAGGATATGTGGATATGTTATCGCTGTAACCTGGCATTTTGGGCTCAATCATGTGTTGTGATTCACAAGGACATTTCTAATCACGAAGCAAGAAAACTTGATGACAACTAGATAGACTGGAAGGCTGAGGTCAGGGATTTGAAATAGATCACAAAGATAAGGAAGAATCGTAGCTAACTGAGTGTCACAATGGTTATATGATTTTATATTATTATATGGGCATGGGTTTGGTGCATACGGCATCGTACAAGATTGATCGTAAAAAAGCAGAAGACATAACAATTAGATTTTTGCAGCAACATTATAACATTCTTGGTGTCAAAAAGATTTCATTTGAAAACAACGTTTGGGTGGTAAGGGCAGATGTCTCTTCATTTGGTGAAGCCACTAAGGAGGTATCAATCAATGCAAAGACGGGCAAGATTCTTGGTTGGCACTAATAAAACAAGGTTCAAAAAACAAAAATTCTAAAACCTGCAATTAAAGCTACAAACTGAGTGTCATACTTGGAATCTAATGTACGTGAATTAGCCGGTAATTCGCGTAGTCGGTAGAATCGTTCTCAAAATGACCTTAAAATGGAATCCAAGTTCTATAACAATCTTAGATTGGAAATATACCACAATAATAAATCATATCAGGAATATGTACCAGTTAGTGGAAATTGCACATCATCGATAATATCTCAAAACAGAGTGTAACGGGCTGGGGAAACCGTGACTGGATTGATATACTGGAGAATATTTTAGAGACGTGTGAAAATGGGTCCTTGAAGACTCATATAAAGTACAGATGTAATCTTGGCTCGGATAAGACGGGACAATACGTACGATTTCTTCAAGATCGCGATTTGGTTGAAAACGTAAAAAGTTCTTCTTCAAGATTGCAAATGTTCAAGACCACCAAGATGGGAAAGAGGTACGTCGAGGCATACAAAGAGATAGAACGTATCTTCAAAGAACGATAAACAAAAATAATCTTCAACGAATCATAACATACAACATAATCTGGATGCAGGAATTTTTGAGCGCAAGCATGTCCTCGTAAAAGACTTGGATTAGATGTTATTATGATTGAATTCTTGGAGAATATGCCAACACATTGTCAGATAAAGAAGGTGTAAAATTGTCGCTTGGTAAACGACTTTGCACGGTCTTTGCACTTTTGGGCTCTATCATTTCAATTAGTTCTTCGTATTGTTTCAAAAAGTCTCGACCTCTTGCTGTTATGACATAGAAAGAAGGATCCTTCTTAGAAATCAGATTAAGTTCCACTAAAGAGTTAATGTACTTGGATGCCAAACGGGAATCAAGATTTGCTTTATGCGTGATATGCGTTTTTTTCAGTTCCGCTTCAGTTAGACATGAAAGTATACTAACAAATATTTCTAAAGAGCTTCTCTTACCAGCTTGCATACAAATCATCATTTGAGCAGATTCTGTTTTGTTGTTTTTACAAGTCATTTCATCTACTATAGCAGGGGTTCTATTTAATACGTCTGCAGGAATATTACTGTAGATAGTTCCAGATCTTATGTGCCATTTACATGTAAATTTTAGCTAACTTTTCTTCAATTCTTTAGAGTTGTTTTTGTATTTCATGTCTTATGGCGTGCTAATAGATATTGAATCTTCTCCAATACATCATAACTTGATTATAATGCTTGCCAGTGAGATTTTTGTGCCTGAGCAGGGTTTGCAGTTCTAATTATGTAATTTTATTTCGGATAAATCCGGCTGTATTTCTTACAGTACGAATTGTATCTTGTGCTGCCTTGATAGTTCGCAATATTTCCATGACAGCAGCGCTTGTTTTGAGAAGATCCTGGCCATTGTTTCCAAACAAGTCGATTGCGCTTTTGGTGGATTTTATCAATCCCGCGGCTTCGTTTATGACGCCTGTCCCTTCTAGCTGTTTTAGGGTATCTTGCATCTTAGCTGAGATCTCGTTGATGTTGTTTGAAATCAGGCGAAAATTCTCTATGTTTTTTACCATCTCGGGAGATTTGAGAGCTTCAATGATTTCTCTTGCAACCATGGCAATATCCATCATTTTGCCAAAGGATTCTTGTACGTCGGGCTTTCCTGCCTGCCGGATTATTTCTACTGCGCCAAAGACGGTTTCTTTGATCTCTTTTAGCTTGCTGGTCTTTCCTCCCTCTATCATCTTAGGTAACCCCTAGAAGTAATGAGCATAAGATGACTTTGCCCAGAGCAAAAAAATTCTCTTTACCATCTACAAATTGCATTATTTGAATGGCGTGCTCTAACAATTTGGAAACTAAGAAAGAGTCATCCATACAAGATTGTCTCCTAGGATTTCTTTGCGATTACTTGATGATGCCACGTCAGGAGCTCGTCTTGCCTCTGGTTTGTCATTGTTACCAGACATTTCCCTTGCTACTATCTTTCTCCCGATAGAATAATCACTACCACATTTTGGGCAGTTAAAACTATTCCATCCAATTTGATCAAGAGCCACTTCTTCATCTGAATGGTTTGCGCAAGTAAATCTTTGCTCCGTCAAAAAGATCCCCGGGTGTTTTTCACAGAAGGAGTGGTTACATATAGTGCATACTTCACCGCAACGCTCAGAATAGGTATCATATCGTGACTTGGTTTTGCTCTCTATTCTTGGTATTCCTATCATGCCAGCACTTGGTAGAAAAATTATATATCAATTTAAGATGTTTTTGCGACAAAAATGTTGAAATAGGCAAGTTAAAATCTTACTCGTAGCTAGTCGGTAGCTAACGTACAAAAAATACGTATTAGTATTCTGGAACTATCAGTCATATGATTTTTATATGAATTTTATGTAGAACAAAGACACTCGGGACTAAATTTGAATAAAATTAACGCACCAAAGGGTCACCATATAAAAGGCATCTTGATTGTAGCTCTAGGGGTTGCGGTAATATTCGTTGGATTCAAGGTAGCTTTTGGGGCAGGAAGCCCATTTTATATAGTCTCAAGCGGTTCAATGACTCCAGCCCTTGGGGTAAATGACGTAATTTTGGTGCAGCAAAATGTTCCATTTGATAATATAAAAATCGGCGACGTAATTGCCTTTATCAATCCAAGTGACCGAGGTGAGCTCATAGTTCACAGGGTTGTCCAGATAATAAGCCAGGATCCATTGGAGATAAGAACAAAGGGTGATGCTAATGCAGATTCCATTGCTGGAATAGACCTGCCAATTACAAAGGATAATTATATCGGCAAAGTTGCCTATGTAATTCCGCAAATGGGGTACCTTGCAAAAATATTCCATCCCCCATTAAACTATGTCGTCATTGCTGCAATTGGGGGAATAGTCGCAGTAATACCATTCTCGCGACAGAACTGAACAGAAGGATTTTTTGTTAACCAAAATCCAATACAAGATATCTTAATACCAACTGAATTCTTTTGATACCCTACTTTTGTGCCAGATTGATAGTATTTTTAGCGGAATTCTTAGCTTCGCGGTTCCAAATATATCGAGATCACTTTGGTTAGTCCCCAGTTGGTAATAGTGATGTACCAGTTTCCTGTCTCATACGAAGGTGAAGTAGGAAAAGAAATGACATACGAACCATCAAAGTTTGTGCTGTAAAGGAATACGGGCCAGGACTAGTAGATGACATGTAGATAGAAAATCCTCTACTTGCTCCCTCGTTGGTTAAGATTCCAATATCCTGCTTGATACGACTGGGAAGTAAAATAATATAGTTGGTAAGAACCATCAGAACTAGTCATAGTAGCAGCGGTGAATGTTTTACCCGACGGGCTAGTCAAAGCTGCGCTAACAGTAGTATAAGGTTGGGCTATTCCAAAGACGCGAATATGGCCCGCTAGCTTATCTAGTATTTGCAGTGGCAGTTATATCGATAATATTTCTTACTTCAGGCTATATTCAAAAGTATAAGATCATATGAGAATATTTGTACGTAACCTGGAATTGACGAAGCAAACTATTTTGTGTCTTTATGCAACCTTACATAGTTTTATCTTTGGGATGCGTTATAATATTACAGGTGAAAAAATGAGTAGTGTAGAAAACGTACTTAGGCATTGCGACTGTGGCATTTGTGGCCACTTTATGGAAAAAGAATGCCTAGAAAAAGAATGTAGATGCTGCCTGAATTTCCATGTCAGGTCAGGACCAAAACTAGGCAAACAGTAGAAGTCTCAAAGTCATAAAGTCATAAAGCAGCCATGTTACATGATTTTTTATTTTAGGGCATTTCATTGAAGACTATAATAAGTTAAATGTTGGGCATTGATATTGTACCGCAGTTGAAATTCGACGAGTTTTGGAGTCTACTGGCAACCGAGTTGGCATCATCGAAGAAATTTTCCCTTCTATCACAATCAAAGGAATTTGAGGCAAAATATTCTGGAGGAAGAATACTTGTAACCACATCAAGCAATAGCTTGTGGGCAATTGAAAGGTCGACTATGCACGAAATATGGGACAAGGCAAGTGCCATTGAAGAAACTAGGAGGTATGTCGGTACAAATTACAACCAGAGTACAACTAGGACTTTGTCGTATATCCTGACGCTAATCAAGCATTTTGTAGCCAACAGAAAGATGGAATGACATTCTGATAAATATAATAGAGAAGGACTTGCCGGGTTATACCATGGAAGAAAAAAAGAAGATGAAGTCAAATACTGAAGATGAATATGAGAAGGCACTAGCTTCCGAAGACCCGACAAAAGTAACAAAAGAAGACCTGGAAAAGTTTGCAAAAGAAGCTGCCAAAAAGTTTAAGTCGCTGTCATAAAAATAAATAGAAAAAATGGTATACAAAAATTTTTTGAAATCAGCAATACTCTAGCAATATACATCTTTTAATAATTGATGGCCATTATTTCATTTATTGACTCTTCCAGACCGGTGTCCTATCTGCAGAAGAAAATTCACAGAACATTCAGAATTCCAAGATAAAATATGCAAAATCATTACAATAAAGGAATTTGCGGCCTACTGCCCTGGCTTTGATGTGCAATACAGACCTTCATTTGAACTAGATTGAAAGATTTCCAGTCAGAGCAGTCTTATCGCTTCATCTCTGGGCAACGAGACCAAAGTTTCCGTTCTTACAACCTCTCCGCCTGGCAGCCAGAGTTTTATTGCATCCTTTGGATCTTTCCCCTCAAAAATCCAGACGGAATCGTATCTTCCCAGAGTCCAGTATGTACCGATTACTTTGACGTCAGGAGGTAGGTTTTGCATTATTTTTTTTCCCACTTCTATTACGTCACTTGCTTTCTTTCTGAATTTGATCAACGTTATGAAAATCATTGCTATCTCAATGTTGCTACAATTACTTAAGATTATTCAACGAGAGGTTTTCCTGCTCAATTTCTCTCTATATCGTCTTCTGTAAGGTTTTTTGTACTTTTTCTTCTCCATGGCATGGTGTCTTATTTTTCTGGCAATGGTTCATTGTGGTTACACCACAATATTTCATTATCTAAGAATTTAAAAAAAGTTCTATCTGAATAGGACGATTGTGATTATTCATGCTCCAATCATTGCACTGATTGTCATAAATAATACGTTAAAGGCAATGACTTTCTTAAACGAAACACGCACCTTCGCTCTCCAGACAGAGTGTCTTTTTATTTCAAGTACGACGACCATGAAAAGATAATTCGTAACACTATCTCATACGCCTTAATCAGCTTAATTGTAGATATAAGCTGAATCGTGGTTTTCTGCTAAAAAGACAGGTGCTTAGATGCATAGCTAACTCTATCATATATCATGTTGTTCAAATTGATTGTATGGCGTTTGCCTGGTGGTCTAATTCGGCAGTGACGTTTCGAGATATGGAAACTACAGAAATTCCATGTCCACGATATGCCAGGCAATGCAAAAACATACCTTCAGAATGTATGAGAAAAAAGACAAGCTTATTCTGTTTTAACAACGTCAACTGAACTACAAGTAACTGTGGTTTGCCACTGATGCCTCTTTGAAAGACAACTTGAAGAGAACCTAGAAGAAAAATTGCTAGTAAAGTTAGCAAAAGAAGACCTCATAAGATCTGCTTCAGCTTGTTCGAACGGGGAAAATACAAAGACGCAATAAAAAAATATGACAAGATTTTGAAAAATGACTCATCATACATACAGGCGATCTACGGCAAGGCAAGTTGCCTGATTACATTAGGTAAATTCAATGAGGCAAGACCATATGTTGACGAATTGATCCGTCGATGCCCAGATGATCATGAAGTCATTGAAATGAAATCAGCCTTGGAAAGGAATCTGCATCTAATGAGCCATACTACTGATCAATTCTCTTATTTGACTCGAAACAAAAAAAAGGAAAAAGTTGGGGTTTAGTTTTTTCTATTCCACGTAGATATCCAAGAGTTGACGATGTTATGGTTTAGCTCTGCAAGTGAACTAAAAGTAGCATTTGCTGCTTTTACGTTCTGTCGTGTAGCATCCAGGCTAGTCGTTATTACTTTGTTTTGTACGTCAACTGCCTTTACAACCTCATCAGTAGTGTCCTGAATGACTTTGATTGTTGCCTCTGGTGCTCTTGTGTCTATGCCAATCTTATGGACAAATTCTTGCTGGCTAGAAATAGCGGTGCTAACAAAGTTTGTCCAAGCTGCAAGATATTCTTGCTGGAGATTGGTAAATGACTGCAGATACTGTGGAATTACCTTCTCAACATTGCTATTGATTTTCTCAAAGCTATGTCTTGCTTCCGCAAAGATATCCCTTGTGGGCTCTTTTGTATTGCTCATGGAACCTCTATTTGGTATCTATAATATAAATCATTGGTAATGATAGGTAACCAGAGGTAATGGAGACCAGAACCCTAATTTTGGGCCAGGATAATTTTGCAAAATATTATCACCTTGATTTACGCAATTTTTTATAGGATCTTGATTTTACTTGGCTGTGGAAGGGATTCTAACTGGACTGTTGAGGGTTCTGCGGAACAAAAGAATGGAGGTTTCTGACACGAACAGAGAGCTAGCCCAGGTTGTGCGTATAGATTGCTCCATAGTTTTGGATTTAAAGTAGACCAATGACACAAAATGAAAACTCTACAACTTCCATTAATTGTAATCCTTACAACTGTATTCAGCATCGGCATTAGCGCGGCATGCCCTCAATAGGCCTCGGTTTTCTTTTCAAATGCAATGATCGAGTTTATTTTAGACCGTATTCTCATAGGATTTGTAAAATTGGACTTGTCAAACATTGTTTTGAGTTTTGTCTCCGTGGCTGTGTTGTTATGCTTAGTTTTGAACTCAGGTCTTGCGTTTTGGCAGCATGACAAGAGACGAAAGCCAGGTTCTGGCTAGTTCAATTCCTAAGGCTTCACAGAGCATCAAGTAATACTTATCACATATAGTTCAAGCTAGATTGACTGGAGCTTCTATCAGCCTCTCAGTTTACGTTGCCCTGAAGACCAGAGCGATGTATCCTACGAGTACCCCGCCCCAAATAAGACCTGCCGCTTCCCACATGGATAGAGGGTTATTACCTCCGCCATATCCGCCCGCTTGGGGATTTACTACGAATATGGTCACTAGGCTGCAGATCAACATCAGAGCCACCGCTATTGGAAGATATCCATAGTGATGTTTTCGTTCAAACTCTTCAGTTCTGCCTCCATACGTGGACATGGAGTAATTATATGTGATTCACCGATATACGGCTATCTATGATTCTCATCGTAGTAGGAAATACTGGATAATTATCTGATAACCGTTTCACCGATACCGCTGGATGCGATTGTTTCTTGCCCTCTAAACTATTATATGTCTCAGACAATGCTTGTACTTCAATAAGGAGACAGGCTGTAACGTAGATGTGGGAAAAAGACAAAAGATCGATAAGACTCAAGCCAATACTTTTAATTGCCTTGTCCGCTGTTTTCATTCCAGTTTCTTACGCCTGGTATGATACACTTAACAATTTCAATTGTAAAGAATCAACATCGACTACGAACTATGCCAATACAAATCCAACATTAGACAAGAGAAATAATTGCCCTCAGGAGACTAATTTTCACTGGATTGCATTTTATGGCATTAATGGGATAATCTATGGTATGCCAGTAATCGTACTGGTTCGAAGAACCAAAAGAAAACGAAATCTGTAGTGAAGAAATAGAACATTGATACAGAATATTCTGTCAAATTATTTTTATGATAAGTGATGGTATACAAGCTGTGCAGAACCGTAGCAGATCAGAAATCATTACGTCGATACTGGAAACTGCAAGAGAGGGGACTACAAAGACAAAGATGATGTACAAGGCATATTTATCACAGGTACAACTAGTTGAATATCTGACTTTTTTACAAGAACATGGCCTTGTGAGATGTGAAAAAGGAACTCAACTCTATAAATTAACAGAAAACGGACGCAGTTTCTTGAACGCATGGTAAAGACAGCCCGGAGCTGATTTGACTATGATAGTAATGGTTTCAATTATAGTGAAAGTTTAAGCTAATTTTGTAGAGACAGGATAAACTGCAAACGTCAAAGTGGTTCCAGATAGATTAGAATTGGTCTAATTACCATCAATTTGTCTCAATACAATCAAGAACTCGATTTTTAGGTGGTCAATCCTAAATTGTTACAGCCGAGACATTAAGTATCTTATTTTTAGGATCATGATATAAAATGATGACAAGCAGTAAAAGGATGAAGTTTGGCTAGATGCAAGATTTGTCATAAAGAGAATGTAGACACCATTGATGACTTCTGCATGCAATGCATCACCGAAAATAGAAAGCAACCTCGGAAAAAAAGAGGTGTTGTAAAGATACTAGCTATTGTAATAATTTGTGCAATTTGTCTATATGGGCTGCAGTATATCATAACGCCGCTTATTACGCCAAATATCCCCAGTGTAAAGGGTTCAGCTCCACAAACAATTGGTCAGATACAAAGTAAGATATCGGAGCTTGGTGCCTCACTACAAAGTCAGGCAAGCTCTGCCGCAGATTCGCTCAAACCAAAGCCAACTGCCACGCGCGAAGAATTGTATCAATATGCACTGAGGGTAGTTAACGATGATAGAGCTGCTAAAGGGATTCCTCCTGTAACACTTAGCAATACGCGTTCTGCCCAAGAGCATGCCGATAATATGCTAAAGGTACAATATTTTTCACATTGGAATTCAGATGGTCTCAAACCATACGTGACATATACAATGCTTGGAGGTAGGGGTGATGTAAGAGAAAACATCAGCTACGTGGTGGCTCACTGCTTTTCAGGAAATTGTTACGCTAATGCATTTGATCCGTTAAAGGAAATAAAAGACAGTGAATACAATATGGTGTACCATGACGCGTCATCAGACTGGGGCCACAGAGACAATATCTTGGATCCAAGTCATACTGCTGTTAACTTTGGAATAGCGTTTGACAACAATCGTTTCTACTTTGTTGAACATTTTGAAAACAATATAATCAGTTGGCATGCTGTACAACTAGTCGGAAGCGAACTACATCTCTCTGGGTCATTACCAGCATTATATTCATTATCGCAAATACTTGTTTACACTGATCCTTCCCCTACCACACTTTCAGCCAATGATCTTGATGGCCGTGCGCCATACAACTTGGGACACTATGATTCAGGAACGCTTGCAGGCATCATGGCTCCCAAACTTTCACCTGGATATTATTACACAGAGTGTTCACCTGGCAAAATAGAGATCCAGTCTACCAGTGAGAAGAATTGTGTTGACTATATTACTTTCGAAAATACGAGCAACGCTGCAGACGAAATGGATATGACCGTAAATGTCTCAAAATGGATGGGCTCCGGCATACATACGATTTACGTCCAGTTGAAAAAAGCAAACGGAGATGAAACAAGTTCTTCATCTCTTACCATGGAATATTTGAAGTAGTTCCTACTAATTAAAATGCGTTAGCAATAATTATCAGAAGATACTATATTAACGGTAGATCCAAGCCTTACAAGACTCAAGCCTTTGGGCTCAGCTTGTAAAGTCTGACAATTTTTTCTGAAACTCTAATTTTATTGTAACTGTACAAAAATATTAAATTGATAGAAACAATTTCTGTAACACACGATTTAATCGTCATTTCCAAAAATGGAAAATTGTAATTTTTAAAATATTGCTGGTCTTTAATACTTAGTTAACTTGGTTAAGTTACAAAGCTACGCAATCCCTTTTATATCAAAACTTATACCCAGTCCATGCAACAAACAAAAATGCAATATGCTGCATTGATGGCATGTGCTTTGCTGATTGTTCCAGCTGCTGCGTTTGCTGACAGCGGTTACAATCAACAAAATCAAATGCCAGTAGAACAATCATATATGAATGCTGTACTTGCACGAACTACATGTCAGGCAAACCTTGAAACTGGCTCTGCCAGTGCTGCAATATCTGATATGCAAAGCATAGATCAGACTACAATAAGCTCTGATTCAAATAAGATAAACACAGATTTGCAAGCACTAAACACAGATGCTAGCAACAAAGACAAGACCCAGTTTAAGATCGACTTGAAATCATTTAGGACAGATTCAAAAACTGCCACATTTGATCTACGTTCTGCAATCAAGAATGCAAAACCAACAAGTGATGAGAGAACAAAGTTAAAAAATGATCTAAGTAATCTGAGGTCTACTTACAAAAGCTGTATGTTTACTGCAGGTCAACAGTTTGCAAATGCTAGAGTTCTGGCATACGGTATAGGAATACAAAGGGTGCAGAACAGGACTAATACTCTCCAATCAAAGGGAGTAGACACAACCCAGCTCAACCAGCTAATCAGTCAGGCACAAACAAACCTTGGCAACTTGGCTGCGGCCCTCTCTTCTGCTACCAATTCATTACAGCTAAAGGCTGCGCTGCAAAGCTATTGCCAGTACAATGGCTGCAAGAGTGGCATAAACTTCCACTTTGCCGCTCAATCTACACTGACAGCAGAACAAGCTGCACTTGATAAAATAAAATCAAATCCAAATTCCGGACAGTACAGCAGCCTGATAGGACAAGCACAGACAGATCTTACCAATGCCCAAAACACCCTACATGCCGTTGGCACAAGCAAATATCAGGGCACACAACAGACAGATGTCTGGAATGCCTTGCATGATGCCCACGGTATCATAAAACAACTATGGAGCGAACTTAACGGACACGGCCATAAGAGCGCAAGTTCATCTTCTCCAAGATCATCTGGTTCATCCGGGCAGTAATACCATAGGTTCTCCTTTTTTATTTTTAAACAAATCATAACTCAGATGAAAACTAGTATAGTTTGTAACCGAACCTTAACAGGATTCCAACTTTTGGGTTCAGACTTGTGAGGATTGGGATTGGAAGGATTGAGAATATGGATTACAAAGTAATTAACAAATCAACAGCCATGTCTTTGAATTATTTTCAGATATATGAGATTTGAAATAAAAAAATTTAATATTTTCAAAAGTGAGAAGATCTACTTATATATTTCTTCAAATCAATGACCACACGGATAGTATGAGAAATATGAGGAAAATTCCTATTGTTACAATTTTGTCATCTTCATTTCTATGTCATCTCAATCTGAGGGGACGCGTGCAAGGGATGAACAAAGAACGATGGAAAGGAATCTGATTTATGATGGATGACAAAGTCCAATGGACTCTTGGCCTTATAGAAAAATTGCTAGAAACGGGAATAGGTGAGCCATCAAGGCTTGGCGCAATCAAGTCTTCCCTAGAAAATGGCAGGTCAGTTTATCAAAGCGACAAGCAGTATCTGAAAGGAAAATTCAAAGAATTACAAGGAAGGCAAATATCAGAAGTCTCAATTAGTAAATCGGCAGACTCCAGAATTAGTGATAATGCAAGTCAGGGCAATAGACCCAAGATGCCATTAGAAAATGATTATCCTCTGATGATTCTCAAGAGTCGGCTTGCCAAGGGAGAGATTTCTGCTAAGGATTTTGATTTTCTCAAGAGAAAGATTACTGAGAGCGATTCAGATAAAGTACAAAATGATATTGATACAAGATTGAATTATCTGATAAATAGAATAGAGAAATTAGAGAAAAGAGTAGGCTTGGGGCGAACAGAAAGCGATTTGGAAGGATCTCAGCGAGATACGGAATTTCAAATCATAGAGCTGGACGATGAAGCAAAGTCTACGATCCTACATCATCTCAAAAGTATACGATGAGATTATCAGTCTCTATCACCATTTGGACCGTTCATTTTGCTAGCGATGAAATTTGAACAAATGAAATCGTTAGTGGAAGTTGGTTGAATGCGATCAATTCATAATAATGTGTCAGGCAAACAGGTTCACATGATATCGAGGTTGGGATTCTGATAAGAGATCATCCTGCTTGCCTCAATGAATATTTGGTTTTAATTGTTAAAAAGGAACGCGCATAATTCATCAGTAAGAGCGCAAAGTCCGTGCTTTGGTTATGGTCATGGTCTTGAGCAGTTTCCAACAACACACAATACTCTACAAGAAACAAGATTGATAATTCTATAACTTGATTATTCTCTGATGGACAAGGAACTTTATCGCTGTAACAAAGTCGTCGTCAGATATCTTGCCTTCAGCCCACCAACCTGCAATTCCTCTTACCCATGCCGGAATTCAATTCGATGATGCCATTACTCCTGAATATTAGTCAGACTAGGGCTTGAAGATGTACCAGATGCCGGGCTATTTTGAGAGTTATCGCCAAGACCAGGATCTTCGTTCACACCAGGATCATTTACGTTTCCGCCTACGTCAAGATTGTCGGAGGAACTTGAGTTATCGTCTTGATTGTTACTATTTTGGGGGGGAGGTAATCTGTTCTCATTCGGATTTACAGTTCCAGATGGCTGCACTTGCTGTGAACCGCAACTCTTGAGGAACGCAGCAAACTTGTCCGGGGGTTGCTTTAGTGATGAAAAAGTTGGCAGACATATTTAGAGTATTCTTAAGAGACATAAGGTTCCAAGCAAAAATATCTTCGAAGGCTTGGACCTAGGATTTGCCTTGACAGGAGACTATCTAATTCGTTGTAATGGAGGTTCAGTAACAGTATTTGAAATTGAGATTAAATCTGATAAAGTTTTTTCAACAAAACAATACGGGAATTATGAAAATCCAAGTCCAAGACACCAATAGCTAATTTCGAAAATGTGTCTTGTTGATAGTAATATAGTCGTCTTTAATAGGCGTCACCTCACACAAACCCCTCGTCTGAAGTGATCCCTGCTAATTAATACTGGCTTTTAGCAAGTGATTACAGTGGGACACGGATACTAATTCTCGCATAACTCTTCCTCCTGTCACTTCATCCCAAAGTATTCTTCGAACGACTTCAAGATATTCCATACACGCCTTACATGCGTGCGAGAGGAGATGTTTGCTGGAGATTAGTTGTCTTGTGTTAAAGTCCGGCATGTTTGTCATTTAATCACAATTATTTTGCAAATCATTTAAGACTTGCTCAAGATTATTCTACAAGAATGATTCGTATCTTTTGTAAGCAAGTTTTATTTGATATCACGCCTTTTTCATGATTGAAGCTGTAGGCAAAGTCATTTAACCCGAGCACCACATCATTTTTCCCTACAGTTTCACTTGTCAAAAAGAATGGGGATAACAACAAAGCTGGCAATATTATTAGTTAGCTCTGGTTACGTCGAATCTTTATTTCGTTGAGCCAAGAGGATTTTGTATCTTGACCTTGGCTATCGCGCTTTTCACACTTGATGATATCTCTTCTGCCTTTGATACCACATCCTTTCCCTGTACTTTGGAAATGGTATCCTTTGCGTAATTAATCGAAGTTTCAATTTCTGGTCTTGCCACTTGAAGAATATTTGTATAGAGAGCCACGCCCACCATGACTACACCTCCTATTGCTATACATATGGCAATTCCGTTTGTATTCATGGAAGAATAATGTGACTTCTTTATTAAATCCTTGACGTACGATTCCTCACGAACAGTAGATGTTATTATTTTTCTTCTACATATAGAATATTTTCATTTGAAATGGTATCCCAACCTTGTTCTAAAACTATAGTTAACTAGTTTACACTGTGTGATTAATAAGAGGGTTTGGGATTAATATTTTACAGGTGGTAATAGCCTCCAAATGATTGCCTCGTCTCATAATGAGAAACATCCGACACTAGACGAAATGTGGAAAGTGATTGAAGATTTTGGTATCAAGCGAGAGATAGTTGAGAAACACTTTAAAACCAACGAAGCCGTCTCCGACTTGTATCGCCGCATCGAAAAAAAAGTGCATGCCAAAAGAGAACAAGAGATGATTACACGCCTAAGATTATATGTTGAAAAACTCAAGAGCAACGAGTTTTTGAAAACATTGGAAAAAGTCAGTCAAAATAAGGAAAAGTAGACTCGAGGAAATTCATCTGGTCTCTTGTTTCCGTCAAGAGAATACTTGGGTTGTCTGACCGCAAAAAGTGCACTTGTCTACAAACTTGTTTATCGGTGTCCAATTGTGTTTTCCATCAGGTGATTTAGGGCATTTGTCAATGTCACCCATATCTTTTCGCACACTGAGAAACATGGACTCTCCAGCATGGTTTTCCTAAAATATTGATACATCTTAGATGCACAAAAAGTCTAAGATACAGGCATTTTCTATGTTCCATTCAAGTATCCTGACCTTTTCCAACACAACCATATCTGTTTCATGTCTATTTCTACGAATCATCTGAAAAAAGAAATCTAATTCTACGGGGTTGTTCTGCTAGATCTATAAAGTAGAAAACCTACGCCAATCTTTTAAATTATAAACGGAAATTGAAGCTATTCTTGAAGATTCTACTCTTAGCAATTGCACTTGCATTATCATTGATTAGCAATCCAGCTTTTGCTCTCAGTGTTAACCAAACATTTCCTGTTTCTGGCACTGGTTTTGCCGTTTCCGATGAGATAATTTATCCAGGCAATGACGCCAGATGTAGTACAGAGAGTGTGGATTCTCTTCCAGAAAATACGGCTTTGGAATTAAGAGTGGCAACTAAACCTGCGCCTTGGTGTAAAATACGCGTGTGTATACCAACTGGTTTGCTTGATTCAGCAAAACCTGATGGTACCAGACTCCCATTTCTTATTTCCGAATCCGTAAATGACAGAGTTACAGCTTCCTCTCCAATTGAAGTAAGTCCTTTTACTCCTTGTAATGACTTCGATAGGGAATTGGAATTTTTATTAAGCCCTATTGGTTCACCAGTTGAAATTAAAATAGTTGGCACTCAATGGCTAGGAGCTCCAGTGCCTGAATTTCCATATGTAATTCCAATCTTGCTTGTCAGCCTTGTTTCATTGCTTGCGTTTTACAGAATAAGATCTGGAAAATGAAAACTCTGCACCTATAAACCAAAATCTGACTAAGATGGCTTCGTAGAATTGATACGCAATACTTTTCATCTTTCATGCAGTCTTAAATATTGCCGATGGTCACACCATGGAAGGCGGTATCTCTTGTTGTGTTTCTAATGCTATCTACTTCTCTTGCTACGGCTCAAACGCCTAACAATTTGGTACTTGCTCCACTAAAGCAGCTCGGATCAGGAATATCTCAAAAGGATATTTCATGCAGACAAGGCTTTGAGCTTATACTAAAGTCTGAAAACAACTATCCCATATGCGTAAGGCCACAAACAGCGAAAAAGCTTGTTGATCGTGGCTGGGCTTTGCCCGCACCCTCGTACACAAGCAATACTTATAGTCAAACAACTTTTACACCGAATCAGGATACATATTCAGTAACAACACCTCCTCAGGTGGTGGTGACCGATATTTCCTCAACAATGCCTGGCATGATAAAGATATTATCTGTTAAGATGCATCCGGCCATATTGGAAGTTGGAGATCAGCCAGTTTTCGCTGTTACATTTAAGAACGTGTATGACAAACCAATTTATCTGCATGGTGACTGCGCGTCTCCACCATTATCCTATACCATACATCTTACATCTGGTGCAGTACAGTATCCGAGTCATAGCATGAGGTGTCCAACTCGAGCAGGAGTCGTGCAACCTAATCAAACATATACGTTACTGGGAGTCAGCTCTCCTCTGTTAGGTAATTACAGGATAACAGATTTGGGCAAGTTCATAGTTGACGCGAAATTGAACTTGTTTGATGATTACTCTGGTAAAAAGATTGTTGAAACTATTCAATTTGATGTGATCGTGACAGACAATAGGATCCCACATCATGAACTTGAATAAGGATTCAACCATGTTTTCTATTCTGCGGAAAACAATTTATATTGACTAATTTTTGGATTCAGACTTGAATCTGGCTGTTACTAAATTCTTGTATCATCAAATCATTCTCAACAAATCATAACTTGGGTCGTTAAGTAGTTGTGGTAGATTTTTTGGGAGCTGTTCGAAATAATTTTTTCCTCAAAAGGAATGCTGCGGCTATTCCGAATATGAAAGTTAACAAGCTTACCGTAAAGCCACTAATGAGATTTTGAATGTCCATGTCGATATTATTCTCTTGACAGGTATAAGCTGTTGTCTGTCAATCTTAATAATCGTAATAATAGCAACGCCCTCGAGTCCTAGAAAACAGAGCAAATTACGGGCATTACAATTTTATTCTGTCAATGAACTTGCAAAAAATACTAGTTAATCAACTGGCATACTAGGAAATAATCTTTGATATATGAATTAGAAGCTGTCATAAATTGAAAAGACAGACAACTGGATTTTAGGGGCATTCTGCATTGTATTTCATGTCAGGCCTAGACACCCTCATAGGAAAATCACTAGACGCTATAATAAGAGAAAATCTAGGCGAAACAACCTTGCGTAGAGTTGAACAAAGGCTTTTTGAACGATATGGAATGAGTCTCTCCAAGGCCATTGAAGATTTTCCTAAACTGGATAGTGTTCTTCGAGAATTTTTCGGGGGTGGAGCAGAAGGCTTGGAAAGGAAGTTCTTAGATAGCATAGTTTCATTGGAACGTTCGAAAGATCATAGTCAAGAATGGGTTACAATTGAGGATCCGATTCTTGCTACTTCAATTCTGACTTCACTTGGAGATGAAGATAAAGCCAAGATTCTAAACGCAGTACTTGGTGAATCTAAGGTTATCTCAGAAATTCTTGAGACTTGCAAGTTACCACAAACCTCGGGCTACAGAAAGGTAAATTCACTAATTGAAAATGGTCTCTTGGTTAATGAGGGATTCATGACAACACGTGATGGTAAGATAGTAAACAAGTACCGACCTGTATTTGAAAATATTCACATTGATATAGTAAAAAACAGTGTAATTATCAGGATTTTAGTCCCACATCAATCTTTGAAAAATAGCTGCGTCATGCAAATAGTTTGTTCGAGCTGATTCCATATCATTGACTGACCTAAATACAGTCAGAAAGGGATTGGTAGCCTTGTCATTAGAACAGACATTGTTAGAAATAGGAGGAGGGAAATTACTCAACGAGGTACTTGGAATCTTGTTTGAAAAGTACCAGTCGTACTTGCCCAACTGCTACGAAAATCCTGAATACCTAATCGGGGCCTGCAAAGAACTTGGAGAAAGTTTCTCCAAGGAAATTAGGCAATCTTTAAGGAAAAGATTGGAGGAATTTTCCTACCAAGGTCAAATTGAATATTTTCTTACTAGATTATCCGAGATTGAATATATGCAACTGCCCAACTCAAGAGTTAACTGAATACTATCGTGGATATCACGCCACATTTTTGCTTAACCTTCAATAATTTTACAAAAATTCGGTACCAAGTGATAATTAGGACCCGATATTCTCATTAAGACTAAATCTACGCAGTACATTAAAGCCGCTTCATCAAATTCTGATTCTTGATTTGTTGAGTACTGGATCTTTGATATTGTATTGTGATATAACCAGCTCGATTTGTTCACATATCAGATCTTTTCGATTCCTTGAGTAAGTTTTATTTGCAATTTATGCGACTGTGAGCATTATGCCGTAGAAGAATTGGACCGTCATGTGTGGTTATAATCCACTACCAGCAAATCATAAACTCCTATCAGAACAGATTTTTTCACGTGTAAGAGGTCAATATGTCATGTAGTTGACTATACACCCAGTTTTTAATAGCTAAAATCTTGTTTCAGTATGGACTTTATGCCTGTAGATAGTAGAGAACAGGAGATTATAAATCAGGTCCAGCAAGTTACTTCCTCCCCAAAGATAGTAATCATTGCTGATAGACAAGGAGAGGTTCTCGAATTGGTTGTCAACGGGCCAATGAGAAAGGTGGTTGACCTATGTGAGCTGCCAGACATTGCAAAAATGATCTCAATGCGTTATGATGTTGAGAGCTATGATACGATTCTGGATGGTTTACAAACGGATCGAGGTATATTCAAACATGTTCTTACTCTTTCAATAATGATAGATGATGATAAAATTTTGATTGTACTAGTGCCCCAAACTACTGATATGTCTGATCTAATTCATATTGGTGAACGAATAAAAAATATTAGCATATCGCCTCTAACAAACCTTATTGAAAGATAGTTAGTAAAGCTGTCTTTTGCACCCAACTACATAGATTATGACTTGTTGGACTGGCGAAATGGAACGAATTTAATTACCATAATTCCTCCTTTTTTCGACAGAATTTGAATCATACAGGATGAATAAAGAACATTTCAAGTAAGACATATTGGAAACAACGTACTTGTACAATCATATCATGATAGTTATTGATTGTGCGTATGACAACAAGATAGCACTTGAGCTAGAAAGTTATCTAAGGGATAAAGGCTTTAGCGCAAAGACTGAGGGATCAAAGGTTATAGTAAATGACACTGATATAGAACAGATTCTAGGTTACTTTCTTAAGGAAACAAACCTACAAGAATACAGCGTACGTAAAATGGATTCCACAAATTTCGTCCTTGCTAAAGAAGTGCCAATTGAAGACTTTGGTTTTCAAAGATGTGAGATGTGTGGATACGTTGTATCAAGCGAGGAAGAATTAATGGTTCATAGAAGAGCACACGGTATTCAGCTCTTGTAATGAGATTGGGTCAAAAATACGACCTACCTTCCTGACAAGGGATATTCAAGTAATTGGCGGCCTTTTCTTCCTGTTATACTTGCGGTGTCAGTTCCGCCCTCTTTTCTGACCATTTGTTGAATGAATCGCTCGAAACTTGCTTCATCAAATATCTGCCATCCCCACTTTTGTATGTCAAGGTCGTATGATTTGAAATCCTCAATTATATCACCAAACCAAGACCTGTACAGGTCCTCTTCCTTTTTTGCCTGATCTGAATTGTTGAAAAACTTGAGTTCAATCCAGTCAATGTCTCCGTTTGTGCGTGCAGAAAAGTCACAAAACGGTGCCTCAGTGAGGTATTTTTTCATATCTTCTAGTCTTTGGAGAAAATCTCTAGGAGATGTAAATTTTACAGTTACAAGGCGGGGAACTGACATGTTTACCTTTGCAAGATCTACCATGGCAGTATATCCTAGTATTACCTTCTCACGCTCAAGCCTTTCTATCCTCTTGCCTACACCTCGCTCTGACATCTTGATTCCCCTGTCTGCGAGTCTTTTTACGATATTTCTTGCAGAAATTCTGCCGTTTGCAATGAGAAGGTTGAGAATCTCCCTGTCAAGCTCATCCATTACACATCAGACTAGAAATAATAACATAGACACGAAAGTTCAAAAGTTGAACTAAACTTGTCAAAATGTTCAATATGTGAACTCGGACTACATCGAAAGTTAGGCCCACTCTAAATATTTGATCGCTATTCTAGTCTGCTAGATAAAAAATGACATCACAACACATACAAACAAGCCAGGACAACGCCTCCAAAAGACAACAAAAGATGGGCGTAATTGGCTTGGCAGTTTTGCCAATAGTCTTGGCAGTATACAGCAACAACGGTGGAATACAAGCGATTCCATCCGTCCTAGCAAGCGGAGTATTCCCAATTGGGCTTACTGTGCTTTCGTGGGGACTTGCTGCAAAATTAGGACTCAAACTCAGAAAGTAAGAATATCTAGGATAACTTTTCTTACTTTTTGCAATTTTTTTTCAATTAAAGGAAGATTCAATTGGCGAAAATTTTTTCTAACAAAAAAGCTTAGGCTGTGAAGCATACATACAGGTTCAATTTTGGGATTTTTTTCCCCTTTTGGAGCCATTCAATGACTTCCTTTTGTCTAACTGTCGCATTCCAATACCAGCGAAAAAAACTAGCCAACCAACAATTGATGTAATCCCCAAGATACCTTTAATCGACTGAACACTCTCAGCAGTTAAGCCAAACAAATGAGATGAAATCGAAGAAAATACCCAGTTTATGATCTGCATAGAAATTCCTATGATCATCATGACTGTACTGCGTTTCATACAGTCATAACTTGTGCACTGATCTTAAAGCTTCTCCAGCAAATCACATTGTAATCATAACGCCAATCATGACACCGACTTTGTATGTGAGCCGGGAATGATTATTATTGCACTATTCTTAATTCTTTTGGGATCATTAGCAATGTCTTTTAGGCATTGCTAATTTCGCCGGCTATTTCGTGCAATCGTTGGCGAACAGCTTCTAGCTTTACACGAGTTGTTGAATCAAGATGCTCATCATGGGTAATTATGATGTGTTCCAGCGCATTTTGTATTAGAGTGAAAGGGTCTTGCTTGAGAGTCTCAGCTTGAGATAGTTTGCGGTCGGTAAATCTCTCCATAGTTTTTCCAGATGGCCTTTTATAGAATTGGACAGTTTGCTTTCTGTCAGATATCCGTAGGTGATTTAAAAGACCCATGCCAACTTGATCGTTTCTAGCAAGCATAAACAATGAAACAAAGCCAGCCAATAACAATGCAATAATATCAATAACTGGAAGTCGGCTGATGCCAACGTTCAATGGAAGGCATGTTGTTATGACAAAGGCTAGAATACCTGAATGGTATATCGGGTATTTCTCGCTTCGTGCGTCATACAAAGATGTCAGAGATTTCATTCTTTCACATGCTAACTTTTTAGATTTAAGATTGTCGTGCCAGCTTTGGAAACGATTCATACGATAGTCGTGACTCAATTTCCTTGTTAAAAGGGGGTTTGTCTTTTTACTGATTGTCGCTGAATTCCCTTGACCAGATCATAAAATGCTTAATTCAAAGATAAACTAAACTCATACATGTCCTTAGTCGCAATAGCACTCCAGATCGGATATGATACAGGAATAGCCGCTGCAGTTGTCGGTATTATAATCCTCATAATTTTAGCATCATCGATAAAAGTAATACGAGAGTACGAAAGGGTTGTCGTATTTAGGCTTGGCAGGCTTATTGGCGCGAAAGGACCCGGTGTTATAATCATACTGCCTGTCATAGATAGATTTAGAAAAATAGACCTAAGATTGTTGACACTTGATATTCCAAAGCAGAGAATAATAACGAAAGATAACGTAACAGTTGACGTTGATGCTGTTGTTTACTTTAGAGTAAACGATGCTAACCAGGCAGTGGTTAAAGTTCAGGATTACATTACTTCATCAAGCCTTCTGGCACAGACAACCATGCGAGATGTCATTGGTCAAGTTGAGTTCGATGAAGTATTAACAAAGAGAGAAGAATTGAACAAAAAATTGCAAGGCATACTTGATGAAATTACAGAGCCATGGGGAATAAAAGTTTCAGCCGTGTCAATAAAGGACGTGGCCATAGCTGCAGAAATGCAAAGAGCGATAGCGAAGCAAGCTGAAGCAGAAAGAGAGAAGAGGAGCAGAATAATTATGGCCGAAGGTGAGCTTATAGCTTCTGAAAAAATGTCTCAAGCTGCAATATTCTACAGCAAACACATGGCAGCAATGAGGCTTAGGGAACTGCAAACGTGGGCTGAGATTGCAAGAGAGAAAAATATGATCGTTGTAACCGGAGGAGATTCTCAAAACCTGGGTCCAATATTGGGAATCGTCAAGGAAAAGCTACAACACTCTCAGGCAGACACCAGTAGTAGTAACACGGAAGAAAGTAGTTCTGCTTGATGCAAAGAATGAATAAAAAAGGAATTCAAGTGAGATTTGTACTTGTTTTGTCCCTTGTAGGAATTTTATTTCCAATGATATCATCAGAAGCTGAACAAGAAAAAAAGGTCTTATGGGTCGAACTAAGCGAGCCTATCACTCCGGCTTCTGCAGAAAAAGTTTCAGCTGCTGTTGAGGAATCATCAACTGGAAAATATAATGCAATTCTCATTACATTGGACACATTTGGCGGTTCTGCAGATTCTACGTTCAAGATAATGGATGCCATCCAATCATCTACCGTTCCCGTCATAGGTTATGTTTATCCAGCAGGAAAGCATGCCTTCTCTGCTGGTACCATAATATTAATGACATCAGATCTTGCTGCAATGGCACCATATTCTACTATAGGCTCGTCACAGCCAGTCATCGGAAGTCAGCCTACCAATGAATCAAAGTTTGTAAACGCCATTATAGGAAAGTTGACTGCGCAAGCAGAGCTGCATGGAAGAAACTCTACACAAGTTGCCAGATTTGTAACGCACAACGACAACCTAACACCGGAGCAGGCGCTGAAAAACCACGTAATCGAGGTTATCGCAGCTAGTCCTGAAGATCTTCTTGCAAAGGCTAACGGAACGAAGGTCAGCACTCTAAAAGGTGAGGTCGTTCTAAATACAATAAATGCCCAGATTATCAAGTATGAACCAAGTTTGAGGGCAAATCTCCTTGGTGTTCTATCAGACCCGATAGTATCTACCATGTTTCTTTCAATTGGAGTCTTGGCAATAATTCTAGGGCTAGGTCATCCCGGATTTGGCGCAGAGGTTTTTGGCGGCGTGCTGTTAATACTAGGATTAATTGGGGAAGGATTTAATGTCAACTGGGCTGCACTTGTGTTGATGGGAATAGGTGCAGGACTTATCCTCTTCGAACTTCATGTGCACGGTTTTGGTATACTTGGTATTGGCGGCGTGATTACCTTGGCAGCCGGCATGGTCTTGCTTGTGGCACAACCAGTCACCCCAATGCTAGTTCCTACAAGCTACACAACAGACATTATTACCACTCTTTCCTTGATGTTAATTCCGATTATTGCATTGTTTGGCTTTCTGATGTTCAAAGCCTTCAAGGCTACTAAAATGAAGAGAGTGCTTTCAAAATATCCGGTAGGAAAAGGTAGGGCTGCTGATGATATATCATCTGATAAAGAAGGTTATGTTGTAATCGCTGGAGAGTATTGGAAAGCCAAGAGTTCGACGTTGATAAAATCAGGTAGCGCGGTAAAAGCAGTTGGGAACAAGGATGGAATTCTCTCGGTAGAACAGATTACAGAAGAGACCAACAATCGGGCAGAACAATTATAGATTGTACATCAATGGCAATAATAGTTATCTGCAATCAAGAAACAGTTTTACAGAATTCTATAGAGGTCATTGCCTTCAAAAAAAGGTATTGCCTACGAGTAACCAACTGTTCGTGTGCAACATTGCTACCCTTGAATTTAAACTGAGCAAGGAATTTTGGCCTGTCTTTTGAGTTGACGATCACTTGAAGGAATTCGCTTGCTGTTTTTGAAACATGATCTGAATCATAGACTGCAGAGATTTCTTTCTGGCTCATACCATAACATATTGTTTACATGTTATTTGTGTTGATGCATGTCACAGTACGTCAAGACACAGCTAGAAATGATCAAAATACATTTTATGCATGAAAAAGGTTACAATGTTCTATAACAAAGTTAGATAAGATTTTTCCACTTTAAGCTAAAAGCGAAAACGCACACAAATTTTCCAAGAGATAATCTTTAAATTTGAATCATAAGTGAGAATTCTACAACTATATGTTATTGATAAAGTGGATCCAAAGTAAATGCGTGATTGCGTCAATCTCGTAAGTCTATAAAGTTTAGTTAGTTTATTGTGAAACCATTACAGTTTGTCTATTCTGATCAGATTACTCTTATGATAACAAAGACAATTATCCCTTATTGTGATCGTAGAGTTCACTTTTGTAAAAACTAACTCCATTTTTTCCAATCTGTTGATAACTAGTACTTTTGCTATTTCAGAACATGATGGGAGAGTAATCCACATAATGCCAAGATCGGTACCAAATGCGACTTTTTTCCAACACTCATTCGGAATATATTCGGTGAATGGAATACAGTCCAACTCTGCACGTTTCATACCTTCAGTAACCAACTTTTCTTCCCGTTATTATATCTCGATTAACAAAGTTCGTTCACCTTGCTTGCTCTTGCATAGAACAAGTTTTGTAACAAGATTGAAAGTGGGAGATAATAGAGCGTATCTATCTCTGATTTCACAATTGAAATGATCAATGGCTTATAAGGCGGTCAGTTTGTGATTTTTGAGCCGCAAAAACTTATCAATTTGAACTATCTTCTTTCTATATTGAGATTTTTGGTATTTATCCCACTAATAATCCTCTTGTTCTCATTTTCTATAATAGGTACAGGGAGAACATCTGTATACGCTGAATTCGATAGCGCTGGTAACTACGTTTGCAACCCTTTCAAGAAAGAACTTGAAACGAATATCTTCATCTCTGTCGTAAATCAAATAAATCAACAGCTAGAATTTTACACTAGATCATATCCTAATTCAACAGCACAAGAACAACACGACTTTATAATGAAATATCAAAAAACATGGGATGTTTACAACAAATCTAAACAGTGCATTGAAGCCCTTGGGATCAATTCAGATGAAATTGCTTCTCTAAGTGAGCATGTAAAACAAACAATTGCAGTTCCAGAATTTAGTTTCCTTTCTCCAATAGTTGTTACCTTTGCCATGATCGGCAGTATTATAATTTACAGAAAGTTCTTCTAATTGGGATTGATAAATTATAGAAAAGTGCCGCCAGACGCTTATGAACTGGTAAAAAAAGCACTCAAAGGAGATTACATCCTGTCGCACTATCCATCTTTTCACGATTCCATGCTAGAATCATTTGATATCATATCTTTGGCTGGAAAAATATCAATTCATTATTACAAGGATGGTACGCTGCAAATTGAGGGCAATGAGAACAATCCATCATATCATAGAATAGTAAGGAAGGTTAATGGATTGATCTCAAAGAAAGATTATCTTTAGAAGGTATTTTTCTCAATTCATACAAGTTCACTCGCTATATTATCTGAAAATATTATGAAATTTTTCTTATCTTCTGTATGTTCTTCTCCTTGTAAAAATAAGAGTCATGACCGCGAATTACAAAATGACGCTTAAATTTCGAATCTAATTCATCAAATGATTGCCCAGATGTTTCAAACTCACATGCGATGCAAGTGGCGTAGATCATCAAAGATAATAAAAAATTTTTGATATTTAGATCCTTCTACTCTTGGACTAGGATGGCTAAAAGCAGGGGCTTTGCTTTTTTGTTGACTCGATGAACGCGTTTTGGACCTTAACGACAAAAAGCATTATTTGAAGGGGTTTTTCAGAAAAACCACCATCTAACATGTCGCAATCCCAAAAAACCTTCCAGCTATCACCTGACTTGCGAATCTGTCGGATCCTAAACGGAATGTGGCAAGTAGCAGGAGGCCATGGACACATCAATACAGAGTCTGCAATACAAGAGATGTTCTCGTATCATGATTCTGGCCTTACCACCTGGGACATGGCAGACATTTACGGGCCCGCCGAAGAATACATTGGTCAATTTCGAAGAAGGCTATTAAAACAAAAAGGAGAAACAGAGCTTGCTCTGGTACAAGCGCTGACAAAATTTGTCCCAAACCCTGGGCCAATGACTAGAAGTATAGTAGAATATTATATCGACAAGTCCATTCATAAAATGAACGTAAAAACAATTGATGTGGTTCAGTTTCACTGGTGGGACTATAACGATACAAGTTATCTTGACGCATTGCATCATCTCTCGAAGCTTCGCGATGAGGGAAAGATAAGACACGTTGGGTTGACAAATTTTGATACCGAAAGGATCAAAATAATGGTAGAACAGGGATTCAAACTGATATCAAATCAGGTACAGTATTCTATGGTGGACCAGAGACCTGCAATCAAAATGACTCCATTTTGCGAAAAAAATGATATCAAGTTGTTATCATACGGAACTCTTCTTGGTGGATTCTTGGCAGAAAAATATTTGGGAAGAGAAGAGCCAACAAGAGCTCAGCTGGATACACTGAGCTTACAAAAATACAAGAACATGATAGATGCTTGGGGTGGATGGAATTTGTTTCAAGAATTACTTGTTGTACTGGATACAATTGCAAAAAAGCATAGTGTTAGTATTGCAAATGTTGCGACCAGGTACATCCTAGACAAACCTGCTGTTGCAGGTGTAATAATTGGTGTTAGATTAAGTATTGCAGAGCACAAGTCAGATAATGCCAGAGTCTTTTCGTTACAGCTTGATAAAGAAGACCAAGAAAAGATAAAATCTATTACGTCAAGATCAGAAAACCTGTTTGAAAGAATTGGTGATTGTGGAGATGAATACAGATGAATAATATTATTGACCAAAACCTCCATTTCCTATCAGTGGTGCATTAAGAGGAGACCTGTAGGACTGTACAATATCAATTCCATCATTTGCTGTTACCCTTACTTGACTTAAATCACTACCATCTGGAGGAGAGAGCATCATCTTCTCGTCCGGAGTTAGGACAGGTATAAACTCTGGCCTGGTCAGTCCTCCGTAATCGACCTTCACATTAGTCAGAGGTTGCTTTCCAGTATTTTTTATGGTGACATGTGTATAGGTTCCTCCCGGTCCCTTGGAAAGAACTGGATCAACTGAGATCGCATAATCCTGTGCGGGATTTGAAGCGAAAAACGCAAGAACAGCTACTAATACCGTTACAATGCCTCCACTGACATAGGCCATGATAACTTTCTTCAAACAATCTAGTACGAACTTTCTTAGAGATAAATGCTCGATCCGTTGAACTTTCATGTCACGTACTGTTAACCTCGCGCTGGTTATTTTAATCTCAGATTGACGCGGCCTGGTCAAGGACTAGTTTTGAATGTATTTGAAAAATAAGATTGAAAGTGCAGCTAATTTTCCAAAAATGGAGTGTAATTTTTCATTACATACAAACGTGATCTTAAATTACCTGTGTCGATCCTACTACTGTTTGTCTTGTTTCTACAGAATAATTTTATGTTAAGACAATTGTGTTATTCATAATTAAGACAAAAATTTCAACACTTATCTTTTCTATGCACGTCTTTATGATAGAAGACTCTCCTAGAATAATTTGATAGAAGAAATCAAAATAAAAAACGGAAACCGAAAGCTGTAATTGCGTTGCATTACGTGCAACTGTTTTACTTTACTAGAAGAGTGTACTAGAACAAGATGATAGAACAATCTACCAGAATTTACACAGGTTTAATTGCAGCTATCTTGCTTTTTAGCGTGATTTCTAGCATGCCACACTATGCATCTGCTGCAAGCTCTACTGGAGTAACAAGAACTGGTGTTATGATCTCACTGTATATCAGTCCAACCTCAAACACATGTGGACAATATGGAGGACCTGGAACAACTAATTGTTATGATGCTATCATATCAGTACATAATTTACATCCTAGTGTACCAATGGTAGCAAAGGTAAATCCAAGTAGCGGACCTGGAACTGCACCTGATGCTACTCACTTGAACGGGTATAACAAGCTCAAGGCAGCAGGAATCACTGTACTAGGATATGTTCCTACGCATTATGCAGCAGATAGCATTGCCTCAAAAGAAATTCTAATTGATGATTACAAAAACTGGTACAATTTAGATGGGATATTCTTTGACGAAATGAAAAATTCAGGAGCAGAATCATACTATTCTACATTAACGAATTACGTAAAGAACGTTGATGGGATGAAGATGACAGTATGTAACCCTGGCACAAGCGTACCACAAAGTTATGTTGGAACATGTGATACTATTGAGATTGCCGAGAGTGCCGGTCTTCCGTCGTTATCAACATTACAATCAAGAACTTTCTATCCAAACTATGACAAGAGTAATTTCTTTATGCTTGCTCATGATACTAACTCGATAACTCAAACAGATGTAACTGATAGGATGCCATACGTTGGATACGAGTATATAACCAACGATGTTGAACCAAATCCTTACGATACCATACCGCCTTATTTTCTTGATGAGGTTGCATATCTTGATACAGGCTCACCTACACCCTCACCTACACCAACTTCAACACTACCTGGTTCACCAACTGGATTAACAGCTACTACAGTCTCCTCATCACAAATCAATCTCTCCTGGAGTTTTCCAAGTGGAACGATATCAGGGTATAAAATTGAGAGATCAACTTCTGGTGGTACATTTTCAACTATCGTATCCAACACTGCTACTACTGCAACAACATATTCTGATACAGGGCTTGCATCTGCAACCCAGTACACCTACAGGGTATCAGCAATTAATGGTATTGGAACGAGCACTCCGTCAAGTAGTGCATCGGCTACAACGGTACTGTCATCATCTCCCCCAACTACATCTGGTGTTGCAGCATTATCAGGCGTTTCAGGCTTCAAGTCATCTCTATATCTAAATCCAGGAACCAATGGAATCAACTGGCAGCCCCTTATCGCAGCAAAACAAGCTCACCCTAGAGTACCTATTATAGCAATGATCAATCCAAGTAGCGGTCCTGGAACCTCTTATGATTCTAACTTTAATGCTGGAATAAATAATCTGAGGGCAGCTGGTATCATTGTACTGGGATATATAGGTACAAAGTATTGCGCAATGACTCTATCCACTGCGGAAGGACAGATAGATACTTACCACAGTTTCTACAAGCTTGATGGATTTTTATTTGATGAGATGAAAAACACGTCAGGTTGTGAGAGCTATTACAGCACTTTGACAAACTATGCGAAATCAACATATGGCGATACACTTATCATAGGAAACCCAGGAACCAGCACAATCCAAAGCTATGTAGGAACCGTTGATAATATCATTATTTACGAAAGCCAAGGTCTTCCTAGCATATCAACATTACAATCAAGAACTTTTGGATTAGCAAAGTCAGGTTTTTGTTTTGATGCATATGGAATAAGCACGTTGGACCCAACATATGCTGCCCAGGCATCACAGTATGTCGGATGTATGCAGATAACAGATGACAGCGGTTCAAATCCCTACGATACTCTTCCATCATATTTGTCCAGTGAAATTGCAGCACTTGATACAGGTTCATCATCTGCACTACCATCAATATTGATAAATCCAACAACTGGACCTGCAGGTTCAACTATTGCAGTTTCAGGTAATAGTTTCTTGTCCAACTCTGCAGTCACGGTATCATATGACAGTGCAGCTGTTACTACCAATCCTGGTGCAATAACAAC
>Ga0209761_1000025_pt1 | contig 66855 bp, 70 predicted proteins | sample GraSoi013_1_40cm_4_FD_185818 | JGI IMG/M metagenome (GOLD analysis project Ga0209761, IMG submission 185818) | Grasslands soil microbial communities from the Angelo Coastal Reserve, California, USA - Sample 09_25_2013_1_40cm (SPAdes) (version 2) | ecosystem: Environmental > Terrestrial > Soil >... | reverse complement strand
GTTGGTCCTAACACGCTTGATGAGCTTGAACAGAACAGGAAACGGCTAAGAGAATTACAAGAGCGACTGGAAGACGAGTAGACTCGGCGTAGCTCCGATCAATCTCCCGTTTGATCACTCTTGTTGACTGGCCTTAGCGTTCCACCGCAGACTATACATTTCATAGACTGGCGGTAAGTGAGGACGAGCTGTCTGCAGATACTGCAGACCTTCGCCTGGACCTCGAGACCATCGTTACGCATTGGGAGTCGCGTGAGATAGTCCTTCATGAAGAATATCGTCCCAAGTACTCTTACGCGTTGAATATCCAGACATGACAAAGCAGAGTTACAAGAAAAAGAACAGTATCACTTCCGCTCTAAGGAGCCGAGCCTACTGAAATTACTCTACATGCTCCTCAAGGCCCTTGCAACAACTGATAATGCCCCCAATTACTCGTCTCCTTGTCTTCACTTTCACCCGTCTAGATATGCCAAAAGAAGCGAACTGCTCATAGCGAACCCATGAGTCGAAATCGACCGGATAAAGTTAAGTTCGGGCTCTATGTTCCGAATTTCGGGAAGGGTTCCCATCCTCTTATTCTTACGGAAATGGCTGTCGATGCCGAGAAGTCCGGATGGGATGGGTTCTTTCTCTGGGACCACCTGGTCGAATGGGACAAGAGGCTTCCGCTATCAGATTCTCTCACTGCACTCGCCGCCATTGCCGTGAAGACCAAGAAGATCCGAATTGGGACCACGCTCTCTCCACTCCCACGCTACAAGCCATGGACTTTCGCCCGACAGACAGCAACTCTTGACCAGCTATCCAATGGACGACTCATCTTGAGTGTTGGCTTAGGAGCTGTCGAGAGTTGTGACTATGCAAGGTTCGGAGAGGATCCCAATAGTATCATCTTGGCGGAGAAGCTCGATGAATCACTGCAAATCATCACAGGACTATGGTCGGGGAAGAGGTTCAGCTTTCAAGGAAAACACTACAGTGTTGGACCGTCAATCTTTCTCCCGACGCCCAAGCAGCGTCCCAGGATTCCCATCTGGGTGGGAGGGTCCTGGCCCAGGCAGCGTCCTTTCAAGCGGGCCGCCCGATGGGATGGCGTCCTCCCACTGAGGCTTCCCGAGGGATTGCCAAAGCCCTCAGACTTGAGGGAAATAGCCGCGTTCATCAAGAAGCATAGATCCGCCAGGGGAAGCTTCGATATTGTAAACATTGGTTGGACAACAGGGGTCAGCCAAAGGAAAGATGCTGAGAAAGTGGCATCGTTCGCCGAGGCTGGGATGACGTGGTGGCTTGAAAGCCTCTACACAAAACGAGATTCGCCAGAAAGAATGCGTGCGGGAATACGTCAAGGGCCTCCGAGGGACGCAGTGAAGTAAGACAGCTGAGAGTGTCTATGTCAGGAATCTGAGCTTAATCAAACCACGGATTTGTATCGGCTATTTCGGATTGAGCATTCCTAGCCTCTTAAGGACGAGTAGGGCCTGTAAGGTTATCCACTTGCTCGGTTTGCCCGCTTCTTCTATCTGTAGCGCTCTCTCAGTACCCCATCCTTGAGTGATTAGTTCTCGTTCTTCCGGGCGTGAAACAGTTTCTTCCCCATGCATTGCGTGGGGGTGCCGCCAGCCACGATAGACACCGTCCAGCAGCCATTTTCCGTCCGGCATTCGCTTCTCAAGCAGAAGCGAAACAGCAGCATCCATTCTCGGGTCATTCCTGACACCGAGCTCCGTCAAGACTCGCAATCCGTGCAGGAAATCGTAGGCGTAGTGCAATGGATAGTGCAGCCTTAGAAAATCTAGCATCACAACGGAATCGTCCTTGTCGGATTTGTAGATGTGATGCTTCAAGAGGAACTCTGATCCTCGCTTCGCTGAAGCCTCCCATCCCTTTCTCGCGTCATGTGCCATCATCTCAGACAGAGCCCACAGCGGCTCTATCGTGGCCATGAAGGATCCATGTTTTCCGGGAGCCGAACAGTTCCAGCCACCATCGGGCAGCTGTTTCGACATTAGCCAATTCAAGGCGTCGAGGACCCGGTCGTCTTCGGCGTATCCCATTCTGGCAAGAGCTCGGATCATGTTGCCGGTTGCGCAGATATGTGGTTCAAATTTTTCGTGACCCTTGGGGCGTAGGGAAACACCACCGGTTTCGACGTTGTGCAGTTCTAGAAAATGTTCCGCGGCTTTCGCAACTCGTGGGTCTTTGGATGAAACGCCCAGGTCGGCGAGGACGATGAGCTGCCATGAGCACGCTGAAAACTTGGGAACGTAACACGAGTTCGAGTTGTCCCAGTAAGTCTGCTCCTTCTGGCTATCGAGAATCCTTGCGGCCCAACCCCTTGTCCCTACGAGACTCCGGGTCGTCATGACAGACGCTTCATTCTCGTCCCTCCCAAGTAGACGAACTAGAGTTTCGTAACGGGCCGACGGTTCGTCCTCCTCCAAGAGCCAATCGAGCACAGCTTTGGAAACGGCGACCCTAGGAACCTGAACCTGCGCCAATGTGTTAGAACGCCCGGATTGCGCAAGTGATTGGTGGTGAATAAAGGTGTCATGTGGAGACAGGAGTTCACGAATAGCACTTATCTATCAAGACGGAGCCAGCCATGTCTTGGTCCGGCTTTGTCCCAGAAAAAGGTTGCCGAAAGATCGGGAAAGCGAATCCGAGTTCTAGTCGCGAAACCGGGACTGGACGGTCATGATAGGGGGGCGTTGATACTCTGCCGAGCTTTCCGAGACGCGGGGATGGAAGTCATCTACACCGGCTTCCTAGCAACGCCAGAACAGGTAGCCCAGATGGCTATTGACGAAGATGTTGACGTGGTGGCCATGAGCCTTCTAAATGGGGCCCACATGACTGCCTTCCCGAAAGTTGCAAAGCTCGTCCGAGACAAAGGTGGAGATGATATTCTGCTCGTGGGTGGGGGAATTATTCCTGATGATGACAAGCCGCGCCTCGAGAAGCTGGGAATCTCTGGGAACTATGGTCCTGGGACCCCATTAAAGACGATCATCGAGCATGTCGAGAAGATTGTGCGAGAGCGTGACTCTAAACATCCGAGAAGCTGCTAGGTAATTCACAAGCGACCGGAGAGGATGTGCGAGCTTGGGCTTTCTCTCGATCATGGGCAAGACGCTGATCGGATTATCAATCATTATACTGCCCATCGCTGTCTCGCTAATCATGGTGTTCAGCGAAATCCTCGGGCCAATGGGAATAGCGGTCGCTCTAGGAGCCAGCATCTTCGTCTTCTTCTGCGGCCTCTACGCTGGATTCCTCGGAATCAAGTATGAACGACTCCAGGAGAGGTTTGAGGCCTTCGTCAACCCGCTCAGAATCAGACTCAAAGCTGCAAACATGATCAAGGCTGTCTGCCCGATCGACCGCGAGCAGGTCGTCTTTGTCCACGTGAGCCCACACCGTGATGATGCACGTCCCGACGGACTGGACATTTTCCTAGGCTCCTGCGGCCACGAGGTCCATCGAGGAGAAATAGAAGTAGAACAAGAAGCCGATTCCGTTCAGGGCTGATCCGACATTGGAACTTGCGAGATTAGCTGTGGAAGATGCTCTCCGTTCATTCATAGCCGAAGACATAGGCTACGGGGACATCACGACCAATGCGCTTGTCGACCCGAAGAGGAAGAGTGGGGGCCGAGTCGTCTGCAATGAAAACGCTGTAATTGCAGGCTTGGACGAGGCTACTATTCTTCTCCAACTTGTGGACTGCCAAGGCGCATCCAAGTTTCGCGATGGAGAAGAAGTCAGAGCGGGTAGCACAATTCTCTCAGTTACGGGTCATGCCCGAGCACTGTTGGGTATTGAACGAACCTTGTTGAACCTGCTATCTCACATGTCCGGAGTTGCAACAGCAACCGCGAACATCGTATCGATCGCTAAGAAAGATGGCGGGGCACACGTCAGAATCGCTTGTACAAGAAAGACGCTTCCAGGTCTGAGATATTTCGAGAAGAGGGCTGTCGAACTTGGCGGCGGCGACACCCACCGTCTAAGAACTGATGACGCGGTTCTGATCAAGGACAATCATCTGACACTATCGGGCACGATAGAACAATCCGTTCGGAAGGCGAAAGAGAGAGTAAGCTTCACGAAGAAGATAGAAGTCGAAGCGACGACCCCTGCACTGGCGGTCGAAGCCGCCCGTGCAGGAGCCGACATAGTACTTCTAGACAATATGACACCAGAAGACGTGCAGAAATCAATCAATCTCCTAAAGGCCAAGCGCCTGCGTGAGCAAGTCATAGTTGAAGCTTCAGGTGGAATCACGAGAGAGAACATTGCAGGCTACGCTAAGTCGGGAGTAGACGTGATCTCTGTGGGCGCGATAACTCACTCAGCACGAGCGATCGACATGAGTATGGAAATAAGAGCTTCCAGGACACGAGGATAGTTATCGGGTCTGATGTTCAATATCGATGAATATCATGGAATCATTGTCAGAGAAGGCATCGGGGACCGGACGATACTCAACAGAATGACCATACTTGGAACAAAGACTGGTCATAATTTGACTCTGCTCAAGGTAGGCATTGAGGCCAAAGCCATTTCGAGAGTGATTCGAGAGATTGAGCGGAATCTCTTGACCGAGAACGGAGTGCCTTACTATGCACACTTTTACAGAGGTGAAGAGCTGATCATAGTTTTTCCAGGTCGGACCTTTCAAGCATCACCCGAGGAGGATAGTTGGAAGGAAGCAATCTCATATGGAGAATCTGTGGGCGTACCAAGGGCCGAGCTGGATTTTCGGCCTTGCAGGTTCCGAGACGAGACGTTCTAGCTCTTGGACTCGGTCGCTGAGACGTATTCTGATCGTCTGCGAAGCTTCTTGCTCTCGCACAGAATCTGGCATCGGTTCATCGAGTTCGACGAGCCGGTCAAGACTGTCGAACAGGCCGCCCGAAAGGCCGATGTAGATCAGATCGTCAAGTCCATCGTCCTAGTCGACTCCAACAACGAGCCTCTGCTGGCGATCCTTCCTGCGAAGAATAGAATCAGCTACAGGAAAGTCAAAGCACTCCTGGGCGTCAGGGATGTTAGACTGGCCAACGAAGAGGAGGTCCTCACGTATTCAGGATACCCCGTCGGAGGAGTCCCACCATTCAACCAATTGAGGCGAGCACTCGTTGAGCGGGAAGTTCTCAAAAATCCCACTGCAATAGCTGGGGGCGGAGACATCAACAAACTCGTGGAGTTGCATACCAAGGATATCATCGAGATTCTCAAACCGACGATTGCAGACCTCACCCACGAGACTAGGTAGGACCTCCCGGCTGATGAAAAGCAACGATCAGTTAGTCAAGAAAGCAGAAGAGATTCGGCAACGAGAGCATCGGCTCAGACCAAGCCTCCGTCTGAAAACTCAATCTGAAATTGTCAACTTCGTTCATGACATGGGACTCGTCTCGGCACTTGGAGGCAACGAGCTTCCAAGCCTCATCAGCGCTGTGATGGGCAAGGCCTGGAGACCATCATCGAAGGGTTTCAGCGGCTGGTTGGACTGGTGGTCCCTCAAGATAGAGGGCAAGCAGATAGCCAGCATCTCTAGTGAGATCGAGAGGAGAGACGACATTCTCGCTACGAGAGTATTCAGAAGGACGAAGACCTTCGTCTCGGACAAGCTCTGGCCAGTGCTCGACTCAATAATAAAGCATCAGAGGGAGCTTATCACGAAAGGGAAGATCCTCTCAGCTCTCGAAAGGAAACTGCTAGAAACCGTCGAGGCTGAAGGACCAATCCGTACAGATCAGTTGAGAAAACGGCTCAAACTCGAAGCCAGGAAAAACAACTACAAGTTCCACCGCTCGCTGACAAACCTAGAAGGCTACGCTCTGATAGTCGGTGCTGAGGATCCTCACCCAGAGAAACATCTGCATGCCAACATTTGGCAGACGTGGGAGAAGCGGACTCATAACCTAGCGGCACATGCCACTCTCTCCTACCAAGAGTCAGTATCAAGACTGCTCGAAGCGAGCATCGAGGCTTGCGTGGTCATCCGCGAGGACCAGATCCGAAAATGGTTCGAGTGGAGCAGTGATACCGAAGCCGCCAAGGAGAATCTCTTACAGAGTGGAAAGTTTAGGCGGGCCGATTCCTACCTAGTCACATCACGGGTCCTAGATTCGCCGCATCGACATTTATCGTGAGGCAACCAGCAATCTCTACAAAGTCGTCTATCAGGGATAGGTCCCAGCTTCGAATCTCTTCGCAGATGATCGAACGTTTTTAGATAGTAAGGCGTTGATGTTTCTACGCTGTTCGCATGGCGCTCTTCAGCAATTCACTGATCGTTGATCTTCTGGCCAAGTATAGGCCTATCGCTGCCATGACCTATTCCTCGTCCCTCCTTGGTTGGGACCTAGAGATCAACATGCCTGAAGCTGGAGCTGCTGCCAGGGGCAAGGCGCAGGCGGAGCTTGAACTTCTCCGGCAGAAGATGACCCTGGACCTTGCAGAGCTAGTCGAGAAGGCTGAGAAGCAGGAGAAGCTCAGCGACGCGGAAAAGGGGATCATTAGGGTCTTAAAGAGAGACCTTCAGTTCTACCAGAAAGTCCCGCCTGACCTGCTTGAGGAACTCCAGAAGGCAATAACAGAAGCGGCTATTCCGTGGAGAGAGGCGCGGGAAAAGTCTGAGTTTCGAATCTTCCAGCCCCACCTCGAAAAAATAACGGAGCTGAAGCGGAAACAGGCAGAACATCTTGATCCGTCAACGCATCCCTACAATGCATTGCTGGACCTTTCCGAGGAGGGTCTAACCACTTCTGATCTCGACAAGATTTTCGGCGAGCTGATCCCGGAGCTCAAGAGAATTCTTGTAAAGACCCTTGCCGAAGGAGCATTTCCGGAGAAGCATCCGCTGGAAGATGTTGACTATGATGTACCAGCGATGAAGCAGGTGAATGAGAAACTTCTGTCGCTGCTGGGTATGCCTATGAACAGATTCCGGCTGGACGTTTCTACCCACCCCTTCTCGACGAGGATCGCAGGCGATGATGTGAGAATAACCACTAGATACGAGCCCAAGAACTTCAAAGCTCCGATCTACGGCCTGATCCACGAATGTGGCCACGCCCTCTACGAACTCCAGGTGGACCATGAACTGGACATGACCCCCGTGGGGGGAGGAGTATCCTCGGGAGTACACGAGTCCCAATCTCGTTTCTGGGAGAATATTGTGGGAAGAAGCAGACAGTTCGTATCCATGTCTTATCCCATCCTCAAGCGGAGCCTCAGCTTCTTATCACTATACGAGGAGGACCAGGTCTACTACTACATCAATAGCGTAAGACCCAGCCTGATCAGAGTCGAAGCAGACGAGCTCACATACAACTTCCACATCGCGATGAGATACGAACTAGAAAAGAAACTCCTAGGAGGGACCATCAACGTACCAGAACTCCCAACAGTATGGGACGACATGATCGAGGAGCACTTCGGAAAACGACCACGAAACAGCGCTGAAGGAGTTTTACAGGACATCCACTGGAGCTGGGGACAGTACGCCACCTTCCCCAGCTACTCCCTCGGAAACGTGGTGGCCGGGATGCTGTGGAATACGTTGACAGAGAAGCAACTACTCCCCATCGAAGGAGAAGAAAACCTACCCGCGTTGAAGAACTGGCTAGCAGAAAACCTTCACAAGCCGGGCGCGACATATCCACCTAAAGAACTGCTTACACGGGTGTTCGGCAGGGGGTACGAGCCATCAGGATTAGTAAACTATCTCGAAAACAAATACCTCAAAGTGAACTGAAGTTCGATCTAGACTTAACTCGACGATCTTCCCCGCGCTCCTAGTTGAGAGCCTGAAGCGTGACTTCATCATACATTATCGTGAGCTACTATCCCCGCTGGCCAGAAATGTACGCGGAGGAGAAGAGAAGAATCTTGGAGGTCATAGGAGACAGGATTGACGCGATCGAGCACATAGGCAGTACGTCGATCCCTGGAATGAGGTCCAAGCCTACCATCGATATTCTCATCGCTGTTAACGACTTGGACCTTGTCGCATCTTGTATTGAGCCTCTTCGAGCGATAGGATACGAGTACCGCCCAATGAGCAAGGAGATCATTCCAAACACTGAATACTTCCGCAAAGGACCATCAGGAGCAAATACTCACCACATTCGAATGGTCAAGACTGGAAGCTCACTTTGGTCGGAGTATGTTCTCTTTCGGGACTATTTGCGGAGTCACCCTGAGGCTCGCATAGAATATGAGCGACTCAAGGAGGCCGCTTATGAGAAGCAGGGGAGATACCTGCCCTTGGATGCTAAACGAAGTTTCATCGAGTCCATACTAGCAAAAGCTGATTCAGAGCAGCAGGCACATCAAACGCGAGGAAAGAGAAGCTAGGCTAGTTCCAACATCCGCTCGATGGAGAGTCGAGCCTTATCGGCAATCGGTCCAGGGACTCTGACTTCATAGACCATGTCCCGGAGGGATCGGTAGACCTTCTCGAGAGTGATCGTCTTCATGTACTGGCAGACAGCATCCTCCTTCACTGGTAAGAAGGTCTTGCCAGGATTCTCCTTCCGCATTCGATGAAGAATCCCGGTCTCCGTGGCCACCAAGAACTTGTCGGCCTGTGATTGTCGCGCGTGTCGCACCATTCCCTCTGTGGAATAGACTTGAGTTAACGGCAGATCGAAGTCTCCCTTCTCAGAGAAGTAGAGGAATTGTGTGACACATCCACACTCGGGATGGACAAGGAACTCGGCGTCACGATTTTCGGCTAGCTTACGATTGATTACGTCGGGAGTTATGCCGGCGTGAACATGACACTCTCCCGGCCAGACCTCCATCTTGCGACCCGTCTTCTCCATCACATAGGCTCCGAGAAACATGTCGGGAAGGAAAAGAATCTCCCGGTCACGTGGAATACTGCTGACCACTTTGACAGCATTACCTGAAGTACACGCATAATCGCTTTCAGCCTTGACTTCGGCGGTCGTGTTGACATAGGAGACGACGACAGCCTTAGGATGCTCCTTTTTCCAAGCCCGAAGCTTGTCAGCGTCAATGGTCGCAGCCAGCGAACATCCGGCTCCAAGGTCTGGAAGCAGAACGATCTTTTGGGGAGAGATGATCGACGCGGTCTCGGCCATGAAATGGACCCCACAGAACACGATCACATCAGCAGGGGTCCTCGCCGCAGCCTGAGACAGGCCGAGAGAGTCGCCCACAAGATCGGCGATGTCCTGCACCTCTGGCACCTGGTAGTTGTGCGCCAGTATGACCGCGTTCCTCTCACTCTTCAGCCTCAGAATCTCCGCTACCAGCCCCTTGTTCGCATCGGACTGGAGCGAGGCCTGCAATACTCTTCAACTAGCTACCTGTGAAAACTTCGGTTAAAACGTTCCCTTACACGCTTCGTGATGTGAATGAGCGATTAGGCTATTACAAGGACGGGATTCGCCAAGTAACCGTTCAGAGGAACAGGATGCCTTGAACGGCATAGTTGGCGATTGTTACTAGTAAGAGTGTCGCTATCAGCCTTGCCAACCGCATGTTTCTGTTTCCTGTTTGTGGGAGATAGAACAGCACTGCGAGAGACAGTAGGACTGGAATGGGGAGGTCATAGAGGATCCGCGCCTGGAGATAACTGTCCAGAGCAGGGAATGGTATTGATCCTATCGCGACCCAGAGAAGAAGTAGCCTGTCGAACCAGTCTTTGAACCGGAGCGCGAAGACAGCCAACAATCCCATGCCCAGCACAAGCCAGCTTGCCAATAGTCCTCCGTGAGTATAGAGGAGCGCTTCGACAAGATTGTTCCAGAACGCTAGCAACGATGCGGCCCCACCGACCACACTATACGGCCACCCTGCAGCTACACTCTGCGTCGCGAAGACGAAGCTCTTTACAATATCGATGACTATTCCGGTTGCGATGATCGGAATGACGGACTTCACATGAACGAGGCTCTTGGTCTCTTTCCACAGGGAGATCGCGAATACAAGTGAGACCATCATAATCATGACCCATGTGTAAGGATGGGTTAGGAAAAGCGTGACCGAGAGGATGTACATTGCGCAGTAGTTTACGGCTGAAGGTGATCTTGAGAAGATCAGCAGACACGTCATGAAGAGGTAGACCATTATCAGAGCTAGCCAGTTGGCGTAGTAGCCTCCCCAGAGTCCGACCGTGGTATAGAACGAGACTGGAGTGAAGAGTCCGGCCAGTGCAGCGAAACTCGCGTTTCCCTGCCCATAGCGTGCGAATATGTACACTGACAACGTCAGCATCGGAGCAAGGACCAGGGGCAGGTACTCGATTATCTGGGACGGTGAGACTCCTGCGGACCCCACTAGGTACAAGAGTACTAGTAGGAGGGGGCGGCTGCCGTCAAGCCCTCCGACGAACGAGTACCTGAGCGCCCCCGGCAACGGCAGAGCAAGCATCTGGCCTAACCAGCCAACATAGGTTGGGCTGTCCACCCCCACAAGGTCTCCAGTCGGATTCAGATCAGGACGATAGGGAACGAAAACGAGCAGTACGCTGACGACAATGCTAACGGTGAGCATCAGCTTGGGACGGGATAAGATCTCGAAGTTGTAGGCTGATTCGGATAAGGAAGTATTCTTGACTGATGACAGTAGTTTCTGGAATGGTTCTTAGAGAAACCGGGTGAACGCGTTGAAACTGGAAGAACGACGACTGGCCTCTCTTGTCACGAGCCTGACCAGCCAGGCGTAGAGGAGGCCGAGTAGGAGTATAGTTGATAGTGGCGCCAGGAGCGTGTAGAGGCTCATGTTGAGCGTTGCCAGCCCAGGGTCTGGCAGATAGGGAAAGAAAGCGAGGATTGCGAGAACAATAAGCTCGAAGCCTAGGAGAGCGAGAACGATTGTTGTGGCGATGCTCTGGCGTGGGGTCCTAGGTCAGTCAGTTCCATCGAACAAACAAAGGAGATTCTTTTATGCTTCCAGGAGGCGGTAACAGTCGGGCCCGCGGCTGGAACGGGGATACGGGGATATCCCGAGTCGTCCCGGACGACCTTTAACAATCCCTGAGGAGGCAAGTGTTAAATTGTTAAAAGCCGAGCCGGCTCTCCGCACTTGTCGAGCCCTATCAGACGATATCTTCCGCATTTGCTGGTAGGCCTTACGATAAGCCTCATCATGGTGGGAGCCTACTTGGCGGTCGGATTCGCCAGCCTCAACGCTCCAAAGGCATTATGGTCGGCAAACCCGATCACCATAACCTTCTCAGGCAGCGCGGGCACCGGCAGCGTAGCAGAGTTTGTCAAATGCGCGCCAAAGCTCACAGATGTGGTATTCCACACTACTGTCAGCAACCCATCCAAGATTAGCCTCACAATTGGTCCACCGGGCGAAGCGACATGCGGCCCATCCCCCGACGCTGTCACTGTGACAGCGCACTGCCTCGTGGCTGCGGTCGATTGTAAAGGAGTGTACACGGGCACCATAACGATATTCGAGGCATACAACACGATCCCGCCGGGTCTAACTGTCGCGATAGTCGTAACTTAGACGAACAGTATTTTCAGAAGGAAGACACAGATACTGTCTGTCCGCCCGGCTAGGCGCGCTAGTCTGAGCATCTCAGCCTATGCAGAAGCATCACATGCTCGTATCTATGACAGGCTACTGGGGACTCTGAGCAGACCCCCGATTGCCAACTACTCGAACGAACCGGTCAGTCGTTGAAGACGGGGATCACCGGAAACATCAGCATCTCCAACATCTCACCGGCATGCTCCGAAACTGGGACCGTCGCTTCCCAAGCACCTCGACGAAGGTCGACGTCACGTCGAGTGCAGAGAATAGGCCTTCGTCCCAGGCAAGACTAGCCACGGGAACTTACTCGTTGAGCCCTCCTACTTCCTCTAGGACCCGAGAGGAGTCGGGTGTTCCGAATCACTCTTCCCATCACTACCGATAAGCATCGCTGTAGAACTTGGAAAACTGACTCAGGTCAGGGTCAGAATAACGACGGAAATCTACTAGACCATATTCAGGAATTTATTACGACGTATTCTCCAAGAACCATCGGGTGCCCTATCCATAGAGTCCCTTGGGCCTAGTGTCTTTCGGCGTTATCTTCTGCTTCCTGACAAGCGTCTCCGGAACCTTGACTCTAGTGATGGGCTGGTTGTTGACTATGTACAATGGGTCGCCGTCGGGTCCATACTTGTCCGTCCGGAGGATGCCCGTGACTTCCAGTTTAGCCCTCAACACTGTACCATCGGACAGCTCGTACACGTTCCATCTCTCCGGGCCGACACGCTCGAAGTCGACAGAGGTCGTGTTCGTAGTGCTAGGGTCGATCGTTGTTGGCGGAGGATTTGTAGGCATTCCTCGAAGAGGTCTAGGACAGATGGTAGTGAAGAGGTTCTGGCTCGACCAGGCGTAAATGGGCTGGCCACTGGGATCATACTCGTCAGCCTTGAAAATCTTTGGAATGACCAGACGACCGAAGAGTAGCGTCCCATCCTCCAGCTTGTACTTCACCCACGGCTCGTCCCGGATGCTGAACTCTATCGCGTTCGCCTTCGTCAGGTCGGCCTGAGCCTGCATGGCCATACTCCCCTCCAGCTAGGTTCTATTACTTTGGCTTCTCAACCTTCCAGGTGTTCTTGAACATGCTTCTCTGACCACTCATGCCCGCAGTGCCTGCACTTGTAAACGTACTGGAATTCCTCTATGTCCAAGACTATAGGTCTCGCATCATGGACGATAACGGGTATGGTCTGCCAGTCAGCACGAGGCCCTCCGACAACGCGCTCCACTGTTTGAGTGGGCTCACGCTCAACGCCTACCAGTGTCTTGGCTTCAAGCTTGATGTGGAACCTGCGTCCGCACCCTGGACAGTGTCTGAAAAACTCCAATGGGCTCCCGTTGCAGCCTGTCCTGAAACGACAAATATGAAGCTTCTATACCGGTCATGCTGCCGCCGAACAGGGTCCTGGTGGCGTACTGCGACGGCGTTTGCTGCAACGCCTCGACAAGGGCCGTGGCACGACTGACAGACGGCTTTCGGTTGAACTCGATGTTTGACGGTATGAGCGGATAGAGAATCTAAAGCTGTCCGATAGAAGAGTCGGTCAGGAGACTGTCCGAGCAGACCCATCGATAAGACTCCCCTGTGGCCTGTCACAACTGCGATGGCACTACGGGCATGAGAAAAGGTCGATAATGTTATAAAGCTCCGATTTCGGTAGTAGGATCTAAATGCGAAGCAGGACCTACCTGTTCTTCGCGCTTCTACTAGCCCTCCTGGTCGTAGTGGGAGCGCAACCGTTCACACGAAACCTCCTTCCGACGGTCCAGAAGGCGCATGCGACAAACGTCTCGATCCTCCTCATTGGATTCATCACCGGCTGGAACGCCTCAACCACGAAAAACCCGACCATAACTGTGCACCAGGACGACGTGGTCGCCTTGGGCCTGAGAAGCGGCGACGGCGCCCCCCACCAGTTCCTGCTCGATGGTGATAACGACGGCGTTGCCGACACGGCCGACTGTCCGACGATGGACCCATGCTCAACCACCTTCTCGACCACAACCATAACCTACACCTTCACCATCAATCTGGCGGCAGGCACATACACTTACTACTGTACGGTCCACCCGACTAGCATGCTAGGAGCCTTCACAGTTAGCCCAGTCTCCGTGGGCGCCACGACCATCCCGGTGAACAAGCTCGCCCTGGTTGCTCCGTACGTAGTCTTCGCAGGCTTGGTGGTCGCACTAATTGGTACAATTGTCTACTTTGCGCACTTTAGCCGCAGGCCAAAAACGATTTGTTCTTTTTCACCAAATGCCCGGTCGATATGCCAATTCCGGGATCACTCCAATCCCTAGAGTTTACCTCCACGCCAGCCTCGGGATGACTACACGTGTTAGGCCATTAACCTAATGTCGAAGAATTAATTCTCAACAGTCTTTGGTTATTGTCGCCACTCCCTTCGTCAACAAAATCCGTTCGGCCATGAGATGGTTTTTATGAGCCAGGCCGGAGCCAGCGCTGGATTTGGCCCTTCCCACGACCCTCACAGTTCTAGTGGTCGGTGTCTTTTTCGGAATCTATTGCTTGATACTATCAGACAGGTTCCATAAGCCGTCTGCAGCGGTCCTCGGTGCCACTCTGATGGTTGGCACCGGAGTGTTGAGCGAGACTGAACTCTTCTCGGCGATAAACTGGACAGCGCTAGGCGTGTTGCTCGGCATGTTCATCATCGCCTCGTCACTACGCGAAGCCGGCTTCTTCGAATGGATGGGTCTCCATCTCGCCCGCTCGGTCGACGTCCACCCTGTCCTCATGTACGTACTCCTGCCACTCTTGACTGCTGGCATGGCCAGCCTTCTGGACATTGTCACGGTCGCCCTCTTCATTGTCCCGTTGACTGTCCAAGTGTTTGACGGTCTCGGAATCGATCCCATCCCGTTTGTTATAGCCGAAGTATTAGCGGCGAATGTGGGAGGAATCTCAACAATGGTAGGGGATCCGACAAACGTGATCATAGGAACTGGTCTGAATCCGCCTCTCTCCTTCAACCAGTTTCTCGCAAACACTGCTCCCATCGCACTTGCAGTTCTCGCAGTGAACACTTCCATGCTGTACCTAAAAAACCACGGTTTCCTTCATCGAGACGCTCTGCGGAGGCATAGAGAGCGACAACTATTGGATCTGCCAAGCCCTTCAGGCGCTGTAAAGGATCGGGGCCTGCTCCAGGTCAGCATGGTGAGTCTCGGACTCGCCGTGAGCTTCCTCATCGTCCACACGTTCCTTGGAGTCTCAGCCGCCCTAGCAACCTTGCTGCCGTCCTTCATTATCCTGGTCTACGAATCGTCCCGTCAGACCGAGCTGCGAGATGTTCTGGGACGGGTCGACTGGCAGGTATTCTTCTTCTTCGGCGGCCTATTCATACTAGTTGCAGGGTTCGCGAAGACCGGGCTCCTAGTCAGCCTCGGCAACTGGCTCACCCAGCAGTCAAGCGGAAACCTCGTCCTATCAGTTACGCTTGTCTTGTGGACAACGGCACTTATCTCTCAGATCGTCGATAACGTTCCACTCGTCACAGTCTTCATCCCCGTCATCACGACGATGGCTGCAGTCTCCGGCATCGCGATCGCACCACTAGCCTGGGCACTAGCCGTCGGAACTGGGATAGGAGGAATGGCCACGCCGATTGGGACCGCTTCCAACCTTGTCGCATTGAATATTCTAAACAAGGACAGGAAGAGACTCAGCTTCGCCAGATTCGCAAAACGTTCAATACCACTAACAATCCTCGACCTTGCGATCGCCAACATCATACTCATCCTCCGCCTCTAAGACAGAAGATTCGAACTTGCGGAGGAACACCAGAGGAGCGTGTTACGAGAAGATCTTCGCTATCTAGGATGAGGTGCCCAGAAGTGAAGAGTCGTATGGCAAACATTAACGGACATCCAGTCCAACAACGAAGTCGTTCCCGGCCCTCGCCCTCGAAACGGCATTCTTTTCTATCCCCCAGAGCATGCGCGAAGACCAGATACGAAAAATTCTCTAGAGCGTGTGAAGACTCTGAATGAGGTGCTACGGCGTGTGAAGGGCTTCTTCGTGCCTGGAGAGAAGAACGCGTTTCTCCGCATTCAGGAGCTGGCCGGACTTGCCGAGGAGGCGCTTCAACTACTCGTCAAGATACTCGCAAGCCCGAGCCACGGTCTCAAGGACATCGAGAGCTACACAGAACGGATCAACGTATTGGAGAAGGACGGGGACAAGATTACCCGGTCTCTTGAAGAGATGATTGGGCGAGGCTCGATGACTGCAAGCCTAGACTATGACTTCGGACGATTAGCCGACAACGTAGACAGTATTCTAGACCGGGCGCACGGTCTCTCCAGACAGCTCCGACGGGTGACCAGGCGTCCCTTGAGAGAGGCGAAGGAGTTCGACTCGGACATCCGGAAGGAACAGATCAGCCTCATCGAGATAGGTCTCGCCCAGCTCCGCATGTTCAGAAAGCTATTGAACACAGCAGGCTCTGACCGGAAACAGGCGATAGACCTGGCGCGTCAGATCGAGGGGTTGGAGGAGCAAGGAGACGATGTCAAGGACGCGATGCTGGACGAGATCTACGGGTCGTGGGAGAAACTAGACTACGCCTCGTTCCACAACTATCTCGAGACCACCATAGAGGCTGATGACATGCTGGATCTCTGCGAAGACGCTTCCGATCTTGTCATGGCTATCACGAAAGCTTTGGGCGCTTAGGGCAGAGAATGACCGCGCCGATTGACACTGCCTCACTGGTACTCGCGGGTCTATTGGGCATGGTCGTGGGGGGAAACAATCTTTCAGCATGCTCCGGTACAATAATCGGGAGCGGAATGGTCCGCCGCCGAACCGGAATACTCCTGGCAATAGCCGGCTACGTAACAGGGCTGGTAATAGAGGGCCCTAAGCTCTTCAGAGTCACGGAAGTCTTCCTCCCGGCTAACACATCCACTGGCGCCTTCTCGATCCTGCTGGCCTCACTTCTCGTGTTTCTAGGCGGCGAATTCTTCGGAGTCCCCCTCTCGCTCTCCAAGGCGCTCACAGGGGCAATTCTTGGCGTCAGCGCCGCTCTAGGAATACTAGGCCAGACCAGATACCTTGCCCTGATACTCGGCTTCTGGTTCCTCGTCCCCCTAGTCGCAACCGGACTGGGAGTTCTATTGATTATCCTCGATGACCGGATGAGCCCAAGAAACCTCTGGTTCAAACTGACACTGCTCAAAACAGGACTGCTGCCACTGGCATTCCTCTCCGCCTACGTTCTCGGCGTCAACACTCTCGGCCTCATCGCCGGAGTACCCTACAACCAGAGCTTCGACGCAACAATAGCCGTGGGGCTGGGAGCAACCGTCGGCGCCTTTCTTCTAGGTAGAGGAGCACTGAGAAGGTTGACCGAGGGCATCTTCAGCCTCCGGTATCCCAACGCGTTCTTTGCCCAGCTCATCGGATCCGCGACAGTCGAATTGGCCAACCAGCTCGCGGTACCGCTATCTATTACGGAGACAGTATCCTCAGGTATCATAGGATCAGGACTTGGACGGAGGATGAGAGTCCTGAATGTCCGCAACATATTCCTCATCATATCCAGCTGGATCATCTCACCCATAGCAGGATTCCTGCTAGCCTACATCATAACAAAGCTTCTGTAGAACGAAGAACTATTTAGATCAGCCGAACACGATGCATCCTAGGATACTCGAAAGGTACTGGCAGTCACTTTGACTAGTTGCATTCTGTTTAAAAATTGCGTCGAACCATATGAAACAACCGAGCGAAAAAAGGCGAGCGTTCTAAATTGGCACCCTCCTTTGACGAGAAATCTGACAAGCATAGGCACGTTTCAGGCCTGATCAAATTTGTAATCTTAGCCCAGGCAGGCATCATACTCTCATTTACCGTCTGGACGTATCAGGAATACCTGAACAACGTGTATCTCCAAGAATACATCATCAGCCTCTTCCGGACAAGCCTCATCGCAGACGCAATCTTGTCCATGGTGACAATCTCAGTATTCGCGCTCGGCACGTTCACCTTGCTGGGCTCAATGAGCAGCAGACATCGAGAGAACGACGAATGGACGGTCCCGACACGGCGCACAGAAGAGGGCCTTGAGCTGATGTCTGTACGGTCGGTGCCCCTTCTGGAAACAGCTGGACCCCCAACCCCTAAGGGGCCGAGAACGAGCCGACGACGCCACCGGAAACCGAGAATAGACGCCGACGATCTTTATCGCTCCATGCTTCAATACACTGACGATCAGAGACACTAGTCCAACAGTTCTCGAAGACTCGGCGCCCAGAGACAAATCTCAAGGCCCGCACTCATTCCTCACCCCTTTCGGTAGTAGTACATGGACTAGCCTGATCACACGTTCATCGCGTGGACTAGGGGAGTCCACATAGTCTTAGGCCTGGGTCTGGTATGGTACGTCTATTCCCAAATCGGAGCAGCACTATAAGACAGATGGGAGAACGGAATTGGAATCGGTCGACCAAGACTCTCCAAAGGCACGATTCCGATTCGGGTTTTCCGGTAAGCGTAAACGCGCAAAACCGCTCGAAGAAACGGCTAGCGTCAGTGTCTCATCGGATGATATTCTAGATAGCCTCACAAGACAGGCGTCGTCCCAGGTAGGCGTCGGAGAACAACAGACGCAGAGCCTCGAACTGATAGGCGAAACCGAGGAGCAAGGTTTGTTCCCAGAGCCCACTCTCGCAACCGTGGGACACACCAAACTGGAAGTGGGAAGAAATCTCGGGCGCTACGCTATTGTCCTGATGTGTCTCGGAGGACTGTTCATAGTCTGGCTCTACAGCTCTGGAAGACAAATCTTCGAGACGACCCAATGGGACGCCATAGTCCAGAAGACGGGAGTTCAATCGGTGTTTGCCAATCCTGCACAGATCGCGATCATGTCCATATTCGCAATGATAATTGCTCTCTGGGTCGCGTACAGGAGAAGAGCTTCACGCCTTCAAATCCCAATCTGATAGTTAGTGGCCAAGCGGGACTGGTCGACTGAGCGACCAGCCAGAGTTGGCGGCTGCCCAAGGTTCTATGATGTCTAGATTCTTATCATGCCAGGAACGAACAACCCGACATCCTCCCTGTGACACCGCCGGGCTTCTCAGCTTCAACCTCGTCTTCAACGTTAAGTGCCAGTCAGAGCATTAGTCTAACAGAATGCCCCATTATCAGGTCGAACATTTTTCGAGTCCTGGGTAGACTATGTCTACCAACATGTTCGATGGAATGGGCAGATCAGGATGGCGACGTGAGCGCATCATCTCGACTCCTGAGACTGTCTGTCCAATGTGCAGGAGGGTCAGACGGCTGTCGGTCGAACGCCGATGTGCGATACACCTCAAAGCCGCGACCCTGGAGACTCGTCACCCCGAGTTTGACACCAAGAGTATAATCGGCTCAAGCCCGCCGGGAGTCTTTGTAGGCCGGTTCGGCTATCCGAAAGTCTTCGTCGGACCCATGGTCCCGCCCGTCTCGGGGGACACGACGATTCTTGACACGCCGGAATGGTGGATGGGTAAGGGCTTCGACGAGATCGTCGACTATCGGTACAGTCTCCTCCGCGGCTACAGCAGAGCCCACATCATGGACGCGCAGAAGGGTGGCAAGGTCATCGATACATTGCAGGAGGTTGCGATGATGACGAATCCTGTTGAGACAGAGCTGGTTCTCGCACGGCTCCCCCGTAAGGTCCTGGACATGCGTGAGGATTCCCAACCCTTCGGCCCCATCGCGCCCCTAGCCTCCTTTCAGACCGGAAACTCTTCCGTTGACGACAGGATCGAGAAGGCATTCTACGACCATGATCTACGAGCAGACGACGCTGTTCTCCAGCTTTACAGAGACAACGTTCTGGTGACGAGGATTCAGAGAGCCTTCACTCTAGGCATGTTCGGTGAGGGTAAGAGGAGGAAGCTTGTACCCACCCGCTGGAGCATCACAGCGGTCGACAGCAACCTCAGCCTGAGGCTGATGGCCCGGGTCAGACACTACCCGCCCATCGGCGAGTATCGCGTCTACAACTACACCTACCTCGACAACGTCTACGTTGGAATCCTCACCCCCGAGAGCTGGAGGTTCGAATGGATCGAGGCCTGGTTCGAGCCCGAACTCCTCGCCACCAGTTTCCCGGATGTAAACATGGACGAGGATGTTCAGACGATCGACTACACATCCCTTGGGGGATACCGGCCCATAATGCTCGGAGACTCGGAAGGATACCGGGGACGGAAAACCTACGCAAAACCCGGAGGCTGCTACTACTCTGCAAGACTGGCCGTCTCTGAACATCTCGACTCGATAGGACGACAAGCCGGAGCAATAATGCTTAGAGAGATCCACCCCGGGTACATAATGCCAGTCGGTGTCTGGAATGTTAGGGAGAGTCTGCGAGCACTCCTGAAGACAAGGTTCGAACGGTTCGACTCCTTGGACGCAGCGCTGAACTACGCGACGACAATACTTGAGATACCGAAGCGTGGCTGGATCGAGACCTCAGCCCTTCTCCAGAAGGCATACTTCCAGAGAAAAATCAGCGAGTACAACTAAACACGTTCTCCTCCTTGTCATTGTCCTCTGCATGGCGGTTGGAGTAAGCCATGATCATGCTACCTATCATCTTGTTTCTTCGGATAAATAATTTGGCTGTAGTAGAGAGGTCAGAAAAAAAGGACGGGTTGTTGTTGGGTTTTGTCTAGTGCTGTGCGACTTGGAAGCATGCGACATCGTACTGTGATACGGCTGCCGAGTTTGCTGGGGTTTGAAGGGTTTGTCCGGAGCCGGCATAGACGTTCTCAGCATTCGCGAATCCGTTTGTGTTGAAGCCTGCTGGAGATAGGGGTCCCGTCGGGAAGACAGACTGACAGCTCTGATTGGGCTGACCTGAAGTGCCTGTGTTGGTGTCAGCTGCGACGGGCCGTGCGAGGAATGGTATTGCCGCCAGAGACAGCAGTGCTATTGCGAGTAGAAGCCTACTGGTCGTTGTCATTTTTATTGCCTCTAAGGCAAACGGCAAGAAAGGGATTGTCTCATAAAAAGGTTACTATCATAGTAGTAGGTACTGGACCCGGCCTTCAAGCGAGTACGGATCATGCTATTTTTCTCAACGATGCGCTATGTTGTTCTCGTCAGTCTTGGTTGGCTTCGATTCTGAGCTGGTGAAGCTCACCGTCGGCTTTCATCACGGTGATTATGACTAGTCTGCGTTCAACGTCCACCTTCAGAATCCTGCCGCATTGCAGTACATGTCTAGCGTCTCGGGGGATGCTTGGACCTTGCTCCTGCTTGACCTTGATCTTGGGCTTGTTCTGGTTCTCAAGTATCTTCTTTATCCCGTCGTAGAGGCTGATTACTGCCTCGTTGTCCGTGTCCAGCTCTTTCGGTTCTTCCCAGGCAGCCAACCCGATCTCCCCTGCCTCAGCATCCATACTCACAGGGGGGTCTGCCAATTGCAGGTCGTTACCAGACCCTAATCCGTCAAGTGACGCGGTCCCGGGAAGGAAAGACAGCGCGAGATAGGAACGTCGGATAGTGTTAGCTCCACGATAAACTCCACCATCGACGGTTCGACCAATGCGTTTGAGTTCGGAGAAACACGTGATACGCCTTGTCTAATCTGTAGACTACTTGCGAGGGTTGAAATGTAATCCGGGAGTCTTCTATATCCAGTGGCTTCTCTTGAAGTAGTAGACGAATCCGAGAGCCATGATTACCATTGCTGAGACAAAAAGATAGAATCCCAGAGGGCTATCGCTCCCTGGTTCGAAAAAGCCAGGAGTGAAGTTTGTTCCGTAGATGCCGGCCAGGAGGCTGAGGGGGAGAAACATCGTCGCAACTGCCGTGAGCAGCTTTATCGTATTATCCGTCGATGCAGAGTGTAGGCTGATGTAGAGGTCGCGAACGTCACTCGTCCTGTCTCTATCATTGTCAATTGTCTCCAACAGCTGAAAAGAGTGGTCATACACGTCCCTGAAGCTCCTGAGACTTGAATCCGCGACGAAAGGAACCGCACCGCGCATCACCATACCAAGCATATCCCTGGTGGGAGTCAGAGAGCGCCTCAAGACCATCAGCCGTTTTCGCACACCTCCTATCGTCGTCACGATCTGCACAACATTCTCCATCCTCCTCACCCGGGTCTTGAACGTCGTGACCGCCTGTTTGTCAAGCTCCTCAAGCCGATTCTCCACCTCGTCCAGAATCGGATAGTAGGCATCCACCGCAAAGTCAAGGAAGACATAATAGAGCAGATCTGGCGATGGGATGTTTCCGAGCGGGGCAAGACCCCTGGCTCTGATCCGGGAGTCTACTGCTTGGATGAGCTCCGACTCCATTGAGTGGACGGTTATGATCCAGTTTTTCTGGAAGAAGATGAAGAGCTCGATTATCTCGCTCCTGTGATTTTTAACAATCGGCACATGGATTACAGCGAACACATTCTTCCCATAATCTTCCAGCTTTGGTCTCTGATCCTTGTGGATCACATCTTCCACGGCGAACTCATCTAGGCCAAATCTCTCCTTCAGCTCTCCAAGCTCCTCCTCGGTCGGGCTCTCCGCGTCAACCCAGAGCATCTCCCCATCACGAATCTGTTCGGGAAAGTCTTTCACTGTCTCAGCTGGCGCAGCACCATCTCTCTGCCCGAGAAGTGTGAGCGTGATCAATGGCCGCGGTTGTGAACGGAGCAGAACGGGATAATAAGATTCATGAGACCTTACCTGCCTCTAGTCTTCGAGAGTAACACAACCAGCAGTACATAGATCCTCTAGATGGTCCAGATCATGTTCAAGAGTAGGGTGGGGGCCTTCTAGACGAGTCTCGTCGATCTTCTCATCGCGGTCGGGAGTGCGGGACTAGTCGTTTTTAGCCTGCCCACTGCCCTCAACAAGAACTCTCAAGTTCCGAGAAAAGCCGCCAGCATTCCAACAGCCTCCATCCTGACATACTTCGTCCCTCTATTCGCAACTAGCGGACTTATCCTCACGTCCCTCACAATTGCCGGGCAAGCCATAGTCTGGTGGCTCATCGTCCTGTTCAGACCCGTACAGGGTCGAGACAGCGAGAAGACAGACCAGCATCCAAGTCGTAGCCAGCAACAGAGTCGAAGTCGAAGCCGTTAGTCAGCAGGGCAGGTCCTCCCGTAGCTTTTTAAGAACACAATCATCCAGCACCAGCGAGGCCGGAGTTCTTCGATTCCACAAATCCCTCCTCGGAGCACTATGACAATTGAGCAAGGGAATCGTAGGCAAACTTACCCGCGATTACAAACCTTCAAAGTCCGAGGAAGAAATACTTCGATGGTGGAAGACTAGCCGGGCCTACGAGAAGACGAAGAAACGGTTTCTGAAAAAACCCAAGTTCTACTTTGTAGACGGTCCACCGTTTGTGACCAATCCCCCCCATGTGGGAACGGGCTGGAACAAGACGCTGAAGGACGTGGTCATACGTTTCCAGAGAATGAACGGCCATAATGTCCATGACCAGCCGGGCTATGATTGTCACGGATTACCAGTCGAAGTGATGGTTGAGAAGAGTCTCAATCTCACATCAAAGAAAGATATCGAGAATGTAATCGGCATTGACCGGTTCATCGCCGAGTGCAAGAAGTACTCTGATGAGAACATTGAGAGTCAGACCCGGGTCTTCAAGGATCTCGGCATATGGATGGATTGGGAAAGTCCGTACGTAACATACCAGGACAGGTATATCGAGTCAGTCTGGTGGACAGTCAAACAAGCTCAACGGAAGAAGCTACTCTACAAGGGATTGAGAGTTGTCCACTGGTGCCCCCACGACGAGACAGCCCTAGCAGGATACGAAGTGACAGACGAGTATCGCATGATCAAGGACCACTCCATCTACGTGAAACTACCCATCGTCGACAAGCCCCGAGAATTTCTCCTGATATGGACGACCACTCCCTGGACCCTACCGGCAAACGAGGGCGTCATGGTTCACCCCAACATGATCTACTTGAGTGTGGAGGTCGACGGCGAGAAGCTGATAATCGCCAAAGAGAGACTATCACAGGTAATGGGAGAAAGACCCTACAAGATCCTTGAGGAGCGGAAAGGACAGGACTTGGAGGGAGTCTCCTACGTCCCGCCCTTGCTAGAAGAGACTCATCAGAAGACAGGCGGGACGCTTCACAGGGTGTTCTTGAGTTCGGAGTACGTAACGATGACAGACGGCACCGGCCTGGTCCACATGGCTCCCGGGCACGGTGAAGAAGACTTTGAGATAGGCCAGCGAAACGGCCTACCGGTACTGTCTCCAGTAGACGCGTCAGGACGCTTCACTCCTGAAGCGGGAAAATATGCCGGACTTCAAGTCAGAGAGGCAAACCCGGTGATCGTCAAGGACCTTGAAGCCAGGGGATTACTCTTCAGAGAGGAGACGATCGAGCACTCATATCCCCATTGCTGGCGTTGCAAGACCCCACTCATACTGCGAGCCACGGACCAGTGGTTCATCAAAGTCACTGACTTCAAAGACAAGATGCTTCGAGAGAACAAGAGTGTCCGGTGGACCCCAGAATGGGCGGGGTCTAAACGATTCTACGCATGGTTGGTTGGTGCTCGAGACTGGGTCATCAGCCGTCAACGCTACTGGGGAACTCCCCTCCCTGTCTGGACATGTCACGAGTGTGGAGAACGCACGGTAGTAGGCTCGAGAACTGAGCTAGAGAAGATAGCCATTCGACATCCACGAAAGTATGAGCTTCATAGAAACGGCGTGGACCAAATTGAAACCAGATGCAGGTGTGGCGGGAGAGCTAGGAGAGAGCCAGATGTCCTCGACGGCTGGCTTGACTCTGGAGTAGCCTCGTGGGCAGGACTAAACTATCCACCTAACGCGAAGGAGCTGAGAGCCTGGTGGCCAGCCGACGCGATTGTTGAAGCTCACGACCAGACCCGAGGCTGGTTCTACAATCAGCTAGGCTCCAGCATTCTAGTCTTCAATAAGACTCCGTACAAGTCCGTGCTCATGCATGGACACACCTTGGACCCAGATGGAGAGAAGATGAGCAAGTCCAAAGGAAATTTTGTGAGCCCGGGCGATGTGATTGGAAAATATGGCAGAGACGCTCTGCGATTCTACACGCTTCAAACCACCGTCTGGGAAGACTTCCGGTTCTCATGGAACGCGGTCGAAGCAGTGGCCCGTGACCTCCAGATAATCTGGAACGTCTACGCATTCGCAACACTCTACATGAGCCTAGACAAATTTGCACCACTCAAATGGCCGTTGCAACGATTGTCCAGATTGTACCGCCAGGAAGATAAGTGGCTGCTCTCTCGAACGGAGAGACTCGTCCAAAACGTCAGCGAGCATAACGAAGAAATGGAATTCCACCATTCAGCCCGGGCCCTGAGAGATTTCGTGATAGAGGATCTCAGCCACTGGTACATCCGCCTCGTAAGGAGACGTTTCTGGCTGGAGAAGAAGAGCAGAGACAAGCTCGCAGCCTATGCAGTCCTCCACCACGCCCTCAGGACCTGGCTCAGCCTCGCAGCGCCCATGATGCCATTCGTGACCGAGACAATCTACCGAGAATCATTCAGAGGGACAGAACCGAAGGGTCCAGAAACCGTCCACATGACTCCATGGCCAGGCCCGTCGAGAAGGTGGATTAACAAGACACTCGAGGAGGAGGTGAAAATTGTCCAGCACATCTCGGAAGCAGTAGCCTCGGCTCGACAGTCAAAGAAGGTCAAACTTCGACAGCCAGTCTCAAGGATCCTTGTAGTCTCAGACAAGCCGATGGTAACACGCACCGTCAAAGCACTCCACGAGCTTCTCCTTCAACGGACCAATGCAAAACATGTCAGGCTCGTAGGCATCACAGAAGCAGAACGATTGAAGAGGCTGATCGTTGAGCCGAACTTCAAGGGCCTCGGCCCAGCCTTTCGGGGCAACGCGAACAAGGTCGCGCAGGCACTCCGCACCAAAGACGGACGAGAGCTTCTGAGAGCTTTCAAAGCAGACGGACACTTCCCGCTGAAGACCGACCATGAGGATTACAAGATCACTAGCGAGATGGTGACGCTGAGAGAGGAAATGCCTGAGAATTATGCTCTAGGAAGCTTTGACGAGGGACGGGTCTACGTGGACCTTACAATCCCAGCCGATCTAGTAAGGGAGGGATTCGTCAGAGACGTAATACGCCGACTGCAAGAAATGAGGAAACGCCTCGACCTCCCCGTTGACGCGTTCGCAGACACATTCATCTCTGTCGCTGATCCAGAAAGACTCGGTTGGCTAGAGGACGAAAGGGACTTGCTGATGGAAGAAGTGCGAGCCAAGACACTACTCCTCCTGCGATTAGACCAGGCGAAACCCGGCGCGACTCTAGAAGAGACCTGGCAGATCGAGGGCCACGAGCTTCATATGGGCTTGTCACAGGTAACGGGAAAGCCCCAAATGGTTCAAGCCTGATCTTCGGACACAGTTAACACATATCAGAGCAACGTCGCAGAAAGTTGCGTCTTCTGGTCAACGAGCGCGATGTTCATGGTGACGAAGGAAGTTACGCATATTCAATCAACAACACCGAAGACTAGGGCTTTGCGGGAGCTAAATCCTGATTGCTGGATGTGCAAGAGCCTCCGTGAGCCAGCCCATCTTGTCTTCTTCGAGTCGCGAACCTCTATCGGAAAGCTCAATCCGGACCAGTTCTTCAGGGGCTACTCGTTCGTGACGCTCAAGTGGCACAGAGAAGAGCTCTACCAGCTCTCAGACAAGGACCGGAGGGAATTCCTCGAGGACATGTCGCGAGTGGCGACGGCTCTGGCTGAGAGCCTCGGCCCGGACAAGATGAACTACGAACTCCTCGGCAACGGAATGCCTCACCTCCACTGGCACCTTGTCCCCCGGTACAGGGATGACCCATTCTGGGGCCGCCCCATCTGGACCGGACCTCGAAGAAGGAAGAGGCTCGCCCGGGAGGATTACGAGGATGTGCTTACTCAGCTCAGAGCCAGACTTCGAAAATAGTTAAACGTTCACCCGATTCGGCCAACAGTACCATTCAGCCCTCGTTCCCAGTTACGCCAGATTGAAACCGCCAGCAGCCGCTCCACACGCATATTTCGCGGATTGGAGCGTTGACGCCACGTACGCCGAGGTCTTCATAGACGCCACGGCATTGGTCCTTCCTGCAATCGCTCTTCGACGACTATTGCTCCAGAAGGCATCTTTCTGGGGAGTCAGAGCCGGAAACCTTGCGCGGCTGAACCTCTATTTCCTTTCCGCCGTGCTATTCGACATCCTTCGCAGTATTGGTTTCGAGTGGGCTGCATACGGTCTCCAGGTCAGTGTTACCCTAGTCTTCGCCGCGGTAGGATTGATGGCTGGGAACCTGTACTTCTGCCCGGAATGTAACACTCTTCGGGAAGCGTGGTCGCGGCTGAAGTCGCGAACTTCGTTACTCCTTTACGAGATCCTAGTGTTTGGTTGGTTAGGACTCAACATATTCCTACCCGCCTGGTATCTCCCATACACCATCGCCCTACTATCGGCAGGGGCAATATACCCAACAACACTGTTTCTAGCTGCGGGAAGACGAGCCAAGCCTCCGCACGTCAAGAGAGCGATGGCAACCCTTTCCACGACCTGGTTCCTCTTCGTCACGCTCGGCACCTTCCTATTCGCCCTGGGTGCACAGCCTCCTGTGCTTCCAGTGTCCATCCCGGCTGCATGGGAATTGGCGTTCTTGACAGGGTCAGTCCTCTTCTTCGCTATGTCTATCAGTGAAGCTACTCCACTAGGTTCAGTAAGATTTCCGTCAGGCCAACTACTGCCCGAGACCATCATCAAACCTGGGCATCGTTACCTGATCCTCCATGACTCTGGAAGGAGGGCGATTGCTTTCCTCGCATCGACACTGAAAGGGTTGATAGACTCAGGGTCAAAGATTATCGTCAGCGCGTCCAGTAGCGGCTGGCTTGTTGGAAATCTATCGCAGAACGAACCACGCTTCGAGGAATGGAAGAAGAGCGGCAGACTAATCGTTTCCCAGAGCGTGCAAGGTCAAGACTTGCCGCGAGAGGGTCTTTCGGAGAGGTTGAGCTTTGGCCCAATATCGAAAGTCTATCTCAAAGAGATAGGGCAGGAGAATCTTCAAGGCCAGATAGCGCCAATCGACAAGGAGACGAGTGATAAATATCAAGGGCCAGCAGAGCTATTCCTCCTCGAGAGCAGTAAGGCTCCCCGGCCTCAGCTTACAGAGTTTCTACGCCAGAACACGGGCGTAGAGCTGCTGAACTTGTCCGAGTCGACGGAACCATTCTCGTCCTTGGTGAATCTTGATCACCAGCAGATACGTGGTTCAGTCATACTCTTCGAATACGACAACAATTCTGACTACGAGAGTGCGGTTGACAAGTTTCTGGCAGAGGGAACTAGCAACGCTGAACTCTGTGTCGTCTTCACCGTAAAGTCCAGCAAGCTCTATCGTGCGATCAAGGGAAGGCGGATGATCAAGATTATCGCTGCCTCATCGCTCCTCTCCGCCCCGGACGAGCTACCAGACGGCGAGATGCAAATTCCGGACAAGGAGCTTGGACTCGTAGCCGCAATCGTCTCTGACTTCCTCGACAACAGCAAGAACTCGGGGGCGAGTTTCGTATTCGACAGCATAACCGATCTTATCAGAGGCGAACGATGGGAACAGGTCTACGAAGGGATTAGACAGCTGATAGACCTGTTGACCGTTCCAAATGCCACAGCTCTCTTCCTTGCCAACATAAACACCATGGAGCCCCGATTCGTAGGCGCCCTCCGTGGACTCTTCGCGGTCCAGATAAGAATGGACAACTATGGTCTCAGAGCAATAAAAGCCTCGATTCACCAGGTCGCCCAATAAGTCATTCTCATATCTCAGAAGCGAGCGCGGATCTTTTCACTCTAAGATTATTTAAAGTACGGTCAAACGGATTAACAGAACAGGCTCAAACCGGACCTTCACAGGCTTGGAACATCACAATCACGACATTGTAATCGTAGGCGGAGGCGCCGCAGGTCTCCGAGCAGCCATAGCAGCAGTCGAACTCCAGCCGAAGATGGATGTTGCAGTCGTCTCAAAAGTCTACCCGATGCGGAGCCACACCGTCTCCGCCGAGGGAGGAATGGCGGCGGTCACCCGCGAATACGACAACTTCGACTCGCACGCCTACGACACGATCAAAGGGAGCGATTTCCTAGCCGACCAAGATTCGGTTGAGTTTTTCGTAAAGGAAGCACCCCGCGAGTCCTATCAACTAGAACACTGGGGGTGCCCGTTCAGCCGAGACCCGGACGGACGAATCAGCTCTCGAGCCTTCGGTGGAATGAGCGTCAAAAGAACCCTCTTTGCAACCGACAAGATCGGCTTCCATCTCCTCCACACCCTCTTCCAGACTTCGCTCAAGTACGAGAATATCCATCGATACGATGAGTGGTTCGTAACCTCCCTACTGGTCGACAAAGACCGAGTTGAGGGCGTAACCGCGATAGAGATGCGTACCGGAGAACTGGTCACTATTCTCGGCAAGGCAGTAATCATCGCAACGGGAGGCTGTGGACGTATCTTCCAGTTCACCACAAATGGATGGATCAAGACCGGCGACGGTATGGCACTAGCATACCGCGCAGGGGTCCCGTTGAAAGATATGGAAATGGTCCAGTACCATCCTACCCTCCTTCCGAACACTGGTATCCTGATCACTGAAGCGGCCCGCGGAGAGGGAGGTCATCTGCTGAACAAGGACGGAGAACGATTCCTCAAGCGGTACGTCCCGGGAAAAATGGAGCTCGGTCCGCGCGACATACTCTCTAGGGCCGAGATGAGTGAGATCAACGCTGGAAGGGGATTCGACGGACCCTATGGAAGTTACGTAAATCTTGACCTTACGCACCTAGGCGAAATAACAATCGAAGACAAGCTACCCTTTGTCAAAGAGCTCGCCGAAAAATATCTCGGAATAGACCCTGCGCATGAGCCAATCCCTGTCCGACCGGGACAGCACTACATGATGGGAGGCGTGCACACAGACATGCACGGATTCACGGGGATGCCGGGACTCTACGCAGCAGGTGAAGCGGCCTGCGTGACTATGAATGGCGCCAACAGGCTTGGAAGCAATTCCCTAACTGAATGCCTAGTCTTCGGCGCGGCAGCGGGCAGAGCGGCAGCCCAATCTGCAATGAAAGAGATTAGTCCCAGTTTCGGAAACCCTGTCCAGGGAGAAGCGATGATGGAGGAGAAGAGGATCTTCGACCAGCTACTCAAGCACGAGCAGGGAGAGAGGATATCTGGCATCAGAACCGAGATGCAGAACGAGATGGAGAAGGATGTGGGAATCTATCGAGACGAGAACAGTCTCAAGGAGGCATGCAGAATAGTCGGAGCGCTCAAGACTCGTCTCAAGAATGGCATAGTAGAGGACAAGGATCACGTATACAACACAGAACTCGTCTCTGCGCTTGAACTAGACTTCATGCTCGACGTGGCAGAAACAATACCCTACTCTGCAGTCCTAAGACATGAGTCGAGAGGCGCCCACTTCAGGACCGAGTACACCAAACGAGACGATGCCCACTTTCTCAAGCACTCTATGGCCTACAAGACTGCTGGACCTCCAAGGATCGATTACAGCCCCGTCATGATAACACGATGGAAACCGGAGGAGCGTGTCTACTAGCAAATGAGCCAGGAAATAGCCACGATACGGGTGACGCGGTATCGACCGGAAAAAGACTCGCAGCCTTTCTTCCAGGAATACAAGGTCCCGTACCGGCACGACATGGTTGTGCTCGACGCTCTGAACTACATCAAGGCCGAGTTGGACGGGAGCCTGACCTATCGATGGTCCTGCCGAATGGGCGTATGCGGCAGCTGCGGCGCCAACATTGACGGAGAGCCCAAACTGACATGCGCCAGCTTCCTCCATGAGTTCAAAGACCGAACCATCACAGTGGAGCCAATGTCCCACTTCCCCGTGATCAAGGACCTTGTCGTCGACATGGAGGATTTCATGGAGAAGCTTGTGAAGATCAAGCCCTGGATAATCAGGAAGAAAGACTCTCTCGTCGAAGAGGGCGAATACAGACAGTCCTCGAAAGAGCTAGACCGCTATCAACAGTTCTCATCCTGCATCAACTGCATGCTCTGCTATGCAGCATGCCCGATCTACGGACTCAACGAAAAATTCCTGGGTCCAGCAGCAACCGCTCTAGCCTACCGGTATATCGAGGATAGCCGGGACCAAGGGAAGGACATTCGATTCCCAATAGTCCACGAAATCGAGGGAGTCTGGGAATGCACCCTCGTCGGCGAGTGCAGCGTCGTCTGCCCGAAAGGCGTAGATCCGATGCTTGCGATTCAGCGCACGAAGATTCTCGGGGCCACGAACGCGATAAAGTCGATACTCATGCCTCGAGGCGGACGATAGCATGGCGGAAAACAAGCACTATCCAGAACTGAGGAAACGGCTGACCCCTGGATGGTGGACTGCCAACCGGCACTACGCGATGTACATGGTGCGCGAATGGACCAGCCTATTCGTCGCCCTCTACAGTCTCATCTTCATTTACGGGCTCTCGCTCTGGGCTACGGGGTCTCGTGCCGACTTTCTCAACTTTCTGAAGAACCCGGCTGTGATCGGCTTCAGCCTCGTCGCTCTTGTCTTCACTATGTACCACGCAGCGACCTGGTTCTACCTCCTAGGCGCGGTCGCGCCAGTCAAGATCGGCAGGAGCAAGACCAAGCCTTGGCAGGCATTAATCCTCAACCTCATACTCCTCGTGATAGTCTCATACCTGGCGATCTGGCTGGTTGTCTTGAGATGAAAATGGAGACTCACAAGGTTGCGAAGCTCCACGCGATCTTATGGGGCATCTTCTCCCTCGGAGGGATGATCGCAGCGTTTCTCCTTCCAGTCATGATCTATATGACAGCCATCGCCTACCCGTTCGGTCTCTGGCCCTTCAGCAGAGAGAACCCCGCGTGCCCGTCGTGTCTTACGCTTGTGAGAGACCCTAGCTTGCTAGTGACTGGACACCTCCTTGGCGCTCTCTTTGTGTTTGTAACCATAGCAGGCTCGCTCTTCCACGGAATATTCCGGTTCCAGTCCGCACTGACCGAAGTCGGACTTTTGAAGTATAGAAGAGCGCTGGAGGCTGTTGGGTATTTCATCATATTTGTTGGGATCATCGTTCTAGCATACTACTTGATTGCCTGGTATCTCAATGGGACCATAACATAGCGGAGCTGACTTAATTCCACGAGTCCATGTTTGATAACGCGACCTGGTATGTTAGGCGCGTATCCGACGATGGCAAGGCAGAATCGACCAATCTTCTGATATTCTAATACTGGCGTTTCTTCTCCTATATTCTGGTGTGGAATTTGAGTCATGAGCATTCGCTCGAGGAGTTTAGACACTACAGAGAGAAGATGAATGAGAAGATTCTAGCCAGAGGAAATCTGGGCATAAAACGGTTCTTCAATCTCGACACCCAAGTCTACAACGATGGGGCGCTTCCCAAGAAAACGAAAGAACTCCTGGGGTTGGTAGCCTCAATGGTTCTGAGGTGCGATGACTGTGTTACTTATCATGTCATTCAGTGCGTGGAACAGAAGGTGAACGATGAAGAGTTCTTCGAAGCTTTCAACATCGGCCTAATAGTCGGAGGATCTATCACGATTCCACACCTTCGCTACGCGGTCGACACTCTTGAAGAGTGCAGGAAAAAAGCGAGAGCTAGGTCTTCGTCTTAGACTACTAAAATGGTGGGCCGGGGGAGATTTGAACTCCCGACCGTGCGGCCTCGACATGGTTTCCGCGTGTAAGGCGGACGTTCTCACCGGAGGATCTGTCCCAACCGGGCTGAACTACCGGCCCACTGCGAAAGAGTCGTCGCGTCTACCGGTAGATTACGATTTAGGTCAAGATTACCGAGCTTTGTCAATGTTGGGAGCTTGTCCTTTTATAGAGCGAATAGCTAGTTTTCATTCTGGACATTTATGGCGGGTAAGGAGCCGCTAGTATACATCGACGGTGAATACCAGCCAAAGGGCAGCGCGAAAATATCCGTTTACGACCACGGTCTCCTTTATGGCGACGGGGTCTTCGAAGGAATACGCGCCTACAACGGAATAGTCTTCCACCTACGCGAACACATAGAGCGAATGCTGGAGGGGCTGAGAATCACCAGGATCAACAGTCCACTATCGAAAGAGGAGCTGATGAATGCTGTCGTGGAAACTCTTCGAAGAAACAATTTCATGGACGCATACATACGGCTCATCATCACGCGAGGCCGAGGAAATCTGGGTCTCGATCCGAGAAGTTCTCAAAAGCCCTCGATCATAATCATGAGCGAGCCGGTGGGTCCAGCCCACGGCAAAGAGGCTCGCGAGAAGGGAATAACCGCTATTATCTCCAGCTACAGGCGTGACATGGTTGACGGGACCACTCATGAGCTGAAATCCCTCAACTACATCCAGAGCGTCCTTGCCAAATTCCAGGCGATAGATGCAGGGACCGACGAGGTCGTTATGCTCGATCACCGTGGAATGGTATCAGAGTTCCACGGCTCAAACATGTTTCTGGTAAAACAGGGAATAGTGCACACGCCCACCTCAGCATCGGGCATACTCCACGGGATTACAAGGAGTAGAGTTCTCAAGCTTGCAGAAGAACTCGGCTATGACGTTCATGAGAGAGACATCACGCCCTACGAGCTACTGAACGCAGACGAGGTTTTCCTCACAGGCACCCTTGCCGAGGTCGTGCCTGTCATTCGGATACAGGGAGTCCCGATCGGCGAAGGGAAGCCGGGTCCCGTCACTAAGGAGATCATCAGGGCCTTCCAAAGAATAACTCAAGACCCGAAAGAGGGAACTGTGATACGCGAGCAGGTTCCCGTTCCGGCCAGGGCAAGGACGATTAGTCGGCCGACATGATCACCTGGAAAACTATTTTCTGAGTATGTTTAGATGGAATAGAATGTAGGTGACGCAGCCACCGGCCGCGTCCATGAGCATTGCTCCCGCGACAAGTGTAATGTCGTTGGTCAGGCCAGTCTGCAAGTAGCCAAACCATTGCTGGAGCAAGCTCCAGATTGAGCCTACAGCAACAGCAATCCCGATGGCGAGAAGCGGCTTTCTGTCCTGAGTCATCTGGAATCTAAGGTTCAGAATCCAAGCAGAGAGCGAAATGGCCAAGGCGAAATGAAGCAGCAGGGAGAACGGCGTTATACTGAACAGGATCAGCTGGTTGACGAGGATGCCGGCTCCCGTCACAACCAAGGCACACGCTGAACAGACGAGCGTGAGACCCAGCCACTTCGGGGTCGTGTCTAGCAGTTGTATGCCTACACCCGGCATCTGCTATTCCTCTTGGATCTTAACCTGACCAGTATGATGTAGAAACGGAAGGCTCATGTTGTGACGTAGGAGGAAGTCATGAATCCTCGGCCACTGTTGCAGCGACACAACGCTGCCGGTTATGCCACCTGAAAGCGCCATGACCGCGGAGACTGCTGTAATTATCGCGAACGCCGTTTCCCATGCATAGGGTAGCAGGGCGCCTGGAAGGCTGATGAGGTTGGTCAGGACCCAGAGGGCGATGCTGGCCAGCTCGCCGAGAGTCCCCGCAAGGAAGCCGGCTGATGCGCCTCGAAGAGGTCCAGTCTTGACGATTACTCCCGCAACGAGTCCCGCTATGAAGGGACCCGCCTGTGGTAGACCGGCGCCGAGGATGAGGTTGATGAGAAATCCTACACCGATAGCTAACAGAAAGTCTGCAGTCTTGTCCTGAGTAATATTGGAATTCTTGGCCAGAGAGCCCATCCGCCCTTAGAGCGCATCCTTGCAGTGCAATGATATTTCGTGCGTAACCCCAAGCTGAGCCAAATGGTTACATTGGCTACGCCAGAATGAGGCTGGGACAATGAAGGGGGCCATCTTCGACTGGGACGGGACCCTCGCGAGTATCGACGAGCGGGAGTTCGACTGCATCAATCATGCACTCACTGAACAGGGGTCGAAGCCGATCAGCAGAGAGTTCTACATCAACAACTACTATCGCAGGGCCTATGAGCTCGGCACTGGACCACGAATGGTCCTCGAGACAGCACTTGCCGACAAAGGCCAAGCGGTTGTCGAGAGAGCGTACGAGTCCTACAGGAAGGTGTTCCAGAGTTCAGTTGACAAGGCGACCCTGCAGATCGGCTGTATTGAGATTCTCAAGAGCCTGAAACGTGCTGGCTTCAAGGTGGGCGTTGCCACGATGAGGTATACGAGATGGGTTGTTGAGTCGGAATTGAAACATCTGTCGGTCGCTCCCTTCGTGGATCTTCTTCGGACCCGGCAGGATCTTGGCGTCGGCGGGGTTTTGGGATCGATGGAAGAGATTGTCCGTCAGCGGGTCCGACTTGTAAGCGAGGTTCTAGGAGGATTTCAGCTGGAGCCTGAAGAGGCTTTCCTCGTGGGGGATTCTTGGTGGGACGTCCGCGCCGGTAAACGTCTAGGGATAAAGACAGTTCTCGTAAGGACCGGCTTTGCTGCGTTCAACGACTTTTCGAAGGAAACCCCTGACGTGATCACATCATCTCTCTTAGAACTCCTAGAGGCCTTGGAGAAGAAGGACTGGACAATTTAGCCTTCACCTGACAAGGTCGAAACCCTTCAACGATAAACGAACCGCTATTTTCTTGCCAGTAAGCCGAGGTCGGTTGTAGGAACCGGCTCTATGTCATTTTTCTCAAGTTCTTTGAGAAGCCGGTTGATGCCCAACCAGTCGCTGGCGATGTGTCCGAGGACGATCAGATTTCCGAGCTTCTCCTCGGCCAGCTTGGTCAAATCAGGTTCTGAGATGTGAATGTAGGATAGTGTGTCGACGCCGTTTTGGAAGTAGGCCTTTGCGACATCGAAGCCACCGTTCGTATAACACGCGTGTGATATGACCACCCTGCCGGCTCTATTCTCGGGAGAGCCAAGCCTCACTTCGATCCTGGTCTCTGCCTTCTTGAACTCAGGGAAAGCGCCGATCCGAGAAACGAGTTCGCGGACCGTCCCTTTTTCGCCCAGACCCTTGGTCGCCTCCACCATCATCCTTCTGCCTATCTCATCGCATGGGCTGTGGATCGTGACGAGGGATAGTCCTAGCTTCTTCGCCGCACTAGTCGTCTGGTCATAATTCTCGGGATGGTGCTGTATGTCAAGAACGCGATACTTGTTCTTCACAGCCTCCCTAGCAACTTCTGGGGGGACCCCGGCCGCCTTCATCTGCTCGATGTGGAGTAGGAAGACTTTGTAGCCTTCAAGCTGGGCTGTTCCGCCAGCTGGATGGTGAGCGATCACTCCATCACAGCCCAAGTCCTTGGCGAGTAATAGTTCGCCTACGCCAACGTCGATGGAGACGAGGAGTTTTCTTAGCCTTCGCCCTCTGACGTGAATCTCGCTGTCTGCAGGTATCGCATTGAAATGGGCTAGTCTAAGGGCGATCTTCATGATCTGCTGGGTGTCAAGCATGACTCTACCCAGCTCTTCTCGCAGGATTATAGGGCGTTAGGTGCGTCCGCCTTTGGTCATCTTCTTTAGATCGAGAACCTCGTCCAGCTTGTCCTTGGGCAAGATTCCTTCCTCCAAAACGACCTCTCTGAGAGACTTATTCTCAGTCATCGCTTTCTTCGCAATCTTCGCCGCGTTATCGTAGCCGATCTTCGGAGTGAGTCGCGTCACCATCATCAATGTCCGTTCAGCATAATCCATGCAACGTTTCTTGTCCGCGGTTATTCCCATCACGCATTTTTCGCCTAGAATTCGTGAGCCGTTTGCCAAGATCTCTATGGACTGGAGCAGATCGTAGGCGATAACAGGCATCATCACGTTGAGCTCTAGCTGGCCGAGCGAGCCGCAGAGGCCGATCGCCGCATCATTCCCGTAGACCTGGGCGGCTACCAAGCCGAGGGCTTCAGGAATAACAGGATTGACCTTGCCTGGCATTATGCTCGATCCGGGCTCCATGACCGGAAGGTCGATCTCGCCTAGAGCGGTTCGTGGACCAGAATTGAGCAGGCGCAGGTCATTCGATATTTTCATGAGACTCGTCGCGATGACCTTCAGCAAGGCGCTTGCCTCGACAGAGGCGTCCTTGTTCTGCAACCCTTCAAACATATTCTCCGCCTTGCGGAAGGAGAGGCCGGTCATACGGTTGATCTCCATGATCGCCAACTCCGAATATTTCGGATGAGCATTAAGGCCCGTCCCGACAGCAGTGCCCCCGAGCGGCAATTCCATAAGAGTATCTCTTGCTTGTTCGGCTCGTTTGATACCGTGGCGTATCATGCTGGCATATCCGCTAAATTCTTGGCCCAGAGTAATCGGCACGGCGTCTTGAAGGTGTGTTCGGCCTGCCTTGACAACATCCTCAAACTCCGCCACCTTCTTCTCCAATGCGTCAGCCAAGACTCGGAGGCTCGGAATCAGTCTGCGAGCGATAGCCTCGGCGGCCGACACATGGATTGCCGAGGGAAAGACATCGTTCGTTGACTGGCACATGTTGACATGGTCGTTTGGATGGATGATCGACTTGTCGCCTCTCTTGCCCCCGAGAAGCTCGATGGCTCGATTCGCGATGACCTCGTTCATGTTCATATTTGACGATGTCCCGCTACCGGTCTGAAACACGTCGACGACAAACTGGTCGTAATAACTACCCTCCATAATCTCCTTGGCAGCCGAGGCAATGGCCTCGCCGTTCTTAGGGTCTAACAGACCCAGTTGCATGTTGGCTCGGGCTGCCGAGAGTTTGATCAGAGCCAGGGCCCGGATGAATTCCTTCGGGAGGCGAAGGCCCGAGATGGGGAAGTTCTGGAAGGCCCGCTGAGTTTCCGCACCATAGTATGCTGAGCTAGGAACCTTAACCTCTCCCATGCTGTCCCTATCCAACCGATACTCTTCGACTGTGACCATTATCGAGACGCTCGATCGGTTCGGTGGCAAATCTGGATTAAAAAGACTCTTCCTTCCACTTCCGAATAGTCCATATTATTGGGGCGTATCCTCAGTTTCAGTCATCTCTACACTCTAACAGTCAAGGCGGACCCGATCCAGTACACCTTGATCTCGGCCAGTAAGATTCGCCGAAACAGCGAGAAGCTCCGCGAACAAGTCCGACTAGTTCTGTCTCTTCTCGATGAGATGGAACAGTACCGGATGAGGAAAACGCCTAGGCAGAGTTCCCGAATCTAGAAGAGCCAGCGAGGCACGTTTCCGAAAGAATAGAACAGTTTACATTATCACCCGTTCCTAGGCGACCGTAACAGTTCAGGTCGCCGAGAAATGAGACTTCTGAGATTCCAACAGAGACCCATCGAAAATAGGATCGGCGTCATGATCGACGCGAATCGAATAGCCGAACTCTCAGGGCAAAAGAATTCCGAACCAATTCTAGACTTTCTTCACGACCCAAAACACGAAGCTAGAGCTGTTCAAACGTTGGACAACGCAAAGAAACAGCTAGCCAACCCAGAGGAGAAAAGTGCCAAGGGCGTGATCGGCCTCGACAGCGTCACAGTTCTTCCGCCTATCGCGCGTCCAACCAAGATCATATGCTTGGGAGGAAACTTCTCCGACCATCTACGGGAAGGATCCGCAAGCCTACCACCATTTCCAGTATCCTTCCTCAAGTCGCCGACCTCTCTCGTGGGACACAAGGCTCCCGTCTTCTATCCGCCAAAGGTCAAACTCCTCGATTACGAGGTGGAGCTAGCTGCTGTAATCGGCGAGAAGTGCAAAGATGTCTCGAAAAAAAATGCCCTAGACTATGTGGCTGGCTTCTCCGTCTTCAACGACATTAGCGCTCGAGATATCCAGTTCGCGGAGATGAAGAGGGGGTTCTGCAACCTGGGCAAGAACTTCGCATCCTTCGCACCCATGGGACCGTTCCTCGTCACTCCGGACCAGGCCGGCAATCCAGACAATTTAGAGATGGAACTCCGGGTCAACGGCCAGACAAGGCAATTTTCCAGCACAAAGAACATGGTCTTCAAGATGCAAGAGCTGGTCGAATTTTTCTCCTCAATGACTCTCGAACCGGGAGACATTATCACTTCAGGAACCCCTTCCGGGGTTGCTATCTACAGGAAGCCGGACAAGACGCCGTATCTCTTGCAGCCAGGAGATCTCGTCGAGTCGAAAATCGAGAGTCTGGGAAAGCTTCAGAACACAATAGTTCGAGAGACCAAGCCCACAAGACTGCCGTCCCGGCATCTGGTACCCGCCTAATACCGATCCTCCGTTCAAGAACACTGAACACGGAACGAGTTAAATCAACCCCGAGTCAAATCATCTTTCGAATAGGCTTGACAACCAAGCAACAGATGGAATTTCCCAGAATCAACTTTGTGGCGCTACTAGCCGGCGCCCTCTTCTTGGTGAGTATTTTCCTCTACTGGTGGGGCCTCGACACCACAGGCTTCGTGAACGACTCTGTCCGATGGCCCCTCTGGAGTGGCCCCCCAACTACGTCAGTGACCTCGTCCCAAACGTTCCAGACGCTCATCACGTATGGCCCAGTGATAGGGGTCCTTACTATTGCATCAGCGATTCTTGTGTTGCTGGGAGCTATTCCAAAGGCTCATCGTCTACTAATGGGAGGCGGGATTGTCTCCGTCCTAACCCCCATCCTCTATGCCTTGCTTGTGAACTATACGGTCTCAAATGGATGTGGCGGCTCGTCCAATTGTATTACCGGACCATTCGGCACAGAAACGACGACGTTTGGACCTCTGAGCCTGACCCGTACGTGGGGCTTCCAAACAGGCTTCTACATAGAAATAGTCGGCGCGGTCCTAGCCATCATCGCCATGGCTTTCCATCAGACCTTCTTGAAGATCAAGGCTCCACAATCCGGCCACTAGTCACATCTCTTCTCGAGCCCAGGACCCGGCAGCTGTGTTTGTGGCGGGCCCGGCGGGAGTTGAACCCGCGACAACCGGGTATCCTCCTCGGAGGTAAAAGCTTCACCAGAGACACATCTCCACCGGTGCTCTACCTCTTTAGGACCCCGCGAGGGATCTGGCTAAGCTACGGGCCCGTGACACAGCCCGAACCTGGCCATCTATATTAGATGATTTTTTCTAGGCACCTCTAAAACGGCTCCCGTTTGGGCATAGCCTCTAGGTCAATATTAAGCGGTCAACACCAGTCCATTGGTTATCGATGGCCGATCTATCCTGGTTAATCAGCTTCCTTAGCGCGATAAGCTCGATCGCCATTATCCTAGGGGCTGTCTTCGTTGTCTTTCAACTCAGACAGAACGCGAAGCTGATCAAGACAGCAAGTCTTGAAACCAAATCCAACATATCCTTCTCGGTCCTCGAGAAAATCACCGAGGAATCCTTTGCGCGCAGGAGGAAGAACATGCATGACGCTGTCAAAAAGTACAGCAAGATCAACTGGGAAGGGTTCGACGACAGTCTGGAGGACTTCGAGGCTCGAAACTTCGGCTACATCTACGAGCTAATAGGAGAACTCGTAAGGGAGGGAATTATCGACTTGACGATTGCCATCCACTCCCTCCGATACTTGGTCGTGTTCGATTGGCAGACATTCGAGCCTCTTGTCAAACACCTCATGGAAAGATACAGAGTTCTCGTTAACCCCTACGAAAACTTCGAGTGGCTGGCCCAAGAAACGCGAGAGTTCCTTCAGAGTGTGGGAAAGATTGGCGAAGGATCCCGTTCAGGGACTCTGCACTAGAAGCCGCGTACGATACTTGTGATTCCCCGGACAGTACGTAGTTCGATCATGAAAGATAGGTCCTTCTCCCCGACTTGACCATATTCGGCTTCATTCGGCGGAAACCCCAGAGCTTTAACTAAAGTAGCCACGTCAATCTCGGAGAGACTTTGGAAGCATCAAGCGAGTCCTACAGGCTCGAGCAGTCGACGCTCAAACTTGCGAAGGGAGGCGAAACGAGTATTGTCTACGGCATCCCGTCGAAGGTGCGTGATCCTGCCACATGCCTCATCATTGCTCATGGTGCGGGCGGCCCCATGCACTCGCCGTTCATTCGTTACTTCCATACTGAGTTGGCAAAGCAGGGTTTCATCACGGTCAAGTTCAATTTTCCATACATGGAAGCCCATCGAAAGGTGCCTGACAGGACCGACATATTGGAGGGAAGCTACCGGGCAGTCATCGAACAGGCCAGGCAGAACAAACACGATCCCGATCGCATTTTCATTGGGGGAAAATCGATGGGAGGCCGAATCGCATCACAGGTCGCTGCGACGGACGGGGTCGATGTCGACGGCCTCTTCTTTCTAGGATACCCTTTGCACCCGCCGGGAAGGACTGAACAGTTGCGGGACACGCACCTCTACCGGATTACGAGACCAATGATCTTCCTGTCAGGAACGAGGGACAGCTTCGCTGGAAAGTCTCTGCTCGAGAAGGTTGTTGCAAGGATCGGCCCAAACGCCCAGCTACACTGGATAGAGAATGGAGATCACAGTTTCAAGAGACCAGGCGAGAAACCGGCCCATACCGAAGGGACACAAGAAGCTCTCGCGGCTCTCTTGGGCTGGCTTAGAAGCGTCCCTTGACACTCGAACCTGACGAGAAGTTTACTGTACAATTCTCTATCTTTAAATAAACGAGAGAGTGCAATCTATGTTTAGAAGAACAATGTGCGACACATGTGGCTGTTCTTCAGAGCAGGAAGACTCTAAGCAAGAAGAGGAAGCCTAGCCCTATACCTGCTGGGGCATTGACACTTCCCAACTCTCCCGAAGGAGTCGGGTTCGACTCCTTCAATTTCTTCTTTCAAATCCTAACTATGCAGTGCCAAGCTGGCTACTCTCGGCCCGCGAGACCTGTGGGCTAGAAGAACCGCGGCAGCACGAATATGGCTGCAAGGCCGACAGCAACAAGTACAAAGGCGATGACGATTCCTACGACGATTGCCATTATTCCAACACCTATCGCTCCGAGCCATCCCGTTCTAAAGTAGTGTTTCACCAGGAGGAGAAAGACCAACAGGCCCACGAGGAGACCGAATGGCCACGGGAGAAACACGACTATTGCTCCGACAAGAAATGTCCCGACGCCCGCGACCCCAAGGGCCTCGCCAAAAGTGACCCGCCTTCCAACTACTATCTCCCCTGCCAACCATAGAACGAATCCGATGACTAGGAGATAGATGATGAAGACTATGAGGAAGCCTATCAGAATACTGATTAATCCGGTGCCGAGAGAAGGGGCGGCGAACGCTACCATCGGAAGGCTTTCCTTAAACTGTCCATAGTTGATCCGGATTTAGCCTTTGTCGAGACCGTCCTTGACTATCAGTGGTTAACGACAGGATTTTTCCTGAATATGATGAGGAAGGTTTAAGCTTCGTAGCTTTCGCGTAGCGTGGTTGCCCAGGACAGAAAATTCCGGGCTCGCGCCCCGTCCGTTGAATCGGACGCGCTGAGGTAGTATAGCCCGGTCCGCGGCTAGCGGGAGCCGGCCGAGAGTATGCACGGCTGTCACCCGTGCGACACTCGATGAAATGCATCGAGCGCACTGCGGGTTCGAATCCCGCCCTGGGCGCCATGGTCATTAAGTTGTTATGTAAACGGGGGGCAAGTTCCTGGGATCGATGGGCTGGGCTAGTTGATTACGACGGTGAGGATTGTTGTGTTTGTTAATCCTGACTCCGTGGACGCATATATGGCAAACCTGTAGGTTTTGCTCGTGATAGGCTGTCCGAGTGATACGGACACAACTACACTGATGCTCCCTCCGGCTGGGGCAGGCTTGGCGTTCGCTGCGATGAACTGGATAACTGGTCCTAGTGTTGAGTTAGTGAAAGGGTCGTTGGTTGTGAAGCTGATCGTCGCCGTATTTGTGAAGGGGTGGGTTGTCGTCACCGTGAGTGTGGTATTGACCATGTTGGCGGGTCCGGTAAGTGTGACAGTATCAGGAGAAAGCGCCAGAGTGAAATTGCCGGTGATGTCAGGTATCCATGTTCCAGTCGTGTTGGAAGACCAGTAGAACCAGCCTGTGAGGTGCTGCGCTCTAAAGAGCAGTGTGGAATTGATGATCCATTGTTCGTTTACGTCGCCGGGGATGTTCCCCCAGTTTGCTCCGAATTCGCCGATGTCGAAGGCTTGACTCGTGAAGTTTTCTTGGGCCTGGTATGCGTAAATTGGAGCATTGGAGCACATCGATCCTGAAGGTCCGGTCACATTTCCGTAATAGTTCCTGAGAGTTTGCAGGTCACCTGAACAAGCTTGCCATGATTTAGAAGGAACGGGGTATTCATCTCTGTACCAGTGAATAGAGCTGACAGTATTCGAAAGCGGGTCTGAATAGGGACTGAAGACAGCTCCGCCCGCTCCGCCTCCGTAGTAGGAGAAGAAGGGTGCTTCCTGGATAAACGCGATCCTGTTATCGTCTGTGTCTCTGAGGGCTTTGAGTAGCTCTCCTATTCTGGCGTGCCATGCGGCCCTTATTGTAGAAGGAGATGTAGTCGAACAATTGACCGGCTCGTTTAGAAGGTCGTAGCCGACCACCATGGGATTATCCGATGTAATGCGTGAGATCTTGAGCCATAACTGTGTGAGATGATAGAAGCCGGACGTTGCCAAAGATGAATTTGTCATGAAGAAAGTGTCACCCATCTTGCTGAGATAGTCTCCATATGTGTTGCAGTATTGGGAAGGACCCAAAAAGCGCAACAAGCTCTGGTTGTCGTAGGAGTTGTCGGCGTCAGCGTGGAGCTTGATGATCACGTAGAGACCTTGGCTAGTCAGGCCGTTGATTTGGTTCGATAGGAGTGTGAAGTTGTTTTCATTGTACGAAATATCGCTGGGACTTGAGCTGTTCTCTAGTGCCCCCCACTCCTTGACAAGTCTGACAGCGTTGAAACCCGTGTTCTTGATTCTCCATGCGTTTGCCACAGGGTCCCCAGTCATGGCGGGCAGGTTGCGAGGATGGTCTCCATAGTTAAGTCCCACGAGGGTCACATCGCGACCGTTCGCGTCGACGATCCGCGCCCCCTCCACATGGAGAGCAGAGAGAGTATGGTGGACAGGAGGGGGGTCAGAAAGAAGAAACATACGCAGATAGACGACCGGTCCAAGAATCGCGATCAATGATAGGCCGATGATGATAAGAGGATAGCGCTTCTTCATTGTTTCTCCAGGAATCTATGCCAACCTGGTTCCAGACTCAATAGATACAAGGATACTAGGTCGGCCCCTGCCAATAAGTCTGCTTGATTACATGCAATCCTTTGAGATAACCTGTAATCCGACTCTAGCCGTCTACTCATAGTCGATGCACTAGTAACCAATTGTGGGCCAACGCCTGGGTTCTCCTCGGGATCATCATTGAGCAGCATAGAATCCACGATATCGCCTCGGAACCTCTCCTTGTCTGGACTGTAATGGCGCTCTACCCAAGCTGGCTTGTCAACAGCTTCGTGATAGCGCAAACTAGCTTAGGGTATCTGATATCAATCATGTTAGCCACATAGCCGTGCCGGTGGGAGACACAGGATTGGTCGTGTTGCCTCCATAGAGCGTTCCAAGTTCACTCGAGTTAGGGCCTGAGAACATGTTAGGATGAGAAAAAAAGGGGGTGTTTGATGGCTGACCCCCGCTATAGCAGAGGCAGTCCAACGGTTACGGTCACGGTTGTACTGTGGGACAGTGTCCCGCTGGAAGCTGTGACAGTTATTGTGTAAGTGCCAGGCGTTGTCAGAAGGCTGGTTGAAACGGTCAGGGTTGAGGAGCCGGTCCCGCCAGCCGCAAGGGTGATGCTTGAGGGGTTGAGCGACGTGGTGGGATTGTCGAGTGTGATCGGCCCTGTCACGGTAGCCGTGAGCGTCGCAGCGCCGGTAAATCCGTTGAGGCTCGTCAGCGAGATCGTGGATGAACCAGAGGTTCCTGCGCTAAGGCTCATACTGGATGAATTTGCGCTGATAGTGAAGTCTGGAGGGGGTGGGGGAGGCTGCAACTGATGGATACGCCAGGCCGTTAGTGCGTGTAGCTCCCATCCCGAGAAGCTGTGCCAAGTCTCGTTAACATGGTCTCTGTCCCAGAAGACAAAGCCCTGAACATCAATCAGAGTCGTTGCGGATGCTGACGTGGTCTGCTGGACCAGAGTATTGTTGTCGCATGCTGTTCCTGTTCCACAGTATCCGGCGGCAAGCCAGTCACGGTCAATTTCCACATGGATCCTGCCCCAGCACGTGGGATCTGAAGCTGACGTGCACGACGTGGAATAGTTGGGTACGAGCGCTGGATCAAATAGGTTGCCGTAGCTGTCACACCAATGGCCCGATGGCATAGGCGTGCCCCCATTCACAGTATCATAGCTTGCGCTGCAGTCCTGATAGTTCCAGAATGCCCGTCCGACCCCGTTGATCTCGACGAAGGCAGCGACAACCTGCCCCTTCGAATTGGTGATAGTACACGAGGGTCCAGGACTATGCCAGCCAGACGGTGTAGCCCCTGGTGTCAGCCACCTCTTGGCACCCTGCGAGCCCGAGATGTATGGGTTCTCGGTGATTCCTGGGGAGAAGAGGCTGTTGCTGTAAGAGCTGGAGCCGGTCATGTTGTCTGTGATGTCGGAGATGCGAACTATCCATGGTGATGAGCATGGGACATTGGGGTTCCAGGAGCCGGCGCTGTCCACGGGGAAGGCAGCGACAATCGTAGCGGGTAGGGCAATGAGAGCGCTTAGGATGATCGCCGTTAGACAGACGGCTAGTGGCCATCGTGCGGGTTTTCTTGAGTAGAGCGTAGAGCTAGCTTGTTCGGTCAAAGTATTTTCTAAGGGAGGATATCGACGCAGAAATATTTGGGTGGGATGTCCACAAATGCTCAGCCAGCACACTCTATTCATCACTAGTGTTCAGACTAACTAGGGCCCAAGCAAACCGCGGCAGTTGTGGACACGAGAGTAATATCGTGAGCACAGGAAGCTGAGTTCATGACCATGATGGAACAGACAGATGGTCAAGGAAGGATATGCCCTTCATGCTCAGAACCGTCAGTTCTCTTTTGTAGCTATTGCAGCCTCTGTCTATCGGAGTGTTGTGATTGCTCCTCTGAGACCGACCCAGCGGACACGATGCCGGGTTAGACTTTGGTTGCACCTGTAACCAGTTGTATTCTGGTTGACAGGATTTGGCTCATGACAAACTCCGTTGACCGGTTGTAAACGTCCCGATTATATGGAAAGAGGCCGATTATCAGACAGAGCAATGGAACGGATAAACATCGCTGTGATCGGCGCGGGCTATTGGGGACGCAAGGTCATCTCTGAGATCTTGGGGCTTTCCAGAGACGGCTTCAATCTGGGCCTGCGATCAGTAGTGGACAGCTCACCCGACGCGATTGAGTATTGTAGGAGGGAGTTTGGACAGCTCGATTACCGTTCGGACTATCACGACCTACTATCTGATCCCAAAGTCTCGGCTGTACACATATGCTCTCCGAACAATACACACTTCCAGATTGCATCCGAATTCATCAGGAGAGGGAAACACGTACTGGTCGAGAAACCTCTCGCTGCAAACTCTGCCGACGCCTTCGAGCTGGTAAGACTGGCAAAAGAACACGGCAGAGTTCTATGCACGGGCCACGTTCACAGATTCAACAACGGCGTCCGAGCACTGCGACGGCTCATGACAAGCGGAGTTCTGGGAGACCTTTACTATCTCCATCTCAAATGGACAGGGCTCCTCGCCTCCCAGACTAACAGGGAAGTGATCTCGGATCTGGGTCCCCACCCGTTTGACATCTGCAACAACCTGCTTGACACATGGCCCAGGAAAGTCTCCTGCAGAGGCAGAGGCTTCAGGACAAACGCGGGATACGAGATGGCCAACATCTACTCCGAACATCCAAGCGGGCTCGACGCGGGCATAGAATTGAGCTGGCTGGACATGGAAAAGCATCGGGATGTTAGCGTAGTCGGGAGCGATGGAGCAGCCCGGCTTGACTGCATCGACCAGAGGCTCATCCTACAACGAAAAGGTGGAGCTGAACCAGTGCTTGTTCTACCAAACAATACACTGAGAGAGGAAGTACTGCACTTTGCGAGTTGCATCGAGCACAACCCGTCGCCCGAACCCTACCAAAACATTGCCAGTGGCACGCTGGGAGCAAGCGTTGTAAGACTCTTGGAAGCGTCAAAGAGATCGCTCGAAGAAGATCGTACAATAAGAGTCGAGATGCCACGCCTTGAAGACTCATCGATTCGCGAACAAGTAATCGGGCTACATCCGGAACAACCAAGCGTGAGAGGAGCCTAAGATCCGAGAAGACAGACTCGGTTCAGTGGATTCGGCTAAAGGATCCATAGGAGGTCGTCTCAGTCGACTACGACTGTCGATGAGAAACATTCCCATGTTCTGAGCAAGACGAACATCCAGATGTGCCAGGACTGCCATCGGTTCTTTATCATAGCCTACGAAAGAAATGACAGGGGAGAATCGGTGGAGACCGGGTATGAACTCGATATGCGCGTGCTTTCATCCGGTATGGTCAAAGCTCAGAGCGGAGAGTGGGAACCACCATCCACTGTGGAAGACTACCATCGGAGAAGGTCGGACAATGATTCCAACGAGAAGAGTTGTTGGTGATCGTGTTTCCCGATCCCTGGTTGGCAATCAGAAATCTTACTGAAAAATTTAGTTGAAAATGATTTTGGGGTCCGGAGAGACACCGAGTGTCTCTGCGGATCGTTATGAAAATCTAGGGTTTCTGCAGTGGATGCACTGGAGCGATGGAAGGGGCGTTGGCTGGGGCCATTGTGATCCGAAACTCGTTCGGCCCCACTATTTGCGCGAAGACCTGGTGCTCGCTCAGTCCGATGTCTACTGTCGTGTTGACGAGGTCTTTCAGCAGGGCTTTGACCGCTTCGCCGTAGAAGAGAGAGGCTTTTCGGCCGAATCCATGGTTCAGTATTACAGTTGTCAGATGTCCATCGTTCGTGTATTCGAATCTGAAAGCCTTTCCGTATCTGGGACCGAGTAGCTCGAGTGCTCGGACCGATGTTTCGAGGTCGACTCGTTTGAAGAGGAAAGCTATCAGGTCCTTGGCTAGGTTCTTTCCGAACCAGCCGCCGAGCTCTTTGGCTTGCTCGTCAGTGACGAATCCTACTAGTTTCTCGAAAATGTCTGAGGGCAGCGTGACGAAGCCCAGTCTGTCGGCAAAGACGTCCCATTCGACGAATTTTCTAAGGGCTTGGTTTGCGAAGTAGTTGACACTTACGCGTTGTTCGTGTGCCAGCTTTTCCAACTGGTAGTCGATGTCCTCATCAATCCTTACCGTCCTTGTGACGCTTTTTGTCTTGTTCTTGAACTGATAGCTTCTCAACATGATTGCTTCAGAATAGTTTGGCGTAGCTTATATGCGTAACTAAGCAGTTGTGTTCGTGTTGAGTTCACATGTGTTTAAATGTACTCGGACAGTCGGCGATTCCCGAAAACTGCAAAATCGGATACAACTGAACACTATTGTGTTCTGATATATCCTTCTGTGATAGATCCAACCTCGACAGTAGGCGTTTGGGTACATGATGAGGAGGGTTTGTTCACATACTACCGAAAATGTTCTAGTTGATGCCTAATAACTGTTTCAGCGCACCAACGCCCCGGTTTGCAGCAGTCTGTCTCGAGAAAGTTTCAGATGATAGATTTGAGAGCTCAGCCTCGTCTAGCGGAGAATTCTGACTGAAGCCTAGGATGTTGGGTTAAGGCTTAACACTGGCGGAGGAGGAAGGTTCACGGAGCGCCACTTTGGTCTCGATCATTCACTCGCCCCCCCAGGAAATAGTCGTAACGGGTCTAACGAGCTTCACTTCGCAGCAGAACCTAGCTTCGATGATCGCGTTCGTCATGAACGTCTCGGGTCAGCCAATGGCGCTGTACTGGGCAGAGGGGGTCGTCTTTCTCGCAGATTTCGTCGAACCGGAGGCTTTGCCGGATGAGTATGTAAAGGGTAAGATCTACGCCTCAAACGTCTCGCACGCGCCTATGGCCAAGTACAACAATATGATCCGGGTGGGCAACATGGAGGTTCCGGTGATAGATGTCTCATCCAACATTGCTCTCCGAGACTTGGCCCGGTGGATACGGGAGAATCACCAGGCTTCTCCCGACAAGTCTTAACTAATCATGAGGACCCGGTGGGCGTCGTCCCGGGGTAGCTCAGCCTGGAAGAGCTTCCGAGTCGCCTTCGTGCGACGGAGACGCTGTAGGTGTGCGCCTAGCGCGCATGCGAGTCAGCCTTCTAGGCTAACAGTTGAAACCGGAGAGGCTCCGCGAAAGACCCCGAAATGTCGCCGGTTCAAAACAGGACAAAACAGTCCTGGGAAGTTCCGGCCCCCGGGACCAAGCATCAACGCGGGGGCCCAGAGAGTTTCGTAGGATTCGGTAGACTATCTACTTTGATCTAACAGTGGTAGGTCTTGTCTCTAGTTCTCTAAGGATAAGCTCGTTCTGCTTCATGATTATCTTGTTCTGTTCCGTAAGAATTCTCAATGCGCTCGCTATAAGGGACAGTGATGGATTATCCCACTTGAACTCCGTCTCTTTCAAGGCGAGAGCCTGCTTCCCCTTGATTATCGAGCCCCGAAGATTCTCGTCAGTGTCATCGTCGGCGAAAGCTACACGTTGTCTCTTGTCCATCTTCTCTGACATGCTTGTTGCCGCGTGTTCCCGTTTGACGTCTGGATAGCAGTCCTCACAGAACCGGAGGCCTTTAAGCTCAAGTAGAGGATCGATAAGGCTCAACGTCTTTCCGCATCTGGAGCAGAAGTCTGCCAACTTCTATTGTCAGCTCTGACTGACTTCCTCCCGTGGCACTATTAAAGAGTCATGTAACCAGCGTCAAGACACGAAAATGTTGACACTGGCTAGACAGGGCAGTCTCTAGGTTCTAAGCCTGTTTACTGGCGATGCGGCGATTGGGTCGCTACGCCTAGGTTCAACTCCGTAGATCGGCCTAATCGCACCTGCGGCCAGTTGGGTCTGGCCGTCCATGTTGTGTTTTATCCATTCTGGCACTATGACAGCTCTGAGCAATTGCTGAACTGTGACGTCTCTATTCGTTGCTTCGAACGATAGGAGTTTGAACGCTTCGTCTCCAATCGACATTATGAACTTGGCCATTTATGGTCCAGCCTCCGAACTCTTGTACCGTCTTCTTTCAATAGTTGGAGCGTGTGCTGTTGCTCGGATTGGTCCGGTTCGTCCAAGGAAGCGCTCGGCCCGGCCTCCCTCAACATTGACTATTATCGAGTAGTCTACCCCTACCCGTTTTAGTGCGTTAACGAATCCTTTGAACTCGTCTAAGATCTCGTCGTCCCTTTCTACCAGTGTCTCGCCTGTCAGTCGCAGAAAGGCCTTCCATCTTCGGTTCTCTAGGGTCAACGGTTGGCCCCCCCTGACCGCTCCATTGAGGTCTTGACTCCGTCGACGCTTCCTTCAACTTTGAAATAGACTTCGCGGCCCTTCATCCATTCACCCCGCACTTGGGCATTTTCGATATCTGTGTAGACCCCGTCGAGCCACACTCTCACATTCAGATCTTGGGACGACGATATCAACGCCGAAAGAAGATTCCTCAACTGATCATCGCTCGGACCTTTTGCAATTGCTGGCCGTGATGCTTCCCCCGGCTGGTATCGAGGGATATCCATTGCTGTCATATGTCTCTGGATATCACTACTCGGCTTGTCATATATGCTGGACGTTTACAATGGGACGCAACAACCTAGGGTATAGGCCGAACCGCTCAACGTTCTTCACCTGTGTTCTAGTCTAACACATTGTGGACATCCAGCTATTATCGGCAACCTGGAGCCAACGGGCCAAGGTTCAGAGATGGCACCAACCCATCAACGAGGGTTGCGAAGCGTAGGAAACGCGGCGCCTCTTGGGGTGTTCCACGATTCGATCAGGAGGGTAGACATATGCATGAGTTCATGGTAGCCCTTGATGAGCGGGTCTTCGGAATGCTTGACAAGCAACGCGAAGAATCGGAACATCAGCGTCCAGGAACTCCTAAGGGCGATCGTTGTCCCGGAATGGATCCGAGAGGAGGATCGGACCGGACTCGGTCTCGGGGAACGTTAAACTGGCTTGAACACTGAGTTCCCTGCAGTACATGCTAATGATCTATGTTTTTGATCGCCACTCGTCGCGGGTCGGAGTGCAAGGTGAAGGGCTAGTCGCAACAAGGAACCTCGATTAGCAGTTCTCTGAAAGAACATCCGGGTTGGAAGCATTGAGGAGAATGCCTGTTTGACGTTTGTCCTCGACTATGCGACTGGATTCTTCCCTCTTGGCAGAAGAGGTCAGTTGCACTTCATCAGGCAGACCAGCCCCTCATTCGGCAGGCTATTCACCAAGAATGCTAGTGACGGCGGATATTATTCCAGCTCTAGCCCAGGCCCCAGCCAGCCTTGAATCTTGGGGTAATCTTGACGAACGGAGCCTCGCCTTCCTTCCAGGGGTCCCGCTTGACCCAGTCCAGCCTTGAATAGAACAGCTTGTATAACAAGCTGGTACTCCTTTCCCTTCTCAATAATCTCAGCTGGCCCGCTGATCAGGATAAGCTTCCTCGTGCCGCCTGAGTCTACCAGAATCACCGCTTGAGGGTTCTCTCTGAGGTTCTTCAGTTTCCGAGTCCGGTAGTCTGTAACAATATACGCACGGTTATCGTCCCACACGTACGAAACAGGTACCACGTGCGGCTCCCCAGTCCGCGAAGCCGTCCCAAACCTGCACATCTCGTTACTCTTCAGGAAATCGATCTCTGCGGGAGAGAGCTTCACGTCAGTAGAGGACTTGGACTCGGTCGCCAATCCAAGTTCACGCCGACTCGACTATCTGGGAACGCCCGAACGCGTACCAGCTGACAATGAGTAGTACTGCCAGGTACAGCGATTCTACTCCCGTAGGATTCCGTTAGATTCTCAGTCTAAATCACGGGAGTATCCATGACGCCCTTCTCTTGAGATTACCGCGGATAAACAAGAGAGTTATACTTTTTCCTAGCTCAGGATCGGGAAATTGCTCCTAGGTCTATTACGAGGACAAGAAATTCCTTCGGAGAGATTATTGGTAATCAGCTCGGCCAATTAGGAATGACTGATCTTCCGCACCAATCTTGCTTGACCCGTCACTGGGTTTAGGGTAATTTGCATCACACGTGGCCAGGGTCCCAACCTAGCAAACCCGACTAGATACTGGCTCATTATGCACGCTCGTCGCGAGAATCAGCCATGGATGGATATACGCCTATACCCTGAGGCATCAGGTTGCACACCCGGATAACCTATCCATCGGAAGCTTCATCAAGTGTCAAACCCACCGCTCGGCTATCCAACGGAACATCTGTTCGAAATGATTGTAACGATGTTGGTTTTGGCCTTAGCGCTTTCGAATCCTGTTGCCGCTACTCAAACCACTGGACATGTGGACGTGAATCGGGCTTTCAACTATGTCGTAGTCATAGTAATGGAGAACCATGGGCTCAGGGACGTAATCAACGTATCCTCTGCGCCCTTCATGAATCAGTTGGCCTCTTCTTACGGCCTTGCTGTCAACTACACTGCGATTGATCACCCCAGTCTGCCCAACTACCTCGGATTAATCTCAGGCCAAGATTTCTCCTCATGGAGTAGCTCAGACTGTAGCCCTCGCCCGGGATGTAGCGCCGGATCAACTCCCAACCTAGTGGACAGCCTGGAAAACAGGGGATTGACCTGGAAGGCGTACATGGAAGACTACCCCTCCACCTGTGGGTCACACTGCTCTCCAGGAAACTGCTTTGTAGGTGACAATGGAGCGGGCGTATACGCGGCTCGGCATGATCCATTCGTCTACTTCGAAGACATTGCTAATAGCAGCGCGAGATGTTCTAGAATTGTCCCCGCCAATTCGGGCACTAGCGGCAGTCCAGATGACCTCTTCTTATCTGACCTCTCATCACCATCTACAGCATCAAATTTCATGTGGCTTACTCCTAACAGTTGCAACGACACGCACGGGTTCACCTATCACAACGGTACAGTCCTATGCACCGACTCTATCTCCAACGGAGATAAGTATCTTTCACAACTAGTCCCCAAGATCCTTGCCAGCAAACTCTTCACGCAGCAGAAAGCTGCTCTCTTCATCACTTTTGACGAAGGTAACACTCGCTATCCGTATGATTACGTTTACTCGGTTTGGGCCGGGCCTGTCGTAAAGACGGACTTCGTATCGTCCAGCTACTTCAGCCACTATTCACTATTGAGCACTCTCGAGAGAGTATGGCATCTGCAGCCACTCACAAGTAATGATGCGAACGCTTCTCCAATGACGGAATTCTTTGTCGCGCATCACCATGGACACAAGGGACATCTCGAATTGGGAGATGAGCGCAGCGATCCACGGAATGGAGAGAATGCTTCCGGTGATCAGGACAAATGGTCCGAAGACGATTCGTGGTAAAGATAACCTCCAGATATCCCTAACTCAACAGATTCTCTTTCAGTCGTGACTGGCACCACGCCGTGCGGAAGAATCTGGGCAAGTTAGGATCAGTTGGACTGTGATATCTCAATGGCATCTTGATAGTCAGCATGAGTTTGGCAGGCCACCTCAAGACGAAGCTAGGATTGACTCAAACGTAAATACTCGGAAGGTCGACCCCCCGGCACAACCAACCGTTGACCCAAAGAAGGGTTAGTGTCCTTAGAGTCTACTGCGCGAGGTATTTCTACTGAGCAAATCCTCTTCTGCCAACGCCCGATGGATAGGAATTTTCATATTACTCCTAATAGTCAGTCTGGGCGAGCTCACGGCTCTCGTTCTGGAATACCGGAACAACATCTACCTCAGACAGTACGTCTCCGACAATCTAGCGACGACGATCGCGGCTGCGACTGGCCTCATCGTGCTCGCTATAGGAGCTGGCTACCTTGCTTCAAGAAAGCTTGGTGCAAGGGCACCCGGCCCGCGTGTCCCTACCTTCGCCAGAATCGCCTCCTTTGTGGGCAGAAGGCACAGAATCATAGTGATCTTCTGGGTCCTTCTCCTAGTCGTAAGTTTTCCACTATTCCAGCAACTCTCCCAAGTCATCACGTCAACCACCAGTGGTGGCCAGTCGACCACTTCCCAGTCGGCAAAGGCTCAAGCCCTCATGGCTCAAGAGTTTCCCCATCCACAAGCCAACACAAGCACCATAATTCTCCTTCAAGGCAACGATGTGACCAATAACGCGACCAAACGATTCACCATTGACCTAGAAGAACGCCTTCTCGCTCCGGGTGTCCTTAACGGCGTCGAGAATGTCACCACAGTCTATAGTCTTGAGAGAACACTTCTCTTGGTATACTTTCTCCAAACTGGCGATTCCTACTCCATGGCACAATTGCACGCCAATCAGACGTTATGGGCATTTACCCTCTCCACGTATCCGTTACAGATTCCCTCTGAGATTCTCCGGAATTTCATAAGCCCAAGCAAGGACGCGATGATCATCTTGGTCGACTTCTCGAAGTCCCCTGGCTCGTTCGGCTCTGCGGACACTGACCCGATCCTGAAGAACGTGATTACGATCAGGGACATCATTTCTCAGCTGAAAGCGAGTGACGGTGGGCCAACACAAACCTACGTTACAGGTGATCTGGCCACGACGGCCGACTCTTCTCTCGGAAGCCACGCGGATCTCAGCCTCATAGAACCCGTAACCATAGGTGCGATACTGGTCCTAGTGGGACTGTTCTTTCTTGCAATCGTGACCCCGTTCGTCCCTCTAGGCACTATCGGAATGGCGCTGGTGATTGCCGAAGGGGGGCTGTTCCTCATCGGCAAATACATCATTCCAATCGGAGACACAACCACCACGTTTCTGTTCACAATAATGCTCGGAGTGGGCACGGACTATGCCATCTTCCTCATGGCACGCTACCGGGAAGAAAGAGTTGAGGGCCGAGACAGAGCCCAAGCAGTGCAGACATCAGTTACGTGGTCCGGCGAGAGCATCGCAACCAGCGCGACCACGGTCATTATCGCATTCGGTGCTATGACGATCAGCAGCTTCACTCTGCTACGTTCCATAGGCGTCGGTCTGGGTTTCGGAGTCCTAATCGCGTTGCTCGTGAGTCTGACGCTGATTCCGTCTCTAATCCTCATGGCCGGCGATCGGGTCTTCTGGCCCATATCCGGAAGGAGATTTGAGAGGTATGCGGCGAGGGCTCGGAAGAGAAGGTCTGACAGGCCTGGATATTTCCGGCGAGCTGCAAGCTTCAGCGTAAAACGTCCGGTCCTGGTCTTGGGACTCGCACTTCTAGTATCGCTTCCAGCTATCTACATAACCCTGACCGGATCCACTTCATACGACTTCTCCGCAGGTCTAACCCAGGCCGAGAGTGTACACGGTATCACCGCCCTGGAGCAGAGTTTCGGGGCTGGCCAGATCGGCCCTACCCAGGTCATAATCCAGTTTCCCGGGATTATCCTCGCAAACGGTAATCTCTCAAGAGTTTCGGCGGACAGCATTGAAAAACTGAGCCAGGGCATCGGAAACCTTTCCAATGTGAGGGAGGTTACCGGACCAACGCGTCCCAACGGTATCCTCGTCGACGCAACCAACATGACGAGTCTGACTCAGGAACAGAAACTTGCGGTTCTAGGCAGTATTGGAAGAGACAACCGGACTGGCATGCTCACCGTGCTTTTCAATGAAGAGCCGTTCACGCCAAACTCTCTCGATACTGTCAGTAAGATACGAAACCTAGTCGTGAATCTGCAGAGTTCGGACCCGTCGCTCGCACAGGACACGATACTTGTCGGAGGTGCTTCGGCCTCGACCCTGGACTTTGCCAACGAGACGATAAGCCAGTTCAATACGATGAGGGTCATTACGGTCGTCGCAATATTCTTCGTTCTCCTGGTAGTACTCGGCTCGTATCCTTTGGCTATGACTGGCATACTGTCGATTGGACTGAGCATCACATGGGCATACGCGGCCACCCTTCTCTTCTTCAATCATGTACTGCAATCAGGCGTCCTCTTCATCATACCACTTGTCCTGTTTCTGCTACTCTACGGAATCGGCATGGACTACAATATCTTCATTCTAACCAGGATCAGAGAGGAGGCTCAAAGGGGCAAGGAAACCCATCAGGCTGTGGTTGACGCAGTCGATAGGACGGGTGGCATCATAACTGCACTCGCCCTGATTCTGGCGGGGGCGCTGGGCTCTCTGTTATTATCATCTAATCGTCTGCTGCAAGGCTTCGGCTTCGCCATCGGGCTCGCAGTCATATTAGACGCAATGGTGGTACGCACCTATCTTGTTCCTGCAGGCATGTCGCTGCTAGGACGTAGGGCTTGGTGGGGGCCAAACCGGCTGAGAAGGGTCAGATTCGAAAAGAACAATGAAGCATCGGCCAAGGCTTCAGAGGAGACGATTGATCCCGCCGCGACCAGCTCAAGATCGTAGTGTTCTACTCCGGGCCGAAGCACGGAATAGAGAAAGTCTCAGGACTTCGTTATAGGCGACAGTTGGCCCCGGGAAGTCGGGGTTGCAGGTTCTAGAAGACTCATAGTTGACCATCAGAACTCCTCTCGTGGACCCTTGACCTACAGGACAGAGTACGCCCTAGGCATCCTATCCCTCCTGCCCCTCCTAGAGACAGGTGCATCAAGGGGCCTAGGTTGGCTGGTAACCATTCTTGTAGTGTACATAGGCGTCCCGCTTCTGATCTGGAGCCTTCTTGTGGATCGCCTAGCTTTCCTAGTTCTGAGGGTGGTCTGTCGGTTTCGCGAGTCTTCAGGCCATCAGTACTATTTCGAGAAGCAGGTAGGCATGCCGGGAGTTTCGCGCAGACTCCTCCGAGACCTTCGTGTCCTGATTTTCGTATTCTTGCTGTCCGCTCTAATAGTGCCACAAGTGACGCAAGTCACTCCCAATAATCTTGTATTTGGAAGTAACCCGTTCATCTACGTAGCAATCTTCCTTCTAGCCATCCCATCATCCATACACGTCCTTCTCTGGGTCCTCGAGGACTCTGGGCTCCGCTGTCACAACATATCAAGAGTCACCATCACGGTTCCTGCTGCCTGGACATCCAGATGGCTCGCTTCCCTTGGAAGCCTCGGCGCTTTCGTCTCATTTGCCGTGGCGACGGGGGGGAACCTCGATAGAGCAGTCTCACTAGCTTTCACCCTTCTCGTCTCTCTACTGCCCTCATGCATTCTTGCGCCAACTCTCTTCTATCGCAGATTGGAGCCTGGGATTATAGCAAAGATCCGGCAGAGCAAAGCAGCGGTAACCATGGCGCGCTTCTTTCCTCAGCCTTCTGGACCAACTCTTCCGTCTACCTCGGCTCCAACCTTACGCTCAGTTAAAGTGACCGAAGAGACTAAACAGACTGGCGAGCCTCACTCCTAATACTCTATGGTATTCGCTCGGCAGGTTACTATTCGCTTAAAGAGCACTGGAACAATCCTGAGTCTCTATGAGCCTGGCCGAGACGGCGAAGCCAGCACTTCCGAGTAGCACGCTTCGTAGCTATGCTATGATCGGAATCGTCTTCTACGCCTTCGGGCTAGTGCTGAACGAGATCGGCAACGGTCTTGCGCAGGTGTGGCTGGTCCCTTACGCGGACACGATAAGCGTGCTAGGTTTCGTGATAGCACTTTACACGACCTCCCTAGCGGGGCTTGGAACGCGTTTGACGGTATTGATTGGAATCATCTACGGTCTCGGCATCTTCTACGTGAGTGAACCTGACGCTACGTACGTGGCCTCGGGCCTCAGAATAGGATCGTACAACATGACCCACTCCGTCGGGCTTGGACTGATCGGCTTCACGATGATACTGCTGATTGGTCTCGCATTCTATCTGACGCGTGCTAAATCAGCCCACGCAGCCTTGCCGAAGCAAGACCCGGGTTCGACAACATAGGTCCCTCTCGCGAGTCACATTGACTGTGGCGGGCCCGCGGGGATTCGAACCCCGGACCTACAGCTCAACCCGCCCAACGCATAGGGGGTTCAGCCTGACCGGGACTGCCGCTCTATCCAGGCTGAGCTACGGGCCCGAGATTGGCGCAGTCGAAAGGATAGTTAATGATTCCTAACGCAGGAGGCCTTCTATTCAAGATTCACGGTCTGGTTTCCAAAGAACTCTTTCGGGTCAACCACATGGACCCGCTTTCCTTTCTTCATCAGGTCTTCCGCGACCTTCTGGTCGGTGGTGAAGTAGCAGCCGTCGCCCGTGAAGAATCGTAGGAGACCATGCGATGCGTCACTGCAGACCAAAAAGTTGGCCATCGTCTTGTCATCGTCAAGGTCCTTTCCGCACAGAGGACACTTGAACTCTACCCACAAGAAGCGAAGCCTTCAGTAATGCGTTTCTCTCTGAGACCTTTAAGCCTTTGACGAATATCCGCGGAGAATCCTTGTTGAAGGACAAGTCCCGTCCAAACAAAAAGGAGTGTGACAGCTATATGAGCTGGGAATTCGATCCAGGAAGCGGAGTTTGATATGGACGAAAAAGTCGTGATCAAGACGAAGCATGGAGAATTGACCCTCCAACAACTCGCCGAGGCCCAGCCTGGAATAGCGCGACAGATGAAGGAGATCGGCGAGAGATACCACGTGCTATACTATGCAGCGAAAGCTGGGAACTGGAAGCTCGCCCAGCACGAACTAAACGTAGTGATAAGCATCTTCAGAGTGGGAGCAGCCCTACGTCCCAAGTTCAACCAAGACTTCACCAGTTTCACTCAGTCGCATCTCGATCCGATTAGTGAGAAAATCCGAGCGAAGGATTGGAAAGGATTCGAGGATGCCTACAAGAATGGAATTGAGGAGGCCAACAAGTTTCATGAAAAACACGGATACGGCTTTATCCGGTACGTTCTGCCGAAGAAGCCGCCTGAACATTTCGACCTAGCGGCTCATGAGTGAGCCTTATGCAACATCATTAGTAAGGCCTTAGCTTGAAGTGGTGAAATAGTTAGTTAGAGAGACTAATCAATTCTATCTTCATCAACCTTCTGACGGATTTACGAGGCGGTCATCTGTGATTATACGAGGGAGCTGCGATTGGCAGACATAACCACTGGGTCAAGTTTGGCCTATTGGCCCTTTCAGCCTGCTGCAGCTGATACATGGATCAGCCGTGTACGAAATTCTCTCCTGACTCTTCTTCGCCTCAGTGTCCGAGTGCTTGAGCGAAGATTCAAAGTCTCGCGACGGTTGGACATCGCTCTTACCTCAGTCATATCCTTCTGTTAGCGATATCGCCTGCTTTGGCCGGTCTGTCTGATAAGTTTTCCTGATATTCTATGCGGTCAGCCGTCTCTTTGTTTTAGTGTACTTCTCCAATCTATCGCGTCTGATCTCGACCCCGAGACCAGGGCCTGTTGGGACGGTTATTGTTCCATCAGGGTTCAGCTTGAACTCTGGGCTGACGATGTCTTCCTTGAAATAGCGATTGCTCGCGGAAATATCGTTGGGCAAGACAAACCCTGGCAGGCTCGAAACCGCAACATTATGGGCTCGCCCTATTCCCGTCTCCAATAGTCCCCCGCACCAGATTGGCATTACGTGAGAGCGACAGATATCATGGATTATCCTGGATACACTGAGCCCACCGACTCGGGCCGGTTTCAGGTTCAAGATGCGACAGCTCCGCATCGCCAGAGCCGTCTTGAGATCGTTCACACTAGCGACACTCTCGTCGAGACAGATCGGTGTAGTCATGGCTCTCTGAAGGTTCGCGTGGTCAACCAGGTCGTCCCAGGCGAAAGGCTGTTCTAGCATGAGAAGCCCGTATCGGTCCAGTCCCACCAAGGTTCGAAAGTCGGTGCTCTTGTAGGCGCCGTTGGCGTCTGCCATCAACATGATGTCTGGAAAATGCTGTCGTAGAATTGACACTTCATCTAAATCATTTCCGGGCTTGATCTTGATCTTTATCCTTCGATAGCCCTGGTCTAAGTAGTCTGAGACAGCTTCGACGAGTCGTTTAGCATCTTTCTGGATGCCAACACTTACACCACTCTCGACCTTCGATTTCGTGCCGAGCAAGAACTTGCTCAAGGACACCCCTTCCTCTTTCGCGGACAGGTCAGAGAAGGCCATCTCGAAAGCTGCCTTCGCCATGTTATTGCCCCGGACGAATGAGAGAGAATCGAGAAGGTCGCTCGGAGTTGAGAATTCTCGGCCCAGTATCACAGGAGTGAAATAGTCTTTCATGACATGCCATGCGCTCTGTGTAGTTTCCGGACCATACCAGGGACCAGCGGTGACGGCGCATTCTCCGAAACCTGTCCGATGACCGCTCATCATCTCTACGATAATGCAATTCTTCTCTTCCTCCCTCCAACCACTAGTCTCGAACGGTGAGACCAGAGGAATCTTTAGCTCTCGAAGTTCCACTCCTTCAATCTTCAAGGGTGCCTTGAGACTCCCTCTGCCACCTGCATATTTCGAGGAGATTATTCTCTTCTCTTCGAGAGTGCAGTGTGATGCTTACCGGGCGTTCTTGCGCCTAGTTAATGACGGGTAGGAATCGTTCTTCTGAGACAGAAGAGGAGAGTTCTCCTACTATGGGCAGTTGATGCCCGCAACTGGCGCAGCGGTTGTTCTCGTCAAGGTTCCAGCCGGTGATATCGAATCCGTATCGTTTGATCGCGATGCAGTTGCATTCTGGACAGTACGTGTGCTCCCATGGATGACCGGGAACATTGCCGACATAGACGTACTGCAGTCCCTCCTCCCTGGCAATCCTGCAGTGGTCCTCCAAGGTCTTCACAGGCGTCGAGGGCAGGTTCATCATCTTGTAATCGGGGTGGAAGCGTAGGAAGTGGATGGGGAAGTCGGGGCCCAGGTTATCGTAGAGCCAGCGGCTCAGCTTCCGAGCCTCGTCAAGGCGGTCTCCTACTTGTGGGATCACCAAGTCCGTGAACTCCATGTGGACCTTCGTCTTGTTCTTGATCTCTAGAATCGTCTGGAAGATAGGCTCAGCATTCGCAATCCCGATATATTTTCTTACAAAATCTGTCGCGGCGTTGCCTTTGAAGTCGATTGTGATGCAGTCCAGAAAATCGTTCATCATCCCCACGGTGTCCGGCGTATCGTAACCGTTCGAGACGAATATGTTGATCAACCCATTCTTCCGGGCTTCAACGCCCACGTCCCGAGCGAACTCCATGAAGATCGTCGGCTGATTATACGTGTACGCAAGCCCCTGACAACCATATCCCTTGGCCATGGCGGCAACCTCCGGCGGCATCATATCCGTCCCTTCGACCTTCCGCCGCTGGCTGATGTCGAAGTTCTGGCAATAAGAGCAGAGCCAGTTACAACCGGTCGTTGCGATCGAGAATATTTTGGAGCCAGGCATGAAGTGTGTAACGGGTTTCTTTTCGATCGGATCTATATGACCGCTGATGACCTTGCCGTAGACTAGTAGCTGGAGTCTGCCGCCGATGTTCTGTCTTACCCCGCATAGGCCGATCTTGCCCTCGGGAATGTTGCAGTACCGAGCACAGGCCTTGCATCTGACTCTCGAGTCTGAGAGAGGTTCGTAGAGCAAGGCTTCTCGTATCATGTTTGTCTATCCTGCTAGGCTCGGAAACAACTTTTCAAGGCGGCCCAGCCTACACAATACTCCGTCTAGCGGATTGAAATCCCTTTCCTTACCCCTTTACCCGCAACCAAGGTTCCTCGAGGATAGCTCTGCGCTAATGCCCTCGAAGTGTCAGTATCTGATAGGAGTGACATGTTGAAGGCCTATACGGGAACTGGCGACAAGGGCGATACCGGCCTCTATGGCGGGACACGAGTCAGCAAGGAGAACCCTAGAGTCGAAGCCTATGGAGCAGTCGACGAGCTCAACTCCCAGGTTGGAGTCGCGAGGGCCCTCCTGAAAGACCCTAAGCTGATCCAGATCTTGAAGAATGTTCAGGAGGATCTCTTTGTACTAGGGGGCGACTTGGCGAGCGAGCTTGTCAATGCGAAGGTCCCGCGTATCGGGAAGAAGGAGCTTCAAAGACTAGAATCCGCAACTGATGAACTGAACTCTGGGCTCGCCACTCTGCGCAGGTTCATACTACCCGGGGGAAGCCTTCCTGGGGCTGAACTGCACGTGGCCCGGGCAGTTTGCAGGAGGGCAGAGAGAAGGATTGTCTCCCTATCCAAGTCTGAATCAATCAATCCTGACGTGATCCCATACATCAACAGGCTATCGAGCCTCCTCTTCGTCCTTGCCCGAGCAGTCAACAAGAAACAGCGGGTCCCCGAAGAGGAATGGATCTCGCGATGAGATCGCGATTGTGGAAGCGGGTAGTTGAATGAAGGAGGATTGTATCTTCTGCAGGATCGCCGGGAAAGCTGCCGATGCCACAGTCGTCTATGAGGATTCTCAGACCCTAGCGTTCTTGGATATTCACCCGCTAAATCCGGGGCACACGCTCGTCATTCCTAAGAAACACTTTACGAATATGCTCGAAATGCCGACAGAACAAGCGGGACGCGTTTTCGTTTCTGTGGCGAAGGTCATGAGAGGAGTCGAGAAAGCCTCGAAAGCTGACGGGATCAGCATAGGCCAGTCAAACGGTAAAGCCGCTTCCCAGGAGGTTTTCCATATGCACGTCCACATAATACCCCGGTTCAATCATGAGATGATGAGCGGGTTTCCTAACCGGAAGCAGACTCATCGAGCAGAGCTTGACGAGATCGGTAGGAAGATCAAGACTGCTATCGAGTCTCAGAAATGTGACTAGGCCTTGGGTCGATAGTTGTCATGGTACCATCGGCACCTGTCGGTGAGGGGACAGACGGGACACTTGGGTCCGATGGGCTTGCAGATTAGTTGGCCGAACTTGACGAAGACCTCGTTAAGCGGCAGCCAGTCTTTCTTGTCTACTATCCGAGTAAGCTCCCGCTCTGTCTCGTCGGGTGTATTGGTCTTGACTGCGCCGATACGGTTGAAGATTCTGTGGACGTGAGTATCAACTGGTATCGCGGGCCGTTTGAATCCATATACGAGAACACAGTTGGCTGTCTTCCGTCCGACAGATGGCAGTTCCAGCAGCTCGTCCATATCCTCTGGAACCTTCCCATCATATTTTTCCAGAATTATCTTGGCAATCCGTTTGATCGTCTTTGCCTTAGTCTTGTAGAATCCTACAGGCCGGATGAGCCTTGACACAGTACGTGTGTCAGATCTCGCAAGCTGCTTCGGGCCGGCATATTTTGCGAAGAGTAGGGTAGAAGCTCGTGCCGTGACCGGGTCCTTTGTCCTGTGGGAGAGGACCGTGGCTATCAGGACTCTGAAAGGATCCCCGTCTGTCGAGTCGCTTAGCTCTTGTAGAGCTGTCGGGTCTTCTCTTCTCGCCTTCTCTATCGCATGGCTCGCATCCTGTATTATCTGGTGGAGAATCTTTGGAGACTGAAGGTCTACGGTCATTTGCAACTACTTGGCGAGTCTCCGGACAGTTTCTATGTTGCCAGCGTTGCCTCGTCTCTCGTCGATCGGCGTTTCCATGATTAACGGCAGGTCTCTGATGGCTTTGTGGTGGAGGATCGCTTTGAAGCCCGAGGTTCCGATATAGCCGAGTCCGATGTGTTCGTGTCGATCGTGGCCGGAGCCCAGTCCGCTTTCAGAGTCGTTTAGATGTACTACGCGGAGGTTTTCGAATCCGATCGTATCATTAAACTGTGTCAGGGTTTTCTCGACCGCCTTCTCCACGTGCAGGTCGTAGCCTGCTGCGTAGGCGTGGCATGTGTCTAGGCAGACTGCGATGTGGTCTCTCTGTTTCACACTTTCGAGGATCTCCTGGACTTCTTCGAACTTTGATCCCATACTGTTCTTTGTGCCGGCCATGTTCTCGAGGCATATCTGGAACTGTCCTTTCGCTCGTTTTAGGGCCTGGGTGAGCGCGTTGCTAATTCTGCGAAGGCCGACTTCTCTGCCAGCGCCGAGATGGCTGCCTAGATGCGTGACGAGGTATGGGATCCCTAGTTGTATACACCGTTCTACCTCGGCTGTGAGCGTGGTCGTGGATTTCTGGTAGAGCTCGTCCTCTGGGCATGAGAGGTTTGGTAGGTAGGGCATGTGGTCTACCGCGGGGTCGAGTTGGCTCTGTTTCAGTTTTTCTTTGAAGCCGGCGGCTTCTTTAGGGTCTAGGTCGCTGAATTTCCAGCCTCTCGGGTTTCTGGTGAAGATCTGGAAGGTGTCGCATTTTTCTTCTAGCGCTTTGTCGATGGCTGTGTCTAGTGATTTTGCGATGCTTACGTGGACCCCGACTCTTACCATCAAGCTCTGCCGGGGCGTCATCTATGATAGATAGCTTTGGCTAGCACCGATGATGCTGGCGTTGGAACGGGACGGATGATTCACCGCTCTCGGGTGACAGGTCCGCTGGCTGTTATCGTCTCAGGCGGTTGGCTTTAGTGCGTCAAGTATCTCTTGGGGGTGTTGGTCAGGCTTTACAGTCTCGAAGATTTTCTGAATCTTGCCTTGTTCGTCTATGAGGAAGGTGGTCCTTCTCGCCATGTTCGACTTTTCGTTGAGCACGCCATAGGTTTTGGTTATGTGCTTGTCTGTGTCGGCGACTAGCTGGAAGGGTAGGTTGAATTTTGCAGTGAATTTCTGGTGAGAGTTTGTGTCGTCTACGCTGACTCCCAGCACCTCCGCTCCAAGTTCTCGGATCTTCTGGTACTGGTCTCTGAGTCCGCACGACTCGACCGTGCATCCGGGTGTATCGTCTTTCGGATAGAAGTAGAGGACAACTTTCTTGCCTCTATAGTCGCTGAGATGGACGGTCTTGCCGGTCGTGACTGGGGCTTTGAAGTCAGGGGCTATCATTCCCGCTTGAAGGCTCGTGGCGGCTTGCATGGTAGTGTGGAGGGCTCGGCGGGATTTATGGTCATTGCTCTCGCGGAGAGGGGTGACAGTTTTGGAAGCTTTCTCATGCTCTCTGGCTTTTTGGATGGGCCAGGCTATGTTCTCCACATGTCTATCAAGATTGAGAGAGCACGGGATCGGAGCTTGCGGCATGTCTGGATTCTTCTAGCGTTGAGAAGGATCGCCTAGCATATCGAGCACCTCTCCTGTTTGTGCTTGAGCGAATGTTGCGACGGTCTCCTGAACTTGAGTCCGCGATTCCCGCTTTTGTTCCTACTTTGTTTCGGTAAAAACGGTAGTGTCATGGTTTGAGGCGCAATAGTTGCCCCATTAGGAAAACGGGCCTGCAGAGTTTTCGTCTGCGGAATCCTTGGGAGGGGGGCCGTTTCGCGGTTATTGGGAATGATTTCCGGGAAAAACGTCCACTAGCTTAAAATATTCAACGACCCGAGAATAGTACGTTTTAGGAGCCAGACGTCAAGAAAGCTTGCCGGTTATGAGGAGTGCGCGTGAATGACGAGGATTGTCCTTACTGCAGACCCTACCCAGATGAGCGAGTATTGGGGGATTCCGCTGCTCCCGTTCTTCAGCTGTGCTCCTGCTGAGAAGGTTCCCCGTTTCATATTCGACTTCCTATCGCCATCAGTGGAACACAACAACGGTGTGGCGATAAAGGCTCCCTATGGTCTGCGGAAGCTGGAAGCCTCCATTCTCAGGAACTATCGTCCTGATGAGGTGGTCGTTGCTCATCCGGACCACGTCTCAAAGTTCGTAGACGACAAGACGAGCATCATCGGGATATCAACGATGGACCCGCTCGGGCTGGGCCCGGTGAGCATGATGTTCACCGACGGCGGGAAGCTCACTGCCTACTCAAAGCAGAAGTTTCTCGAGCTTGTAGGACAGATCAACAAGACCCGGAAGAAGTTTCCAAAGGCTAAGCTGGTCTTGGGAGGGTCAGGCGCTTGGCAGATGGAGGTCCGGGACAAGGACACGAAGGCCTTGGGCGTCGACCATGTGGTGGTCGGCGAGTGCGATCATGTGATCCAGGATATTTACCGGGATATAGAGTTCAACGGGGCGCCGGAGTATATTCATGTTCCGCGGGGTCCGAAGCTGGAAGATATCCCCGACATCGTCTCTCCTACAGTTCATGGGCTTGTGGAGGTTATGCGGGGTTGTGGCCGCAACTGCCAATTCTGCGAGCCGAATCTTAGGATTGCAAAGTACTATCCTCGGGACAAGATCGAGCGCGAGATCGCGGTCAACCGGAAGATTGGAAACCCGAACGTCTGGGTCCACAGTGAGGACATTTTCCTCTACAAACTAGAGGACAAGAGGGGGTTCATGCCGAACCATGACGCGGTCGTGGAACTATTTGATACGGTGATGTCTCAGAAGGGGATTTCTTATGCGAATCCGACTCATGGGACCACTGCTCCTGCCTGGGCGGATCCCGAGCTGATCCGGGACATTTCGGAGACTGTCCGGAAGGGGACGAAGCGCCACATCGGTATCCAGTCGGGTCTGGAGACGGGTTCTAGTGAGCTGATCAAGAAGTATATGCCGTTGAAGGTCAAGCCGTTCAGTCCTGATGAGTGGCCGGATGTTATCTATAACGGGACGCGGATTTTCAACGAGAACTACTGGTTCCCGGCGTATACGATTATTGTCGGGCTGCCGGGTGAGACTACGGAGGATGCTGTGGAGACGGTGCGTCTGATTGACCGGATGGAGCATGGGCTCCATAAGGAGATTGGTAATATGGCGCACTTTACGGTGACTCCTCTCAGCTTCGTTCCTCTCGGGGTCTTGAAGAAGAGCGGGTTCTACAATATTGATGACCAGATTGATGAGGCGCGGTTCTGGGTGATCTATCGCAGCTGGAGGCATACTGTGCTAGAGTTGCATACGATGCCGCCGACACTTATCCAGCTGAACCCGGCGCTCAAAGCGATATTCACTACTCTCTGCTGGTTCGGCTCGAAGAAGATCCTGGACGGTATCAAGGCCTGGGGCAGGTCGCGGGGCTTCGACGCAGACAAGAGCCTGCGACTGAACTAGATGCCGTCGGCTATTCCAGCACAAAGAGCACTTTTGTGTCGCGGAAATTTTTTTATTTCTAAATTCTAGGAAGGGTCGTCCCCCCGTCTGAAACCGTTCTGGGCGAGATCTCCGGTTTGTCGCACGGAACGGGCTGATCAGCCCTTTTCAATAGTTGCCGTGTGGCGGCCTCCAAGTGTGCGAAACCACCGCCTGGGACCCCTCTCCCAGATTCCGGATCAGGGCTTATTCTGGGCGATTTCAGGGGTCGGTTCTTCGCCTAACTACTCTTCCTCGACGCAGGGTACCTAGGATCCTGCTCACAGCGTTCTTTGGCCGAGTGCAT
>Ga0209761_1000024_pt1 | contig 67108 bp, 72 predicted proteins | sample GraSoi013_1_40cm_4_FD_185818 | JGI IMG/M metagenome (GOLD analysis project Ga0209761, IMG submission 185818) | Grasslands soil microbial communities from the Angelo Coastal Reserve, California, USA - Sample 09_25_2013_1_40cm (SPAdes) (version 2) | ecosystem: Environmental > Terrestrial > Soil >... | reverse complement strand
TGAGGGAGAAAACGTGAAACTGGTTGTAAGCACTGGGGGTGTGTTGGTCTTGAAGAATTCTGTCATCGGCTTGGCGTTGGCATCGTTGGATGTCAGGCTCGCGAGGTTCCAGTTCACCTCTATTGTCCGTGTCCAAGAGTAGTGATTGTAGAGGCTGCTGGTCACGAATCCTGTCTTAGCTAATGGACCGGCCCAGACTGCGTAGACGCAGTCCTCCGAGCTTCCATTGAGCGGGCACCAACCCGTGCCCTCGTCGAAAACAATGAACAAAGCAGCACGCGTATTGGTGAAAGTGTAACTCTTCAGAATATTCGGCACGAGACCGCTCAGATAGTTGTCGCCCATTGGAATGGACTCCGCGCAGACACCGGTGAATCCGTGCATGTTGTTGCAGTTGTTTGGTGTTAGCCACATGAAGTTGGGCGCTGAAGCCGAATTCAAGTCGTTGATGAGAGAACAGTCCGTAACCGTACAACTGCTCGGGTTCGCCAGAACAACCTTGGAGCACCTAGCGGGGTTGTTTAGAATATCTGTGAAAGTCACAAACGGATTGTGTTCTGGAGTATAGGGCTCATGATAGCTCGTGTCGCAGCCACTGGCAACATTCTGATCCTCCAGGTAACCCTTCCAGGTTAAGCCGACAGATTCAAACCGGTCCACAAGGTTCTGATTAGATACTGGCTGGCAACCTGTATTCCCACAACCGAACGTATCGCCCCCCAGCAATGCCATGTAATCGGCCTCACTGAAATGCGATACTCCAAGATACTGGGATCCAATCCCGTAACTATTGGCGAGACCAGCAGTATACGGGTCCCCGTTAGACCCTGAACAGGGAGGGGGACTCCCGGCGCATATGTCCTGTATCCCATGATCTTCCATGATGATGATAACCGCGTGGTCAAAAGTGGTGCCTGACGGAGGCGTCGCATATGCAGACTTGGCAAAGTTTGCCGCTGCGAGGATGCCTAGGCTGATCGTCAAGAGAATAATGGAGAAGGAGAGAGTCCGAGCTGCTCCTTTCTTCGGCCGCCGCAAGACTCTTGCCTTCCATTCACCGAGCCTCGGATGAAATATTTCAAAGGCAGGTCCACAACATCCTAGGAGCGATTACTTGCGAACACATACCCAGAATTCCTGCACAAATGAATGCGTTTTGGGTAATTCTATTCCATCAACGGAAGAATCGCGTAGAGTGTAAGTCAACTTTTGATGTTGATTTATCTATCGCAATATAACTGGCGACTTCATCGGTTTGCTGGCGCAGGCGTCTCTTTCTCGCATTTTCAGTGGAGTAATCCGCCTTCTTCCCTGAACGTTTGCGCCCCTGGGCCCACATAGGTGAGAAGAGTCAGATGTTTGAATCTCCTGCGAATCCAATTTTGCATCGAATCAAACCAATCCCTGAACTCGACAGGTTTCGGAACTAGGTCTTGCTTACCATTGTCAAGATAGTTCATGTCAGCTCGGATTCCTCCCGCCAGCATCATGTGAGATATTGTCCATGAGCGGATTAACTCCACGACTGGGGATTGGAATCCGTCTATCACATAGCTATTCTTCTCGGGTGCGTACTCTGTTACGAGCGGGAGACGAACAGTATTGTTGTGTAGCCAGAACTTTCTCGTAGTTTCGTCCTCAGCGGGTTCCGGAAGAGCAGGAACAGGTGCAAAATTGGATGAAGGCGATATCGCCGGAAGGATTACGAGACCTCCTTCCGAGCGCAAATACTGTAGAAATGCCTCTTCGTCTTCCTTTGACATGTAGAGAACTAGTTGTCTAGGCAAGGCACGGTGCACTTTGTTAGGGTCTTACAAGACATCAATCTGCATCTTCGCGCGGGTTAAGAGACCCCGTTAGTGTTGGAATGGGTCGATTAAATATCTATTATCAGAGTCACGTAGCGGACCATGGAATCGGCCTCTGAATCAGACGGATCCCGAGGGGCCAAGGCCATTCTACGGTCCCCGACAGTTATCTTCTCTTCGATTCTAGTCGCGGTCTACGTTATCGTCGGTGCAATAGTCGGCGACTTTCTCCAACCGATACATTTGGATAATATCGTCGTCGATTTGCTGGTTCAGTGCGATTTTCCCACGCCCATCTTCCCATGGACTGTTCTCACAGCCATCTTCCTCCATCTCAACGTCCTCCACATAGCCAGCAACACATTCTTCCTTCTCTTCTTCGGCTTCATTCTGGAAGAACAAGTGTCGAAATCACGCTGGGTCATGACGTTCTTCATAACAGGACTAGTGGGAAGCCTCGGTGTCGTAGGTTACGATCTCCTCGTCTATTCTTTGGCCCCAAACGCCTTCATCCCTGGCTGTGCCGTTGGAGCATCCGGCGCCGTCTATGGAATCATGGGAACAGCAGTCGGACTGAAAGTTGTGGTCCTGCTAATCTTTCTTCTAGGTCTGGACTTTTTCGCCGGTGGCGGAGGTCCCGCCCACCTTGGAGGACTGGTTGCTGGACTCGTCCTGAGAAGATACTGGTCACTTGCTGGGGGATCTTTTCGCGGAATCTAGGAGTCGATTACGGCGGTCGGTTGTGATTTTCTCTGCGCAGTCGGGAGATAGTTTGGACAAGTCTGCGACCGGAGATGTATTATGCAACATCCGTACAGCATTCGGACTCGACGGTACATAACATGGCACCAAAGAAAAAGAGTAAGAAAAAGAAAAGCGGCATGTAGACTCGGCCAGGGCATCAAACGCCCTGTCCCCACCAGTTTTTCTTTTTCCCGATGAATTCTCGGTTTCTCTTCTAGACCGCTCGTCCGACCACTTCTAATACTGTTATTCCCAGACCGCTGTAACGTCCTTCCGTTGCTCATAGACCTGAGTATCCCCTCAAGGAATGCTGAGCGGCGTCTCTGGATCGCACTAGCAATATCCTCAGCGATCCTCGTCATCGAGTTCACAGGGGGATTCCTGGGCCAGAGCCTTGCGCTATTGAGTGATTCAGGCCACGTGCTGACAGACGTTCTGGCCATCAGCGTCAGCATCCTCACACTCAGACTGGGACGCATGCAGCATACTGCGAAGCGGACATTCGGCTATCACAGAGCGGAGATATTCGCTGCTCTCGTCAACGGCTCGACCCTCATAGCTGTAGCCCTTCTCATAATCTATGAAGCGTTCCTCAGATTCCAGCAGCCGGCTAGAGTCCAGGGAACACTCGTGCTATCTTTGGCCTCGTTAGGACTCTTGGGAAATCTTACCACAACCGGACTACTCTCCCGTACTAGGAAGACAAGTCTCAACGTGAGAGGAGTCTTTCTTCACGCAGTGGGAGATACAATCTCATCCATTGCAGTAATAGTCAGTAGCCTAGTGGTCGTGTTCACTGGCTACTCCGGGCTGGACCCCATAGCGGCTGTCCTGATTGGGATTCTGATCATGAGAAGCGCTTATAGTCTCGTGAGGGACTCCACGAACATTCTGTTAGAGGCCACCCCTAGACATCTAGAACTGGAAAGCATTGCCAAAACTATCCGAAGCGTTGAGGGTGTTAAGGGGGTACATGATCTACATGTCTGGACGATCACGTCGGGACTCTATGCTCTCAGCGGACACGTAACACTGGATTCAGACAAGATTAGCCAGGGCTCTATCATTATCGAGAAAGTTGCCGCGGAGCTGAAAGAATCGTTTGGTATTGAGCACGTGACCCTACAGATGGAGAAGGAGACCCTTGAGAATATTCAACACGAATCCTCTACGCTTTGATGCGCCCCTAGCGCAAGGAAATTCTATATAAGTACCGGGTAACTTTGCCCGCTTAGATTGCTCAAGACGAGCACACGCCACCAGCCTCTATCATCCCCCGTAGTGCGGATAGCCTTGATTCCAGTCTTCACCGCGTTGTCTCTCGCCACCAACTATGCCATGATCGACATTCCAAACGTCAAGTTGATGGATGCGTTTGTCTTCATCGCAGCCTTCCTCTTCGGATTACAAGTCGGACTCGGCACAGCTGTCTCGATTTGGGCCGTATACGGATTCGTCAATCCCTACGGCCAAGATGACCTCATGCTCCTCCTTTTCTTGATGACTGGCGAATGCTTGTACGCCCTAGCAGGCGCCCTCCTTAGTCGCACCTCAATAGCCCGAGAACTCATAGCGGAGCAAATTCAAACCAGGACAAGAGACAAGCAGTCAATCAAGTACGGCATGAACATAGAGACGGGGATTCCATCACGAATAAGGACACGTGCTAGGAACCTGCTCAACAATGCGCGTCTGTATGGAAGGATGAGTCTGTTATTCGGACTAATTGGCTTCCAGGCAACCTTCGCCTACGATGTCCTGACAAACTTCGGGTCTTGGGTATTCAAGACCAGTTCACCCTATCAAGCTCTCATTATTGGAATGATAACTGGGGTCCCCTTCGCTATACTCCACGAAGCAAGCAACCTAGTGTTTTTCGCGACGGTAGTCCCTCCCGCAATAGCGGCCGCGAAACGTGTCGGACTGCAGATTCAACAAAGGACTCTGTGAGCACTAACGAATAGCCACCGGGTCTTCTATCTCATTCTCGGAATAACAGCTCTCACAATCGCGTCAGCCCAGGTTAGTGCCTACTATTATCTTGAGATTCCTAGGAGTGGTACGGTCGCTAATTCATCAGGACTTTGCAACTATCTAACAAGCAGTCCTACGGGAGTAAATATGATTGCTACAAACGTTCTGTTCAGCTATGGCAACGGCACGATGAAATGGTACAATGAAACAGCAGTCCCTTCCAGCTGGAATGCCTACGCATTAACCATGTATCTGGCGAAATGCAATGTTCAGGCGAAGTTCTATGGACCCCCGCTGAACGAACACTTCGTTACGGCAATCAACGGAGTCAGCAATCAGGGTAGTTACTCCTGGAGCATCTGGTTGCTCTGTCAAAACAAGAATGCTTGGGTATACTCACAGATGGGGATTGACTTGATTTCATTAGTAAACGGCCAGACGCTGGCATGGGACTACGGGTCGTCCTCTTCTGGAAGCAATCCACCTCCCCCCGTACCAAACGCGAAAACGGTGAGCTCCTGCTCGTGATTGCTTTCGAAGCTCCAGTTGCCAATACTTATATTCTGAGTCCCGAAGGAGCGGGTAACTTTGCCCGCTCTGAAAGGGTATGTACTAGTCGTCATTAGTTTACTGCTTTCCGGCTATGTGACGACTCTTTCATCTGGATCGTCCACGCCCGTCCAAGCTGCAATTGCCAACGCTCTGAGATGGTTGGATGCCAACCAGAATCCTGAGGGTTCATACGGTTCTACTCCCCAATACTACCAGCACTGGGCCGCTGCAGCCGCCTACGCTCTATGGCTCAACAATTCAAGCTCTTCCAAGGCGTCCAGAGCCTATTCGTGGATAGCCTCTCAAATGGATAATTCTTCCAGCGGGATCTGGTACGAAGCAGATATCCCTGGCGCAATACTATACTCGCTTGCTGCTAGCGGGAATCTCGGTCTCCTACATCGCTCATCGGACTACACAGCACTCCGCGACTTTCAGAAGTCCAATGGGGGATTCGCTGGTTTTGCAGAGCCCCCAACCTACGCACCGGTTGCGAGCGCCGTAGATACTAGCATGGCTCTCTGGGGGCTTATTCATGCAAGAGCGGTGAATGCCTCTAGCCAAGAAAAGGCCGCGAGCTTCCTCTTCTCTCTCCAAAACACGACCGACGGAAGCTTCGCCCTCACGTCGAACATGGTCTACAACAACTTGGAGTCCTTGGCCCCCGACCCGATCAGCCTCACGGCGCTAGCCTTGGCAGTTTTGAAGGATGCAGCTTACACTGCAGCAGATTCCCGGATTTCTCGCGGGCTAGATTATCTGGAGAGGGCTCTCTCCGCGTCATTCAAGAGTAGAGTTGACGCGTCCAACTCGACTGGGCATGTATACGCGGCGTCCCTAGCCGCAATCGCCTTCAACGACTACAGTAAAAGCGCTGATGCATATGCGTCGACAACTTTCATCATAGCAAAGCAGAGCGCTGACGGAGGATTTCATGATGAGTCCCGAGGATCCGTCGTATCCAACGCACTGGACACAGCATGGGCAGCCATAGCCTTGCAGCAAGTAACTCCTGCTCCAGAGTCTGGAGCTCCTCTCCCAACTGTGGCCCTCTTTGGTATAATTGCCGGGATCGTCGGGCTGGCCGTAATAGTCGGGGTTGTCGTCTACCTAGTTCAAAGAAATAAGACACAGACTCAAGTAAAGAGTCTGTGAGAGAAGTTATTTTTTTCCCAGTTTTTGGGGTGGCGCCGGTTTGGTTAGTTCTGGTTATGTTTCGTCGAAGTAGTGCTGTCGAGGGCGTTGACGATGCTGGTAACGACTTTGATTGTGGGGATTAGTGCGATGAGTAGGAAGATGAGTGGGTAGGCCCATTGATTTGCGCCGAAGTAGGGCTGAGCAATCCCAGCCGTCACTGCGTAGAGTATTCCGATTGCTATGATCTGGAAGAAGAATGCGAGCAGTGGTGTCCAGGCTTTGTAATTCTTGTAAGTGTCTTGTACCGTATTCGCGAGCTGGGTGCCGAATTTGAGTACTATGAAGCAGACGATGAGCCCGATCATGAAGACTACGATGTTCGCGACAGAGACGTTGGATCCGGTTATGTTGTTTGATATTCCTGGAAACCCTAGTACGACCGCTTCGACGATGACTAGTACAATGACGCCGACGACGAGGCGTATGAACGAAGGCATGACAGGAGTGAACGCGCCCCAAGTCTTGTTCGAAGTTGAATCAGTCATTCTCTTACACTTGGAAAGACTATCGCCATAGGAATGGGATATTGCTATGTCGAAACCTAGGTTAGGGTGGCAGAGTTACAGTTTGAGATGCGTCAGGTTCGACCCCCTCCAGATTTAATATGCAACCCAGTAGCTGAACCGGCAGTCGGACGGTTCTGGCTGTTTGGGTAGATAGAGCATAATGACGGTTCACGTCCTTCTCACAGCCGACAACCATCTCGACCCCTCCGCCGTCCAGTACGGTCCCAGAAGATTCGAGAGAAAACGAGACTTCCAACACTCCTTCAACGTCCTAGTCAACTTTGCCCTCGAGAACCGGCCAGACCTCTTCCTGATAGGAGGCGACTTCTATGATGGTATACTGCCCGGCAACCCGACAAGGGCTTACGTGGCCGAGCAGTTCAAGCGGCTGCACGAGAAAGAGATCAAGATAGTTCTTGTCAGCGGTCATCACGATACTCCGAGGAGCATAGAGCAGGGGGTCTCACCATTATCCGTGCACGCCAAAACGGGACACGTCTACTTCCTACAAGACCCTCGCCCAACACCGAAGATGTTCCACTTCGGAGGCGAGACCGTCAACGTGACAGGTATGAGCCTCAGCCCCGGCCTCGGTCCAGAACAAGACCCTTTGGCCGGACAGGAACTGTCGGATGAGGGAGACGTGAACATATTCCTCACACACTATCCGATCGAAGGATTCGAAGGGTACTTCGGACAAGAAACGCATATCGGAAAATCCTCCATCCCCCGAGACTATCAGCTGTTCGCGTCGGGACACCTTCACCGGCATCAGAAGAATATCATCAATGGTACGGCTGTGATGTATCCTGGGAGTACTGAGCGGGTCAGCTTCAACGAGGAGGGAGAGGAGAAGGGGTTCTGTTGGCTCGAACTCGACAAGACTGGTGTACTGCAGCAAGAATTTCACTCAACACCCGCCCGTCCAATGGAGACGCTAGATTCCCGAGTGACCGGTGAGGGCGGAAGCCTGACCCGACAGATACAAGATGTTCTAGAGAAGAGACGTGGTGCAGAGAAGATTCTACGCATTAGAGTAACAGGCCGAGTATCGCTAGACCAGCTCTCAACATACAAACGCTCAGCCCTGCAATCATACTGCCAGGACCGTTTCTTCCACACCGAGTTCGACGAGGACGGCCTGAATGTTCTGACGACAGAAGCGATAGAGTCGCTGCCAAGGACTACGCCGCTTGAGGAGCTCGGTCGGTCATTCCAGGTCCTTCTCTCCAATGTGAAGGAGGAGGAGCGCCCGTTCGTTCATGAAGCGTGGAAGGCGACGATTGCGAGGTTGCAAGAGGAGGGAGTCAGTTGAGGCTGGTGAGCCTTCAAGCCCAGAACTTCAAGAAGCTGAAGCTCGCCAAACCGCTCCAGCTGTCCGAGGGCATTATTCTCATAACCGGTCTGAACGAGAGCGGTAAATCCACGGTCCTAGACGCGGTCCTCTACGCTCTGTTCGGCCGCGTTATTCGGCCTAGCAAGATGCCGAGCAACGAGGACATCATCAGCTACGGGAACGGGGAAGCACAGGTGCGCCTCGAATTCGACATAGGCGAGAACAGGTATCGCGTAGTCCGGGAGGTTCACAAGACTAGGCCTAACCGGGCGACGCTTGTTGAGGTGCGGTCTAACGGTACGACGAAGGCGCTCGCGAGCTCCGTCAAGGATGTCACTGCGGAGATTGAGCGGTTGCTGGGAGGGATAACGTATGACGAGATTGTTGCGAGTAGCGTTGTTGCCCAGAAGGATCTCGAGCGCCTGATCAAACAACGGCTCGATGACCGTAGGAAGGTCATCAACGTCTTCCTCAACCTAGAGAGCTTCAACAAGGTCCAAGATCAGCTCGATAGTGAGCGGAATGGAATTGAAGGTACGAGTAGGACCCCGGGACACCTCACGGTTGAGAGGCAGCGTCTCGAGACTCTCGACGAGCAGCTGAACGAGTACAAAGAAACAAGCGTTCAGCTAGACAATCTGAATGTAAAGGTCGAGAAGCTCAAGAAGGATCAACAGCATCAAGAGAAACGGTTCGTCGAAACCGACACTCTATACAAGACACTCAACGAATACGGAGAAGCAGTCAAAGAGCGAGATTCGCTACAGCGAGAGATAGAAGACAAGAGTCTCCTCACAAAAAATCTCCAGCAACAGCTCGCCAGTGTCGACACACAACGGTCAGAGCTTGGGAGAGCTGAGGCAGAGGTCAAGAAGTATGGCGATCTTGCCGAAGCAGAGAGCGCAATAGGTCGGGCTTCAGAGGTTCTTGAAAAGGTTAGGACTGCAGAACTGCAGAGCGCACAACTCGAAGAGCGAGAGCAGAGATTACAAGGTCAGATTACCGAGACGAACAAGAAAGTCACTAGTGTAGACGAATCGCGGCTCGTCTCTTCAGACAAGCCTCGAAGAATCTGGTCCTACCTGGTTGCTACGGCTGCCTTCGGCGCCGGAGCAGTACTTTCCTTCATCCTGGGCTTTGCTGCACTATCTATCGTTCTGGGGTCTCTTGCGGTTGTATCACTCCTACTTCTGACCCGACAGATCGTATCCCTCTCGCAACAAGCCGAAGCATCCAAGCAGCAACAGGAACGCCTAGCTAGTGCTCAACTGCTCGTTTCTTGGGAGAACGAGTTAGAACAAGTGAAGAAAGAGCGCGATGTTGCAACTGAGACGATCGGGCAAGGTTCCAGCCAGATTCTGCAGGTCCTAGGCTCAATCGAATCATACTCCAGCTATCTCCAAGGCCTGGCCGATCCCAAAGAGGTCGTGGAACAGGCCTCTTCGATCTACAATCAAGACAAACAATCGCTTAGCGCAGTGACAGAACGGGTCAACATGCTCCAGAAACGGCTGGGAGAAGAGCCGGAGCTGAAGCGACGGCTCGCCCAAGCCCAGCTCGACATTGCTATGGTTGAGAAGAAACTCAAGAAGACCCTCCTTCCTCCTCTACCTGAAGGAGTCGAATTCTCGCCGGGACTGCTCGACGAGGCGAGCCGGATGCGTGACAGTCTCAACGAGTCAGTGTCGCGGGTCAAGACTCAGATCGAAGAGTCAATGACGCGGATCATCGAGTTGAAACAGTTTCTAGAAGAGAACAAGGGACTAGAGGAGCAGGTCGACGAGCAGAAGCGAAAGGTACTGCTCCTACAGAAACAGCTGGCCGTAGTCAAGTATTCTATCAAAGGACTCGAACAAGCCTCTGAGTCGTTGAGGAACCGGGTCAAGCCGCAGGTCGAGAGGTACATGAGCCAGATTCTTCCAGTGATCACTTCTGGCCGGTACAAGGCGGTCCAGCTAGAAGATGACTATACTGTCAGGGTCTTCGATCCCGAGGCTGGAGAGTTTCGTCCGAAAGAAGTATTCTCGGGAGGCACGGAAGACCAGCTCCTGCTCGCAATGAGGCTCGCTTTCGCACTCGCCCTGATCCCTCAGGCTAAGGGTCGCAATCCGGAATTCTTATTCCTCGACGAGCCTCTAGGCAGCTCGGACAAGGTCCGGCGAGAAGGAATACTCGCACTGATGCACGGGGATCTGTCTCAGAACTTCAAGCAGATCTTCCTCATCAGCCACGTAGGAGATCTAGAAGTGGAGGCTGACACTGTCATCGAGATGGAAAACGGGACGGTTCGCGAGGTTGTGACTCGTAAAGCCTCTTTACCGCAGCCGATAGAAATTCCCGCCTGACATTGAGTCTCGACTGGCTTTACAGCTTCGACGAACTGAACGCCTACAGGCTAGACACTAAGAAGGGAAAGGAGCGACTTGAAGCTGAGATCAAGAATCTTCCCGGGCTTCTGAACTTCGTGGGTATAACGCTTCCGAAGAAACCGAGAATTCTCTGCTTGATGGCCGGGTCTTGTATCGAAGGAATAGCGTTCGCACAGGTCTACGACGCTGACGTAACTTGTGTCGACCTGCAAGAACGACTCTTGACTAAGGGTCTGAGAGAGGCGAAGAAGAGAAAGCTGAAACTGCGCGTGATCCATGGCGATGTGCGAGAACCGTCAATGCTCGTCAGTGGGAGGTTTGATATTGTAACTGTTCTAGGACAGCCGCTTCCACATATTGGGATTTTCGACTTTGACCAGACAATAGGCGGAGTAAAGAAACTCCTTGCGAAGAACGCGGCATTCCTGATTGATCAGTCGGATCTGATCTTCAGAATTCTCCCACAGTACAAGGACGCGATGACGCACAACCTCGAACCGCCAGTCTTCAGCATTCACCGTAACCTCAACGCTAGACACGGATACTTCGAACGTCTCTACTACAGCCGGACAAGACACGACTCCTACAAGACCTACCTCTGGGCACCATGGATCATCGAATACATGCTGAAGAAAAACGGGTTCGCCGAGGTAGAGGTCAAGCCCTACGTCGACCCATACAGCATGGCTCAGACCTACTTGCACACTGCGAGAAGTCCAGTTCACTAACGGATTATGCAAAGAGCACTCTCACGTCTCGAGAAAAATATTGCGACCCCCCTTTTTCCCAGAGGGCTCTCGCCAGTAGAAACTGATCCGGGCGAGTCTTCCCATTTATGGCTTGGAATGGGGCTTGTCGACCGTTTTCCAATTGCAGATTAAGCGGAGAGATCAACGTGAAGATCTCGCGATCTCAAAACGCCTGCCCATATTCCGGATCAGGGTTCATTCTGCCCTTTCCCGGCGAGCACTTCCTGAATCATGTCTCACGTCAATCTAACATATGCGTGCTGACGATGGAGCCGGTTTGAATGAAGTACTTCGATACGGAAAAGATGGGACAGATTCGAGACGAACTGGAAAACGAGATTCTGCAGTGGCCGGGGGTCTTGAGCAGGGAGATGATGGGATGCCTCTGCTACCTACACGAAAAGAACATGATCGCCTTTCTCGTCACCGATGGAATTGTGATCTCGAAGCTCTCTGAACAGGAACAGGCAGATCTGTCGAAACTTAGCAAGAAAGTATCTTTCAAGATGGGCGCGAAGACTTTCAGGAAGCCAGTATGGGAGCTAAGAACGCGAGACAACCTGCGGACAATTCTGCCTTTCCTAAAGAAGAGCTACCAAGCTGCCGGCAGGGTCAAGAAGTAACCGGGCGTTATTCGAAAAGGAGAAAACTTGTTACGTTCTCTTTCTTCTTGCAACACTAGCAGAAATCCATCCGCCGCCGATCAGAAGTAGCAAGCCCCCAAAGAGAGCGACACTGAAGTTGTAGAGAGGCGCGCTCAAGAAAGAGAGCGTTCCCGCAACAGCATAGATGATCCCAGCCCATCTTGGTAATACTTGACAACGCCATATTACGAGTCCGAATATGATTGAGCCTACGATAAACAGTAGAACCGACAATCCGCCAAAGAGGAGTGCAGCAGGGTTCGACAGAGCAATCGAGTCTGTGATGACACTGACGGCGTTCTTGTCACCGTTCAAGTAAGCTCGACCCGCAACGGGTGCAGCGAAAGCCAAGATTCCTGCCAAAGGAAGGAAAAACCCTATCCCTGCAAAAGAGAAGATCAAAGCAACTAGCGCCCACCTGCCGACAGACATCCCCGCCAGGAAGGAATAGAGCGCTTGGATACCGACCAGCCATAAGACCAAGGCGACTATGCCTAGCATGTTACCCAGACCAATAGAGCCAGATGCCTCCGCGAAACCTCTCGGGTCGACAGAAGGATCGATGAAAACTCCAGGTAATAGGATGGATATCGTGCCTAGAAGACCTGAGCAAGGAAGGGCGAACATTCCGAGACGAACCCATCTTTGCATCGTCCTCCACCTTCACAAGATTGCTAGATTAGGAACCGCATCCTTTCCCGTATGGTGAGATGATCGGTGAGGCCGCTGGAAGCTTGCAAGGCGACGCGCATCAGCTCCCTATTTCTACCTGTCCTTAGAAGGATTCGTTTCCCCAACCAATGATAGAATCTACTCTCCGTCGCAGTCAGCTGTGCAGTTCTTTCGGCTCCATTCTGTACAAATTCGGCTTGTTGTCGCCTCTCATCCTCGTAGCGTTTGAGTGCCTTCGCACTGAAATCATTCATGTCAAAGCATGTTTCGATCGTACGTGCTAGAGCCACAGCGTCCTGCAAAGCCAAGTTCGCGCCCTGAGCCCATGAAGGGTCCAGCGCGTGAACAGCGTCTCCGAGCAGCGCAGCCTGGCCCGCAACCCAGTTCTCAGCATCAACCCGCCTGTTAGAAGAGTGGGCAACGTCGTCCCAAGACCCAAGGCCGCCTAGCGAGTCAGAAACTTCCGGTTCAATACTAGCAAGCTCCTTTTTGAAGGATTGGAATCCTCGAGCTCTGAACTCCTCGACCTTTCGGCTATGAAGATAGTAGAAGATGTACGTTGAGCCTAGTGTAGGAAAGAAACCCACCATTCTGCCCCGAGCAAGATACTGTCTCGCCTCTCTCTGAAGTGAGACAACTGGTCCTGCGAGCATGAAGAAGAAGTGATCACGGTACTCTTTGAGCCGGACGGGTATTTTTAGTGCCTGCCTAACTCTAGAGTTTTCTCCGTCAGCTCCTATGATGATCCTTGCGGAGAACTCAACTGGCGAACCATCTCTTTCGGCCTTCAGTTCAACCCTTCCAAGTCCGGTCCGTCGTACTTCTCGAAAGAATGTTGATTCGTAGATTGTCCCACCCGCGTCAGAAAACGCGTCGCGAAGAACTTGCTCAAGCTCACTCGGCACAACCGTCAGCAGATAGTTGTGATGATGATCCAAAATAGAGTAGTCAAGTGTTGCAAGTAGCCCTCCACCTATCTCCCGCCACGTCACGCGAGAAATCTTGGCTCCTATTCTGACAACTCTGTCGAGAAGACGGAGCTTCTGGAGTGCTTCCAATCCGTTAGGCTGAAGAGTTAATCCTCTCTTGGACGGATTTAACCCGGGCTTTGCCTCTAAGAGGCATACCTGTCGCCCCTTGGATGCGATGGCTGAGCCCAAGGCGAGACCGCCTATTCCTGCACCGACTATTACGACATCGTAATCTTCCACAAAGTACGGCTTCCTATCAGTCTGACCCGAGAGCGCTTTTCCGAATCCAAAGGCGCCACGGCCTCAGCGTTTTGTCATTTCCTTGACTCTTTTGTTTGCAAGTATTCGGCTATGTCGAGTTCGAGGAAGACTTCGCCAATGTCTCCCATTGTCTGCTTGAAATGATGCCTCTCGTACAACTGCCTTGCTCGCATCTGTATCGTCGAGGTCTCCACACCAACAGCGCCTCTCGCGAGCGAGTCGGTAATCGCCCTCTCTAGTAGAAGTGATCCTACTCCTTTTCCTCTCTCTCCCTCCGAGACATAGAAAGCGGATATGAACGTGTTCGGGCCTCCATCGATGATATCCTCATGCATGACATAGTGGATGAAACCAACGACTCTAGAGCCGGCTTCTGCAATAATCAGCTCCTTCTTTCTAACTGCTCTCCGTACCGAGTTTAGCCGTCCTGAGATAGGTTTCCAGTCAAACCATTCGGATAGAAGATTGTCCACACCGTGGGCATCTGTAATCAACGCTCTCCTTACGACAAGTCCTTTGGACAAGTCTCATCCGGGCCCCTCCGCTAGGGAGGATTGTCTCCACCATGGTGGATAAAGCCTCCGACTAGGTCGGCTGATTCCTAGCCGATGTAGCTTGGGACTGTAGAAGTCTGGAAGGATTTGAGAACTCTCAACAAGGTCTCCTCGGCCTTGCTCCTGTCAGAATAGTGCTCCCTTAGAGCCGAGGTCCAGAGATGGTAGACCATTCCTCCCTGCTCGGCAGCCTGGAAGAAACCCAACTCTTCGAGAGATCTTGTCAACGGTAGCAGTCGATCCGAGAGGACTGAGAGACCTGCAGTTATCGTCCAGTCCCCTGTCTGGTCGAGCATAACGTGTACTATTCCGTCGGAGAAAGTCAGCGCTATGCTTCCCCCTGGCCTGAGTGAAGAGTCGAGGAGGCCTGCCATTGACATGGGATCGTGGGTCTCCTGGCGCTGGACGGGTGCGTTCGCTGTCATGATAACCGTCCGCCTGTGAGAACAGGCTTAACACTCGTGTAACCTAATCCTGCAAAGCCGCGGAACTTGTGAGCGAATTCTGGACGTTTATATCGAACAGAAGCCTCCCCAAGGCTTCCCTCAGGCTCAACCATGTCCATGTATGATCTGGAAGAGGATAGGCTCGTAGCGGAGATAACGGGTAGAGGTGCCCGAAGGTTACTCATACAACTACCCGACGGGCTCAAGAATGAAGGGTCGCGACTCGCCAGCCTGGTCCGAGAAAAGACCGGAGCAGAGGTCTTTGTCTCAGCATCCTCGGCCTGGGGCGCTTGCGATCTATCCCTCGACGCGGCCGCTCGTTTGAAGGCTGACCTGCTCGTCCATTATGGTCATAACGAATTCTTACGCGACGGATCGAACGGCATACCAGTCCTCTACATTCCCGCCAAAAGTAGACACGAGATAATCCCAGTCGTAGAGAAGGCGCTACCGCTCCTACGGGGACCACGCATAGGATTGGCCACGGTTGTCCAACACCTTCACAATCTTCCAGACACTGTCAAGTTCCTAGAACAGAAAGGACTCAAGGTCCAGATTCCCGGACGCGGACCCTGGTCGCACGAAACAGGCCAGGTTCTAGGCTGCGACTATTTCGGACTCAAACGGATCGAGCCGGAAGTAGACTCGTTCCTGATCGTAGGAAGCTACTTCCACGGCCTCGGCGCAGCACTCTCGCTGGAAAAGCTGACAATACTAGCGGACCCATACGATAAGACTGTTCAATCGCTCGACCAGGACCGGGCACGAATCATACGTCAAAGATACGCAATGGTTGAGAAAGCTCGAAAGGCAAACAATTTCGGAATAGTCATCTCCACGAAACCCGGCCAGTCCAACCCGACGATCGCACTAAACATTCAGCGCCAGCTGGAGGAGAACGGCAAGAAGGCAGTCCTCCTCTACGCCGATGAAATAAGACCCGAGAAACTACTCGACTTCACGGATGTAGAGGCTTTTGTCGACACTGCATGTCCACGACTAGCCCTAGACGATCCAGAAAGATTCTCGAAACCCATCGTCACGCGGGACGAGATCATGGTCGTAATGGGCGCATGGACTTGGGAACAGCTTCTAGAGCGCGGCCTGGTCCGCCTCTAAAATGGCCAACAAGAAGCATCTCTCAAAACGCCAGCTAGAAATCCAGCTCGGCAAACTGAAATTTCTCGAGAAACCCAATCTCAAACTCGAACAGTATCCGGTATCCGCTGAAGTTGCAAGCGAACTCCTCTACCTGGCAGGCTTCGAACATAGTGATCTGAATGGTCGAGTGATTGATCTTGGCACAGGTACAGGCCGCCTCGCGATAGGTGCCGCGCTGATGGGCGCGGAAGCGCCTGTTGGAGTAGACATGGATGAGCGATCCTTAGACCTAGCGAGGGAGAATGCTGAGACAGCGGGGGTAGAAGTTGAATGGGTCCAGTCCGATATTGACAAGGTAAACGGCAGATTCGACGCGGTCATTATGAATCCTCCTTACGGGACCCGGACATCCCACGCAGACACGCGATTTCTCGAGAAGGCCTTCCAATTGGCCCCCGTCGCTTATTCTATCCATAAATCAGCAACAAGAGATTTCTTGGCCCAGTTTGTGAAAAAGTCGAATAGGCAAGTCGACCAGGTGCGGTCCATGAGGATGGAGATTCCCCACCTCTTCGAATTCCACGAAAAGAAGCGAGAGAAGGTCGAAGTTGACCTCTACAGAATTACCCGAACACCTTCAAGGGCTTAGCATTCATTTCGTGCGCAGAGCTAGTTTTCCTGTTCCTTCTTAGGAGGTACCAGTTTACCCGACGCCTCGACCATAGTCCCGGTCGTTCCTTGGGCGGGTGCAGCAGGTATTGGCTCCATAGAGGGCAATCCCGGAGATATTCCGGATATAGTAGGAGCTATCTTGCTGATCTTTCGCGGCCGAATACCCATCTTTCCAGCCCACTGGCGAAGCCTATTCGCGGCGCCACCCGAACCCTTCGGCTTGGATCTATCTTGCAATAGGAAGTACGTGGCTAGAAATGATGTAACTCCAAGGATGACGCCTGTCCAGACATTGATACCCGATAGTATGGCCGTGGTTGTTCTGCCAACGTAGTTTTGCAGATACGCATTGTTGGAATAGTCGAGATAGAGCGCTGACAAAAGCCCGATTATCGCGCCAGTTTCCATAATCACTCCAAACTTCGTCTTCAACGGAATCGGCGGAATCAGCTTCTCTTCAGGCCGAATCGGGACCCTGCGTAGTCGACCAGGTGCCCACCAATTCAACCGTTTCATCATCATCATGATCGACGGAACGAGGTAGATCCGAGTAAGAGTCGCGTCCAACAAAACAACAATGAAGATCGCCAATCCCAACTGCTGAAGCATGGGAATCTGTGACAGCATCATCGTTCCATACGCCCCCGCAGTAACCAGACCCGTCACAGTGATTATGCCTCCAGTTCGTTCGACCGCCGTCTCTATCGCCTCCTCATCCTTCGCACCTCCGGCAACATACTCGCGGATCCTAGTCACTAGAAAGATGTCATAATCGAGTCCAAGCCCGACCATGATCACCAAAAGCATGATCGGTAATATCCAGATCAGTTCTGTAGAGAAGTACGTTTTGAAGAAGTAGACCGTTGCGGCCATCGCCCACGAGATGCTGAGAAGGATTGTGAAGATCAACCGTAGGGGTGTAAAGACAGAGCCCAAGGCAACTAACAGTACAATGAAGACTCCTACGAGCACTAAGGCTGTGAGGTTGAAGTAATCAGAACCGCTCGATGTGGCCAAATCGCTAACCGACGCGGTCGCTCCACCTACGAGCATGGTGGATGAAGCCAGCAGCGGTGCCTGGCTTTTCAGGACATTCACATTGGCACGAATCTGGGCTACTGTTGCAATAGCCTGATCAGAATAGGGCTCACTATCAAATGCAGCCCAGACCATGGCTGACTTCCCGTCGCTCCCCAGGAACGGCTTCATGCTTCGGATCATAGCCTGTTGCTCGGCAGAGTTCAGCTGGCCGAAATTCGCAAAAGGAATAGGGTTCCCCGAAGGATGAGTCAGTCCATACACCTTCGAGACACCAGGAATCATAGATGTCGAGTTTTCCGCGAGAGAAATTGCTTTCAAGGCCGTGACATTGATCCAGCCGCCTGAAACCAGCATGACAGGCGTCCGGACGATCGTGTAGGTTGGCGTGACCGTTCCGGCACCAAAGCCTTGGCTCATGATATTGTATCCGTTCTTGCTCTCTAGAGAAGATGGAATCTGCCCAATCAGATCATGACTCGTCTGGGACGTCAGAACAGTGCTAGCGGCGGGGAGTGAGATGGCCAATGCTAGCAGAAGAACCAGTTTCGAATGTTTCGCAGTGAACTGTGCCGCCCGAGCATAGTAGCTTGCGCCGACTAGCTTCTTCTTCCTCCACAAACCCAAGCCGCGAGGCCAGAAGATCCGATCGCCGAAGAGTGAGAGAGCAGCTGGGACCAGGGTTAGAGCAACGAGCAATGCAATCGATATTCCGAGCATGACCGCAATACCTACAGACCGGAGCAGACCAAAACTGGCGAAGGCCAGAGTGCCGAAGGCGATAACTACGGTCGCACCGCTGGTCGCAATGCTCTCACCAGCCCAAGTCACAGATCTCTCAACGGCATCTTTCTTTCCTCTACCCAGCCTACGTTCTTCCGCATAGCGGCTTACCAGGAAGATGCAGTAGTCAGAGCCGGCGCCGAGCATGGAGACGGGAAGCAGAGTCAGAACCAGATAGTGAACGTTGGTAACGTAAGCGCCGACAAGATACACGAGGCCAAAGGCTATTCCAATGGAGAGGCCGATGGCGGCGATCGGAATCAGAGGCGCGACAAGAGAGGCAAAGAACACTCCAACAATGACCAAGATCAGTGTGATCGTTATCGGATCAATACGCTCAATGTCGGTTACGGTCTGAGTTTGAATGTCGTAGTTGAAGGCTGGCGCGCCAGTGACGTATACAACCGGGCTCTCATTACTGATGATATCCGCTATCCCTACATCATGCCTGATCTCTGGCACGCTATTCATCGGGTCGGGACCGGTTGTCTTGAAATCGAGAATCACCAGCATAGTATCGTTCTTGGCTGATGCGAACTGGGAATACACGTCCCTGCTCGGCTGCACAGGATATGTCAGCATGTTGTAGTTGCGAAGGATCTGCAGCCCTAGACTAGACAAGTCGGAGCTAGAGGCTGAGGCGCCTAGGTCATAGATCTCGCCCATTATAGTAAGCTGGACCGAATTGGCCATTCCGACTTGGGCAACCGTGTTTATAGTGAACGATCTTATCGCGTTCTGATCGTTCCAACAATTGTTATTGGAACATCCAATTCCCGAGCCGCCCCCATAGATATTGAAGAATCTGGCAGCGGAGATGAAGAGGCTCAGAGTCTCAGCGTCAAAAGGAAGCGATTCAACGAACGGCAAGGTGATGTTATAGTAGGAAGGTTGCGTGGCCAAAAGCGGACTGCCCTTTGTAACGTTCTGCGCGCGGGCGAACGCTCCCACGAACAGCTGTAGCGGTGTGTAAGTCGTTGCCGTGAATGTCTGGTTCCAGGACTTGTAGAAGAGCGTCAGATAGTTGAGGGCGATCGTCTGATAAGCTGCGGGGGTCTGAGATGAGACGATAGGCCAACTAGAGTTGTACGCTTGGCTGTTGTATGCCGCGAGCTGAGCTTGGTTGACGGTTCCCGAACCTGAATTGACCAGCGATATCCACTGGCTTACGTAAGCGCTTGGAATGCCGAATTCGATGTTTGAGGCGAGGGTTGTCGCATTTTTTGTCTGGTATAGTTCCAAGTGCACTACGCTGGTGTAGCCTAAGAGTAATTGGCTGTAGATGTCGTAGATGCTTGTGATGTTGTTGATGTTTGATAGTCTTCCGTCATTGTGCAGGGTTTTGTTTAGGGCGAGTGTGAAGTCCCGGACATCGTTGCCGCGAACGTCGGGTGATGTGATTACGACGATGACGCTGCTGCCTTGGTCGATGCTGAATTCTTTGCTGACAATGTCCTGGGCCTTGCTCGACTCGGAGTTTTTCGGATTGAACGCAGTCTCATTGTATACAATGACGCTCTGAACTTGTAGGATGGCTGGGATGCTGAGGACTAGGGCGACTAGCCAGATCACGAACACGGCCCTATTGTGTCGGATGATGAGCCGAGCTAGTTTCGTGAATAGCACAGTTAGTCCTCTTTAGGATTGAAACGATTGAAAACCGGGACGGCGGCCATAAAGTCGTGGTGTAACCCGGAAACGTTCGAGAACGGCTAATACCCGACTCTAGGCACATCTATAAGACGAAAAAGCGACAGTTCCAAACAAGGGACCAAGTCACGAAGCCGATAACTCTACTTCTAGCCCAAACAGGTCCTAAACTAGCGAAGAAGGAAGAGAACCTGAAAACAATCGCGGCACAGGCAAGCACGGCGAGGAAGAAAGGCGTTGAGCTCCTCATATTTCCTGAACTTCACTTAACCGGTTACACGATGCAGGACGAAGTCTACAATCTGGCTGAGCCGATTCCGGGACCCAGCGTCAAGAAGGTCGAGAGACTCGCCAAAGAACACGGATTACACATTGTGTTTGGAATGCCTGAAGAGAGCGCTGTGAAGGGAGTTATCCACAACACAGCCGTAATCGTGGGGCCTAGCGGAATCGTCGGCAAATATCGAAAGATCCACCTTCCTACTCATACTGTATTCGAGGAGAGGCGCTATTATCGTCCAGGCCAAGAGGCTCCAGTCTTCTCGACTACACTCGGAACAATCGGCTTGACGATATGTTACGACATATACTTTCCCGAACTGACAAGGCTTCAAGCGCTGGCAGGGGCGCAGTTGATAGTCTGCATCTCAGCCAGCCCGGGACTAAGACGCCGATTCTTCGAAGGATTCTGTCTTAGCAGAGCAATGGAAAACGCTGTCTATCTCGCTTACGTCAACCGGGTCGGAATTGAGGACGGCAACCAGTTCTGGGGTGGCAGCAGAGTCGTGGCCCCGAATGGGTCAGTCCTAGTTCAGTGCAAATATGACGTCGAAGACTACCAACCTTGCAAGGTTGATCTAGATGAGGTCTCGCGGGCCCGAGCTTTCATACCGACAATAAAGGATCTTGAGCCTCAGCTGTTCGACCAGTTGCGTACCAAGAGCAGAGAAGCCTGAAACGTGTCCACGCATTATCGTAGGCTGAGCATGGCCCAAGGTTCGTCACTTTGTGCAGTCGGATTGTTAGCAGGTCTAACTCTACTCGTTGTAGTGCCGCACGTCAAACTATTTCCTGTCGATCTGATATTCATCTTTGCAGCGTGGTTCTGTTTTTGGTTCTTCTCGCACGATCTTGCGCACCACATTGTCGGAAGAATTGTCGGCGTTGGTTTCCGCTACTATTTCCTGGGACGGTCGACGATAACAAAACTGAATCTGCCAATCGTTTCTAATTTGCTAAAAGTGGTCCCGGTGCTGGGATTGAAGATCGACAAGTCTAGTTTGAAGTCTATTTCTCCGAACGGCTTGCGGGTGATGTATGCTTCAGGAGCCGTATCCTCGATGCTTCTGCCATGGATCGTCGTTCCTCCCGGGTACGCGATTGGTCTCCCTTTTGGAATCTTGATCACATTATTGACAGTCACGAATGATGTCTTCACTCTCTATTTCAGCCCCAAAGTAGGCGACATCCATCATGCTCGAATGGTCAGAAGATAGGTCGAATCGCCTATCACGATACATTCTGAAGCCAATCGCTTAGTTTCTGTCTAGAAATCCATCCCAAGAAGACTATAGTATATTAGCCGGGACGCCGTAGGCATCCAAGGCATCTCTCTTGAAAGGCAGAAACTATCGTTCTCCCTCAGGTCAGGCTTACACCCGTTTGAAGTACATTCATGGATCCCCGACCCCGAAAGTCTCGAAGTTCAACATGGGGGATCTCTCGACACATTTTGCCCGAAGGGTCCATCTTGTGTCCAGAGAGAATGTCCAGATTCGTCATAACGCCCTAGAATCCGCTCGAGTTTCCGCCAACAAGGTTCTCTTCGACAAGTACGGCGAGACAGGCTACAGGTTGCAGTTGTGCGTTTATCCTCACATTATTCTGAGAGAGAACAAGATGATTGCGACGGCCGGGGCTGACCGTCTCCAGGAAGGTATGAGACGGGCTTTCGGAAAGCCGACGGGAAGGGCTGCGCGCGTGCATGATGGCCAGTCAATACTCATCGTCTATGTTCCGGAAGATGGCGTAGATACTGCTCGAAAAGCGTTAGAGACCGCGTCGACGAAATTCCCGATGAGGAGCCGCATAACCGTTGAAGAGATTCCTGTGGAAGAGCAAGCTCAAGTTCCTGTAGAAGCTCCTATGCCTCATGAGGAAACCGAGCCGACCGAGGCCGCGGAAGAAGTCACTCCGATTGTAACAGCGGGAGCCTAGTCTGAATGGTCAGCTCCGACGCCATAGTCGTCTGGCTTGAAAATGTTAGAAAAGACGACGTTCATATCGTCGGCGGAAAATGCGCCAACCTCGGAGAACTGACAGCAAAAGGCGTTACAGTTCCTCCCGGCTTCGCGGTTACTGCGGATGCGTTCCGTCGCTTTCTGGAAGAGACGAAGATCGGAGAAGTCATCCAGAAGACTCTCACGAGTTCGAATGGTCCTCGTGATCCGAAGCAGTATGAGGAAGCTTCGGAAGAGATCCGGAAGATCATTGAGTCAGCCCCAATGCCCTCTGACATCGCCAATGAGGTTCGGAGTGCGTATCGTGATCTGGAGCGGAAAACTGGCAATTCTCAGGTCAAAGTTGCTGTACGTTCTTCAGCTACTAGCGAGGATCTTCCGGACGCGTCCTTTGCTGGACAACAGGATACGTTTCTCAACGTCAAAGGAGAGGACCAGCTTGTCCACTACGTACAGAAGTGTTGGTCGAGTCTCTACACACCCCGCGCGATATTCTATCGTGAAGAGAAGGGATTCCCGCACGAGAAGGTGCTCATCAGTGTCGGGGTCCAGAAGATGGTTGACTCAGAAGTCTCCGGAGTCATCTTTACTCTCGACCCAGTTAATGGGGACCCGTCGAAGATTATCATCGAGTCGAGCTGGGGCCTAGGCGAAGCGCTTGTCGCTGGAGTTGTCCGGCCGGACCGGTTCATTGTTGACAAGGGGACTCTTCAGATTGTTCACAAAGAGATTGTTCCGAAGATGGTCGAGCATGTCCCGAATCACGAGACGGGGCTTACGATGGAACGAGAAGTTCCGGCGGAGCGTCGGAACGCTGCGAGCCTCGGGGATGAGCAGGTTGTTGAGCTTGCGCGGCTAGCTCAGGACATTGAGGATCATTATCAGACTCCGCAGGATATCGAGTTCGCAGTCGAGCGTTCAAAGTCGGGTCAGAAGGTGTATGTGGTCCAGACTAGGCCCGAGACGTTCTGGGCCCGGATGAAGACGCCCTCAGAGGGGTCGAAGAGTCCGGTGCTTGATCGTGTTGTGATAGTTCAGGGGCTTGCTGCTAGTCCGGGTCTGCACGCCGGAAGGGCGAAGATTGTGATAGGTTTGCAAGACGCGGGACGGATGATGAAAGAGAAGGATATTCTTGTTACGCGGATGACGAATCCGGACTGGGTTCCCTACATGAAGATCGCCGGCGCAATCGTTACAGAAGACGGTGGGACGACTTGTCATGCGGCAATCGTTTCTCGCGAAATGGGGATTCCGTGTATTGTCGGGGCGAGGAACGCTACAAAGGTTTTGCAGACCGGCAAGGAATATACGGTTGATGCAAAGACGGGAGTCGTCTATCAGGGACTCGTCGAAGACGTTCTCAAACCCGCCGCTGCTGTAGGCCAGCAAATTCCCACTGTAATTCCTGTTACCTCGACAAGAATCTACGTCAACATCTCCCTGCCCGAGCTGGCTGAGAAGGTTGCACGGGAGACGCATGCGGATGGTGTGGGATTGTTGCGGGCCGAGCACATGATGCTCTCAGTCGGGAAGCATCCGCGGCTGTTGATCGAGGAGGGTGGAGGGCAGAGGATGATTGATGCGTTTGCGGAGGGTGTGAGGAAGGTGGCTACGCCTTTTGCGCCGAAGCCGGTTGTGTATCGTTGTCTGGATTTCAAGCCTGATGAGTTTCTCGGACTACCAGGTGGTGAGAAGTATGAGCGGGAGGCCGGTCACGTCGGGCCTAATCCGTTGTTGGGTTTCCGGGGGGCGTTCCGGTATGTGAAGGAGCCTGATGTTTTCCGGTTGGAGTGTCGGGCGATACGGAAGGTGCGGGAGGAGTTCAAGCTGACGAACGTGCATGTGATGCTGCCCTTCGTCCGGACCTTGGAGGATTTCCGGAATGCGAAGAAGATTATGGAAGAGGAGGGGTTGAAGAGGAGTCCGGATTTCAAGCTCTGGATAATGTGCGAGGTTCCCGCGACCGTGCTGTTGATCGACAAGTTTGTTCAGGAGGGTATTGACGGGATCTCGTTCGGGACGAACGACTTGACGATGCTTATTCTCGGGATCGACCGGGACGACGCGTCGATCCAGGAGATCTATGATGAGCGGAATCTTGCGGTTCTGAGAGCGATGAGTCATGTTATCCGGATCTGTAGCGAGCACGGTGTTACCACGTCTATCTGTGGGCAGGCGCCTTCGAACTATCCGGAGGTCGTCGAGTTTCTGGTGAGAGAGGGTGCGGTTAGTATGAGTGTCAATCCGGACAAGGTGATAGAGACCAAGCAGCTTGTCGCGGGGATCGAGCAGAAGCTGATTCTCGAGGGTATGCGGAAGATGCGGGAGAATAATGGTGATTCCGGGGCTCTCCAGCCTCGCTGGCCGAAATAGATCCCTGTCATAGATGTTTGATGATCTAGTCGAATACGTCCGCGAGAACTATTCTCGAGCTTCGAAGATTGTGGAGCTTGGAGTAGGCAGCAGGATAGACGTCGCGGAGAAAATCAAGAAACGTCTTCCCATGGCCGAGGTTCTCGTCACGGACAAGGACGAAGCATGGGTCCGGAAGCATGTGACAGGCCGGCTTCGGGCGGTTGCTGATGACGTGAATTTTCCGCAGATCCGGATCTATCAGGATGCGTCGCTGGTCTACTCGATACATCCGCCCTTCGAGATTGTAGAACCGATGGTTGCGCTGGCCGGGAGAATAGGCGCTGATCTACTGGTTGTGCCCCGATCGGATGAACAAGAAATGTTTCATCATGATGGCTGGCGGAAGCTTGTCCGGAATGGAAGGACGCTCGGCTGGCTGCGAACCTTCAGAAGAGAACACGGTTAGCGTAGAACCGGAAATAGGATCATCCGGATCTGTCACGCGAGGAGCACGCGATTTCAAAAATGTTCTGGATTCCTGGCCCTCGCGAGATTTACGGGATGATGTTAACCCGGACGGCTGGTTTGTCGCCGCAGACTGTGGAGGATTAACATGATGATGATCAGGTTTTCGATTCTAAGGCGATTCCTAGGCGGTCTGCAGGGGACAATCAGGCTACGGGCCGGGACACGCCTCATCTATGACTGACGAGCCAATCATAAGCGACTTGGCAATCCGTTGCCAAGCTCTCGGAGCACTAGGATTCCTGCCGATAAACTCTTCCGAACATCGTGCTAGCTTAGATCAGGAGATTTATTGAGATTACAGCGATTCTAAACCTATTCTCTTCACCTCGCTGATTCGATCGAAAGCAGAATCACTACTAACTATTATTCCGTCCGCCTGAATTGCTACGCCGATATGAATCGAATCGAAATAGAAGCTCCGTATCCCTGCGTAGGTCTTCTGCAAGCTTATGGATTCGGCAAGCGAACCGTGCGTTACCGGAACGATCATTTCACCAGGAAATTCCACCGTGAGCGCGGTGAATACGTCGAACCTCTCCTCATCAGCTATGTTCCCGTTCTTCAAAATCAGGTCCAGCTCCAGTAGTGCTGACGATGCCACTCTCCACTCTCCGCGCCTAACCTTCACCATGGCCTTTTTGGCCTGCGGGTGAAGTCTGTCCTTGGGGTCTATGATCCCCTTCAGAAAGTCAGTCTCTAGAACCGGCAACGCTAGCTCTTCTCTGAAGAGTTCTTAAATGACAGGCGTTCATATATTTGACTGACGATAAGAGTTGGCGCTTGCCAAGGTAGGTAGAAGAGGAAGCCTAGTCATCCCGGCAGAAGAGAGGCGGAGAGCTGGGATAGGCGAAGGAGACCGAGTAGAAGTCAAGTTCGAAGAGGAAGGCGTCATCATGGTAAGGAAAATCCCAAGCCTTGAAAGGGTTCAGAGGAAACTGGCAGGCCGACTGCCCCAGTGGAGCAGGCTGGAAGGCAAAGCGGACAAACTTGTCCTCCAAGAAGTACGAGGCAAGAACCGATAAGAAAGTTCGCTCGTCCCAGATTCGCGATCCAGGCTTGTTCTGAACGATTTCGCGGGGACATGGATCGAAACCGGTTTCTTTCTAATTGCGTCCAGGACGAAGCTTGCGTCGCAGACTACGCCGACTACAAGGAACAGACACGACAACTCATCTCCTACTGATCAGATAACAATACTGAGTGAAAGACCGAAAACGGGAGACCGGGCAGCCTACGCGAGCTAGGAGCCGCTAGGCGTCTTCAAGGCCCTGACGACGCTCAAAAACGACGACTGCTAAATACGGTACCTCCGGTCGTCGTCGAAACTCCTCGAGTGAAGTTTGCACAGACACCGTTTAGAGATTAGAGTAGACCATGCAAAGATTGAGATCGATAGGCTCTGGCTGAAAGCAGTCCAGATGAAGGCTGAGGCCGACGGAATCAGCATCGACAGATTCCGTAAGGAACTATCTAAAGAGACCCGGCAATATTATCGGGTTAAGCAGTATCCGACCAAGCTTGGTCTAGAAAAGGCCTACCGTGACAAGAACGGAAAGTGGAGAATGGAGCATCTTAAGGGCGCTCCCAACGGTACGCTCTGGAGAACCTCTTGCAGGCGAATCTGTACACCCACATCAGAGCGTACCTGATAGGCTTGGCCATGTCAGAGATGACGAAGGATCGTAAGGGGTGGAAGCCCGAGACCGTGATATTGCGAGACGACGATAAGGTTGCGATAGTCAAGGAAGGGAAGCTCGAACTTCAGTCATGGGATGATTGGTCCAAGAAGAACCTGAAAAAGAGAACTAAAACACGAGAGTAAAATGGTTGAAGTCGAAACTCGTGAAGTAGAACCGTAGGCCGAGCAATCCTTTAGTTGTTGGTCGCCCTATTTCTATCGGTAGACTCGCTATGAGCAGGCGTCTTAGTGGGACGCTCCCAGCCTCTGGTTCGCCAGAGTCGCTCGACTAACAGGTCTCGTTCTTGTGACCGCGTCTATCATCGCTGTTGTGCCGCTACTTGGAAGTTAGGCGGTTGCTCACCAGTCCCCTTCAGAGGGGGTATCTGACGGTGGTCCACGTTAAGAGGAGTGCGAATCCTATGAGAATTAGCACGAATAGGAGGAACAGCACAGCTTCTAGGCGGCCGAGTCGCGACTCCAATTGTCGAATTCGTCGTTCCGCCTCTTCAAGCCGTTTGTCCATTCCTGGAACATCGGAAGAACTCAACTGAATTCCAAACCTCAATCCTCCAGGTTTCCGCAAAAGCCGCTAATGAAATGTTCCTAATCGCATTTCCTGCAGAATACTCTCTTGAGCCTAGGCTAGTTTTTCTCCGTAATCTCTTCATCGGGGCTCGAGTTTTCGCGAAAACCTATGTTGGTTGTTGGTTGTGCATCCCGTCGTGGAACCATTTTACAAGCGAAACCTGGTTCGTATTTCCATATTTCTCAACAATTACGATGCCCCGCTCAGACAATGCTGCGACGACCCGGTGCGTCTTCAACCGTGATAGGCCTGCTTCTTTCGTGATGTACTTTTGCAAGTAGGTCCCCCCATGCCCGTCTAATACGCTGACTATGCTTCGTTCCGCTGGTTTGAGAGTTTTCAGGACAAGGGATACACTGGTTTCCTTTTCATTAACGGATGTATCGTAGTAGTTTTTCATTTCAGGTAGTACTAGGAAATAGATCACTCCTACCATGCTGGCAAGTACTGTGCTGAGAAAGAGTAGGGAGGAAAACAATACTAAGAATGGAAAGGTGGCCGGGAAACCGTTTGTGAGAAGCCGTGCGAGCACTTGTAGGGGTGATTCTGCGGGAGTTAGGATTAGGGCGAGAATGTAGCCGGAGACTGCAAGTCCACTCGCTGCCGATACGAGCATTACCAGGAGAATCTTGAGTTTCTCCAACTATGACACCTCACCCCTCCAAACGTTCTCTGCATCCCTTCGCTGGGTCAGATTTTGTGCTTCTAGAGATTTCCCGGTTCTACCTATTGGGTTGTTGTTGTCGCTGGTGATGGCGGTGGTTTCCATCTGAGGATCATTATGCTACCGACTATTCCCAGGACTGCTCCGACGATGAAGCCTCCGAAGCCGAAGAAGCTTAGGATGCTGAACACCAGCGTGAGTGTGCCCCATGTCTGCCGTTGAGCTGGCCTGAAACGAAGCATTACAGATGAGAGTAGGACGATGATGCCGCAGATGAAGCCGAATATTGCTGCTGCACTGACGAATCCGGACGCGAGGCTACCTGGGCTTCCAGTATATCCTCGTGGCGATGTAAAATTGGCATAATTGATATGTGGTAGAACAACTACGGCGACAGCCAATAGGAATATGTCTACCAGCACTATCAAGGCACCACCTACAAGAGCTAGTATTGAGGGAACATTCGGATATTCCTCCATTGTTGCGGTTTTCTGAACCATTTTTCATTTCTTACCTCCAACCATATCATGTGTTAGTGATATCGGGAAATATGTTCGGTGAAACGATCTTGATACAATAGGCCCATACCGGCTGAAACGATCCTGAAACCAGACGTGAATACTCTAGGATGGGCCTCACCTATGCACTATCTACGCTAAATCGCCAGTTCTAACCGAAGAAAATCCTTGACCCCATCCTTTCCAGTTGCTTTGAGCCAGATGGGTCCATGATCACGTTGCAATTCTAGAGTGAGTGTAAGGAAGGGACAGCAGAGCTGTTCCAGAGTAGCCCACTCCGATAATGCTGTGAAAAGCGAGCGGTTGTTAGGGAAGCGAAATCCATAGCCATCTGGTAGATCCCCAATTTCGAGGTGCTTCGGAAACAGGTCCTTTGCCAGGATGTCGTGTCGCTTCCTCTGTTCCTGGTCCAGGGCCGAAAGGTTGCAAGAAAAGGCGTCCACTTCCACCTCAGATGATCAGCTTCTTTCTAAGGTACATAAACAATGAAGTTCCTGCACGGCAACTTGCTTACACCATAGTTAGGATGATTGGAATCTTCATCCACTCGCCTCATTTCATCGCAATCCCTTCGTTGAATTGAAGCAGGGGACGTCCTGCGGGGGAACTATCAGCGACGTGCTCGGTTACGAGAAATCAATGGGGCCAAAAGCCCTTGCATCATATATTGAAATGAAACCTCTGAACCTGAAAGCCGCGCTGATTCTGATCACCATAGGGACTATCCTGCTAATAGTTTCCGTGATCCAATACCAATCAGGGGAAATGATCTGTACTCTAACCGCGGATTTGTGCGCTCAAGTTGCCGCACACGCCTCACAAGAAGCGGTAACTCAATTCTTTGAGTTCACGCTCTTCGGATTGGCTTCGATGGGCCTCGCGGTTGTCTTCCTCATATCAGGAAGGAACCAAGGCTCAAGCCCTCCCTCCCGGTCGAGCTAAACGATGGAACTGTGGTTCTTACCGCTGACCTCTGGCATCGATCCTTTCCAAGTGTTCTCAACCAGCTCGACAACATCCGCCAGATGAGCTCCCAACTCTCCAAGCCGCTTCCCCGTCTCTGGGTCGTCCTCGCCGAAGAAAGCGCTGAGCCTGCCGAGAATAACCATGCACTTCCTAATCGTAGCCACTTCGTATCGTATCTGCTCGCCCACTGCCATGTCCCAAAGGACTGCCCTGCGCTTTACGACCCCCTCCGGAGCCTCAGCCTCAGAATCTGTCTCGGTCTCTAACATGCTCGCTGAATCGGAGCCGGTCCGTGTTTAGAATCCGTGTAACTCTATCACGGATTCTGAAGTGACAAGGAAGAAACCCTGCTTATCAGGGCTCTGAGAGGACCCATTTTCTCAGGTTTAGGGCACCCTCATGGACTCCCGATTCTGTCGAATTAGAAAGCAAAATCCCAACCTCCTTCCAGATTGTCCAACCATATCTGATTCTGCGCATCACTGTGATCCTCAAAGAGTAATTTGCTACCATAGCAAGTGATCTCACCCAAGTTCCACATGTGTCCGTAAAATTCCAGTACATCTTGATCGATAACAGTATCGCTGGAGAAGCCACTGTAGCCTTTCATAACTGGTTCAAGATTATCCTTGAAGAACAAGAGATCCTTTTCTTTTGGAGCAAAAATCGGTTCATCCCAATCCAGAAGATAGACTTCAGCGTTATCAGAAGACAGTATGTTACCGGGTGATGGCTCGCCATGACAGTTGACAAATTCGAGGTTCATCGTTCTTACCTTGCGCTGGAGTTTTTCCAGTATTTCCAACTCTCGCATGAACTCTTGTCTATGGGGTCTGAGGAAAAGCTCGAGTTTTGTCTTGTATTTGGATGAATCGCCAGTCATCTCTGACATGTCACTAAGAATCGATACGAGTCTATCTTTGAACGGAATCGTAAAATTCTCTCTTACTGAGTATTCCCCAATTATTGTCTTTGACTGATGGATCTTAGCCAGCAATTCGCCGAGTCCTTCCAATTGTATGTCAGTTAACTTGTGCTCTTGAGCCGTTTTTCCAGATATCCAGTCAAAGAGCGCAATCTGAAAGTCACGAATTTGTATTCGCATCTGACCTTGGCTAGTTGGAATGGGATGTGCGATATTCACTATACCCGCTCTGGAGAAGAGATCGTCGGCAAACCTGAATGCAGAGTCAGGTGTTTTATCATCCCAGTAAATCTTGAGGAAGAAGCTCTTGTGGTTTGAGCTCTCTATTATGTATCCTCTTGCAGCCTCCCACTTTGGGACAAGGGTGAAGTTGACTACACTGATTCCGAATTTCTTCTGAATGACGTCTTTCAGTAATGATTTGTCTATCTTAGATTCAGTCAACATCTTACATTATCTCTCCCGAGATTGCGGTTCTGCCCACTTGCGAGGACGTAGTTGCCGCTGATATTGGTTAGCGGAATCAGCCTGGCCATATTCGATGTCGCGAACCAGTCCTCTGCGGAATCTGCCTCGTGCTCGTGGGCTTAACTCTAGACGCTAACTAGGCGATAATTCCGAATAGTTTCAACTAGAATTTGTCCCACTCTCCTACTCATCTACATCGACCACCATACCGGGTCCCATGCAAAGCCTCAACTGCAAAGTCTTCTGTCGAACATGCAAGGAACCGACCTACCGTGAGCTACGATATCGCTCCGATTTCCATTTCGTCGGCAGATTGCTAGTCTGCCAGAATTGTGGCGAAACAATCTTCGAACCAGTCGGATCCGGGACAGCGTGCCAAGGCTGTTGACAAGCCTACAAGCAATGTGGCTACTAGACCTACGAGAACTTCCCGACGAGACCCGCAATAGGCGCAAACGGGACGTTCGGGTCAAGAAACCCTCCCCTAAATTGCGCAGTCACCGATCGTGAGCCTGTCTAGGCTTTTCACTCTCTTGGTTCTCAACTTCCTAGTGAACCCTGGTGGGGGATACGGTCATCAGAAGAGAATACTTCTAAGACTTTTCACAAGGGTCTCAGCCGCCAGGCTCGATAAGTCTCAGACCAGAATATCGCCACAGTGAACCCTCCGAAGATGAAGGCTACGATATTATGAGTTGAAAAATCGGGAGGGTAGAGAATAGGGTAGAGAACAAGCATTACCGTGAACATTGCGGAGAAGAAAAGGTGTCTAGGCAACAAGAAGCCCAAAACGCCAACAAAGTTCTGTAAGACACCCACCTCGACCTGTTCGGCGAGATGATACTCGCCTGTTGAGTCCTTCCCCAACAGCCCCAGTGATCGCAGCTTCTCCAGATGATGTAGCGCAACGCTGGGACTGCTCATTCCCAGAGCACGTTGTACAGACCTAACTCCGATTGGTTCTTTCCTGGTCTTTAGAAGGTGCCAGTAGACACGTAGAGTGAGTCCCTTCAGCTCAGACTCTATGATCCTGTCCCTGTCTTCCGTCAAAAGCGGTCTCCGGGAAGAAGAATAGAGTCAGATCAATACAAGTTTACGCATTTGCAGAAGTGTTTTGTTCTCTGAACACCCCGTTCTAAACACTGGCCTTAAGGTCCTCTACCTCGTAGATCAAGTCCATGCAGTTGCCGGTAGACCAGAGACTGAATCAGAATCCACGTCCTGGTCACTATCGTCGCCAGGTTATGCGAGTCGCAGCGAACTGGGAGAAGAGGAGGATATAGCTGTGAAGGTTGGCTCCAAAACCAGGACTGTCTTTGGGCTGACACTGGGAATTATCGCCGGACTTGCGCTGATACTGCTTCCCGGAATACTGGTCTTGCGCACTCACCCACCCAACGCTACTGACCAGCATCTTATGGTCCCCTTCACATCTTATGAGGAGTTGCACAATTTCATTCTCACAAAGAGCTGCAATAGCACCGAGGTTCGCAACCTCTACAATCCCAACCCCGCCCCTGCACCTCAGAACACGAACGGTCTCACCATCACCTCTCCCACAGGTGGAACTTCCACATTTTCAATATCAACGAGCGCAACTCCCAGCCACTCTGAGACAAACGCTCAGGTGGCCGGGGTTGACGAACTTGACACCGTAAAGAACGATGGCACCTACATCTACACGATAACGAATAACACGGTTGCGATCGTCCTCGCTTATCCGGTCACCGAGGCAAGATTGCTGGCTCATGTATCCGTGAATGGTTCTCTCCAGGGGATTTTTGTCGAGGGCAACAGGCTGGTTATTGTCAGTCAGCAGTACCAGCAGTATCCTCTACCATTTACTGGTAGCGTGCAGCTTGGAATGGGATCCGTCGCCGTCTACCCCGTCTTCCTTAACTCTGTCCAGACTACTTCTCTATCGATCTTCGACATTTCTAATCATTCCAGTCCAGTGCTGACTACTACTCTAGTAGTAAATGGAACTCTCGCCGGGGCACGGCTCATTGGAGACTACGCTTACTTGGTAGCGACACAACCAGTCTATTGCACAGGCCCGATTGTACTTCCGGAGAATGTGGTAAACGACCGCGTGGTACCAATGGGGATCGCAACCGTCTATCATTCTGACATCGCCGATGTGGCACACAGCTTCACTACGGTTGTCGGAATCAACGTAACCCAAGTCAACCCTACTCCATCAGCTAAGATCTTCCTCATCGGGACGAGCAGTAACATCTACGTCTCACTCCATCAAATCTATCTCACTCAGCCAATCTGGAGCCAAGCCGAACAAACGGCCGTCCATCGGATCAGCATTGATGGTGGAAGCATCAGCTATCAAGCCACGGGTACTGTGTCGGGCCATGTTCTCAACCAGTTCTCCATGGACGAGTACAACGGCAACTTCCGCATCGCCACAACTGGCTATGGTGTCAACCAAGTAGCCCCGACGGGAGGCGTAGCGTCTAACTACGTGCAGCAAACGAACCTGTACGTCTTGGACAGCGGCCTCCACATCATCGGAAGACTCGAAGGACTATCGCCCGGCGAAGCGTTCTACGCCGCCCGGTTCATGGGGGACAGGGCCTACCTGGTCACTTTTCAGAGAATGGATCCGTTGTTCGTCATCGGTCTGCAAGACCCCACCAAGCCCAAGGTCCTGGGTCAGCTCAACATCCCTGGAGTCTCTGACTATCTGCAGCCCTACGATGAGACTCACTTGATAGGCTTCGGCAAGGCCTCGACCAATGTTACTTGGGAGAACGCTGCACTCTTCCAGGGTCTGAAGCTTAGCCTCTTCGATGTCACAGATCCCGGTCACCCTATTGACACAAGCGACTATTTGTTGGGAGATCGGGGCAGTGACTCTCCGGCCTTGACAGATCACAAGTCAGTGCTTTTCGAGAAATCCCTCAACTTGCTGGTGATACCTGTGGAGATCGCGCAGGCACAACCGGGTGCAACTTGCACATGGTGTTATAATCCTCTTGTCTGGCAAGGAGCCTACGTGTTCAACGTCACCGTTCAAGACGGAATCGTCTTCAGCGGCGGAATAACACACCTGTCGACAGGTCAGCTTCCGAGCTGGAGCAACAGCAGCTTCTTCGTTACTCGCGCTCTCTACATCGGCAGCGTGCTCTATACAATTAGCAACAACATGGTCAAGATGAACAGTCTCTCCGACCTCACAGAACTCGACACGGTAAGCCTAGCCTAGAATCCTCGAAAGTCCCAACGACCTCCAGAACAGAGGATTTCCGAAGCAAACGTCTAGAACCCACACGCCGAGGTCGAAACACTCTTGCGTCACGAGAACCAAATTTTCGCCCCCTTTTTCTCAGAGGGCTCCCGCCAGCTGAAACTGTTCCAGGCGAGTCTTGCGATTTCCGGCTTAGAATATCCCAGTCAAGCATTCTGCCATGTCGGATTTGTCCGCCCGATCAATCGTGAATATCTCGGTGATCAGAAATCGCCTGCCCCGATTCCGGATCAGGGCTTGTTCTGCGCCTGTCGGATATGAGAGAGAACAGTCTGCGGTTTTTTTTCTCTAAGGTCGAAGAGGAGGCTACTCTTTGTTAATTCCCTCCCAACTGCGAGTTTTGTATCGCGGGAAATATTTTTTTTCTAAACTCCTGGAAGGGGCCACTCGCTGCCTGCGTTCTCAGATACTGACGCCCATCGTAGGCTTTTAGTGACTTTCACATCAGACACACATGAGGGCAAATGCTAGGAAGTATTGCCTCAAAGTGGAACGAGCTCGATCGGACGGCCAAACTCTCGTCCACGACAGGAATTATTCTTGGAACTTGGGGCTTCCCTCTGTTTGCGCTGGTTCTTGCGCAGGCTCCAAGCGGAATCTTTGGAGAGGGAGAATATGGAATAGGAGTAGTGTTTCTTGCCCTCCTTCCGAATTCAATCCTGCTGGTCGCGAGTGGGCTTAGCCTGTTGCTCCTCAACTCGACCCGGATGAAAAGATTGAGCATTACAATCCTAGTCTTGCTCGGGGTAATCATTCCAATATTCATGACCGTTGGCTATGCCATCCATCTTCGATACCCTTGTTGGCCCCATCATCCCATCGATTTCTGTTCTTGAAAGAGACCAGCCATAGGGAGAACTGCAGAAAGCCTAGGCAAAGGGCAGGCCTAGGGATCTGAGCTTTGCGAATAATCTCGGTCAACGTAGGATCAGTGCGTCAGTTAGGCCGGGTCCGAGGGAAGCGAGTCTACTCGGGCTTTGTCAAGAAACCGGTCTCGGGTGCAGTTAGGGTTGGGAGCCTGAACTTGGAAGGCGACCGCCAAGCTGATCTGACGGTTCATGGTGGCGTCGACAAGGCTGTCTACTCCTATCCATCTGAACACTACCAATACTGGGTCGCAAAAATATCCGGATATGGAAATGCCCTGGGGAACCTTCGGAGAAAACTTCACCACAGAAGGGTTGCTTGAGAGCGAAGTTCATGTGGGTGACCGGCTCGGCATCGGGTCGGCAGAATTTGCGGTGACCCAGCCTCGGTTTCCATGCTACAAGCTAGGTCTGAGATTTGGAACCCAAGCCATCCTCAAGACTTTTCTCGACTCAGAAAGATCCGGATACTATCTCAAGGTCCTGCGAGAAGGGAAGGTCAAAGCCGGCGACCCAATAAGAACTCTCGAAGTAAACGAGAACTCCCCATCGATTACTTCGATGGTGCAGATGATTAAGAGAAGTGGCTAAAACGCCGTCCCGGTTTCTGGAACGATCAATGGAAATTGTTTTAGCTGGATTGAGGTGTCTCTAAACCAAGACATTGTCTGAACAAGCCCTCCCTCCGCATCAAGTGTGGGGCCGGAAGTTCATCATCTACGGAGCGTTAGGAATACCCAAAGTCGATCTTAGCAGTTGGAAACTGCGAGTTGACGGGCTCGTAGAAAATCCGATTGAGTACTCCTACGATCAGCTCACATCAATGCCGCAGACCCGATACGTCAAATCATTCCATTGCGTGACTCAGTGGTCGATCAAGGATGTGGAGTGGGAGGGTCTGCCAATCCGTGGACTGGTTGAGCCAGCGAAGGTGAAGCCTGAAGCCGGATGGGTGATGTTCCACACCGTTGAAGGCTATTCTGCAGCAGTACCGATCGAAGATGCTCTCAAGGACGACGCCTTGATGGGGTTCAAGCTAAACGGGAAACCGCTCAGCCCCGAACAAGGATTTCCCGCGAGACCGTTCATGCCTAGCCTTTACGCGTGGAAGAGTGCAAAATGGGTGAACCGGATCGAACTGATGAAGGATTACCGTGACGGCTATTGGGAGCAGTACAGATACCATGAGAGAGGTAACGTCTGGGAAGAGGAACGCTTCAAAGGCCACTCTGGTACTCACCAGAGACACAGAGCTTTCGGAACTGCATAGTGAACTAGCTGATCGTGAGAGCGCGGGTTATAGCAACACATAACCGATGCTTTCATTTTTCAGCTAAAGCGTTGAACTCGCGACTGTTGGCTGGAGGGCTTGTCCTAGAAGTTTTGGCGCTTGTCCCTCTGCCACTTTCACTTTCGAGCAAGCTAGCCTGGGATACATCTGTTCTGATAGACGGAGTCTTGGTTTCGGGGGATTGGTTCTGGCAGTTTCCGGACTCTTTGCAGGAACTGGGATGACCGTTCGGTCTGCAGGCAGGCTCGCAGTTGCAAGCTTCACTCTAGTCGTCTTGTTCCTGTTTGCTATCGTGGAGTCATACATCGCATACTCAGAGGCTTTGGGTGCATGTGTTGGTCAGTCGGCTCTAAATTATCAGGGGCTTACTCGGTGCGACCAGGCTCCTGGATTGCTCTATTACGCCGGGTTTTCTTCCACAGGCATCCTGGTCTCTACGCTAATATTTTTTCGTAGCCTGTTCTTCCTCAACGGGAATCCATCGGCTCATACGTAGCCTGAGAGAATGTCTCGTCCTTTCCTATGTGAAACTCAATCGAGAAATGAGCAATAATTACGATCATATTCTAGGGCTGGTTATCGCGCCTTGGACAAGCTTGAGGAACTGTATTTCGCCAGATTTTTTCTGGGCCTTGAGCTTTTCCGCGTGATTTTGACAGAGCCACCAGACCATTCGCTCACCCTTGAAAGAAACCCAAACAGTGTCCAATGGAGCGGTAGTCTCTTTCCTGAAACCCTCCCAGCACTCCTTGCACACGACCGGTCCCAGCTTGTTTAACGAAGAATCGTACAGCTCATAGTTTCCAGGCAAATGCGCCTGGCGGACCTGAGACATAGTCACTCTTTGATCCGGCAAATCAGTAATGAAGGTATTGGTGACCACGCTCTCCGCTTAAGACCATGGTCAACGACTCGAACAAGAGATAATACGAAACGACGGGAAATCGATGAGAAATTGGTCACCGGGTTCACTCATTATACTTCAGTCAAGTTCGCTCTTGAAACAATATCACGCCTGACCGAATCCAAACTCTCGGTTGAGAGGGTTAAGACAAAGAACTCGTATGGCCGAATTGTTTCAAAGAATATCCTATCGCCGATTAACGTCCCTGACAAGCAGCGGTCACACATGGACGGATACGCCGTCGCAGCGTCCAGCTTGACTGGTGCGAGTTCTCGATTCCCAATAGATCTTCCTCTCATGGGAGGCTTAGGCATCGCGCATCATCGAAGACGGAGGTTGTCACGGGGACAGACAATGGGAATTGTCACCGGGGGAGAGCTCCCGGTCGGAGCTGATGCTGTAGTGCCTGTGGAGGATGCAAAGAGGGCCGGCACCAAGGTCCGTTTTCTGAAGAAGGTTCGGAAGGGCGAATTCTGCTTTTCTATAGGGGTTGACGTCAAGAAAGGCGCGATAGTAGTTCGTGCTGGAGCCTCGGTCAGAGTGCAAGATATCGGGATGCTCGCGCTCTTGGGCATAAGAGAACTTCGAGTATTTGCAAAGCCTCGAGTGGCGATAATTGCTACCGGCAACGAACTGGTAGACTCGTTTGACATTACCCATCCCCAGAAAGTGCGGGAGAGTCACTCGCCCATTTTCGAGAATTTGATACGAGAGATAGGTGGTGTCACGAGTTCTAGGGAAATAGTTAGAGACGATCTTGACCTCATGAGTGACGCGGTCGAGCGAGCCCTTGGAAGCTCAGACATAGTACTAACACTCGGGGGCACGTCGCTAGGCGAAGCAGATCTTGTGGAACAGACGTTACGCAGAATCTCAAAGAAGAGTCGCATTGTTCATGGAATAAAGATGGACCGTGGAAGAGTAGCGGGGGTTGCCGCGGTTCGAGGAAAGCCTGTAGTCATGCTCCCAGGTCCAGTTCAAGGAGCGATGAACGCGTTCCTTCTTCTGGCTCTTCCTCTGATCTTGAGAATAGCGTCTGGAGCAGACTCAAGCGCCTTCGTAAGGGCACGCCTTTCTACGGGTTGGAAGGCGAGGAAAAAGTTTCAAGGTTTCACCAAGGTTCTCTACGTGCGCTTGGAGAGAAAAGGCGAAGGGCTCCTCGCTCGACCAATTGTTGGGGATACGGAGTCGATCAGCGTCTTGACTGATTCAAACGGATTTGTAGTAGTTCCTGAAGGGATCAGAGAGTTGGGGCCCGGCGAGGAGGTTTCAGTCAGGCTTCTACCAGGCTTCTCGTACGTGGGCGGACAATTTCTCGCGAGCTAGTATGTGACTCGCTTATCGCTCGGTCTGAACCGGATAGCTCTGTATCGGGGTCCCCTTTACCCATGCATAACGGCCTCCCCTGAACTTTTCGCGTTTCCAGATGGGAAAAGACTCCTTGATTCGGTCGATCGCGTAGCGGGCGGCCTCGAATGCTTCTTCTCGGTGCACCGCTGATACCGCAACGACGACACTGACTTCGCCAACTTTCACTCGGCCTTCTCGGTGGATTAGTCTGATTGACCTGACTGGCCAGCGCTTCCTGATTTCCTCCTCCAGTTTGGCAATCTGACGTTCGGCCATCGGACGGTAGACTTCGTAGTCGAGACCCTTTACCTCCTTACCTTTCGTCTGGTTTCTGATTGTTCCAACGAAAAGGACGATGCCGCCCGCATCTTCATCCATTACAGATTCGAGAGCCTTGGTTGGGTCAATGGGTTTCCGGCTGATTCTAGATTTCAACTCCTCTCATCCACCGACGACGGGGGGTAGGAGTGCGACTCGGTCTCCTTCCTGCAACTTGGCATCGTCTTGCGTGATCTCTTCGTTTAGTGCAACCTTGATCGACTTTTCCAGCGGTCTCAGTTTCGGATGTGCCTCGAAGGCCTTCGACAACGCAGTCTTCACAGTCGATTGCTTCTCGAGGCTGAACTCTTCGCCTTTGGTTCCTGCGGCCTCACGTGCTTGGGCGAAGTAGATCATCCTAACTCGAATCAAGTTCTAGCCTCCAATTGCGTTCATGTTTCGGGGATTCTTCCATCCCTGCTTGATCCATGGCATGTACCCGACACCTTCAGGTTTCTTCCAGACTGCTTCTCGAACGAAAGTTGCAAGTTTCTCGTCGTCGCCACTGTTTCGAAGGATTGGTTTGAGGTCGTGATACTCTGTGTCAAAGAGGCAAGAGAGGATTTTGCCGTCGGAGGTGAGTCGAAGTCGGTCGCAGTCGTCACAGAAAGGTTCGCTCATCGGCGTAATCACTCCTAGTTCGCCTCTGCCATCGGCAAACTTCCAGATCGAGGCCGTTTCGCCGTCGCCTCTTCCCGCTGGGAGAATCGAGAATCTAGATCTGACAGTATCGAGTATCTCCTGTCCAGTTACCATCTTGTCTCTGTCCCAGATATCGAGCCCGTCGAGAGGCATGAACTCGATAAACCGGATCGCGACATTCATCTTCCTCGCATAATCGACTAGATCCAAGACTTCATCGTCGTTGTAGCCTCGGATGGCCACACTGTTGATCTTCATGGGGTGCAGTCCGACCCGGATGGCTTCGGATATTGATTCAAGGACCCTCGGAAGCGCGTTGATTCCAGAAATTCTTGCGAATCGATCCTCTTTGAGACTGTGAAGGCTGACGGTTACGCCGCGAAGACCCGCTGTTTTGAGTGCTTGAGCTTTAGATCCTAGGAAAAAGCCGTTGGTCGTTATATCCACTGACTCGAGGCCATCGATCTCTGTGAGTCGTTTTACGAGGCCTTCGACCCCATTCCTGAGCAGAGGTTCGCCTCCAGTGATGCGGACCTTGGTTATTCCCATTGCGACAAACACCCTTGTCACGCGTTCGATCTCATCGAAAGAGAGAAGATCTGCAGAAGGAAGCCAGCGCATGGCCGATTTGTCCGGCATGCAAAACAAGCACGCGAAGTTGCAGCGGTCAGTGACAGAAATTCTGAGCTTGGCCGCGATCCTACCCTTCGTGTCGACGAGAAGTCGTGGGACAGAGGCTTCAGTAAGCAAGCTCGGCAAAAAGAAGCTACGTCGCTATAAAAGACTCCATTGAAAATCTAAGTAACGTGATGTTAAACGTCTCCGCGGCGAGCGAGTCGTGATTTTCAAACAAGCAGACATCTCGAAGAAACCCGTCACATTCAGAACAGCAACTGCCTCGGGAAGGATCAAACTCAGACGGAGTACTGTAGCGCGAATACGAAAGGGACTCACTGAGAAGGGTGATCCCAGGTCTCTCGCAGAGATCGCTGGAATGATGGCCGTGAAACGGACCCCAGAACTTCTGCCTCTGTGTCACCCGCTGAAGATCGAAAGCACGATAATTGAGACCTCTGTGGTGCCCTCGGGGATTGAGGTGACCGTCACGGTCTCCGCGAACGAAAAAACGGGAGTGGAGATGGAGGCGCTTACTGCGACGACTGTCGCCTTGCTGAACGTGTGGGATGTTGTGAAGGCGTACGAGAAAGACGGCCGGGGCCAGTATCCAACGACCCAGATTCAAGCAGTTAGGGTGGTAAAGAAGGCGAAGTGAAACCACACGAGACACACAGAGCCAACGCCAGACACGCTCTGACTTTCCACCTCGTCACAGTAAGCTCGAGCAGGTTCAAAATGATGCATAGCGGTTCCGGATACAAAGACGACTCAGGCGACCTGGCATCGCGCCTTATCGTAGAGGCGGACCACAAAGTGAATACTAGGACACTACTGCCAGACGAGAAAGTCATGATTCGGCGTGCAGTTCAAGACTTCTTGAAAAGTGGTTCTCACGTGCTGGTTCTAATCGGCGGAACAGGAGTCTCGCCGAGCGACGTCACAGTAGAGACAGTGATCCCGTTCTTCGAGAAAGAACTAACAGGCTTCGGAGAACTGCTTAGGAGCATTAGCTATCAGACCATCGGTAGCGCGGCACTGCTCACAAGAGCGACCGCCGGGACGGCGAAGGGAAAACTGATTGTCTGTCTGCCCGGCTCTCCTGAGGGAGTGGAGACTGCCCTTCGGAGCTTCATCTCAGAGTTCCCACACATCGTGTCAATAGCGGGAGGATTTGATACTGGCAACGCGGCGGGCCATGCAAATTCTGAGAATCATCTGACCAAGCATTGAGCATCACTTCTGAACAGCTGTCTGAGGAACAGCTGGTAACTCGCAACAAGGTCGGGGCTTCGATAGGATATGGCTCGCTCATCGGGCTACTAGCGGGCCTTGTTGGGCTGGGAGGTGCAGAGGAGAGGATGCCATTCATCCTCTACTACCTCAGGCTCTCGCTAGAGGACATGATCACGGCCAACCTTCTCATCAGCTTCGCAGCCTCAGGCTTCAATTTCGCAGTAAGAATCCGCGCAGGGGTATGGTCCGGCGACGCCATCCTTCCGGCGCTCGCGATGATCGTCGGTTCGATTCCAGGTGCTTACGTCGGAGCCTCGATGAGTCACAGAGTGAGCCAGCGAGCTCTCAAGGGGTTCATATCGATAGTACTTTCAATCGTCATCGCTAGAGTGGTTTACGGGCTGCTCATCGGAGGAGGAGCATCAGTTCAGAGCGGAGTGTCGACTCTTGAGCTGGTCTTCTCCGTACTCGGCGGGCTCGGGATCGGAATCATAAGCGGGTCTTGCGGGGTCGCCGGAGGAGAGTATAGAATTCCCGTCCTGACATATCTCATCGGGTTGCCGTTGAAAATCGCCGGAACCGCCAGTCAATTCGTATCACTACCGACGATTGCTGTTGCATTGTGGAGGCATAGACGACTCGGCTTCTTCACGAGACCCAGCCTGACGACCGCCGCGATTCTCGGCATACCTTCGGTTATCGGGGCTGCCCTGACCGGGCTTCTCGTCGCCGGTCTCGCGACCCTCTACATCGAGATCACTTTCGTTCTGCTACTCGCCTATACTGTCATCAGACTATTAGCGGAAGTTCGGTGAAAGGCGAGGCTCGCTAGTATCTAGGCATCTTGTTGTCAACCTGTCTAGCCCATTCATCGATACCACCTTGAAGGTTCCGCACGTTTGCGAATCCTGCCTGCCTAAGTAGTCTGACTGCGCTCGCGCTTCTGATTCCGACGTGGCAATAAACTACAATTTCGCTGTCCCTCTTCAGCTCGCCCAAGCGAGTATCAAGTTCCTCTACGGGGATTAGCGTGGAAGACTCTAGGCGGCATAACGAGTATTCGTATGGCTCCCGGACGTCGAGGAGAACGGGACGCTTCCCAGAATCGATGGTGGTCTTCAACTGCCGGGCTGTTATGTTGAATTCGGCTGGTGTTTCCGTTACTTTCAGTCCGCAGAATTCTTCATAGTCAATGAGCTTAGGGATAGATGGGTGGGTACCGCAAACGGCGCATGAACTGCTCTTTCTGAACTTGATCTCGTTGAAGGAGTTGTCGAGGCCGTTGAAGACGAGGAGTCGACCGATCAGCGGAGTTCCCTTTTCCAGTAGGATAGCTATTGCCTGATTGGCCTGAATACTGCCCATGATTCCGGGTATTACGTTCAATACTCCGGCTTCCTCGCACGACTTGACAGAGTCCGGTGCGGGAGGCTCTGGGTACAGACACCTGTAGCAAGGCCCGTTAGGAGTGCTGAACACGGAGGCTTGGCCGTCGAAGCCGAGAACGCTCGCGAAGACATCGGGCTTCGATTGAAAGACGCAAGCGTCGTTGATGAGGTACCGGCTCGGCAGGTTATCCGTCGCGTCGACAACTACATCATATTCTCGGATTACTTCCATAGCGTTGCCAGAGTCAAGCCTGACCGGGTGAGGGGTCACTCTGATCTCCGGATTGAGGAGGCCTAGCTTCTCCTCGGCGGCGTCGACTTTTCTCCGTCCCAGGTCGGCTTTCGAGAAGATGAACTGTCTTTGAAGGTTAGACATCTCAACACGGTCGGAGTCGGCGATCCCGACCCGGCCGACTCCAGCAGAAGCGAGATACACAGCGGCCGGAATTCCAAGGCCCCCGAGCCCCACTACAAGCACGGAGGAGCGCTTGAGCATCTTCTGCCCCTCGGGTCCCACCTTGGGGAGGACGAGGTGTCTGCTGTAGCGCTGTGTCTCACTAGCAGTTAGGCCTGCACCGTCGAACAATTCAGATAATGAACGTGGGGAGTCTGACCCAGATAGAGCCTTCGGCCAAGCGTACGCCCAGATGTAGAAGATTTCCGAAGCAAGAGCCCAGAACTCACAGTCTGTTTCACGGGAATCAACTACTTTTGAGATTTCTTGATTGGTAACGGGTTGGCAACCGTGAATGGTAACAGAGAACCCAGCCGGAGGGCCTAGTTGAAGCCGAGGTCTCTTTGCAATAGTCTCCAGCGAGAGTTGCCTACCTCTCTCACGTTTGTACTTCCAAACACTCTACCAGGGACCATGCAGAGCCTAGATTACCGCGTCTTCTGTCAAACCTGCCGTGAAATAACGTATCGCGAGGTCCGATACCGATCCGACTTCCAGTTCGTAGGCAGACTGCTAGTGTGCCAGAACTGTGGCGAGACAACACTCGAACCAGTCGGAACCGGGACAGCGTGCCAAGACTGTTGACAAGCCTACAGGCAATGTGGCTACTAGATCTACGAGAGCAGCCTAAAGGGGAGTATCGTAGAAACGGGCGAGACAATCGGGTCAAAAAAGCCTCTCCTAACCCTAAGGTCAGACGCAAGCCCTCGGACCGCTTCTCACAACACCAAACAATGTAGACACCTCGCCTTACTCATCATCCAATCGGCGACGCCTAAACGGCGACTAGACTTTTTTCTGCCCTTTTTAGCAGAACTGCGTTTGTCGCAACGATTATCGATGAAGCGCTCATCAGCAATGCAGAAACCTCGGGTCGAAGGATGATTCCAAAGTTGGGATAAAGGATGCCAGCTGCGACGGGTATTGCGAGGATGTTGTAGAATGAGGCCCAGAAGAGGTTCTGCTTCATCTTCGTGACGGTTGCCTTGCTGAGCTTTAATGCCCGCAAGACATCTGAAGGATCCGACTTCATCAGGACCACTTTCGCCGTCTCTATCGCCACATCCGTCCCAGCACCGATCGCGATCCCAACGTCTGCTTGAGCCAGAGCTGGCGCATCATTCACACCATCGCCTACCATTGCGACAAATTTTCCCTCATCCTGCAGCCTCTTAACGAATAGAGCCTTGTCTTGTGGGAGGACGTCCGCAAATACCCGCTTTATCCCAACCATTCTCGCGACCGTCTCTGCAGTTGCCTGATTATCTCCTGTTATCATGACCGTCTCGATCCCGAGCTCGTTCAGCCTCAAAACCGCGACTTTAGCCGACGGCTTCACAGTATCAGCCGCACCGATAACCGCTACGACCCTGCCATCAGCGGCCAGAACCATGATCGTCTCACCCTTCCCAACGAGCTCATCGATCTTGTCTTGCAGGGGAGCGGTATCAATGCCCCTCTGTTTCATCAACTTCACAGTTCCCACCAACACTTCCTTCCCCTCAATGCTTGCTCTAACTCCAAGACCCGACAGGTTTTCGAAGCCCTCAATCCTTGTCGGTAACTGCAGCTGCCTCCTCTTTACCTCCTCAAGCACAGCGTTGCTCAACGGGTGATTGGACTCAGACTCAGCCCCCCCAACGAGTCTCAGAGCCTTGTCTTCATCCCACTCTTGAACCATGGCGATTTCCGAGATTCTCGGCTTGCCCTCTGTCAGCGTCCCAGTCTTATCGAAGACTACTGCTTGGATCTTAGAGACCCCCTCTAGAGTCGGAGCGTCCTTGATCAGAATGTTGTGTCTTGCACCCAGACCAGTTCCGACTGCGACGGCCGTTGGCGTAGCTAGCCCCAGAGCATCGGGACAAGCTATCACTATCGCTGAGATGGCGAAGGTCAGTGCGGTGAGGACTGGCTGCCGAGCAAAGCCAAACCAGACCAAGAACGTAACAAGACCCGCGCCGATGGCAAGCACTACAAGGTACTGAGCAAACCTATCCGCGAGCCTCTGACCGGGAGCTTTGGAATTCTGAGCGGCTTCAACCAGTCTTACTATTTGTGCGAGGGCTGTCTCCTCGCCTACTCTTGTCGCTTCGAACCTAACAAATCCGGATTGGTTAATGGATCCGCCTATGACATTATCTCCCGCCTCTTTCGCGACAGGAATAGATTCGCCTGTCACCAGAGATTCGTCAATCGCCGTCTCACCCTCGACTATTCTTCCGTCAACAGGCACTCGGTCTCCGGGTTTCAGAATCATGATGTCGCCAACCTGGACCTGAGAAGTTGGGACCAGAGTTTCTTTCCCATTTCGGAGAACTCTGGCTTGAGGCGGAACCAGTTGGAGCAGAGCCTCTAGTGCGTCAGTTGTACCGCGGCGAGATCTCATCTCCAACCAATGACCAAACAGTACGAAGGTGATGAGGAGGGCAGTTGCCTCGTAATAGGAATCTGCGCTCTGCAGAATCGTGAGGAGAACACTGAAGCTGTACGCGGCGGTTATGCCCGTTGCGATGAGAACTGACATGTTCAGCGTTCTTTGCTGAAGAGCTCTGAAGCTCGAGTAGAGGAAGATCCAGCCTGAGTAGAAGAATACCGGAGTTGTTAGCAGGAAAAGGAGCCATGGAACCGGTATTGGGGATGGCGGCTGAATACCAAAGATGAATTTTCCGAGAGGCGAGTAAAGAATGATCGGGACTGATAGTACTAGTGCGAAGAAGAATTTGTTGCGAATGTCTAGTTCCATCAACCGGGCCATTTCTCGGCCCGCAACACCGGTATGCTCCATGCCCATCGTCATGGTCATACTCATCCTGAACCGCTCCCAGCGCGACATCTTGGAAGCAGGCTTCATTGCATGTTCGTGATGGTCCATTCCGTGTTCAGTCATGGCGATCGGAACTAGTTTCATCCCACACTTTGGGCAAGTTCCGGGAGAAGTGGATCTGACCTCTGGATGCATAGGGCAAGTATAGATCGTTGAGCCGAAGTACACGTGGTGATGACTGGATTGATCGTCGTCTTTCTCCGCACCACTCATCCTACTTCAACTCTCGAAGACGCGCGGGGCTAGTCGAGAGAGAGCGACGTGGACAGCTCGTGGTAGGCGTCGATCTGCGCCTTGAGATCGGCGACCTTCTGCTCAGCGAGGGCGATGGCATCGGCGCCGGCGATGAAGCGGCGCGGCGGCGACTGCTCGCCAGCGACCCTGACAAGCGCTCGCGCGAGCTTGGCCGGATCGCCGGGCTGCTGCCCGTTCTGCGCCTCCCACCACTTGAGCTGCTCCGCCCTGCGGCCGGCGTAGTCCTCAATGGACCGGTCGGCAAAGGTCATCGACTCCTTCGTGAGGAGCTTGGTGCGGAAGAACCCCGGGTTGACGATGGTGGTGTGGATGCCGAACGGCTCGACCTCGGGCCGCAGCGACTCCATCCAGCCCTCGAGACCGAACTTTGACGCGGCATAGGCGGAACAGAACTCGAAGCCGACGAGGCCCGCGCCCGACGAGATCGAGATGATGTGGCCCGAGCGCTGCTTGCGCATGATGGGCAGGACCGCGCGGGTGACATTCATCGGGCCGAGGAGGCTCGTCGCCAGCTGCCGCTCGACCTGCTCCGGCGTCAGCTCCTCGAAATAGCCCGCATCAAAGGTACCGGCGTTGTTGACCAGCACGTCGATGCGGCCGAACCGGTCGACCGCCGCCCGCACCGCGGCCTCGGCATCGGCGCCGCTGGTAACGTCCAGCTTGACAACCCGCAGGTCGTCCAGATCACCCAGGGCCTTGGCCACGGCGTCGGGGTCCCGACCGGTGCCCACCACCGCGTGGCCGGCGGCCAGGGCGGCTTTGACGAAATCGACGCCCATGCCGCGGCTGGCCCCAGTAATGAACCAGATCTTCCTGTTAGTCATGGTATCCTTGACCACTCAACCCAATCTCCATCATTTGACCAAGGCTCAATCAACTCTAGCATATATCTGCACAAACGTGGGTCCAACCAGTCAGGTAATTTTAGCGAATTCGCAAGGATTCCGAACCGGGAAAATGGATTCGCTTAAAATTTCAAGTGAATCCGGATGCATCAACTGTCTAGGAAGAAAGGACCTCCCACGCCCGACGAACTCAGGACGGTACTTCAGGCTGCTGACCTCAGGCTAAAGCATCTGTTGCACTGATGGCGTTCTGCGCTATTACTAGCGGAACCGGGTCCTATTACATGTGTGATACGCGAATTAGTCAACTTAATGGAACTGAGTTTTGGTACTTGATGAACCGTCGGGACTTCTTGAATGTATTCCGTTGTCTTGTAGTTTGATTGCGAGTTCTTGTTCCATTCGTGAGGGGCTGGACTGTAGTCGTTCGCGCCATTCGCTTCGCTGACTCGACATCTGTAGGGTTGAGCTATCTGTCGGCTATTGCTCAGACTCGAGAGCGAAACTGTTATTCGCATCTCGGTTATGGGGCCACCCACAACTATTTTCTGTTCAAACGAGAGTGCCAGCCCAAGTTCTCCTATTGAGAAATTTCTACTACTAAACGCAATTTGGAAGGATCAAATACCGCTTCGTTAGGAACTGTTTCATTTGATACTGAATAGTCGTTCAGTTCGTTGGGCTTGACCTCTTGCCAGCAGTTCTTCTTGAGAAGCTGGACTAGAATTGGAAGACACCATGTCTCTTCGAATCCCAGCTCCTCCAAATCAAAATCTATGTGAACTCGTTTGGGAAGATCTGAGAGGAATACTGGAACATGTGCTTTGGTGAGAAATCTAGCCACCGGCTTTCCATCGACGATAACGGGTTTCTTGAATATTGTCAAAAATCTATAGTGGAAGCGACTAGCATGCACCCCATTCAATCTCTTGATAGGCTCGTAATCGTTAGTCTTGACAAAGGATATCGGGACTCTTTGGCTTCTACCTCGAATGGATAGGGTAAGGTAGCTAAGCCCGGTCTCTACTTTCCAGTAGAAGTAGTGGACGTCCCCGCTCTCGATGACCTTTCTGCTTGGCTTGCCTCTGACCCAGACCCTGTCCATTCTATGGTCGCTCGTCCTTCGTGTTCCTTCACATTGAAGCCCTCTAGAAGTGCTTCAGATGGGACCTCTCTCATCTCTTGCATAAGCTCTAATTTGTTGGCTATGTCTCGCAAACTCAACTCGGTTGCCTTGTCAGGCCCCATCATTGCTTCTAGTGCGGAAGAAGCTAGGATCTCATAACGTCTTTTTGCCATAAGATCTCGCTCGAGTGTCTGAGCGATGAAAAACGCCTGTTTTAGTTCAGAAATCGAGTGTCTAACTTCTCTAGGTGACCTAGCTAATTCTTTTGAAAGGTAGTTCACGACAGAAACTACCCTCTTGAACCGTTTTTCAACCAAGTCCTCCCAAATGTCGAATGTGGGAGTTACAGTGATGAGCATTGCCCGTCCAAACGAATCGGTTTCGTACAGTTCAAGACCCCTGCCGATTTCACAATAAGCACTCACCAGAGTTCTATTTGCGTAATTGATCAGTTTTGAAATCTGCAACATGCTTATTGGATGCGGTTCTCTCTGGTGAGCGATTTTGGAATAAAGTTGCCTTGTGAGACATGTTGCAAACGAATGAGTGAAGTCAATTGATGGTTTACCTGAGAAACCGGTCATCCGACGTTGACCGTCTATGGTGAAAGATGGGTCCGCGTACTTACCTGCCCGTGTGGCACGACCAATCTCTAACAGCAGTGAGGAGACTCTCTCACTCAACGGCACTCATTGTATGCAATGCATACAACGCATACATTAAGGTTTCGAATGATTATGAAGCTTAGACCTGTTTCACCTAGCAGCCCTTCTTTTGGATCAATAATATTCACTGATCTGGCAGAATAGGTATTGCATTAGTAATGGATCGCGATTTCGTTAGCTTAGTACCAGTAGCCAGTGGCATTTGCGCTTACTGGCATGTTGAAGATGCCAGAAGTTGAAACTGGGGTTGTGATGTTGACGTCGAAGACTTGGGCCGTGAACGATGCATGGGCGCCGGTCCATCAGTTTCCTGCTTTTCCGGATTCAGGAATCAAAGAGATATCTCACTGCAAAGTTTGCCTAAAAGGATCTTGCGCACGAATCTCGTGTTTGTTATTTGTCTATCATTTGGGGTGACAGCGATCATCCTGCTCGCTTCGTTTACCTTTCTGACGCCGAGTCAATACGGTACGCTCGCCGCAGGGATTTCGTTCTTCGGCGTTGTCCTATCGGTAGTGCTTTGGGCATATGGAAGAACCCGTGGGAGAGGGTCCCGATAGGAGATACGAACAAGGTCGTCAACGCTTAAGGGGTAGTTGAGGACGTTAGCATAGTGGGTTGGGTCTGTTTTGGCTGTGATTTGTGGTTTTAGGTTTGAGGTTAGGCCTGAGGATGAGGTTGTTGTGTTGGAGGCTGATCATCGTACTGTTCATGTTTGTGTGGACTGTCTTACATTGTTGACGGTTCATCGTCGTATTCATCATATGAAGGTGGAGAAGGTTATTGTTGAGATGGCTGAGCGTAGACCCGTGCTGGCTGAAGTGTCAATTGCGAAGTGAAGAGCGGCTGAGAACAGGCTGATCTAAACCCTGGTTCTAATAGCCAGAGGGGAGACACTCCTAGGTTGCGAAGAACCCGCTAGCTTGGACTCATTTCAGATTGTTGATCTTGGTCGTAGTGATTATTCCCCTTCTCGCCGTTTTCGTTCCGTGGGCGACTGGCTATCTTTCCATTGCACATGGGCTAGGGGGATTTCCTGCTCCTTGGAGAGAACTCGTGTTTCAGATTTGTCCCCTGGGTATAGCCTGCCCGCTATCTGGGTGCACCTGTAACGCTGGCAAGATTGTTCAGGTCAATATTGATTGGCTTTCTCTCGGCGTAGACATTCTATTCTACACGGCCATCGGGTATTCAATAGTTCTAGTCTTCTCTCGACTAAGACCATAGACTGTTCGCCCCCAAGAGTCTTCAACGGCTTTTCGGAAGGCGAGTGAGCGGCCAGCGTAGGATATATCAGGCATGCTTATAGTCGGGATAAGACTAGACGTGCATGGAAACTGAGACGTTTTGCCAAGCACCGTTCGTCGACCATTATTGCTGCTGATCCTGGCATTGGTTGGAGTATGGCTGACAAGCTTCACTACCGAGGTAGCCGGACAGTCTGCGAACTCTCCGGGATTAGCAAACTGCATCAAGCCGCCTACAGTTTCTGGAAATCTAAGTCTCAGTATTTGCACGTCGAAGATTCATTACAGTTTAGGCGAGACTGTTGCTTTTGTTGGAATCCTAACAAATACTGGTGACACCCCAGTCCAATTGTCAACAATGAGCTCTAGTGCTATCGTCTTCGACCGGGTGGATTCGCTTATACTTCGCGAAGCTGGGTTCGACTTCTGTACGCCGTCTACGAGCTGCCTGATTCCGGCTGAGCAGTCCCTGACCGTCTCGATTGCAAACTGGTTTACAGATGATCCACCTTTCCAGGCAAAACTCTCCGGACCCTACACAGCCTTCGCAGGTCTAACCGCATGTCCAACAAACGGGCCGTGTCTAGCGCCTGATTTTCTGTCCCTGAGAATCGTAGTCTCTGTCCCACAGAACTAGCGAACCAATCTTACGAGCGAACCCGTTCCAGCCGGGTCGTCCAGAGAGCACAATTCTGCGCGGAACACGAGTTTAGCTCGGTAGACCCGTGCTGGCTGAAGCGTAAAGAGATCAGGTCTTCTTGCCGTAGACAGGCAAGAGACCGAGAATACCTTAGCGATGCACCGCTTCTCTTCAATGGCAAGGTCCCTGTCCACATTAGCTGTAAGAAATGCCAGGCGTGGCTGGAGGGTTATGCGAAGGTTCTCGACGGCAGATTTACTGGCATCGTGGAGGTCGAGGCCGGCGTAAGAGAGAAGCCACCGGTCTTGGTCAAACGTGAAACGACCGCTCAGACTCTCAGAGCAGACTACGAGATGCGTCTCTCACATTTGCAAGAATCATGAGCCACAAGAAGACGAAATGGATGGATGTATACTGGGCGCCCGTCCATTACTATGGCAGAGCATTGGTCCGTCTCAGATGTGAGAAAAGATTGAAAATGAGACCAGGATGGGAAAGCGTTCGCCCCTTGACCCCTAAAGAGACTAGAGGACTCAGCTCGAATTTGCGAAAGGCCGAGCACAGTTTTTTCGGCTTGGGTCGTGGGATTGGCCCCTTCTCACAGGACGATGGGGCGTCTGACCATGACTAGATATCTGGACACGCTACGAAGAAGCCAACCCCATATGGCTGAAGTGAAGAGACGAGTCCAGTTCGGATGCCGTGAATCTTTACAACTGTATTCGTGAGCTTCTTGCCTGTGCGTAGTTGAAGGCGACTTGTTCGGCAACCTCCAAGAGTTCTTGCTCGTTATCGTAAATTATCTGTTTGACAGGTCCAATTGACAACACTCCTCCCTGAGACTCGTCTAGGATAGAGGACAGACCCAGGCCCTTCTCTAGGAGTATCACGTGTTTCCAAACAATTTCTGGATGCTTTGTCTGGACTTCTGTGAGTTCTGCGACCAGTCCATCTCTGACACCGGTCTTAGTGAACACGAACAGGTTGAGGTCTGAGAACATAACGAGTTCAAGGGTCTTTTGTCGCGGGACAGTCCTCTAAGGTCCGTTCCGTCCGCTCTGTCCCGGTCGGTCGAGAGAAAGGCGTCATAACCTAGCTCAGTCAGATTCCTTCTCAGCCGGATTAGCCTATTGAAATCCTTCTTGGTGCCATCGAGAGATCTGAAAGGCCCAAGAATGAAAATGTGGAGTTGGACAGCTTGTTTGGAACCGGCCGCTAGCAGGTTTGGGTCCCATCCGGCGCGCGGCTAAGGTTACAATTATGTAACGCAAGTATCGGTATTGTAACTTTATATCCTTCACTCGTACTAAAGATTACTAGCGATGTATGGATGAAGTCACTAGGTAAGCCTCCAGAAATACGCGACGAGGCTAAACGGATTCTCGAAGCGATCTCGGACCCGGAAAGGTACGCGATCATGCTCACCATGGCACGCCATGGAGAGGGAGTCTCATTCTCGCAACTCGCCAGTGCCTTTAGAGCCAACCATAACACGCTCAGCAGACACCTGAAAACATTGACACACGCCACCCTCGTATGGAACTTTTACGAGAGACGGGAAGGCAAGGACCACTCCTTCTACAAGCTATCAGCCATGGGCAAAAAACTCCTCTCATCGCTGAAGCCTGAGCTAGAAGTAACGGCGCAAAGATCCGCAACCCGAAACGCTCCAGTCTCTGCTTAGTTTATGATCGAGATGGACGGCTCCGTTGGGTAGCGTGGGCCTTCAACCAAGATGCCTCGACGAGGACGGGGTTTGTCGAAGTAAGAATCTCTCCAGGTAGGAGTACTCTCACTTTTCCGCGTTCAGGAGGACTTGCAACGACAGCCGCGGCATGGGCTGATAGACCGTTGGAGCCAAGCTTCACGAATCGTTCAGGGACAAAGCCTGCAACGATTCTCATATCGGGAGCTGACAATTCAAAGTGTATGCTTCTCTCTTCAGGGGACATACCTGGCTTGACGTCACACGCTATCCACATTCGCTGTTCAATCCTGAAAATCATTGAGCGTAATCTCCAACAACAGAAGAAGTTGTTAGAGGGTAAAAGGGTTGGAGAGGTCGATGAAGGTCCACATCTTGAATAGTCACTTGAAGAGTGACTGAAGTGTGAAGAACAAAGTCCGGTTCGGATGCCGAGTCTTTCTAGCGGCCAACGAACCCTTCCATCGTATCGTAGAGCGGGCACAGTTCTGTGAAAAACACGGCTTCGACTCTGTCCTCATAGACGATCATCTACTCTACGGGACCGGAGACGCGGCTGCACCTGAACCCTTTACGACTCTTGCCGCAATTGCCGCTGGGACCCTTAGGATCCGAGTAGGAATCGCAGTAACAGATATGGTCCGGCGGCACCCGGTCATCATAGCCCAGACCCTCGCAACGCTCTCCAACCAGTTTCCAAAACGGCTCTTCCTCGGACTCGGCGCCGGCGATCCTATGAACCAGACACCGTTCGGCTTGTCCCCAGAACACCGGGTCGGCAGACTAGAAGAGGGTCTGAAGATTATCCGGCAGCTCTGGAATTCCAGCATAGACAAGCCCGTGAGCTTCAAGGGCCGCTTCTTCTCCCTGAACAACGCATACTTGCAAGCAAGCCAGGAGAAACAGCCGGTCCCCCCAATCTATCTGGCAGCCTTCGGTCCCAAGATGCTGAAACTCGCTGGGACGGCGGCGGACGGATGGATGCCACACTGTCACACACCTGCAACATACAAGATGGATCTTGATACCATCATCGGGTCAGCCCATAATGCGAGTCGAGATTTCAGTGCGTTCCGCTCTACATACTACACGCTCTCCTCCATCTCGAAGAATCGCGCAGAAGCAGACCGGAACGTACTCGGTCCAGCCAAATACTTCCTTGCCCTGATTCCTGAGGCGTTGAAGAAGATCGATCCCTCAGCAAACCATCCCGGACGAATCTGGGAGAAGATTCCAAATCCCGAGGAGCAGAGAGAGACGATCCGCAAGATCGCCGCAGGCATTCCAGAATCAGACGCCTATAACACAGTCATCCACGGCACCCCGGGCGATTGCATTGAGCAGATTGAAGGCTATCGGAAGGCTGGCTGCAAAGAGTTCATGCTAACCTTCACTCCTAAGGGAGGCCTCTGGTCAAAAACAGACCTCCTCGAACAGATACGCCTTTTCTCTGACAAAGCCATGAGCAACTGGTAAAGGTCAAATGAAGAGTGGAGTCTCAGCGCGCGTCCCGCGCAAAAGGGCCGCGGAGTGTGTCAGTGGGGTTCTAATAAGCGACAGCGCAGTTCTTGTCGAAAAGCGACGAGCCAATGATGATGCGGACCCACGACTAGTCTTGCTTCCAGGGGGCCACGTAGAGACGGGCGAATCACTGAACCGGGCTCTGAAGAGAGAGATGCGAGAAGAACTAGGCATACGAGTTGAAAAGATGACACCGATTCGCGTCCGATATTATACAGCGTCGAATGGAGAGAGGCAGAGAATACACTATTTTCGTATCAAAGACTGGAAAGGGAAAATCAGATCGAACGAAGCCGAGACTGTCTACTGGGAATCAGACATCAGACATCTGAGCGATGCTATAGAGAGAAAGATTGTACTCAAACTATTGAGCCAAGTCTCTCGGACCTAGAACACTAGCGAAACTGTGCTATTTTCGACGATAATTCGTTCGAGATGTCTAATTCAAAGGGTTGGCCATGTGCTTCTGACTATTAGTAGCAACCCTCCTATGATCGAAAGAAGGCCCAAGAATAGACAAATCAGAGCATAACCATTGAGCCGAACAACTTCCTCAACTGACTTGCGAGAACCGTCAAGCCCAGCAGCATTAGTCAGTATTCCTTCTCTGCCCGCGAACTTCTTGAGCTTGGCAGTCTGGGATTCGACTATGACGATTCCCACGAAGCTCAATAGTGCGCCGACTACTACTATAGTGAAGCCTGCGTTGAAGACGAGAGTGACCACCAAGGCTTGACCTTCACAAGGTGTTGCGCGACCGAAATTAGTTTATCCTTCAACGTTCTCTCCCAAAGGGAGGTCCGTAAGGAACGGCCCTTCTTCGCCCAGCAATCTTTTTTTTCTTGAAATCTCCTGTCCCTGTTATCCATGCGTAAGCCGGACCGAATTGGTGCAATCGTGTTAGCTTTCACGCTGTTTGTGGCTTACTGGGGTTGGGCAGGCCTCTTGTATTTTCAAGGTGTGATTTCTCTACCGCTCGGTGCACTTGGAAGTGAAGGTCTCTTACTCGTGTTGGTTGATGTGGTTATTGTGAATCTCTACGCTTTTCGTCAGAGAAGGCGTGCCAGACAAGTCCAAATCCGCGCCGGTAAGAGATAGAAACCTGTCGTTAGCCATGGCAGGGTTGTCTCAATAATCAACTTAGCTTTTGTGAACGACCTCAATATCGTGGCCGTCAGGATCGAACACCCATGTCGCATAATAGCCAGGATAGTATTCAGGCCGAGCTTGAGGTGCTTCCTTGCTCTTGCCTCCGGCGCCTATAGCCGCTTTGTAGAATGCATCTACCTCAGCATGGTTTTTCGCAACGAACCCAACATGCACCGCTTGGGGATCGGGCTTTCCTTCTTTGAGCCAGAAAAAAGCTCTCTTGCCGTCACCAAAACCCTTCAAATCAGGGTGTCCGTCCTGGCCTTCGTAATCCGTAAAGTTTGTGATCCCAAGTGGCTTCAAGGCCTTGGCGTAAAAAGCGACTGAACGCTTGAAATCACTGATCGTGAGAATAACGTGGTCTATCATATTCTGCCTTCTTTGTTTTCTCCAGATCGACTTGTTGCAAATTTAGCCCACCTAAATGCTTGATCGTGCCGTGTAGGCCTAGCTCCTTATCGAATGTGGAGTTACCCCCGGTCAAGCCTCTCCTTTCACGCGGGTTGCCGATAACCAGAGTATAGAGTGGTCCTGTCTTCAGTGCCTATGCCGACGCGGTGATTTCAGGGACGGTCAAATATCGCTGGACGAAGGCAAGCGATTTGTCCGCAACGTTCCGCCATCCATGGTCGATGGTAATCGAGTGTCCCGTGTCCGGGATCTTCTCAATCTCGGTCACGAGGTTGTCGCCTTCTTGCTGTTTGAACGTCGAGTGGGCGATCGCCCATGGCACGACATGATCTTTCTCGCCGTCGAGGATCAACAGGGGTCCTCGCTCTGGGTTCTTCTCGACCTTTGCCTCCGTCCACGGGTTGAGGTTGGCTGCTCCGGACTGGAAGAGCGGTTTTCCGGATGCGGGCACGGCGAACTTCTCGTAAAGCTCCTTGGCCTCATCTTCGCTGACGGCGTTGGCGAAGGCGTAGCGGAACTGGTCGAAGGTTAGTGGAACGGCACGGTTCCGGTTGGACGGTTTGCGCAATACTGGCCAAGCAGACTTTAGCGTAGAGATCGGAAGTGGAAGGACTCCGCGAAACGGAGCAGGATCAATGGCAACAGTCACGGCTGCAAGCCCGCGTCCGGCAAGAATCTGGGCAATCAGCCCCCCGAAAGAATGGCCGATAATCGCTGGCTTTTTCTTCAGTCCGCGGATAATCTGTTCAAAGTGACCGGCCACTTCACCGATTGACTTCTTAGCGAAAACTTCAGGCTTCGCGTTCGCTTCTTCGACCGTCTCAGGATCGTCCGGCCATCCAGGCGATAGCGTAGTATAGCCCGCATCTTCGAACACCTTCGCCCACCGGTCCCAGCTGCTCGGCAGCAACCAGAGGCCGTGGATGAACACGACCGGCGGCCGACCCGTCGCATTCGTCCGTTCCACCTGTTGCATCTCATGTTCGACGATAGTCGTCGCATCTGTCTTGGAAAATTTGGAGTCGTTCATGGTGGGCAGAACAACAGATGGTTCGTTTAAAGTTGTTTGGGGCGAGGAGATCGTTTCGGCAAAACGATTAGTCAAGCCTCAAGTTTCCATACAGGGTTTTAAGGCGGGAGTAGAGGTAGCGATTTCGATTATGAACGAGCGGAAAGTTCCGGAAAGCGAGTCGTTGACACCCGGGCATCTGACCGCATTGATGCGGCATTTCATCGATCTTCGGGATGGGACCCACGGTGGGTCGGCCAGTCGACATGACAAGGAGACTCATTTCGCGCACGCGGTGGAACTATTGGCGCCCGTTGCCCGCCAAGCACTCGAAGAGATCAACTCTCATCTTCTGCTTAACACCGGCAAGGTCGTCGCGACCGGCTTGCAGCGTGACGCAGATGGTAGTTTGAGTGCATCGTGGGACCTTGTTTGGCCCGAACAGAAGGCAGCCGCGTACCTCCAGTGACCCTCTACGCCTATTACGGGATCGGCTTCACCCATCCACACATGCGAGGCGCGACCGTGCGCGACTGGCCGCTGAACGTCTTCACCGTCCACGACGCCGCCGACCAATTGCCGATCATGCGCGCCATTTCCACCAGTGACCTCCACAATCTGGTCTTCCAATCGGACTACCGGATCATTCCCGCCGTCACCAGACCCTTGATGCCAGAATCTCGTTCCTAGCGGAATCACAGAACGTTTAGTTTCGGATCGGCAAGTAACTTCCAAACCAGTCCGTGGACTGCATTAAACCTAGCCACACCAACCGCGAGGGATCGACCGAGGTTCCAGTGCCTTGGAGATCGTTGTCCGGCTATTTTGCGCGGGCCGCGGCAGCTTTGGCGGCGAGTGCAGCGAATTCCTGACGGCCAAACGCCGTGCCTGAGAGCCCCCAACCGCCCTCTGCCGCCTCAGTTAGTATTACCCAGGTACGACTGGCTTGGTTCGGGTCGCCTGAGATCTTGGCGACAATCTCGGTGATTTCTTTGACGAGTTGCTTCTGACCATCACGGGACAACGCCGCTGGAGGAGTAATGACCTGAACTCGGACAGTCCGGGCGGAGTCGGTGGCTGCGGTATGAACCGCGTGCGGATCCATTCGATGGATGAAAGCCGCAGTATTGTTGAGATGAAACGGGCCAGGGGTCGACACACCCTCAGCACGTAGAACAGCCATAGTCAGCTCATGGCCAAGCCGGCTATCGGAACCGGGCGGGAAAAGATCTGTTGGCGCGTAGACATCAATCATTGGCATTGTAAACGATAGGCGATGGCAAAATGACAGCTAAATAGCTTGTCGGCTCACGAGCCACTAGGAGTCATAATGCCAGTTAGAAGAAGAAAACGCACCATCTCCGATTACATGTCAACCAGGAAGAACGACTATGTGACATGCGCAGCGGTCGAGTCAGCGCGAAAGATAGGGAACCAGTGGCGCCTCATAGTAATCAGATATCTCTTGGAGCGTCCTATGAGGTTCAACGAGCTGCTGAGGGTTGCTTGCGAGATCGACTCGAAGACACTCTCTCGAGTCCTCAAGTATCTCGCATCAGAGAAGATTGTCCGAAGAGAAGTTCTCGGCACACAACCCTTCACTGTCCGATACGCGTTGACTGACAAGGGGGAGCAGATAAGACCGATAATGCAATCATTGAAAGCGTGGGGAGAGACCTGGATACTCGGCGACACTCCCTTGAAAATTACACAGAAGCCATAGCTGTTACGACCAGGAAATTCCCATAGCAGAGCTGTAGACGAGATTCGGAGGGTACGACTCTTCTCCAACAAGGTCGAACAGCAGTTTGTGAACTTCTTGAGCTAACAGGATGATTGTCCAAAGGTAGTCGGCAAAGTTGATCCAACTATCGAATGAGTTATCAGGATACGAGATGAACCTCGTATGAAGGAATACGAGTTTACTCCAAAATGAATTCTTAATAGCGCGAACCAAGCTGATCAACTTGAGAGCTTGAGGAACAGAGTTCTGATCTTGACAGCTTCTGTCACTGCGGCTATCGTACTCATCACGTTGCTTGGCGTGCCGTTCTGGATCTCCAATGGCACCTTCGGCAGAACATTCCTCGACAAACCAGGCTTCATCGTCGTCGCGGTCAATCTTTCAAAGAACGGCACCGACTGCTACATCCGGTCAACAGTCTCGAACACAGGGAACATCTACATAAATCGACTCACACTGAGTCTGAACAGTACCTACGTTTTCTCGGATGGACGGATTCCTCCGAACGGGTTCGATGACAACTGGCAACGCTTCCAGAACTATGGATCCTTCCATTGCGCCGACGTTCGTGTCGATCAGGCATACTCTGCAACTTTCCTGTCAGAGTTTGCAAACGGAGTGAACCAGAGCGCATCCAAGATGCTCGGCGTCGGATCCTTCCCAATTCCACCTCCACCACCGTGAAACTATCGAAATAGTGTGCAACCTATTCCACAAACTTGAGTCGAGTTAAGCAGCGTACGTCAGTCAGTTTTGTTGCTAGTGTGCTAGGTATGGAAGGAGAGTTGGACGTTGGTCCCGAAGAATTCTCGTAGTAGTCCTCCCTCTTCTTCAACGGTGCGCTTCTGAGCTGAGCTTAGGGCTTTGAACGGTCTAACCATGATCTCAATCCCAGCTTTTTTCTTGGTCTTCTCCCATGTTCCCGCGGCGATTCCATCAACTAGTAGTACCGGAGCGTTTCCCTGGATTTGTCGGAAGATTCTGGTCCGGTATGCTTGTGAGACGAAGAACTCTCTGGGATGGTAGAACATGACGTACGTGTCCCAGCTGGGGACGAGCCGGATACATTCCGCTTCGTCGATGGAATAAATCTGGTCGACATCACGACTCAGCATCTTCGACGGCTGATGGTCAAATTCAACCTGTTCCAGTTCCCCGGCGATGAGTTGTTCTAGGGGCTTGGCCTCGCGCGCCGAGACGCCCCACCAGTGAGCAAAGTCTTCGAAGGTCGCGGGGCCGTATGTGCTGTAGAACTGTCGCAGCAGGGTTCTCAAGGCTTGTTCGCTCGAAGGTTGGTTTTGTCTGCCTAGCCACTGGTCTGGCCGGGTGAAGGTTACTTTTGCGCCTTGGCTGGGACCGAAGATGAGGCTTCCCTGATGGGCCGCTTGTTGTAGGAGGCTTCCAAAGCCCGAGAGAAGATGGGATTGGAGGATGGGTCGCAGTTTCGTCCGTTTGATGATCTCACGGGCAAGTTCTTCCCTTGTTAGAGTCTGCTGGTCGAGGGCATAGTCGACTGCCTTTGTTATCTGATCCTGTTCGGTCCTGGTGATCTCGTATTCCTTGTCTTCAGGCCCCGGTCCTATCCGGTACGAGAATTTCTCGCCATGAAGGTCGTGCCGAGTCTTGAGCGCGGCTACGTATGTAGAGAGACTATAGGAGGAGAGCAGGTGGAGTGTGCCCCGCATTGCCCAGGTCTTGACGAGGGTCCAGTGTTTCCAGAGAGCATCCTCAACGTCTTCGATAGTGATGTTTTCGACCCTCGCCCATAGGGAGAGAGCGGCCCCCGAGAGTACCTGGGCCTGGAGTCCACAAGCATCCGAAACCACTAGGGGCATGTCACGCTTTGGTGCCCGTTGGGCCAGATGGTTCTTTGACAGCCTCCAAGAGTTAACCTGGTCACGGAAGAGTTTGATCATTAAACCGGGAAGGTCCCCGTTTGTCTTTGAATATCCTCGCGATAGATGGTCCTCAACAAACCTCATGCCAAAGATACGACTCTTCTCCAACAGGGTACTGAGCAGGCACTGAAACTAGCCGCACCCGACATCTAGGGATCAGCCGAGTTTCCAGCAACCCTTTTTTCTCGGCAAGAGGACTCGAGAATATCTATCGAATGTCATTCTTCTTCGCCGCGCCCCCTAAGAATTGCCCAGTCTGCGGAGAGAGGATATGGGATGAAGACAGAATCGCCGCGTACACTGCCTGGGAAGGTTCCAGACTGCGAAAGGAACTCTACAACTTGCATGTCCACAGAAATCACCCACAATTTGAGAAGTGGTATCGTCGAACGTCTTTCGGCCATTTCATCCCCATTCTTCTACTTCTTGGTCCCGCCTTCGCAGGAGAGTTCCTCCCCGGCACGGTTGGTGATCTTATCTTCGCGTTGTCGTGGGGGTCGGGGTTCGCTGGATTTGCGATCGTCTTCCTGATTCAGCGGATGGGACAGAGAAGACTGCGAGATCGTTGGAGAGCCGAACACGCTTGAGTCGACCGAGCAGGGTTACGATAGCGCTACTGGTAACTGGAATTCCACCTTTGGGATTTACGGTTGCGCTGTTTGTCCTTGGAGGCATACCGGACAGTATTGCTCCTCCACTTACCATCGCGTTCCTACTCATACCGATGGTGATATTTCTTCCACTCTTCGGGTTCGTCATTCTCAGACGTACTGTACGAAGAGGGAGGGGTATGATGAAGGCACTGGTCTTGGATTGTCCCATATGTGATCTAACAATCCCACACTCTGGTCTACGCGACGTTAGACGATTGAGACGTGAGCATTTCGCTACAGTTCATCCAGAGTTCTTCCGTCATGAAGTATGGGTGAACAAGCTCATTGTCGCTTACTGGGCAGGTTTGGTCCCAATCGCGATCGCTTCTACTGTTTGGTTCTTGGCGAATGATTACGCCCTGTCTCTCATAGGCTTCTTGGTGATTCTGCCACTACTATACATTCCGAACAGGTTTCTCCAGAAACAAGTCGGGAAATTCAGAAGACAATGGATCGACAACCCATCAACATCATCAGGAACAAATGCTACAGAGAGCTGAGCGATTTTCGGCTTTTGGCGTCGGTCAGGGCGCTCTTTTGTGATGGCGCCGTAATCTGCGCAGTGATAGGTAACCGGTGATTATGAGACTGTGAACTATGAGTGCTCCAATAATGAAATAGACTAATTGCACCAATGTGACAAAGGACGATAGAATACTCGTGCCGATGGCGATCAGCAGCACCAAGAATGCGATTATGCCCGCGAGCAATCTGTTATTGGGCCTGTCTACGTCGAGATCGGAGAACTGTCCCTTCGAGTCGCCAATCTGCCCGGGAGCGAAGTTGGTCAAGAGCGAATTGACATAATCGAACATGTCACGACCGACCGTCCAGAAAGTGAAAGATGTCCCGTTCACCAGTCTCACCGTAAAGTAGCCCTTCTCAGTGATTCTGCCCGGTTTCCGGACGTCAATGGAAAGAATGTCCTTCTTGAGCGCATGAACGACGGAGTTACCGGTCCGCCTGAGCCTTCCTTTGAGAAAACGAGGCACAAGTACCACCATTAGAATGGGTAGCGAGAAGACGAGTGAAAGCATGCTGACGAAGTCTAGGAGTGGATTGATTCTGAACAACACTGGCTCAAGCCCGCTGAATATGACCAACACGACAAGAATCATGCCCAGACCGAGCCCAAGCATCATGCTGAGCCACATTCTGCGACTGAACCTTCGGGTGTCAATGCCTACAATTTTCCGGTCCGTTAGAATTAGACTAAAGCCTATGAGACTGCCCCTACCAAGCCCGTGAACTCTAGCGATCTCTCGCTCCTGTTCCATTATTCGAACTGCATGATTCTGAGGTTATGAGCTGAATGCTCGGATGGTGGTTTTCAGAGATAGGAGACCAAGCTAGAATCAGCCCAGACCAGGATATGTCGATGAGAGCGGAAATGTCCAAGCAGGACCCCGCTAGAACAGGGGTCAGCTGGATTTTTGGATGACTTCTTGGGGCTTATGCTGGTGCAGCGACTTCTATTTTCTTGGCTTGGGTTTTCTCTTCCTTGAGGAATGATAGAAGGTCGGCGTTAATCGTGTCTGCCTCAGTCGTGGGCATGCCGTGCGGAAAGCCCTTGTAAGTTTTCAGTGTGCCATTTCTGAGCAGCTTTGCCGACAGCGGCGAAGAATCCGCGTAAGGTACGATCTGGTCGTCATCGCCATGCATCAATAAGACCGGCACAGTGATCTTCTTCAGATCCTCGGTAAAGTCCGTCTGAGAGAAGGCAACTACGCCATCATAGTGTGCCTTCGCGCCTCCCATCATGCCCTGGCGCCACCAGTTCAAGACTATCCCCTCAGAGGGTTTCGCACCAGGCCGGTTGTAGCCATAGAACGGTCCAGCCGCCAGATCGTAATAGAACTGGGGTCGGTTTGTGGCGACCTGCACCTGAAACCCGTCAAACACCTCTTTCGGAAGCCCGCCCGGATTGGCCGCCGTCTTCACCATCAATGGCGGCACCGAGCTGATCATCACCGCTTTTGCGACCCGACTCTCGCCGTGGCGCGCTAGATAGCGGACTACTTCGCCGCCGCCGGTCGAATGGCCGACGTGCACCGCTTGCTTGAGGTCGAGGTGCTTGGTCAGCGCCGCTAGGTCGTCTGCGTAATGATCCATGTCATGTCCACCGTTCGTCTGGGAGGAACGGCCGTGTCCTCGCCGGTCGTGGGCTATGACGCGATAGCCGTGCTTGGCGAAGAACATCATCTGCGTGTCCCAATCATCGGCTGACAATGGCCAGCCGTGGCTAAACACGATTGGCTGACCGCTCCCCCAATCCTTGTAGTAAATCTCAGTACCGTCTCTCGTGGTGATGGTTGGCATTCAGAACCTCTTCCCAGTCTTTAGCTTGTTAGAGGCATTTCGGCTTTTACACTCTTTGCAGCCTGTTCGATAAGTGCCGCAACGGAGCCGGGCTTCGATACGTAGATCGCGTGGCTCCCTCCTACCTCGACAACTGTGGAGCCCGCTCGCTTTGACATGGCGCGCTGCGCGGCAGGCGGAATCATCTTGTCGTCGGTGACAATCAAGTACCAGCTCGGCTTTGTCTTCCACGCCGGTTCGGTGATCGCGCCGCCTAGAGCCGTCACACCCCACGGGACCTGGGAGTCCGCCATGAATGCGGCCTTCTCTGTTTCTACGTCGGCCGCGAAAGAGGCGGGAAACTTAGCCTTATCGAGGAACAGAAAGCCGTTCTGCGGCGGCAGGATAGGCGGTACGGGAGCGCCAGGCGGCGGGTCTTTGATGAGTGTCTCAACCGATTCGCCCTTGTCTGGAGCAAAGGCGGTGATATACACGAGCCCCGCGACCTTCGGATCGTTGCCAGCTTCAGTGATCACCGCTCCGCCATAAGAGTGGCCGACAAGAATCGCTGGAGCGTCCTGTGCTGCCAGGGTGCGCTTGGTAACCGCGACGTCATCCTCCAACGATATCGTTGGATTTTGGACGATGCTGACGTTGTAACCGTCCTTCTTCAGGATTCTGTATACACCCTCCCAACCAGAGCCATCTACAAAACCACCATGAACCAAAACGACATTCTTCATAACCTTCGGCCGCATACGACCTTGCCTATAAGACGCTAGGCAGTAATGGTGTAGTTAGTTGCAAACAGCAATAGTTGAGAGCGAATTTTCGGAAAAGCCAAGAACTCGGAGTTTAGGTTTCTCAGAAACCGTTCTTCGCGCCAAACGAGGCGGGTTCAGTAGCCTAGCTCAGCGTAGTGTTTCGAGTCGCTTTCGCACTACAGGGTACCACTCGGCGTTCGCGGTGTGTGCTGAAGTCACTCTCCATTCGCAGCTCAGAATCTTCACTCCTCAGGCTGTGTTGGAGCCATGGATTTCTCTTTGCAGAACATCATAGGCGAGGGGTCCGTCTTTGTCGTCGACGACCATTATGATGTCGCCGTAGCCTAGAAACGCGTCAAGAATATTGACCCCGTTTCTGAACAGTAGTTCAGTGATGTAGGATGCTATTCCTGGCGTCATCTCGGCGCGAGGCGATAGGTTGAGAATCAGCTTGGACACGTTCGCCTGTGTCGCCGTCTCTTTAAGATGCTCCAGTTTTCCCCGGACGAGGGTGTAATCCTCCTCGGGCAGAATCAGTTTGATCGAGTTTGAGAGGGGGAAGATGTGGGGGAACTCTGAGAGTTCGCCTGCTGTTTCTGACAATTCTTTGACTATCGCTGAGAACTGGTTTCTTGGTGCTCTGATCGTCACGTCGACTATGCCGCTTGAAAGGGAGATCCTCGCGTCTTTGAGGACTCTTGAGGCGTCCGGGCTTTTGCCATTGGATAGCGTGTCGGAGAATCTCTTGATCGCTACCACCAGGGTGTTGATGCTAGCCTCCTTCCCGCTCAGCTGTTGAACCTGGGGTTGGATGAATTCTGCCAGAGAGTGGAAGTTCATGAGTTTCATTTTCAGACACTGATAGACGGGGTAGTTTCTGGTCAGAGTCTCGCGTACGGCTTCTGGGACGCTGATGCTGTTTCGGTGAATCGTCAAAGGCTTTCTCCCTACCCCATGTAATAGATCGTAGGTTCCTCAATAAAAGCCTTAAATGCAAGTAACAAGTGTTACTATACTGCAATAAAATGCAGTAGAAAAAACAACAATGCAAACCAATATGAATTTCCCGACCTACGTATTCGCGACCGTCAATTCGGGCCGCGCTACGAAAGTGGTCGAGGAGCTAAAGCGAAACAGCCAGATTGACATCATCGCACCGGTCACAGGCAGATACGACCTAGTTCTACGCCTGAAACCAAACACTCCACACAACATCTACCAGACAGTCAAAGAAATCCGCGAGATCAGCGACGTACGCACAACCGACACTCACACCGGCTTCGACGGCATGCAGCCGACGAAGAAGCTCGAGAGCCAGATGGCCCTCGGCGTTTCTATATTGACCTGTGAGCACAACACTAGCGAGAGCGTCATAAAGCAGCTCAGCAACATCCCAGGCTTCATCGAAGCATCCACAGTACCCGGACAGTTCGACATTGTCGCACTCTGGCAAGCAAAGACCTCTGAAGACATCGTGAAGAATTCTGTTGAGAGAGTTACTAATCTCCCAGGTATCTTCAAGAGCGAGACACTTCTCGCTTATGCGCCGTTCTTCAAAGCGTAATCATCCAATATAGCTCCGTCGACCTTCCCCCCTTTTTTTCGGGTCCGAAAGGATGCCTGGATAGGCAAAGATTCTAGTCTTCAGTTGAGGATTACTTGGAAAGCGAGCTCGGGTTCGCGAATCAGCTGAACCAAGAGTAAGCGGAATATCCCCAAGGACCTTTTTTCGGCACACTTGGCTCAGTCTGGTTTTTCGAGTCGCTTTCGGACTACCAGATACCAGTCGGCGTCGCGATGCGTGCTGAACCCGTTCTTGAGGTACATTGACAATGGACCTGGAAAGTTGTAAGCAGCCGACTCTGGCTTCTTGACCGGATAGGCCTCAGCATACTCTAGTCCATTCTGGGAAAACCTGCTGCATGCAGCGTTCAGCAGCTGGGATGCGACTCCTTGGTTGCGATGCGTGGAGGCTATTACGAAGCAGACGATTGAACCGACTCGCTCATACTTATCGGGACCCGGGCTCATCAGCCACTGCACACCGGGGTAGCTGCTGCGAGGAGCCGCGTTACACCAGCCAACCGGTTTTCCACCGTCGTAGGCGAGGAATCCGTGCATCCTATCCTTCTCAATGAGGCTTGAGGCCTCGCGACGACTCTCAGCTTTTCCCTTGTTGTTTGCGAAATGATAGGCTGAGCAGTAACAGTCAGACCAGTCAGGATTGTCCGCGAAAGCAACCTTGTCGAAGAAGTGTAGGAAGTCGTCTCTCAGAGACGGCGTCAGTTCCTTGACGACAAGCTCTCCCATGGGGGACGAGCGCGGTAGCGTCGCTCTTCGATATCAGCATTCTGCCGCGAAAGTTTTTCGTTACGATCCTCCTAATTCTTGACCGTGTTCAGTAATCGAGCGAGATTCACGCCGGTGATACTTTCGTTGGAGAGCGCTTGTTCAGAGAATCCAAGTATTCGGGTAGCGAGATTACTCGGCCCGGTTTTCCGGCGTAAGTTGATAGCCAGTTTGTAAGGCAATCCTTCTTGTCAAAAATATGGGTTGAGTCACACTTGATGCTCATACGTCCTGGCCCTTGCTCTAGTTCGACGACGTGAAGCGTTGGGTCCTTCGGGGCAAGGTCTTCGATTCGTCTCTTGCCAATGTGGAAACGTGTGACGGTCCCGCATATGGGGCATCGAGCTTTGGCCCTGAGGTCTGTCTTGAGTCCGTTGATGAGTATGTCCGCTCCACACTTGACGAAGACACTTCCTCTTTCCGGCAGAATCATCCGGTATAATGTTGGGGTGTCGGAGAACCCGACCAGTCTTACGAGACCATAAAATGACGTGTCTGTCAAACCTTGGCACCTACTCCGCGCAGCATTCAGCTCAGTGGTCTAACTAGATCAACGATCAGACTCCTACGTGGGATCCAGATCTAGATCCAAGCTCCCTTCTGAAGACCGAACCTCGTTCCGGAACGGAAGCCTTGGCGTCGGACTCCTACCGAGCGAGTGGACGTGTTGATAGGTCCTATTCTACTCCGAATGAGAGTTTGAGGTTGACCCTATATTCGA
>Ga0209761_1000023_pt1 | contig 67160 bp, 59 predicted proteins | sample GraSoi013_1_40cm_4_FD_185818 | JGI IMG/M metagenome (GOLD analysis project Ga0209761, IMG submission 185818) | Grasslands soil microbial communities from the Angelo Coastal Reserve, California, USA - Sample 09_25_2013_1_40cm (SPAdes) (version 2) | ecosystem: Environmental > Terrestrial > Soil >... | reverse complement strand
CACGGCTGGGGAGCGATACGCTCCCCCCGCCCCGCGGTTACGTCAACGACTTCGCCGGCGTGCTCGACTCCACCTCCATCTCGCGCATCGAAGCCATGATCGCCGAAGTGCGCGCCAAGAGCCGGGGCGAGATCGCCGTGGTCACGCTCGCCGACATCGGCGATCGCGCGGCGAGCGACGTGGCGCTGCAGATCGGGCGGCAATGGGGCGTCGGGGCGAAGGGCGCGGCCGGCGATCCAGCGAAAAACCTGGGCGTCGTCGTGCTGCTCGTCCCGTTGAAAAACCACCGCTCCGGTACCGGGCAGGTGTTCATCGCGACGGGGCGCGGCGCCGAGGGGTTCCTCACCGACGCGCAGGTGGGGCGGATCCGAGACGCAATGACTCCGCACCTCGCTCGCGAGGACTATGGCGCGGGGCTGACGGTGGGCGTCGATTTGATCGCTCAAGCGTTCGCGCGCGAATTCGGGTTCACGCTGACCGGGGAGCCGCCGCCTCCGCCCGACGAAACCGACCGGCTGCCGATCCCCGCGGGCCTGGTGATCGCGGTGGTGGTGCTGCTGATTATCGTCACGCGCGGGCGCATCCTATGGTGGATTTTCGTGTTCAGTCGGTTCGGCGGCAGAGGGCGGGGCTGGAGCGGGGGAGGCGGGGGGGGGTGGGGAGGCGGTGGCGGCTTCAGCGGCGGCTTCGGGGGATTCGGCGGCGGCGGCGGCTTCTCAGGTGGCGGTGCGGGAGGGAGATTCTGACGATGGCGCAGCTCACGGTGGAGCACTTCGCGGACGCGGTCGCGACCGCCTTGGGCGGTCGGCTCGTCGCCCTGTTGCTGTACGGCTCGGCGGCCCGCGGTACGCACGTCCCCGACCGCTCGGATGTGAACACGCTGCTCCTCTGCGACGCCGTGGACGAGGATCTGTTCGCACGGCTCGAGCGGCCCGTGCGGGACTGGGTGAAGGCCGGCCATCCGGCACCGCTCATTCTCACCGAGCGGGAGTGGCAAACGTCCGCCGATGCCTTTCCGATCGAGTACGAAGACATCCGGGAAGCGCACCGGCTGCTCGCCGGCCGCGATCCCTGGCAGGGCATCGCGGTGCGACGCGAGCAGGTGCGACGCCAGCTCGAGCACGAGCTGATGGGCAAGCTGGTGCGGCTGCGCCAGGCCTATGCCGCGCTGCGGGACGACCCGAAACAGCTGGCGCAGGTGATCGTAGGGAGCGCCGCCGGGTTCTTCACGATGCTGCGGGCGGCGCTGCGCCTGGCCGGCAAGACGCCTCCCGTCCCGCCGGACGCGTTGGTCCGGGAAGCCGGCGCCCTCGTGGGATTCGCGCCCGAACGACTCGCGGCGCTCGAGGCGCACGCCCGCGGTGTGGGGCGGCTGAGGCTGGCGCCGGGCGATCCCCTCCCGGCGGCGTATCTCGCGGCGGTGGCGCGGACTGCCGAGTTCGTGAATCGACTCGCGTAATAGGTCCGACTCGTGCTGGTGGATGCCTGTCGGTTGTTATGACGGACTGAAGTCCGTGCTCGGCCCGGAGTGCGTCCTCAAGGACGCCGCAGCAAGCGTGCACCAGCGTTCTTTAGAACGCGCTCACGCCGAGTTGGGACTTGAGTCCCTTATAATCAACGAAGCTAACGCACTCGATATCGCCGAGCTTCGACGCGCCTTAGAGAAAGGAAGGACAGGTGAACTCCATCAACCGTTGCGTGCTCATCGCTCTCGCCCCGCTACTCGCGCTCCTGGGCGCCTGCGGCTACAACACGATTCAGACGTACGACGAGCAGGTGAACGCCGCCGAGGCGCAGATCAAGGTGCAGCTGCAGCGGCGCGCCGATCTCGTCCCCAATCTGGTCGAGACGGTGAAGGGCTACGCCAAGCAGGAGCAGACGGTGTTCACCGAGGTGGCGGAGGCGCGGGCCAAGCTCGCGGGGGCGGTGCAGGGAGGGAATCTGGAGCAGATGGCGCAGGCGAACGCGGCGTTGACCGCGCCGCTCGGCCGGCTGCTCGCCATCGCGGAAAACTACCCGCAGCTCAAGTCGAACGAGAATTTCCGGGCGCTCCAGGACCAGCTCGAGGGGACCGAGAACCGCATCGCCGTCGCCCGCCAGGACTACAACGACGCCGTGAACCGGTACAACGCCTACATCCGGCGCTTCCCCCAAGTGCTGACCGCAAGAGTCATCGGCAAGGGGCCGCGGCCGTACTTCGAGCTGCAAACCCCGGGCGCGGCGCAGGCGCCGAAGGTGGATTTCTCGAAGTAGGGCCCCTTGCGACGTTGCAGTGTGAGCTGCACAATAACTCCTATCTGAAGCGCCTCTAGGTCTACGGCGTTTCCGCATCGCGCGTCCGGCCCTCACCGTCGTCGGGTCCGGCCGCGTCGCGATAAAACAAGTATGGAATTGCTGACCGCTCTCACGTGGTGCGGCCGACTCCGTCGCGGCTGCATGCGCGCGAGGGGTCTTCGTCGTCGCTGTCCAGCACGAAAGGGGGAGCTCGTATGGGCACCATGCATCGTCGAACGTGTCTCGCGTTGTTGGGGCTCGGCGCCCTGGTGGGGGGCGTTACCGCGTCCGCCCGCGCCCAGCAGGGCAGCGTAGCCGGCCAGGTGACCGACCAGGCGACCGGGCATCCGCTCGCGGGCGCCCGCGTCACCATCCACGGCACGTCCCTCGTGACGTCCAGCAACGCCGAGGGGCGCTACACCCTCCGCAACGTTCCCGCCGGCGCCGTGACCGTGCGGGCGACGTTCATCGGCTATGCCGCGGCGACTCGCGCCCTGACTGTCGGCGCGGGCGAGGCTGCGACCGCCGATCTCGCGCTCAAGCTCACGCCTTATACGCTCGACGCGGTGGTGTCCACCGTCTCGGGCGACCAGACGCGGAAGGAGACTCCCAACGCTATCTCGACCCTCCAGGCTGACAATCTGGTGCCGACGCGCCCGATCACCAACATGAACGACCTGCTCGTCGCGAAGGTGCCGGGTGTCGACGTGCTCCCCGGAAATATCACCGGTGCGGGTGCGCGGGTGCGCATCCGGGGCACGAGCAGCTTGTCGCTCAACAACGAGCCGATCTACGTCATCGACGGTGTCCGGATGGAGAGCGCCATCAACTCCTCGAGCATCGGCATCGGCGGCACGAACCCGAGCCGGGTCGACGATATCAACCCTAATGAGATCGAGTCGATCGATTTCGTGAAGGGGCCGGCGGCCTCCACGTTATACGGTACAGCCGCGACCAACGGTGTGATCGTCATCAAGACGAAGCGCGGCGCGCCGGGCCCGGCCCGGTTCAACGTGTTCGCCGAGACGGGGGTCATCAAGGACTACAACGAGTATCCGGTCGCCTACCGCGCGTGGACCACTGGATCGACGCCGAGCAATGGTACCCAGTGTTTCCTCACGCAGACCGTTCGCGCCACTACTGACCCGCAATACTGCAAGCAGGACAGCGTCAGCGCGTTCAACCTGTTCAAGGATCCCGACGCCACGCCGCTGGGCACCGGGTACCGGCAGCAGTATGGGCTACAGGTGTCGGGCGGGTCCGATGTCGCCCGTTACTTCGTGTCGGGGGAGTGGGAAGACGAGCGCGGGCTGTTGCGGCTGCCTGCCTTCGCATGGAACCGCCTTGTCACCGCCCGGCAGATCGACGAGGTGCCCTACGAGCAGTACCGGCCCAACGCGCGGCGCGGCACGCACGTACGCGCCAACGTCCAGGCCAACCTCACTCCCAAAATCGACCTTGCCGTGCAGACCGGATTCATCTCGAGCTCGCAGCGGCTGCCCCAGACCGACAACAACACGGTCGGCCTCTTGTCCAACGGGTTCGGCGGACCGGGCTTCAAGGGAAACCTGCTCCCCCCGAACAACGTGTCGCTGTTCGGTTACCGCCTGTACACACCCGATCAGTTCTTTTCGGAGACGGTGAACCAGGACATCGACCGTTTCATCGGGAGCGGTACGATCAACTGGCGGCCCCAGAGCTGGTTGGGGGTCCGGGTGGTGGGCGGGGCCGACTTCACCAACCGGGTGGATACCGACCTGTGCCGGCGTGACCAGTGCGCGCCGATCAGTGCGACTGCCATTTCGGGGTTCAAGACCGACAACCGGACGATATTTTTCGACTACACGGCGAACGCGGACGCCACGGCGTCCTTCGTGCTGAGCCCGACGCTCACCTCCCGCTCCACGGCCGGCGTCCAGTACGTCAAGAACGTGTTCGACCGCAACGGCGCGTACGCGGAGAACCTGTCGCCGGGGGGCACGACGGTCACCGCCGGGTCGACGCCTCTGGCCGATGAAGCGACCGACAAGACGGTCACGCTCGGCGCGTTCGTGGAGCAGGAGTTCGGGTTCAAGGGTCGCCTGTTCGTCACCGCCGGCCTGCGCACCGACAAGAACAGCGCGTTCGGCAGGAACTTCAGCGCCGTGTACTACCCCAAGCTCGGCGTATCGTGGGTCGTTTCGGACGAGCCGTTCTTCCCGCGGTGGTCCTGGCTGAACAGCGCGCGGCTGCGGGGGGCGTTCGGCGCCTCGGGCGTCCAGCCGGGGACCACGGACGCGCAGCGGTACTTCCTGCCGCAAACCGCGAACGTGGACGGCACGGACGCGGCGGGGATCGTGTTCAGCGCCGTGGGCAATCCCGACTTGAAGCCCGAGCGCGCCCGCGAGTTCGAGATTGGCGGCGAGGCCACGCTGCTCGCCAACCGCGTCAACGTCGAATTGACCTACTACAACAAGCGGACGCAGGATGCGCTGATCGCGCGCGTCGTGGCGCCGTCGGTGGGCGCGAGCGCGACCCGGTTCGAAAATCTCGGCGCCGTCGTGAATCGCGGTATCGAGGGGCTGATCAGCGCCCGTCTGCTCGACCGCCCACAGCTCGGCTGGGACGTCTCGGTCAATTTCAGCTACAACACCAATTTCATCGCGGACATGGGCGGCGTCCCCCCGATCATCGGGACCACCACCAGCCAGGTACAGGGCTATCCGATCAACGGCTGGTGGCAGCGCCCCTACACCTTCAGCGACGCCGACGGCAACGGGGTCATCACGGCCAACGAGATATCGGTGGGTCCCAACATGGTGTTCGTCGGTTACGCCAACCCACGGTGGGAGATCAGCGGCACGACTGGGTTCGATCTGCTGGACAAGAAGGTCCGGATCGAGGGTCTGTTCGACGCCAAGACGGGCTTCTACCAGCTGGACGGCACCGAGCGGATCCGTTGCCAGTCGCGACTCAATTGTCGCGCGGAGTTCGATCCCACCGCACCGCTGTGGCAGCAGGCCGCGGTAGTGGCGCTGCGCGAAAGCGGCACCACCACGCAATACGGGTACATCGAGCGGGCGGACTTCCTGCGGCTACGTGAGGCGTCGGCCACCTACGAGCTCCCCGCTACCGTGGCGCGGGCGTTCCGTGCGGACCGATTGAGCTTCACCGTCGCCGGCCGCAACCTGTGGAGGACGACCAAGTTCGCGGGAATCGATCCGGAGGCCAACTACTTCGGTGGCGCGACCGGGATCGTGAGCAACTTTCAAACCCAGCCGCCGCCTACGTACTGGACGTTCCGCCTGAACGTCGCGTTCTGAGGATCGACCCATGACTCGACACTTAACGCGCCTCGTGCGCCTGCGCGCCTTGGGCCTGGTGGGCCTCGTCGCGCTGCTGCCCCTTCCGGGCTGCACCCACGATCTGCTCCAGGTGACCGACCCAGACATCATCCCTGACGTCAATACGCCGTCCGGAGCTCTCGCCCTGAAGAACGGCGTGATCTTCCGCCTCGAGCAGGTCACCGCGGGGCTCGGCGGCAACGGGCCCGACAACCTTTTCATTTACGGCGGGCTGCTGGCCGACGAGTGGCGCTCCGGAGACACGTTCGTGCAGCGCAACGACATGGACCAGCGGCTGTTCGACCCCACCAACACGTTCCTGGCGGGACCGCTGCGCTCGCTCAACCGCGTGCGCGTGGAAGGCCGGACGGCAATTGACAAGCTGCGCGCGTATGCGCCGACCCCGGTTTCGAACATCGGTTTGATGTTCGCGCTCACGGCGTTCGTCGATAACCTCGCGGGGGAGTACTACTGCAACGGCATCCCCTTGAGCGTTCCCAACCCGGACGGCACGTTCTCGTATGGGGACCCGGTCTCCGACGACTCGATGTTTGCGCTCGCCGCCGCCACGGCCGATTCGGCATTGGCGAATCGGGCGGGCGCCGACAGCGTGCGGGTGCGGCAGCTCGCCTCGATCGTGAAAGCGCGGGCCCTGCTCAACCGCGGTCAGTTTGCGGCGGCGGCGACGGCGGTGGCGGACGACGTGACGACCCGGTTCCGCTACAACGCCACCTACTCGACGAACGCGGGGCAGAACGAGATCTGGAACTTGAACACCAGCATCAAGCGCTACTCCATGGGCGACAAGGAGGGTGGGAACGGTCTCCCCTTCGCTACGGCCACCGACCCTCGCATCCCCCGAAGGATCGGCGGTCGGGTGTTCGACAGCGCAACGCCGCTCACCGCGATCCTCGAGGGGATCTGGGACCGCTTCAGCGCCGTCCCGATCGCAACGGGGGTCGAGGCCCGGTTGATCGAAGCCGAGGCGGCGCTCAAGGCAGGCGACGCGGCGACCTGGGTCGCCAGGCTCAACCAACTGCGGGCCGACCCCAAGCTGTTGCCCACGCCCATCGACACGAGCTACCGGCCCGTCGCCGGGACGGCGCTCGCGCCGCTCGCCGATCCGGCACTCGACAGCGCGCGCGTGAGCCTGTTGTTCAGCGAGCGCGCGTTCTGGATGTTCAGCACCGGCCATCGCCTCGGCGACCTGCGGCGGCTGGCGCGCCAGTACGGCCGCCCCGTCGAGACCGTGTTCCCCACGGGGCTGTACGTCAAAGGCGGGTTGTACGGCAGCGCGGTTAGCCTGCCTATTCCTCTGGACGAGCAGAACAACCCGAAGTTCGTGCAGTGCAGCGATCGAAATCCGTGACCTGAAGGCTGCCGCGTGCACGGGGGCGCCAGCGGACCGGCGCCCCCGTTTTTCTTTACTGGGAGCCGGTCTTGGTGCGGATGATGATCAGGCCAGCGGTGGAGGTCGCGCCATACCTGGTGGTGGCTTCGAGTCCGCTCAGCAGCTCGATCGTCACGATGTCGCTCGCCGGGATCTGGTCGAGCAGCTGGACGTCGTACACCCGGACGTTGTCCACCATCAAGCGGACCTGGTCGTCCAAGTAGATACTCGCGGGGCCGCGGCGGGTGATGCGGGCGGGTCTGCCCCGGCTCTCGCGTAGATGGACGTACGGTACTGTGCGCTTGAGCGCGTCCCAGGCGGTTTTCGCGCCGGATGCGGCGATCGCTTCCTGAGTGACGAGCGAGCCGGGGCGGGGAGGCGGTGTAGCCACGTTGCCGGGGCCGGCCCCAGCGCACCCGGCGTAGACGAGCGGCCCGGCGAGTAGCAGGGCGCGGTGCACGAGTCGGAGCAGCGAGCGCGCCGGCATGCGGCCTCTCCTCTTATAGTCGCGCGGGGCGTAGCACCCGTCAAGCGCGTCGATGGAAACTCGCTGGCGTGGCGCGTAGTTTGGTCCGATCTCGACACCAGGAGCGAGTCAATGAAGTCTCTGCTACTGTGTACGGGTTCGGTGCGACCCGCTCCAGATCTCCCAGTACGACTTCGTCCGCTCGCTCGCGTTTTCGCTCGCGACCCGCATCGGAAACTATCCCGTCATGACGCGGGCGGAGATCCGCCTGCTCGCGGCGGAGGGATACCTCCGCACCGGCAACGTGGCGCAGGCTGCGGTGCTGATCGACAGCTCGCGGGTCAGCAAGGGCGGGCTGCCGGCGCTCGCAGGAGTCATCACTGACGCGAGCCAGGTGGTGCCTGGCGGCACTGCGTGCGTGCCGCGGGTGCCAGACCCGGCCCAGAACTACCAAAAGACTAAGTGCGGGAACATCTGGGAGGCGCTCAAGTGGGAATACCGCCTGGAGACCGCTTACACGGGGTACGGCAACTGGTACTTCGCGGGTCGGGGTTGGGGCGACCTCCCGGAGGGTACGACGGTGCACCGGCCGATCCCGTACCAGGAGCTTCAAGTGCGTCTCGAGCCGTTTTACGCGTTCGGTGGCACGAATCAGCTGGGTGGCGCAGGCAAGGGTCACTACGGCCTGTTCGTGGGCGGGGCGTATTGATGCTTGTGTTAACACGGACGCGGCGAGCCGTCCGCCTCAGCCTGGGGCGCTTGGGCGCGAGACTCGTCCCAGTCCTCCTGGCGGGGTGTTACAGCTACACGCCGCTGGCGACGGTAGCCCCCACCCCCGGCTTACGACTGTCTCTGGCGCTGACAGATCAGGGCCGCGTCGGTGTTGCCCCGGTCATGGGCGCAGGACTCGACCGAGTAGAGGGGACACTCGTGCGCGTCACGGATTCGAGCTACGTCGTTCAGGTTGCGAGTGTCACCGACGTGCGGGGTGCCGTAACCAAGTGGGTTGGTGAGACCGTGACGATCGAGCGGCGTGGGTCGCGAACGCATCCGAGCGCCGGTTCTCCCGGTCCCGGACCTATTTCGCGGCGGGTGGCTTCACAGCCGCGGTGGCGGCGTTCATAGCCTCGCGCGGACTGTTCGGCCGCGGCGGTCCGATCTTGGGGGGTTCGGGCGGCGGCGACGGCGGCAACAACCAATGAAACCCGGCAACCACCCTTTAGCGTTCGAGCGTGCGATGATTCCATTTCGGTTTTCTCTGGCGTGTGTCCTGGCTGCCGCGGTGGGAGCGTGTCATGGGGACGCGGTCACGAGCTCCCCCGTCCCTTCGCTGGCATCCATCCACTTCGTCCATGCGGTGCCCGACACGGCGCGGATGGACTTTCGCGTGGTGGACATGGTCTCGCAGGCTGGCTTGTTCGGCGCTCAGTTCCGCGACATCACCAGGTTCTACGTGGCCATCGAGGCCGGCACTCGGCGCCTCCGCGTGTTCTACGACACGACCGATGTCGTGATCGCCCAGACCGTGTTCTCGGATACGCAGTACACCTACGTGCAGGACCAGAGCTACACGTTCATCGAGGCCGGGTTCGCGCGCACGGGTTCCACTCCGTCGCGCGCCGCATGGATCGTCTCTGACAACGCTGCGGATCCCGGCGCCGGCAACGTTGGCTTTCGGGTAATTCACGCTGGCGCCGGGCTGCCGAACATGGACGTGTTCCTGATCCGGCATCAAGCGGATACGCTTGCCCTGCCGGCGCCCCGCGCCACCAACGTCGCGTACGGAGCCGTTGGAACCTACATCGCTGTGCCGGTCGACACCCAAACGCAGACGTTGCGGGTGGTCTTCACCGCGACCGGCACCACGACGCCGATTGTGGCGAATGTGGCGCTGCCGGCCGGCACGGCGGGCACGCCGACGACCAACCCGATCGCTGGCGCCACCGTTCCGGGCTCCGTCATGTCGGCGGTCTTCGTGCCACGGTCAGTGGCCGGCAGCAAGGCACCAGCGGGGTTCACGACGCCCAGCGCGGTCATCCTGGTCGACAAGCGGCCGCCGGATACGGCGCCGTGACGCTAGACGGCTGGACGGCTAGACGGCTAGAAAAAAGAAACGGGGGGCGCAGCAAGCCTGCGTCCCCCGTCATTGTCTATCCGTCTATCCGTCTACCCGTCTACCCGTCTACCCGTCTACCCGTCTACCCGTCTAGCTCAGTCCACGATCGCATCCGGCAGCACAAACTTCTTCGGATCCACTGGATGGCCGTTCACCCACACCTCGTAATGGAGGTGGGGCCCGGTGGACAATCCTGTGGAGCCGACGAGCGCGATCTTCTGGCCGCGCTTCACGCGCTGGCCGCGGACGACGAGGATCTTGGAGCAGTGCGCGTAGCGCGTCACCAGACCGTAGCCGTGGTCGACGGTGAGCAGGTTGCCGTAGCCCTCCTCCCACTTCACGTCGGTGACCACGCCCGCCGCCGCCGCCTCGATCTCGGCGCCCATCTTCGCCGTGACGTCGATGCCTTCGTGCGGACGGGCCAGATGCAGAATCGGATGCACGCGCTCGGCCGCGAAGGCGCTCGAGATCCACCCCGCCGTCGGCATGATCGACGGCGTCGCGGCGAGGCGCTCGCGGTGCCGGGAAAGCGAATCGTACGCCTCGTTGATCGAGCGCACCAGGATGGTAGCGCGACGACTCAGCGCGTCCACGTCGACGCGGGCGGCGAGCGCCTGGTCGCCCTTCGAACCGAGCGCCGCCAGGCTGTCGCGCTCGGACCAGCTGCCGACCGGCCCGCCGATGCCCGCCCGCTGGACGCCCGCATCCGTCGGCGTGAGCCCGGCGAGGAGCCGCAGCTCCTGCTCCCGCTCGCTGAACTTGTTGATGGTGTCGGTGAGACCCGCCAGCCGCTCGCGCGTCCGCTGGATCTCGTCGGCCAGGAGGCGGTTCTCGTTCTCGAGCGCCCGGCTGCGTGTGATGTTGACCCCGCGGGAGATGGCGGCCACGCCCAGCACCAGGAACGTCAGCGCCACCACGCTACCGATCCCGGCCAATGCCTTCACGACGGTCTGTGACACTTCCACGGCGCGAGAGGCTCCCGAGCCGTGAGGCACTACCATGACCGTCCAGCGTCGCTCCGCCTTCTTGCGCATCTCCCTCAGCGACCTCGCGTCAACGCGTGTGGCCCGGCGCCGGGGCGCCGGTACTGCATGTACGACCGAAGGGAGAATCCGGACAGGGCGTTGGGCCGGGTTCCCGGTGGGAGTTCAAAATTACGGGTCGACTCGCAAAGCGTCAACCAGTAAGTATTTGTCAGAAGTGAGCCATATCACGGGCTTTTGGGGCCTTTGGGCGTCACGCCGGCGTCAGCCGGGGCTTGGGAAAAAGAATCGGCGGCTTCGCGACCTGCCGGCCGGCCACATCGAGGCCGGAGACATCTGCGAGGTGCACCTGGACGAGCGGCCCGGGGGCCGGCGAGGCCGGGGAGGGCCCGAACAGCGACCACACGGTCTCGGCGGTGGTCGGCACGAACGGTTGGCCGAGGACGGCGAGCTGGGCGACGGTGCGGGCGAGGCTGGCGAGCACTTGATCGAGCTCGGCGTCCTTGCCCGCCTTCGCGAGCTTCCAGGGTGCGGTCTCCTCGATGTAGCGGTTGGCGCGCCCCGCGAGATCCATCCACTGCGCCGCGCCGTCCTCGAGGCGGTACCCGTCCATCGCGCGCCGGTAGGCCACCGCCGCCTCGCGCGCCGCGTCGTCCAGCGGCGTCGCGCGGCCCTGCGAAGCGCGTGGCACGGTGCCGCCGCGGTAGCTCTGAATCATCGTAAGGGCGCGTGACACGAGATTGCCGAACGTGTTGGCGAGATCCGCGATGTAGCGCGCGTCGAACCGCTCCCAGGTGAAGTCGCCGTCGTTCGCGAACCCGACGTCGCGCAGCAGGTAGTAGCGCAGCGCGTCGGCGCCGTGGTAGTCGATCGCCTCGCCCAGGCTCACTGCCGTGCCCGCGGTCTTGCTCATCTTGGCGCCCGACCACTGCACGTAGCCGTGCGCCCAGACCCGGCGGGGCGGCGCCAGCTCCGCCGCGAGCAGCATCGCCGGCCAGATCACACAATGGAAGCGCGTGATGCCCTTCCCGATGACGTGCAGGTCCGCCGGCCAGAGCCGCTCGTAGCCCGGATCGGGGAAGCCCGTCGCCGACAGGTAGTTGATCAGGGCGTCGAACCAGACGTACACGGTCTGTTGCGCGTCGCCGGGGAAGGGAATGCCCCACGGCTGCCGCTGCCGCGAGATCGAAATGTCCTGGAGGCCGGCCTCGAGCAAGCGCACCACCTCGTTGCGACGGATCTCGGGCTCGACGGCGAAGCTGCCCGACCGGATGCGCTCGAGCACCGCATCGCGGTAGGCGCTCAGCCGAAAGAAGTGGTTGCGCTCCTTGGTCGGAATCAGCTCGAGCGTGGGGTGCTCGATGCAGTGGCCGTTGACGATCTGCGCGCCGGTCTTGAACTCCTCGCAGCCGGTGCAGTACAAGCCCTCGTATTCGGCCTCGAACAGGTCATCGGGGTGGCGGGCGCGGATGCGCTCGAGCAGGGCGGTGACAGCGCGCGCGTGCCGCGGCTCGGTGGTGCGGATCCAGTCGTCGTGGCTGCAGTAGAGGCGGCGCCAGTAGTCGGCGAAGGTGGCGGCCATGCGGTCGACCCACGCCTGCGGCGACAGCTGCGCGCTCGCGGCGGCCTGGATCACGGATTGGCTGTGTTCGTCCATCCCCATCAGGAAGTGGACGTCGTCACCCGCGAGCCGCCGGTACCGCGCGATGCAGTCCGCGCCGATCTTCTCGAGCGCGTGGCCCAGGTGCGGCTCGCCGTTGGAGTAGTCGATCGCTGTCGTGACGTAGAACTTAGCCATCGCGCGCGACTTCCTCTTTCAGCTTCTCCAGCGACACCACGCGTGTGTCACCCCCCCCGTCCTCGGCGCGCAGCGTCACCGTCTCGCGGAAGATGTCCACGGCGAGCACGCGCTCGGACCCCACGGCCGTGCGCAGCACTTTCCCCTCCTTGGGAAAGCGCTTGCGGGTCTGCACGTAGAAGTCGTGCTCGTAGCGGAGGCAGCACAGCAGCCGCCCGCAGCCGCCCGAGATCTGCGACGGGTTGAGGGACAAATGCTGGTCTTTCGCGAGCGACAGGCTCACCGGCCGCAGTTCGGGGAGCCAGCTCGAGCAGCAGAACTGGCGGCCGCAACGGCCCACGCCGTCCAGCCGCTTGGCCTCGTCGCGCGCGCCGATCTGGCGCAGTTCGATCCGCGTGTGGAACAGGCTGGCGAGGTCGCGCACCAGCGCGCGAAAGTCCACGCGCTGCTCGGCTGTGAAGTACACCGTCAGCTTCTTCTTGTCCCACTGCCACTCGGCGTCGGACACCTTCATCGGGAGGGTGTGCTGCTTCACCCGCTCCATCACCTTGCGACGCACCTCGGCTTCGTCCTGGTGCAGCCGGTCGGCGAGTGCCGCGTCGTCGGGGCTGGCGCGGCGCACGATGCGCCGCTCAGGCGCGGGCGGGGCCGCGGCGGCCTCGGCTAGGCTGCATCCCGTGCACGCCGCGCCGCACTTGCGCACCGCAACGGGGCCGACGGCGGACACGCGCCCGAGATCATGGCCCCGCTCGACCTCCACGATCACGGGATCGTGCAGCGCGAGCGGCTCCTCGGACGGCCAGGTGAAGTATTCCTTCCGGTTCCCCTTGAACCGGACTTCGACGACTGGAGTCAACTCACTTCTCGCTCAGGGCACCCAACGAAAGGTACTTCTCTTCCCGGCGTTTGAGCAGCTTTTCGATCTTGGTCTTCCGGAGCACGCGGACCTGGCGCCGCAGCGCGTCGCCCAGGGCCTGGGCGGCCGCCTCGGGGTCGGCGTGGGCGCCCCCCGATGGCTCGGGAATGATCTCGTCGATGACGCCGAGCTCGAGCAGGTCCTCCGCCGTGATCTTCAGGGCCTCGGCCGCGCGCTCGCGCTGGGTCGCGTCCTTCCACAGAATCGCCGCGCAGCCCTCGGGAGAGATCACCGAGTACACCGAGTTCTCGAGCATCAGCACGCGGTCGGCGAGCCCCACCGCCAGCGCGCCGCCGGAGCCCCCTTCGCCGATGACGGCGGTGATGATCGGCGTGCGCAACGTCGCCATCTCCACCAGGTTGCGGGCGATCGCCTCGGCCTGCCCGCGCTCTTCCGCGCCGAGTCCGGGGTAGGCGCCCGGTGTGTCCACCAGCGTGATCACCGGGGCCCCGAACTTCTCCGCGAGCCCCATCAGTCGCAGCGCCTTGCGGTAGCCTTCAGGGTGGGCCATGCCGAAGTTGCGGTGCAGGTTCTCCTTCGTGTCGCGGCCCTTTTGGTGCCCGATCACCATCACGCTCATGCCGTCGAGCCGCCCCCACCCGCCCACGATCGCCGGGTCGTCGCGGAACAGCCGGTCGCCGTGCAGCTCGACAAAGTCCGTGAAGACCGTGTTGACGTAGTCGAGCGTGTAGGGGCGCTTCGGGTGGCGCGCGACCTGGACGCGCTGCATCGGCGTCAGGTTCTTGTAGATCTCGCCGCGCAGCTCCGCCAGCTTCCGCTCCAGCGCCGCGAGCTCCTTCGACACGTCCACCGCCGTGTCGCCGGTGACGCGCTTCATCTCTTCAATCTGGCGCTCGAGCTCCAACAGGGGACGCTCAAAGTCCAGCGTGTGGGTCGCCATCGGTCAGGTCGTCCTCACCAGGTGCACGTGGTCGGGGCCTAACAACCCGCGCAGCGCCGCCAGCAGGTCGTCGGCGACTTCGACGCGCAGCGAGCGACTGCGGAGGCGGGCTCCCCCAGGCTCGCGCCCGGGGTTAGTGGGGGTGGTAGCACTGACCCCGGGCGCAAGTCCGGGGTGATCCCTACCGCCGTTTGGATCCCCTTCCGCCCACTCCACCAGCACCGGGCACGGTCCCGGGTGCGCGGCGCACAGGGCGGCCACGGCCCGGGCGGCGTCGGGCGGCGGGGGGGCGGTGCGCGACCACACCAGCGCCACGCCGATCGCGCCCTTCGCCCGGAGCTCGTCCAGCGGCTGCGCCCCCTCCACGATGAACGGCGCCTGCTCCTCGTCCCGGTCGCGCGCGCTGTGGCCTCCGCTGAGGAGCAGCGCCCCGTCGGGCCGGATCACGTCGTTGAGCTTGGCCCACGCCTCCGGGAACACCAGGGCTTCGGCCGTGCCGTGGAAATCCTCGAGCACGAGGCGCGCGTACTCTGCGCCCGACTTCTTCGAGATCTGACGTTTCACGACCGTGACTACTGCCGCAACCCGCACCTTCTGGTCGCTCCACCGGCCGAGCGTGGCGGTGGTCCGGGTACCGAAAAGCTCCACCTCGGCACGGTACTTGGCGAGGGGGTGCCCGGAGATGAAGAAGCCAAGCACGGCCTTCTCGCGCGCGAGGCGGTCGTGCTCGGTCCAGGGAAAAACGTCGGGGAGCGGGGCCGGCCGCTGGGGAGTGGACGTCACTTCCCCGAACAGCGCATGCTGGCCGCTGGTGCGTTCCGCCTGGCGGGCCTGAGCTTCGGCGAATGCCGCGTCGAGGGCGGCGATGAGCTGGGCGCGGTGGCCGCCGAGCGAATCGCAGGCGCCCGCGTCGACCAGTGCCTCGATCACGCGCTTGTTGCAGAGCCGCAGGTCGATGCGGTCGCACAGGTCGACGAGCGAGCGGTACGGCCCCCCCCCGGTCCGCCCCGCGATGATCGACTCGATCGCGCTTCCGCCGACGTTCTTGATCGCGCCGAGCCCGAACCGGACTCGGGCGTCGCCGACCACGGTGAACTTGAACCCCGACTCGTTCACGTCGGGCGGCAGCACTTCGAGGCCGAGCTCCCGCGCCTCGGCGATGTACTGCACGACCTTGTCGGTGTTGCCGATCTCCGACGACAGCAGCGCCGACATGAACTCGGGCGCGTAGCGCGTCTTGAGCCACGCGGTCTGGTACGACAGCACCGAGTAGGCGACGGCGTGGGACTTGTTGAAGCCGTACCGGCCGAACGTCTCGATCTGGGCGGCGATGTCCTCGATCACCCGCAGCTGGTGCCCGCGCTCGACCGCGCGCGTGACGAAGCGACCCAGCTCCTGCTGGATCAGCTCCTTGTCCTTCTTGCCTACCGCCTTGCGCAGCACGTCCGCTTCGGCGAGCGAGAAGCCGGCGAGCACGTTGGCGATCCGCATCACCTGCTCCTGGTAGGTGATGACGCCGTAGGTCGGCTTGAGGATCTCTTCGAGGGCGGGGTGCGGATAGCGTACCGGCTCGCGGCCCAGCTTGCGGTTGATGAACACGAGGTGCATCCCCGTGTCGAGCGGCCCGGGCCGCAGCAGCGCATTCGCCGCCACCAGGTCGTCGAACCGGTCGCACTGCATGTTGCGCAGGCAGTCGGTGGCGAGCGGGGACTCGAACTGGAACACGCCCGCGGTGCGGCCGGAGCGCAGCAGCCGGTACACGTCGGGGTCCTCGAGGTCGAGTCCCTGCATGTCGAGCGCTATGTCGTGCCGCTCGCGCACCATTGCCACCGCGTCGTGGATCACCGTGAGGGTCTTGAGCCCCAGGATGTCGATCTTCAGCATCCCGACCTGCTCCAGCCCGACCATGTCGAACTGGGTGATGATCGCGTCCGCTTCCTGCGGCGCGAGGCAGACGGGGACGTAGTCGCTGAGCGGGCCGGGGGCGATCACGACGCCCGCCGCATGCACCGACGCGTGGCGCGCCAGGCCCTCGATCCTGGTGCCGAGTTCGAGGATCTTGCGCACCCGCTCGTCCTGACCTGCGGCCGCCCGCAGGTCCGGTACCTTCTCGGCGGCTTCCGCGAGCGTGAGGGCGTAGCCGGGACCGGAGGGGATCATCTTGCTCAGCCGGTCCACGTCCCCCATCTCGAGGCGCAGCGTTCGCGCCACGTCGCGGAACGCCGCCCGCGCTTTCAGCGTCCCGAAACTGATGATCTGGCCCACCGACTCCCGCCCGTAGCGCGAGCGCATGTACTCGATCACCTCGCCGCGGCGCTCGAAACAGAAGTCCAGGTCGATGTCCGGCATCGTGACGCGCTCGGGGTTCAGGAACCGCTCGAACAGCAGATCGAACTTGAGCGGGTCGATATCGGTGATTCCCAGCGCGTAGGCGACGAGCGACCCCGCGGCCGAGCCGCGCCCGGGGCCCACCGGGATGCCGCGGGCCTTCGCTGCCGTCGTGATGTCGGACACGATCAGGAAATAGCCGGCGTAGCCGGTGTGCGAGATGACCCCCAGCTCGTAGGCGAGCCGCTCTTCCACCGGCGGCGGCAGGGGATCGCCGTAGCGCGCCCGCGCCCCCGCGCGCGCCAGGTGGACGAGCAGGTCGTTGTCGGAGGCGAACTCGGGCGCCCTGGGAAACTGGGGCAGGAAGTAGCGCTTCTCGAAGTCGAACTCGCACAGCTCGGCGACGCGTGCAGTCTCGGCCACGACCTCCGGGTGCTCCGTGAACAGTGGCCGCAGCTCCGCTTCCGACTTGACGTAGCTCTCCTGGCCGAAGAAGCGGAACCGGTTGGGATCGTCCAGGTCCTTGCCGGTGCCGATGGCCAGTAGCACGTCGTGCGCCTCGGCGTCGTCTTTCCTCAGGTAGTGCGCGTCGTTCGTCGCCACGACCGGCAGGCCCAGCTCCTGCGCCAGCCGGTACATCCCCGCCGCTACGACCTTCTCATCCGCCAGGCCGTGATCCTGGACCTCGAGCCAGAACCCGTCGTTGCCGAACAGCTGGGCGAAATAGCGCGCGCTGGTCTTGGCCGCCTCGTAGTTTCCCTGCCGCAGGTAGAGCGCGATCTCACCGGAGAGGCAGGCGGCGAGTCCGATCAAGCCGTCCCTGTGTTGCTCCAGCGCTTCCCGGTCGATCCGGGGCCGCCGGTAGAAGCCCTCGAGGAATCCGATGGAGGACAGCTTGATCAGGTTCGAGTAGCCGATGCGGTTCTTTGCGAGCAGCACGAGGTGGGAGTAGCCGGCCGGGGCGTCGACGGGCTTCTCGCGCTTGTGGCGGCTGCCGAAGGCGAGGTACGCTTCGAATCCGAGGATCGGACGGAGGCCGCGGGATTTCGCCTCCGTGTAGAACTGCCACGCCCCATGCAGGTTGCCGTGGTCGGTGACGGCGAGCGAATCCATACCGAGGGTACGGATCCGGTCGAGCAGGTCGGGGATCCGGTTGGCGCCGTCGAGGAGGGAGTACTCGCTGTGGGTGTGGAGGTGGACGAACGGCATGACCCTAGCGGGCTCGGGCGTCCAGCTCCTCGAGCACCCGGTCGAGGGGGAGTTGTCTGGCTTCGAGCAGCACTAATAAATGATAGATGAGGTCCGCTGCCTCGCTGGCGAGCCGCGCCCGGTCTTCGCTCGTGGCGGCGACCACCGTCTCGACCGCTTCCTCGCCGACCTTCTGGGCGATCTTGGCGACTCCCGCATCGAGCAACTGGGCCGTGTACGACCCGGCGGGCTTGTCCCGGGCGCGCTCGGCGACGGTGCGGGCCAGCCGGATGAGGGTGCCGCCGGTCGGCTCGCCGAAGCAGGTAGGCGCCCCGGTGTGGCACGCCGGACCCTGCTGGCGCACGAGGTACAGCACCGCGTCCCCATCGCAGTCCACGCGCACCTCCTGCACCGCCTGCGTGTGTCCCGACGTCGCGCCTTTCTGCCACAGCTCGCCGCGCGAGCGGCTGCGGTAGTGGGCCTGACCGGTGTCGCGCGTCTTCTGCAGGGCCTCGCGGTCGGCGTAGGCCACCATCAGCACCTCGCCGGCGAGCGCGCTCTGAGCCACGACGGGAACCAATCCATCGTCCCCGAAACGCACGGCCTCAATCCAATTTTTTGGGGGGAGGGGCACCTGCTGAAAATACCGGCGTTCACACGCATTGTCAAAATCCCTGCGGCGCGAATATCTTTGCGGCCCATGCGCTGGGTCGCGAGCCTGTTCGCGCTGGTTCTGATGATGGCGCTGTTTCATCGCATCACCGCGGGCGGGCCGCTCGAAGCGCGGGCGACCCTGGCGCTCGGGTTCCTGCTGCTCGTGGCTCTCGTGGGTGGCGACCTCGCGAGGCGCGTGCGCCTGCCGCGCGTGACCGGCTATCTGTTGATCGGGTTTGCGGCGGGGCCCGCGTGGCTCGGCCTCGTTCGGGCGGACGAGGTGGCGGCCCTGCAGTTCATCGCGGACGTCGCCGTCGGCCTCCTCGCGCTCGCCGCCGGGTCGGAGCTGACGCTTGAGCTGCTGCGCACCGGCCGCACGGCGCTCGGGCGGCTCGCGACCGGCGCGATCACCTTCCCCTTTGTAGTAGTGACGCTCGTCGCCTGGTCGGTGAGCCCGTGGCTGCCCATCGCGGCGCATCAGCCATGGCACGACCGGCTCACCGTCGCGCTCGTGCTCGGCACATTCGCCGCCGCCGGGTCGCCCGCCATCACCAGCGCGATGATCGGCGAGCTGGAGGCGCGCGGGCCGTTCTCCCGCTACCTGCTCGGTGTGACGATCGCGCAGGACCTGGGCGCCGCGATCCTGTTCACGCTCGTGCTCGTGGTCTCCAAGCCGCTGTCGAGCGCCGGGGCGCTCAACCTGACGGTCGCTGTGCTCGCCGCGCTGCGGCTCGTGGGCTCGCTGGCCGTAGGGCTCGCGCTCGCTTTTGCCCTCTCCCGTTACCTGCGGCTGGCGCCGCGCTTCGCGGTGCTGTTCCTCGTCGCGGCGGCGCTGCTGGCAGCCGAGACCGCACGGCTGCTGCGCCTCGAGACGGTGCTCATCGCCCTGGCGGCGGGGTTCTACCTGGAGAACTGCGCGCGCGCCGAGGGCGAGCAGCTGCGGCGCGAGCTGAACCGGGGCGCGCCGGCGGTGTACGTCATCTTCTTCGCTCTCGCGGGCGCCGGGCTGCAGCTGGGCGTGCTCGCAGAGCTGTGGCCCTGGGCGCTGCTCCTTATCGGGTTGCGGGTGATGAGCTTGCGGTACGGTCTGCTGTGGGCCGGCCGCCACCCCGATGTGACGCCGGCCCTTGCCCGGAACGGCTGGCTGGGCCTTATATCGCAGGCGGGCGTGGCCTTGGGGCTCGCCCAGCTGGCGCGGCGGGCGTTTCCTGAGTGGGGGGTCTCGCTCGAGACCCTCGTCGTGGCGATGATTGGCGTTCACGAGGTGGCGGGACCAATCTGCTTCCGCCAGGCGCTGGTTCGGGCCGGGGAAGTCTTGGGGGGAACTCATGGTGGCGAAGCGGCTGTGGCTGGTCGGAGTGTCATCGCTGCTGGTGGCGTGTCAGAAGGGTGACGGCGGCACTGGTGCGACGCTCCCTCCCTGCACCGGCGGAACGGCGCTCGGCCTTGGGGTGGCGGCGTATCAGGCCATCGACCCTGCTCCGACCTCGGGCTGCACGGTGTTCCCGCCGAATGCGTCGGCGTCGCCAACCGAGTACCTGCTGGTCGCCCAGCCGGCGAGCGGCACCCCCAATGATACGCAGAGCTTCAAGCTGCAAGGGGGTGCCCTCGCGCCGTCCGCGATCGCGCCGCAGTTCGTGGTTCCGGAGGCATCGCCCGCCGAGCTGTCGCCGGCCGAGCGGTTCCATCTGTTCCTGCGCCAGGCCGAGCGGGCCCGAGCCTATCCCGTCCCGCCGCGGCAACCCCGGGCAGGGGTCCAGGCCTCGCTGCAGGGGCCCATCCTGCCCAGTGACTCGGGGACGAACCGAACGTTCAAGGTGTGTGGCAATCTGAAGTGCGACACCCTGCCCACGGTGCGAGCCACGCTAATGAAGTTGGGGCAGCACATCGCCATCTACGTGGACAGTGCGGCGCCCCAGCCAGGCCTGTCACAGACCGACCTCGACACCCTGCGAGCGGTCTTCGACACGCGACTGTACGAAATCGACACGACCGCGTTCGGGCGGGAGTCGGATATCGACGCCAACGGCGTGGTCATCGTGCTGATGACGAACCGGGTGAACCAGCTGGTGACAGCGGCGGACTGCACCACCAAAGGCTTCGTGGCTGGGTATTTCTTCGGCGCCGATATCGATCCGTTCTTCGCCTCCCAGTACAACAACGGCGAGATCTTCTACTCGATCGTGCCGGATCCGAACGCGACGCTGAGCTGCACGCACTCCGTCGCGGCGCTCAAGCGGCTGGTGCCGGTCACCTTCATACACGAGTTCCAGCACATGATCAGCTACAACCACCATGTGCTGGAGCGCCGCGGCGACCCCGAGATCCTGTGGCTCAACGAGGCGCTGTCGCACTATGCGGAGGAGCTGGGCGGTCGCAGCTTCCTTCCCGCGGACACCGCCACGTACTGCAATTACGTGTTCGGCGACGTGTACAACTCGGCCCAGTACTTCCAGGCGCCGCACAGCTACTTCCTGGTTGACACCAGCGGCATCGGGGCGCTGGCGAGCCGCGGCGCCTACTGGCTGTTCCTGCGCTACATCATGGACCAGTACTCGGCGGATACGTCCTTCGCGCAGCGGAGCGGCTTCACCCGCAAGCTCGACATCACCAGCCTCACCGGCCCCCAGAACGTGGCGACGCAGACCGGGCAGTCGTTCCCGCTGTTGCTCGAGCGCTGGGCGCTGGCGAACTGGGTCTCCGATCTCCCGGGCTTCGCGACTCCGGCCGAGCTGCAATACAAGATGTGGCGGTTCCGCGCGGACTACGGCACGCTCAAGACGCGCTGCCCCAGCCCTCCGCTCAACACGGGTGCGCTGCCGGCGAACCTCCCGCTCACTCCGGGCGTCGGTGCGGGGAGCAGTGTGAACCTGAGCGGCATATTGCGTGCGGGGTCAGGCACCTATTTCCGCGTCCAGCAGGCGGCGGGCGCGGCGGGATTTACGGTCCTGTTCAGTGACGGGTTGGGCCGAGCGCTGCGGACGGCCATCGTGCCGCGGCTGAACGTCATTCGAATACAGTGACGGCGTCCAGCGGGCGCGTCACGCGCGAGCGTCCCGCGAGAACGTCACGCGTGATCGTGGACCAGGGCTACGTTGCCGCGCGACGTCTCTGCGTGACGCTGTTGTGTAACGCGGTTCTGGTGTCGTCGCTCGCCGCCCAGGCGGGCGCCGGCGCTATAGCGAGCCTCCCTGGCTCGGTCCGCGCCGCCGGATTAGGAGGGGCGGGCGCGGCGCTCGTCGGTGACGCGGGCGCCGTCTTCTCGAACCCCGCCGGCATCGCCACGATTCGCCACCTCTCGGTCGAAGGCGCGTACCAGCGCTTTCCCGGCGGCACGGCCGTCGGGTCGGGCGCCCTCGCCCTGCGGGCAGGGCGCCTGTCGTGGGGATTCGGCGCGGCCGCGCTCGACACCTCGGGCGCGCTGGTGCGCGCGACCGACCTGCTCGGCCTCTCGTCGCTCGTGTTCCGCGCGAGCTTCATCGCCCTGGGCACCTCGGTCAAGTACGTCCGTGAGACGCTCGGCGCCACGACCGCTGACGCCTGGGCCGGTGACGTGGGCGTCGCAATCGCTATCTTCGACCTGATGGCGTTCGGCGCGAGCGTGCAGAACCTCGGCGGGGACCTGGGGGGCGGGGCGCGACTCACGCGTCGCAGCCGCGCCGGTCTCACGATGAACTACGTCGATCCTCAAGGGGCGTATCGGCTGCTCACCACGCTGGAGGGCCAGTGGCTTCATCGTGAGACCGGCGCCGCGTTCCTGATCGCGGGGGTGGAGGGGGGTGTGGTGGTGCACGGCACGGGGATCGTCGCCCGGGTCGGTTATGCCGGCCACTCCACATCTACTGATGCTGCCCCGTTCTCATACGGTGCCGGCGTGGAGCTCGGCCGGCTGCATGTCGACTACGCCTACCGCGCGTCCGAGACCGGAACGGGCGCGGGGAGCAGCGGGGGCGGCACGCACCGTTTCGGGCTGCGATGGACCCCCTGATGGAGCGGGCGCGGCCGCGGTGGGGCCGTGTGGCGCGCCGCCTGCTGCGCTGGGTGCTGATCGGTGTGCCGGCGCTGCTCGCGCTGGCGCTGCTGCTGAGCGACGACGCCCGCTACCTCGCGCGGGCGGGAGTCGAAGAGGCACGCATCCTCCTCAAGCGTCGCGCCATCACGCAGCTCGTCGTCGAGCCGCAGACCACGGCCGAGCTGCGCCAGCGTCTCACGCTCGTGCTCGCGGCGCGCGCCTACGCGGCGGACTCCCTCAAGTTGCTCGTGGGCAACACGTACACGACGTACGTCGACGTGGGGCGGGACACCCTCCTGCTCGTGCTCTCCGCGAGCCGGCGGGATCGGTTGCGCGAGTACACGTGGCAGTACCCGATCGTCGGCACGGTGCCGTACAAAGGGTTCTTCAACTTCGACCAGGCACGCCGCAACGCGGCGGATCTCGAGCGCCAGGGCTACGACACCTATCTGCGACCCGCGGGGGCATTCTCGACGCTGGGTTACTTCAGCGACCCCCTCCTGTCCACGATCGTGGAGCGCGACACGATGGAGCTGGTGGCGAGCGTGATCCACGAGCTCGCGCACAACACGCTGTACGTGAAGAGCCAGACCCCGTTCAACGAGAGCTTCGCCAGCTTCGTCGGCTACCGCGGGGCGGAGGCGTTTTTCCGTTCGCGGCGGGACGCGGCCGATGCGAAGCGCGCCGCGGCGCGCTGGCGCGACGAGCGTACGCTGGACGTGCTCTGGGCCGAGCTCGCCAGGCGGCTCGACTCCGCGTACGCGCAGGCGCTGTCGGCGTCCGAGCTCGAGCGCGCCCGGGCGACGCTGTTCGGGTGGGCTCGGGCGCAGCTCACCGGCCCTGTGGGGCAGTCGCTCGAGACGTACGACTGGCGCTGGTTCGCGCGGGCCCCGCTCAACAACGCCGTCGTGATCGCGCAACGGCTGTACCGGATGAACCTGAACCTGTTCGAGGAGATCTACGTGCACTCGGGCGCAAATCTGACCGAGACGATCCGCGCGATTCAGCTGCGTGTGTTCACGCAACCGGGGACGGACCCGTACCAGGCGCTGTATTCGCGGCCCGGCCTACCCGCCGACGACTAATTCCCTCTGAGCCGTTCCGCCTCGGCGACCCGCTGCAGGGCGATGGCGTACGCGGCGGTCCGGAACGTGACTCCTTTTGATTTCGCCAGGTCCCGCACCGCCACGTAGGCCTTGGTGATCGTGGCCTGGAGCTCGCGGTTCACCTGTTCGTGGGTCCAGCGGTACTGCTGCAGGTTCTGCGACCATTCGTAATAGCTGACGGTCACGCCGCCCGCGTTCGCCAAGAAGTCCGGGATCACCGCGATGCCGCGCTCCTCGAGGATCCGATCGGCCGTCGGCGTGGTGGGCTCGTTGGCGCCTTCGACCACGACCTTGCAGTCGATGGTCCGCGCATTGGTCTCCTTCGCGATCACCCCGCCCAGCGCCGCGGGGACGAGCCAGTCGCACGGGATGGTCCACAGCGCGTCGTTGGTGATGGCCCGGCCGCCCGCGAACTCGGAGACGGGCTGGCGGCCGGCGGTGTGGGCCAGCAGCGCTGGGACATCGAGCCCCTGCTCGTTGACGATGCCGCCGTTCACGTCCGACACCGCCACGACCTTCGCCCCCGCCTCTGCCGCGAGCAGCCGCGCGAGGTGGCCGCCGACGTTCCCGAAGCCCTGAATCACGACGCGGCTGCCCTTGAGTGGGATCCCGAAGTCCCGGGAGTACTCCATCATCACGTACATCACGCCCCGGCCGGTTGCCTCCTCGCGCCCGAGCGACCCACCGAGCGACACCGGCTTCCCGGTCACGGCGGCCGGCGTGTAGCCGTGACGGCTCGAATACTCGTCCAGGATCCAGGCCATCACCTGCGCGTTGGTGTTCACGTCCGGCGCGGGGATATCGCGGTAGGGGCCCAGCATGATGGAGATGCGTTGGGTGAAGCGCCGGGTGAGGCGCTCGAGCTCGAGCTTGGAGAGCTTCTTCGGGTCGACCGTGACGCCACCCTTCGCGCCGCCGAACGGGATGTCCATGAGCGCGGTCTTCCACGTCATGATCGTGGCGAGCCCGAGTACCTCGTCGTGGTCGGCGTCGGGGTGGTAGCGGATCCCCCCCTTGCAGGGGCCGCGCGCGCCGTTGTGCTGGATGCGGTAGCCGGTGAACACCTCGATGCGGCCGTCGTCCATCCGTACGGGGACTTCGACTTGCACCTCGCGGAACGGAGACATGAGAATGCGGCGCATGTAGCCTTCGAGGCTGATGAGATCGGCGGCGCGGTCGAACTGGCTCGCGACGATGGCCTTCCCCGACATCGCGCTGCGGGGAGTGGCGGGAGCAGTCACGGGACCTCCGAGCGAGTCAGGGCTTGAGGCGACGGCCGGCGAGGCGGGCCGCCGGGTGCTGCGCTTCCGACAATGCGTGGGCGACGTTGATGCGACGCGCGCGGCGGCGCCCGGCGTCGGAGAGCACGCCGATCACGTCCGCCGCTCCCGGCGCCGGTGTGGTGTCGTCCGCGGCGTGCTCGAGCACGAACATCAGCCCGGTGCCGTCGCGGGCCACCGCGGCTTGCAGGACGCTCCACCCGGCGTCGCCGGGAAGCGCGCGTTGCGCCACGACGAGCGGCACCGCCGCCGCGTCGAACGCCGCGCGGCCAACCAACGGCGCTCCCAGCCCGTCCGCGAGCGACTGCCAGGCGGGCAGCGCCGGACCCAGCGTCACCACCTGGCCGAACCGCCAGCGGGAATCGCGCGCCAAGTCCAGGAAGGCGGCGATGAGCGCCGCATCGTCCGGGACGTCCGCGCCGGGGTCGGGGGCGAGCACAACCGTGCCGGTCTCGGCGAACCAGCGCTCGGCCGGCGAGAGGTCTTCCGGGCGGCGCGGGGCGTAGAAGGCGTAGCGCCGCGTGATCGCGATTTCCCGCTCCGCCCCCTGGCGCTGCTCGGTATGCTCCGCCGCCTGGGCCGCGCCCTCGTAGGCCACCTCCGCCGCCTGGTAGCGCCCCGCGTCGCGCAGGATGCGCCCGCGCAGCCGCAGCGTCTCCGTGTGCGGCTCGAGCGCGAAGGCACGGTCGAGCGCCAGCAGCGCCCGGTTGCGGTCGCCCAGGCGGAACGCGGCGTACCCGAGCTCGTGCCAGGCGAGCGCGAGGTCCGGATCGAACTCGATGGCCTGTTCGAGGGCGCCGAGCGCTTCGCGGTAGCGCTCCAGCTCGATCAGCGCCGCGCCCTTGAGCGCGAGCGGGAACGCAGAGTCCCCGAACTGCGCGCGCGCTCCCTCGGCGAGGCGGAGCGCGTCCTCGCGCCGCCCATGGCTCCGCAGCAGCTCGAAGCACTCGGCCCAGCAGGGCTTGAGATCGGGGTGCGCGGCCAGCACGTCGCGATACGCCTTCTCCGCGTCGGCGATCCGTCCCTCCCGGGCGAGGTAGCGGGCGCGCGCCATCGCTCGCTCGCTCGGCGCGTCTGGGAACAGCTCGTACGACGCGGTCGTTCGCATGGCGCGGACGAATATACGGCCAGACGGGTAGACGGCTAGGCGGTTAGTCAGCGACCCGTCTACCCGTCTACCCGTCTACCCGTCTAGATTCTGCACGCCATGGACACGGACCGGCTACTCGGCGCGCTGACGGACTTCTTGCGCATTCCGTCGGTTTCGACGCTGCCCGCGCACAACGCCGACTGCCGCGCGGCGGCGGAGTGGGTCGCGGGCGAGTTGCGACGGCTGGGTTGCCGCGAGGTGCAGTTCCTCGCGAGCGACACGCATCCGGTTGTGTGGGGCGTCGGCCCTGAAGTGTCCGGGGCGCCTACGCTGCTGCTGTACGGCCACTATGATGTCCAGCCGCCCGATCCGCTCGCCGAGTGGACCACGCCGCCCTTCGAGCCGACCGTGCGCGACGGCAAGCTCTTCGCCCGCGGCTCGGCGGACGACAAGGGGCAGGTGTTTTGTCTGCTCAAAGCGATCGCGGCGACGGGCCGACCACCGGTCAACTTCCGGTTCTTGATCGAGGGCGAGGAGGAGTATGGCAGCCGCGTCTTGTTCGAGCTGTTGCGGCGCGAGCCCGAGCGCACCCGGGCGGACGTCGTCCTTATCGCCGACATGTCCTACGTCGCCCCGAAGTGGCCGGCCGTCTACACCACGCTGCGCGGCCTGTGCTACGCCGAGATCACGGTGCGCACGGCCAAGTCCGACCTGCACTCCGGCGAGTTCGGCGGGGCCGCGCCCAACGCGCACGAAGAGCTCGTGCGCCTGCTGGCCAAGCTCAAGTCACCCGACGGCAAGATCAACGTTCCGGGCCTCTATGCGGCCGTGCGGCGTCCCACCAGGGCGGAGCTCGCGACGTGGAAGCGCCTACCCTTCAAGGAGAGCGAGTTCCTGAAGCACCGCGTGCAGGCGAAGGCCCTCACTGGGCTGAAGGCGTACTCGGTGCTCGAGCGCCTCTGGGCGCTCCCGACGTTCGAGATCCACGGCATCATGGGCGGCTTCACTGCCGACGGCGCCAAGACCGTGATCCCCGCCGAGGCCACCGCGAAGGTGAGCCTGCGGCTCGTCCCCGAGCAGAAACTCAACACGGTGGAGCGCCAGCTCGCGGCAGCCGTCAAGCGGTTCGCGCCGAAGTACGTGCAGGCGAGCGTCAAGTTCCTCCACGGCGCCGACCCCGCTACCGTGAAGGTCACGCACCCGGCATTCCGGCTGCTCGATCAGGCGTTCCGCGAGGTGGTGGGGCGAGGGACGGTGCCCGCCCGGGCGGGCGGGTCGATCCCGGTCGTCCCTGCGCTCGGCAAGAGCGGCGCGGCGGTCATCCTCACCGGGATCGGGTTGCCCGATGACCGGCTGCACGCGCCGAACGAAAAGCTCGACTTGAAGCAGCTGTGGGACGGCATCGCGGTGTTTCGGAGATTCTACGAGCTGCTGGGAACTAAAGGCGTCTAGCAAGGACGTTTCACGAAGCCGTTGCACAACACCGTCGCGCAGAGGCGTCAGTGAAGGAGCGTGTCCCGCCTGGGCAGGTCGCAACGACCAAATGGCCGGTGCTGCACTACGGGGACGTCCCGCGAGTCGACACCACGACCTGGACGTTCCGAGTGTCGGGGCTCGTCGAGCACCCGTTCGCGCTCACCTACGCCGAGCTCTTGGCGTTACCGCGCAAGACGGTCGTTTGTGACATTCATTGCGTCACCCGCTGGAGTCGCCTTGGGAATACGTTCGAAGGCGTCCCGGTCCAGGCGCTCCTAGCCCGGGCCGGGGTGAAGCCTGCAGCAAAGTTCTGTATCGTGCTCGCCGAGCAGGGTTTCACGACGAACCTGCCGCTCGCAAACCTCAACCTGCCGGAGAACCTGATCGCTTTCAAATGGAGCGGCGAATGGCTGATGCCGGAGCACGGCTGGCCCGCGCGGCTCCTCGTGCCACATCTCTATTTCTGGAAGAGCGCGAAGTGGGTGCGCGGGTTCGAGCTACTGGAGCAAGACCTCCCGGGATTCTGGGAACAGAACGGCTATCACATGCGGGGTGATCCGTGGACGGAGGAGCGCTATGGCGGTCGCGGCCTGACACAACACGAGATCAACAAGTTTCGGAACGCGAGCAAGACGATTCTTGGCTCGTGACGCCGAAGGCGGCTTCGAACCCCCGAATCACCGCCGCGACCGTGTCGTCCCACAGCTCCTTCTCCCCTCTCCCTGCTCCCTTCTCTCGTTCCACGGACGTCATGACGACCCCCGGAATCCCGCACGGCACGATGCGCTCGAAGTGCGACAGATCGGTCGTCACATTCAGCGCGAATCCGTGCCAGGTGACCCACTGCTTCACGTGGACGCCGATGCTCGCGATCTTGCGCTCCCCCCCGCGCGTCCACACGCCGGTGTAGCCCGCGCGCCGCTCGGCCGGGACACCTAGCTCCGCGAGGGCGGCGATCAAGGCCTGCTCGAGCGTGCGGAGATACCAGTGCAGGTCCTGGCGGTAACCGGTCAGGTCCAGGATGGGATAGCCGACGAGCTGCCCGGGGCCGTGGAAGGTGACATCGCCGCCGCGCTCCACAGCGACGACGGGCACGCCGTGCGGCTCGCGCAGGTGGCCCGCGCGCGCGGTGCGGCCCAGCGTCACGACCGGCGGGTGCTGAAGCAGCAGGATCACGTCGCGCGCCAGCCGTCCCTCGATCCGCGCCTCGGCGAGCGACCGCTGCCACTCGAGCGCCTCGGCGTACGGCACCAAGCCGGCCTCGATCACGTCAACGGTGCGTCCAGTCACTCCGCGTCCCTCAACGCATCGTCTCGACTTCCTCGTACCGCCCACGCGCTCGCCGCGCCGCCGAGCACGAAGCTCGCGGCTCCCCACACAGCGAGACCGCCGACGCCGAACAGATGGTCGATCGGCCAGGCGATGAAGCCGAGCAGTAGCGCCCCGACGGTCGATAGCGCTCCGATCACCCCGCGCTGCCACACGTTGTCCAGCCAGCGGCTGCGGCGCCAGCCGAACGTCGCGCCGACCGCGAGGCCCGCGAGCGTCCCCGCGAGGACCGGGTCTGCCGCGCTCTCCTGGTAATTCGATGCGCTCACGTGGTGCTCCAGGGTTCGCACGATGACGAGCGCGGCCACGATGGTACCCCCTCCGAGCCCGGCGCCGCACGCCAGTGCGCCGAGGCCGATCGCGAGCGGGTCTTTCACATGTCCACCACCCGGCCCAGCGAATCGAGCGCGGCTTGGGCCACGGCCTCGGACATCGTTGGGTGCGCGTGAATCGCCAGCTCGACCTCTTCCACCGTGTATTCATTCTCCCGCGCCACCGCCAGCTCATGGATGATCTCGGACGCGTGCCCGCCCACGAGGTGGGCGCCCAGGATCTCGCCGTACTTCTTGTCGCGCAGGATCTTCACGAAGCCCTCGGTCTCGCCAGTTCCACGCGCCCGGCCGTTCGCCGAGAACGGAAACCGGCCGGCCACGTACTCGAGCTTCCGCTCCTTGCACTGATCCTCGGTGAGCCCGATACTGGCCACCTCGGGGTGGCAGTACGTCACGCTGGGCACGTTATCGTACCTGATCGCGTGGGGCTTCTTGCCCGCGACGAGCTCGGTGACATTCACGCCCTCCCGCATTCCCTTGTGCGCGAGCATCGGCGGCCCGGCCACGTCGCCGATGGCGTAATAGCCCGGCGCGGTCGTCTGCAGGCCCGGATCGACTTTGATGAAGCCCCGCTCGGACACCTGGACGCCGCACTCGGCCAGGCCGATGTTCTCCGTATTCACGGCGCGACCCGCCGCCATCAGCACCGCCGCGACCTCGATCTTCCGCGTCGCGCCGTTCGCCTCGACCTCGAGGGTCACCTTGTCCTTGGCGGGCGTGCCCTGCTTCACCTTGGCGCCGGCGATCACCTCGATGCCGCGTTTCTTGTAGCTCTTCGCCAGGGCGTCCGACGCCTCGGCGTCCTCGAGCGGCAGGATCCGCGGCAGCGCCTCGATCAGCGTCACGGTGGTGCCGAAGGCGCTGAAAATGTCGGCGAACTCCATGCCCACGGCGCCGGCGCCGATGATCGCCAGAGTGGCCGGCGCCTTCTCGAGAAACAGCGCCTCGTCCGAGGAGATGACGGTCGTCTTGTTGATCTCCAACCCGATCTGCGGCAGGCCCTTCACGCGCGATCCCGTCGCGATGATTACCGCCCTGCTCGCTTCGTAAATGTCGCTCCCGACCTTCACCTTGCGTCCGGGCTGGAGCACCCCGTTGCCCTTCACGACGGTGATCTTGTTCTTTTTCATCAGGAACTCGACGCCCTTCGAGTTCTGGTCGCTCACCCGGCGGGAACGCTGCATCGCGACGCCGTAATCGGTCTTGACAAGCCCCGCGTCGACCCCGAACTCCTTCGCCTCCCGCAGCAGCTTCGCGATGTACGCCGAGTGGAGCAACGCCTTGGTGGGGATGCAGCCGATGTTCACGCACACCCCCCCGAGCTTGTCCCGCTCGATCACCGCCGTGGTCATGCCGAGCTGAGCCGAGCGGATCGCGCCGACGTAGCCGGCCGGCCCCCCACCCAGGATGATCACGTCAAATTGGTTTGCCAAAGACCCCCCTCCCCGAGTGCGGAATGTGGAACGCGGAATGCGGAATGTCAGTGCGAGGGTCGAACCCCGAGATCGACCCTCGACCCCGACCGATCAATTCCACTCCGCATTCCGCATTTTCATAAGAGCATCGCCAGCGGGTTTTCGAGCATCTCTTTCAGCGTTTTCAGAAACGCCGCCCCCGTTGCCCCATCGATCACCCGGTGGTCGCAGCTCATCGTGAGGCGCAGGCGGCGGCGGGGCACGACCTGGCCGTCCACGACCACGGGCTTCGGGGTGATCGTGCCCACGGCGAGAATGCCCGCCTCCGGTGGATTGATCACCGCCGTGAACTGGTCGATGTCGAACATCCCGAGGTTCGAAACGGAGAAGGTCGACCCGGTGTATTCGCTCGGCTGGAGCCGACGGCTGCGCGCCTTGTCGGCGAGTTGCTTCGCCTCCTGCCCGATCTCGAGTAGCGGCTTCAGGTCCGCGTTGCGGATCACGGGGGTGATGAGCCCGTCCTCCACCGCCACCGCCATCCCGAGGTGCACTTCGTTCCAGTAGCGGATGTGGTCCTCCTGGAACCAGGCATTGCAAGCGCGGTGCTTCGTGAGGGCGAGCGCGGTCGCCTTGACGATGATGTCGTTGAAGGAAACCTTGCCCCGGTCGCCGAGCTGCGGGTTGAGGGCGTCGCGCGCCTCGGCAGCCCGCTCCATGTCCACTTCGCTGGTCAGGAAGAAGTGGGGGACCGGACCGAGGGACGTCACCAGGCGCTTGGCGATCGTTTTGCGGATCTGGGTGAGGGGAACGTCTTCGTACGCCCCACCCGACCTCGCCGCCACCGGAGAGACGGGAGAAGGGAGAGGTTCGCTCCGCTGCACGGCGGCCGACGCCGCGACGGAGCGTACCTCTCCCTGCTCCCCTCTCCCTGCTGCTTCCAGGTCTCGTCTGACCACTCTGCCGCCCGGACCCGACCCAGTGACGCGTTTCAGATCGACCCCAGCTTCCTTGGCGATGCGCTTTGCCAAGGGCGATGCCTTGACGCGGCTCGTGTCCGCGCCAGAGACAGCCTGAGCGGGGGCGACAGCCACGGGCGCGGAGGTGCTAGCGACGCCAACGTTTCCCGTTTCCGCTTTCCCGCTTCCCGAAGTCACGGCGGCCGGCGTAGTGACCGGCGAGCCTACGCTCTCCCCCGGCGCCGCGATCACCGCGACCACGCTCCCGACCGGCACCGTCTGCCCCTCGGTTACCGCAACCTGCCGCAGCACGCCGTCGGCGCGGGCGATCAGGTCCATCACCGCCTTGTCCGTCTCGACCTCGGCCAGCGTCTCGCCGGCCTTCACGGCGTCGCCTTCCTGCTTGTGCCACTTCACCAGGCGCCCTTCCTCCATGGTCGGGGAGAGCGCTTCCATGAAGACCTTGGTGGCCATGATCAGTCGAGGTAGAGCACGCGCCGCGCGGCGGCGACGACCTTGTCGGGGCTTGGCTTGGCGAGCCGCTCGAGCTGCCTGTTGTAGGGCATCGGTACGTCGGCCTGCGTCACCCGCAGCACCGGGGCATCGAGGTGGTCGAAGGCCTCGCGTTGGATCACGTCCACGACCTGCGCGCCGATGCCGCAGTGCGGCCACCCTTCCTCGACCACGACGGCGCGGTTCGTCTTCGCGACTGACGCGGTGATGGCGGCCTCGTCGAGCGGCCGCAGCGAGCGCAGGTCGACCACCTCCGCCGACACCCCCTCCTGCTCGGCGAGCTGCTCGGCGGCTTTGAGGGCGACCGTGACGGTCTTCGAGTGGCAGATGAGCGTGACGTCCCGCCCCGCCCGCTTCACGTCCGCCCTGCCGATCGGCACGACGTACTCGCCCTCGGGCACCTCCCCCTTGGTGTTGTACAGCATCTCGCCCTCGAGCACGATGACGGGGTTGTTGTCGCGGATCGCGGACTTGAGCAGGCCCTTGGCGTCCGCGGGCGTCGCCGGCGCCACCACCTTGAGGCCGGGGATGTGACTCAGCCAGCTTTCCCAGGCCTGTGAGTGCTGCGCGCCGAGCTGGAGGGCCGCGCCGTTCGGCCCCCGGAACACGATCGGGATGGGTAACTGGCCGCCCGACTCGTACAGCAGCTTCGCCGCCGAGTTGACGATCTGGTCGAGGGCGAGGACCGCGAAGTTCCACGTCATGAACTCGATCACCGGACGGAGCCCCACCATCGCCGCCCCCACGCCGATGCCGGCGAACCCGAGCTCGGCGATGGGCGTGTCCACCACACGCATCGGCCCGAACTCCTCAAGCAGCCCGCGGCTCACCTTGTAGGCGCCCTGGTACACTCCGACTTCCTCCCCCATGAGGAAGACGTTGGCGTCGCGCTGCATCTCCTCCCGCAGCGCCTGGTTCAGCGCGTCGCGATAGGTCAGGGTCGGCATCACTCAGTCCGCGACCACGTGGGTGGTGAGCTCGCCGGGATCCGGATCGGGGCTTTCGTCGGCAAACTTCACCGCCTCCTCCACCTCCGCGCGCACCTCCGCGTCGAGCGCGTCGAGCCCCGCCTGATCCAGCGCACCCTCTTCCTTGAGCTTGAGCGCCAGCTGGGAGATGGGATCCCGCTTCTTTTGTTCCTCGACCTCGTCCTTGGTGCGATACACGCCGTGCAGCGGGTCGGACATCGAGTGCCCCATGAAGCGGTACGTGCGCACCTCCAGCAGCGTCGGGTGACCACCCTTGCGCGCGCGCTCGACGGCGCGTTGGGTGGCGGCGTACACGGCGAGCGCATCCATGCCGTTCACGAGCTCCGCCGCCATGTCGTAGCTGCAGGCGTGCTCCGCGACGTCCGTCACCGCGGCGACGCGCTCGAACGCGGTCCCCATGCCGTAGCGGTTGTTCTCGCAGCAAAAGATCACGGGCAGGTGGTAGACGGAGGCCATGTTGAGCGTCTCGTGGAAGGCGCCGATGTTGACGGCCGCCTCTCCGAAGTAACAGAGGCAGACCTGGTCGCCACCCTTGTACTTGATCCCAAAGCCGATGCCCGCTCCGAGCGGGATATGCCCGCCGACGATCCCGTGCCCACCCATGAACCGCTTCGCGGCGTCGAACAGGTGCATCGAGCCGCCCTTGCCCTTCGAGCAGCCGGTCGCCTTCCCGAACAGCTCGGCCATCACCGCGCCCGCCGAGATGCCGCGGACCAGCGCCTGGCCGTGCTCACGGTAGGAGCTGATCACGTAATCGTCGTCGCGCAACGCCGCGAGCGAGCCGACCGCCACCGCCTCCTGGCCGATATAGAGGTGGCAGAACCCGCCGATCTTGCCTAGCGCGTAGGCCTCCGCCGCCTTCTCCTCGAAGTGACGGATCAACAGCATCTGTCGCAGCATCCGCCGCTCGAGCTCGGCTTGGGATTGGTCCTTTTGGGCGTGGGCGGTTGCGGTGGTCATGGGGCGTCGGGGCTAAGAGGCGGCGCTCGCGCGCTCGACTTGCTCCCATGCATGATAGCTCGAGCGCACCAGCGGCCCGGCTTCCACGTGGCGATATCCCAGCTGCATGCCGAGGCGCCGCAGCTCGGCGAACTCGGGCGGCGTGTAATAGCGGGCGATCGAGAGGTGCTGGCTGGAGGGGCGCAGATACTGGCCGAGGGTGAGGATGTCGACGCCCTGGGCGCGCAGGTCGCGCATCGCGCCGAGCAGCTCGTCCCATTCCTCGCCCAGCCCGCAGATGATGCCCGACTTGGTCAGCATGTCGGGATCCAGGTGCTTCACCCGACGCAGCAGTTCGAGGGCTCGCGGATACCGGCCGCCCGGCCGCGCCAGCCGATACAGTCGCTCGATGGTCTCGAGGTTGTGGTTCAGAATGTCGGGCTGCGCGTCGACCACGATCCGGAGCGCCCGCTCGTTGCCCTTGAAGTCGGGGATGAGCACCTCGACCGACGTGTCCGGCGTCCGCTGGCGGATCGCGGCGATGCACGCCGCAAAGACCTCGGCGCCGCCGTGCGGCAGATCGTCCCGGTCCACGCTCGTGATGACCACATGCTTCAGCTCCATCTGCCGCACCGCCTCGGCGAGACGGGCCGGCTCGCCTGCGTCGAGGGGAGCGGGGGGGCCGTGCGGGACCGCGCAGTACGCGCAGTTCCGAGTGCACACATCGCCCAGGATCATGAAGGTGGCGGCCTTGTGCTCCCAACATTCGCCGACGTTGGGGCAATGCGCCTCCTCGCACACGGTATGGAGCTCGAGCTCACGCATCAGGTGCTTCACAGCGAGATAGTTCGGGCCCCCCGGGGCGGGGACCTTCAGCCAGGCGGGTTTACGAGCCGTGATCTGGGTGAGCGCGGTGGCCATGAGGCTTGGGGAAGATAGTGAAGCGCGGAAGGCGACAAAAGGCCAAATTTCAACTAGACGGTTGATCGCCCGGTGGCTTGCGATTCTTCAAACGACGCAGCTCCTCTTCCAGCTCCGCAGTGGTAGAGAGCAGGCCGTCCGCGATCTCGGCGATCTCTTCGGCATCCTTCCACTGCCGCTCCAACGCTTCGACCTCGGCCTGCTCGTCCACGGCCATCTCGAGAGCGAGCCGCCGCTCCGGGGCGATGCTGCGGAGCGTCAGCTCCCGCCGCGCGACGTCGCGGATGAGCCGATCCGGCCCGCCGGCGCCCTCGACCAGGCGGGCCGCGTCCTCGGCGCGCTCCCGGCCACGGCGGGCCAGCGCCAGATACGTCAGTCCCTGCCGCAACGCGGCCTGCGCGTCCGCCCCGACCAGCAGCGCGCCCTCGGAGCGACAGTCGGGGCAGCTCAGGACCAGCCCCAGGCCGGCTGTGCCGTCGGGGACAATCCGGGCATGCGCCATGTGCTTGGCGCGCAGATGCATCAGGCTGCCGCAGCGTTCGCAGATCGGTGGTTCGACTAGGCCCACGGTCCGGCGACCGATGATCCCCGTGTACATCGCCCGCGCGATGTTCGGCATGTTCCACACGAACACGCCGACGGATCCACCTGCCGCGACGTTCACCGCCACCGCGAGCCCCACCGTCGCCACCGTGAGCGGAATCACGAACTTGAGCTGCTCGCGCTGGCGTGCCTTGAGCCGTTCACCGTAGCGCCACGTCGCGAACTCGAGCCGCGGCGGCCGGCCGACCCGGACCAGGTCGTACCCCCGCCAGCGGATCAGCGCCACCTGCTCGGTCGCAGCTGCGACGCGCCCCTCCCCCGCGGCGCGGGCAAGTGCCTCGACGTGCTCGAGACGCTCATCCAGCGGCGCGAGGTTCCAGCGCGTGCATTTGGGACAGATGACCCAGAGCCGGCCCTTCCACTCGTCGAACGCGAGACGTCTCCCGACGCCGAGCCCTGAGGGCCCGCCGTCACCGTCGAGCTTGCCGTTGCAGAACGCGCACGTCCTATACATCGGTCGCAACTCGCACGCCGTAGGCGGTAAGCGTCACCGTGCGGCTTGGGGCTTGAGCCGGTCAACGCGCAACGCGCTGATGTCCACGTCGGTCTCGCCTTTCGTGACGAGGTCCGCGATGATCTCGCCGGTGAGAGCGGCCAGCAGGATGCCGTTCCGCCCGTGCCCGGCGGCGTACCACAGTCGCTCCACCTCCGGATCGGGGCCGACGATGGGACGGCCGTCGGCGGTCACCGGGCGGAGGCCCGCCCACGTGCGCTGCACGGCGTGATTGAGTAACGCTGGCAGGAGGCGGACGGCTCCCCGGAAGATTTGGGCCAGGCCCTCGTTGGTGACGCGGCAGTCGAAGCCGGCGTGCTCCATCGTGGTGCCGAGCAAGGCGTCAGCGCCGCGGGCGAGCACGTAGCCGCGATCGTGATAGAGGATCGCCGCCGGGGTACCGGCGGGCCAGGCGGTCGCGGCCATCTGCCCGCGCACCGGCTCTACCGGGAGCGGCCGCGGCAGTCCGGCGATCTGCGGTGCCCACACGCCGGCCGCGAGGACGACGTGGTCCGCGGCCGTCGTTCCGGCTCGCGTCGTCACGCCCCGTGTCCGGCCGGTCGCCGTTTCGACCATGGTGACCTGTTCCGCGTGCAGCGCCGCGCCCAACCGGCGGGCGTCCGCGAGGCAGGCGCGGGTCAGCGCCTGCGGATCGACCGCCCCGTCCTCGGGCGCGAACAGGGCGCCGCGGCAGTCCGGGGCCGCTCCCGGCCAGCGTTCGCGCACCTCGTCGCCGTCCAGCCAATCGCAGCGCAACCCCGCCTGGCGCTGGCGGGCCACGTCCTCCTTGAGTCGATCGGCCGCGGCGTCGTCGAATGCGACCGCCGCGATGCCCGCCCGCCAGAAGCCGATGTCGATGCCCGTCGTTTCCCCCAGCGCGGGAGCGAGCGGCTCGTACAGGTCGCGCGCCCGCACCGAGAGGCCGACGAGCGCGTCGTCGGTCGGCTCGATCTGTGCGGCCAGCATCCCCGCGGACGCCGGGGAGGCTGCGGCCGGGTCGGGCCCGGGCTCGAAGATGGCGACTTGCAGGCCACGGGCCGCCGCGGCTCTGGCACACGCCGCCCCCACCGCCCCCCCCCCGATGACCGCGACGTCGACGGCCTTCACGCGCTGGCGCTCCCCTGAAACCCGCTGCTACATTCCGACGTACGGCCCGAGCGTCGGGCATCACGGAGGAAACCGGCCATGTTCAGGAGTATACTCGGCTTCGCCATCTTCGCCGCACTGGCGTTCGTGGCGCTCAACATCTTCTTCGGTCTGCTCGGCGGCCTCTTCGGCCTCGCCTTGTGGATCCTGAAGCTCGCCGCCATTGGCTTCATTCTCTATTTCGTGCTGCGGCTCGTGAGCCCCAGCACGGCGGACAAGATCCGCGACATGATCAAGGGCCGCCCGGCGGACGCCTAGTCCGCCGGCGGTCGCTCGCGCGCATCGAGCCGTTCCAGTACCGCCCAGCACAACAGGGGGATGAGGATCTCGTGGTGGCCGGTGAGTTGGATGCCGCGGCCCCCCGCGAGCGTCGGACGCTCGACGACGTTCACCCGCGGCCGATAGTGCCGCTGCATGTCGCAATCGCAGGCCGTGAACCCCGTCGGCTTTCCCCCATTCAGATTGCGCGCGACCGTCAGGGCCTTGAGAAACACCTCCGGCATCACGACCGCGCTTCCCAGGTTGAGCACGACTCCACCGTCATCGAGCGCTGGTAGGGCAGCCGCGAGGCGCTTGAGATCGCGGTGACTCGTCGCGCCCAGCGCAGCCCCGTCGGCCGTGGGGTGTTGGTGCGTGATGTCCGCTCCCACGGTGGCGTGAACGGTCACGGGGATCCCGGCGGTCGCGGCGGCGAGCAGCACGGAGACGTCGGGGGCGGCGAGGTTCGCCCGGCCCTTCAGGTACTCCGCCAGGGCCTCCCCCATGCCGCGCCCGGCCCGCGCCCCCTCGGCGACGGCGGCATTCATCTCGTGCCCGGTCTCCTCCGCCATGCCGAACGAGCCGTCCGCCAGGCCACGGGCGACGTCCTCGCTCGTGCCGCCGAAAGCGGCGAGCTCAAAGTCGTGGATCGCAGCGCTGCCGTTCATCGCGAGATGCGTGATCACGCCGCGCCGCAGTAGCTCCCGCAGCAGCGGGCCGAGGCCGACTTTGATGACGTGCCCCCCAAGCAGCACGACGACCGCCCGGTGCCCCGCCGCGCGCGCGATTTGGTCGGCGACGTAGCGCAGATCTTTCGCGGCGAGGATGTCGGGGAGCGAGCGCCAAAAGGCGGCGAAGCTCCGGTCGCGGCCGGGCGGATGGCCGAGGAGGGATGGGTCGACTTTGTTGGGGCGCTGGGCGATGGAGACGGTCTTGAGGCGCGAGAAATCCGCCTCACGGTACTCGGTCATGGGTGTCCCGGGGGAGGGTCGGAGTACTCCTTGAGCTTCATCGTGACCTGGCCGAAGGAGAAATTCGACTGCAGCGCGAGCATCATGTGGCGGTCGTCGTCGGACAGCCACATGCGTGCGTCCGCCCGCTCCGCGAAGATGCCGCCGCCGTTGGGGATGCGCGGGCGGATGACGATGGCGTGCCATTTCTTGCCCGCGACGCTCACCCGCTCGCGCCCCAGCACCTCGACGATCACGGGGTTGCGCTCCGGGCGGAAGTAACGGTCGTACGCGTAGCGCTTGCCGATCTCGAGCGGAACGGTGCGGATCCAGTAGAGGAACGCCGCGTCGTCGAGTGGCTCGGGCACGGTGGGGAGCGTGGTGTCGCGGCCGGCCTCGCGGTAGAACCCGGAGTCCGGGTAGATGTCAAACTTCCGCTCCCACGCCTTTCCTTTCTCCTCCGTCTGGTTCCAGAAACGGCGGGACCGAAAGTCGCTTCGGCCCACCCAGGACTCGAGCTTCTGCTCGATGTGATACCAGAGCGCTCCGCCGCTGATGCGGAACACCAGGTGCACGGCTTCGGCGCCCCGGACGCTGTCGATCCCGGCCACCTCCATGGTGGCGGTACCGACGTTGAACAAGCCGAACTTCGCCTGATAGACCAGGCGCTCACCGACGGGGAACGTCACCGCGGGGGCGACGGCGCCGATCGGGAACACGGCGTCGCGCCGGCCCGAGTCCGCCCGGGCGCTGTCGGACTGGGCGCCGAGCCCGCCGGCAAAGACGAGCAGTGCGGCGACCGACGTGCGGGCGGCGCGAATGACGCCCCGCGCCCGCCACGCCTCGAGCAGTTGCCGCCACGGCTTCACCCGTGAGGGGCGCTGCACGAGATCGTAGCGCGCCGCCGCCGGAATCGCGTCCACACGGCGGGCGTGCGGGGCGAGCCGGGCGAGCAGCTCGGCGCTGGCGCACCAGCCGTCGGTCGAGAGCAGGGGCGTCGCGTCGCGCCCGCCGCCCACCCCCAGCGCCTGACGCAGCACGATGAGCCGCAGCGCGCAGAAGCCCGACACGGTGTCCTTGACGCCCGGCACTGGGAGCAGCCGCGGCGTCCAGTGGCGCGCGAGCCGCACGGCCCGCGGCGACCGACCGCGCTCGTCCCGCTGCTCCGCCACGATCAGGTCCGCTCCCGACTCGATCCGCTTCACCATCTCTTCCATGCTCTCGGGCGAGTGCACGAAATCGGCGTGCAGCGTGATGGCGCAGTCGCGCTTGGGGCGATCAGTGCGCTGCAGCGCGAGACGCAGCAGCTCCTCCAAGCTCTTTGCGTACCCCTGCCGCTCCCGGTGCGTCACGACGGTGAGGGGCAGCACCTTCGCGTAGGACGCCAGCACCACGCCCGTGCCGTCGCTCGACCCATCGTCGGCCACGAGCAGCTGATACTCGCGCGGGAAGGCCGTGAAGACCTGCCGCACCTTCCACAACACGAGCCCGACCGTGCGGGCCTCGTTGTGGGCCGGGACGCAGACGTAGATCATGGCCCTGCAATCTAGACGAGCGAGCGATACACGGCCAAGACGCCGTGGGCCATGGCACGGGCGGTGCATTGCGGGGGGAAGGGGAAGGGGGAAGGGTGATCCAGGGCTCGAACGACCTTTCGGGCGAGTGCCCCGGCATCGCCGACCGGAACGAGCCCTTCGGGGGGCACGATTTCGGGGAGGCCCCCGGCGTCGGTCGCCACGACGGGCTTGCCGAGCGCCAGGGCGTGGAGCACGACGCTCCCAAGCCCCTCTGCGCGAGAAGGCATGACCAGCACGTCGCTGTCGTGTATCAAGGCGTCCACCTGCGCGACGTGGTCCAGCAGGTGCACGCGGTCGGCAAGGCCGAGCGCGCCGATCTGTGTCGTGAGCCGCCGCCGCTCGTCACCCGTGCCGGCGATCACCCAGTGCAGGTCCGGCCGGAGCGCACGCGCGGTCTGTGCCGCCCGGACGAGGGTCGCCTGGTCCTTCGCCGGCTCCAGCGCAGCGACGTTGACCGCGATCGGCGTGCCCGGGGGAAGGCCGAGGCGTGTGCGGACGTCGAACGGGACCGCGGCCGCCGCGCGCACCTCGTCGGGGTCGATCCCCGAGCGAACGACGCCGATCTCGGCCGGCGGCACCCCGGTGGCGACGAGAGCGGCCTTCACGGCCTCCGAGATCGCCACGATGTAATCGGCTCGGAACAGTGCACTCGCCCAGCGCACGGCGAATACCACCCGGCGGGTCGCGATGACGCGGGGCGCGGCGGCGTCGTGCTTGAGCCAAGCCCCGGCCCACGTCGCGATGTCGAGCGCGTGGCCGTCGTGCGCGTGGATGATGGCCGGCTGGAACGCCTTGGCGTGGAGGAATAGCCTCCACCAAGCCCGGGGGTCGAGCCCGATGGTCCATGGGACCTCGTGCACTGGGACCCCGTCCGCCGCGACGCGCCGCGCCAGCGCGCTGCCCCGGCGCGTTACCAGGCGCTGCTCCACGTCGGGCTCCCGCGCCAGCTCGCGCGTCAGCAGCCGGACCTGATTCTGCCCTCCCCGGTACACGCGTCCCGAATCGACGTGGAGGACGCGCAGCATGCTCAGGCGGGCTGGTTGGCGGCGTGGCCGAGGGCGGCGCGCAGCTCGGCGAGCGTGAATGGCTTGTGGAGATAGGGGCGGCCGAGGGTTTCGAGGAACTGCAGCGTATCGCCCCGCACCGTGTCGCCCGTGGCGAAGATGATGCGCTCGGCCGCGCGCGGGTCCTGGCGGGCGAGCTTCTGGTACATCTCGCGCCCCGAGAGGTGCGGCATGCGGAGATCGCAGATGATGACATCGAAATCGCCCGCGATGGCGCGCTCCAGTGCGTATGCGCCGTCGCTCGCCACTTCCACCGAATGCCCCCAGCTCTCGAGCGTGGCGCGCATGTAGTAGAGGATGTGCGGCTCGTCGTCCACCACCAGGATGCGCAGCCGCTTCCCAGCGGCGACCGGCGCCGGGGCGGCCTCGACGAGCGGCGCCCGCGCTCCGCCGGGGAGCTCGACCGTGAACGTGGCGCCCCCGCCTGGCTTGGTGTCGAGCGTAATCCGCCCGCCGTGCTCCTTCACGATCCCCTGGCAGATCGACAGTCCCAGGCCTGTGCCCTCCCCCTCGCCCTTGGTCGTGAAGAACGGCTCGAACACGTGCCCGGCGATCTCCTCCGTCATCCCCGGCCCTGAGTCCGTGATGCTCACGGCGACTCCCTCGCGCTGCCGCTTCGCGGCGACCCAGATCCGGCCGCTCGGGGCGTCGCTCGCGATCGCCTGGTTCGCGTTGTTGATGAGGTTCACGAACACCTGCTTGATCTGATTGCCGTTCACCTCGACGTCGGGGAGCCCACGGTCCACCTCGAGCGTGGCCTCGACCTTGTTCGCCATCAGCTGGTTGCGGAGCAGCGCCAGCGTCGACTCGATGATCGGCCCGATCGGCTGCAGCTTGCGTTCGCCCTCCTGACTGCGGGCGAACGACAGCAGGTTCTTGACGATCGTGGCTGCCCGCTCGGCCTCCTGGCGGATCACTTGCAGCGGCTCGACAAACTGGGGCGGGATGTCCCCGACCTCGGCGAGGAAGTCCGAGAACCCCACCACGGAGGCCAAGGGATTGTTCAGGTCGTGGGCCACGCCCGCGATCAATTGACCGATCGCGGACATTTTCTCAGACTGTATCAGCTGCTCCTGCAGCCGGCGTCGCTCCGTCTGGTCCTCGATCACGAGGACGGCGGAGCCCGGCTCGGCCATGGGAATCGCGGTGAAGGACAGGGTCCGCTCGCCGGCACGGATCTCGGCCTGGGTCGCGGCCGGCTCGGCGAGGGCGCGGGCCACCGGGTCCGACCAGGCGGGTGGCAGCAGCCCGAGCCAGGGGCGCCCCGGGATCGCCGTGACGGGCACTTGGATGAGCTCGGCAAAGACCCGATTGGCGCGCCGCACCATCCCGTGGGCATCGATAATGCAGATGGCCTGGGTGATCGCGTCCACGGTCTTCTCCCACTCGCGCTTGGCCGAGGAGAGGAGCTCGACCAGCCGGGCGTTCTCGAGGGCGATGGCGGCCTGGGCGAGCACCGCCGTGACGAGCGTCAGCTCCGGCTTGCCGAGGACGCCCGTGCGGTCGCTCGCGAGCGAGACCGCGCCCACGGCGCGGCCGGCGGCGACCAGCGGCGCGCCGATCCAGGATCCCGGCGGCTCGTCGGTCAGGTCGGCGCCGCGGCGGCGGGCCTCCTCCTTCACGTTCCGCGCGAAGGCGAGGGGCCCGCGCCGGAGCGCGAGCTGCAGCAGCGAGTCGTCCGTGCGCGCGGGGACGGCACTAGTGTCGTGGGTGACGGCGAGTTGGTTCGTCTGAGCGTCTAGGAGGACGAGGGACAGCCGGTCCGGTTTGAGAAGCTCGTCCAACGTCCGCGCGACGACCTCCACGACGGTCGCCGGCCGGAAGGCGCCGGCGAGCTCCTGGGAGAGCGTCGTCAGCCGCGCCAGCAACTCGACCGGGCGCGGGGTAGCAGAACTAGAGGGAGGTTTGGGCATGATCCTGGCGAACGTCCGCGGTCGCCTGCGGGCGGCGGACTTCCGGCTCGTCGCACTCGCCCTGGCTCGGGGCGACGCGACGCGTCGCGCGCGCTACGAACGCCTGCTGCTCGAGCAGGGCCCTGACCGGCTGCTCGACGAGCGGGGTCTGCTCGAGGCGCTGCTCGCACTGCGCACCCTCGTGGTCCCGTCGCCGGCCCTGTTCACCTACGTGGCCGTGCGGCACACGCTGCTCGCCGCGGGCGTGGACGACAGCGAGCTCGCCGACTACCTCGCTGCCCTGATCCTCGAGTTCGGCGACCACGACCGCCACACCCGCATCCGGCGCGCCGACGACCAGACCTACGGCTACCTGGTCGACATGATCGGCGAGTTGACCGGGGTGGAGGACACCGGGGAGCGCGGATTCCTGCTGCGTGTGCATCTCGGAAACTACAGCCTCTGGCTCGCGGGCCTGTTCCCCGACTACGTCGAGGCCCGGCGCAATCGCCAAGGAGGACCGGACTTGCCGTACTACGACGAGCTCGGCCGCCAGGGCTACCGGCTCGCCGCCGAGCACCGCCTGGCGGAGCGCTTCGGCGTGGCCGGAATCTACCGCACGGCGGCGCAGCGGTTCCCCACGCTCCGGGTCGCCTTCAACCGGCTGAGCGATCGGGTGTTGTTCCCGCACGTGAGCACGCCAGAAAAGATACTGCGGAACCTGTGAGAGGTAGGGGCGCAGCATAAGGCGTAGGGGCGCAGCATGCTGCGCCCCTACACTATTCGTCCACGATGCGCATCACTCGTCTAGGAATCGCGTCGGTACCCGCGTCGCGGCCTGGACGAGCTCCTCGGCGGACTTCACGAACCGCACTACGATCGGCAGCGATCCTTTGAGGGCAAGCTTGCGCTGCATGATCCCGGCGATCGGGCCGAGCTCCTTGCGGATCACCCGCTTCCACTGGCCGTAGTCCCCGGTGATGACGAACGGCGCCTGCTCGGCTTCGGTCTGGGAGACGACCTTCGCCTCGCGGCAGGTGCCGCGGTCCAGATCGAGCCAGATGCCCACCGGCTCGGCGATCCCGATCTCCGGCTGGCGGTTCACCACGAGCGCGACAGCGCCGTGGGTCCACTCGGTGGACGCGACGTGGTAGCTCTCGCTCGCGTTGATGGCCGCACCGTACGCCTTCACCCACTCACCGGAAGGGAATGGGAGGGTCACCTCAGACCACTCCCTGTGGCTGCCGCACCGCCTCCGCGAAGCCACGGAACAGCGCACCCTCGACGTCATCCTCCGGATGCCACTGCACGGCCAGCATCCACGGCTCGCCGTCCGGCGGCTCGGCGCCCTCGATCACGCCGTCGGGCGCCCAGGCCGTGGCGCGCAGCGACGGCGCGAGGTCGCGGATCGCCTGATGGTGGCGGCTGTTCACGGTGGTCTCCAGGGTGGCGATGGTGCGATGCAGGAGGGAGCCGGCCTCGACCCGCAGGCCGTGGCGCGACCGCGTGTCGGCGTGATCGATCTCGCCCGACCGCTCGCTCGCCAGGTCCTGGTAGAGCGTCCCGCCGAGCGCGACGTTGAGGATTTGGATGCCCCGGCAAATCGCCAGGATCGGGAGCCGGCGGGCGCGGGCGTCCGCGATCAGGGCGAGCTCCACCGCGTCCCGGGCGACGTCGATCTCACCCAGCTTCGCGTGCGGGCGGGCGCCGTAGCGTGCCGGGTCCACGTCTTCGCCGCCGGTGAGCACGACACCGTGGACTCGATCGAGCACGGCGCAGGCCCGCTCGGGGTCGAGGATCGGCGGCACGACCAGGGGCACGAGCCCGGCGCGCGCGAGGGCGCGCACGTACGCGGTGTTGAGGGCGACCCGCTCGCGGCCCGCATCGGTGCGCAGCGGGGCGGTGACGACGACCACGCCGCTCATCGGGGTGCCGGGGCGGGCGCGCCGAGCAGCGGGCAGCGGGGGTTGCTCACGCTGGGCCAGTCCACGCGGACGCCGTAGAGCGGGATCGTCTTGTCGCCGCCCCCTCCCTTCACGGTGCCGAGCTGCGGGAAGGTGGGTGGCGGCCGCACGGATTCGTAGATGAGCACGCCCTGGGCGCGTTGCGTCGAATCGTCCACGACGAGCAAGGCGTACACGGCCGAGTCCGTCGGGAACGGTGGGAAGTTCGGGCCCTGATAGGTCAGGATGAGCCGCTGCCCGCCGTACGCTACCGCTACTTCGCCCTGCTGCGCCATGCCCGCGACGAGGGCGGGGAGCGACGCGGACAGCCCGCGCGGCGCGTCGGTGAGCACGTACGGCAGGACGCTGAGCTGCTGCTGGATGAGCCGGGGTCCCACGAGCAGCGCCAGGCCGCAGGTCGGCGAGCGCGAGCGGTCGCCGGTACAGCAAACGGCGAGAGACGTCAAGAGAAACAGCGTCACGCGAGACACCGTCACGGGGAACCGGGTCGCGCCCACGGGCATCATCGAGCCGTCACCACTTCGATGACCGTAGTGGCGTACGGTTCCTCCGCGTTCACCCGCCGGAGCTCGAGGCTGTCGGCGTCCGGCACGAAGGGCGTGCCGAGTCGCAGCGTGTCGCCGACGAGCCAGGCGGCCGTGCGCGCCTTCTGCGAGACTGGGTACTCGAGGTCGGCGCCGATGATGTAGCGTCCGGTGCCGCGCAGCGGCCCCGCCTCGATCTTCCCGCGCTCGTCCCGGCCATGATACCGCCGGTACAACCGGCCATCGATCCACTCGCCGGGCATAGTCTTCAGGGTCAAGCGCAGGTACACAGTCGAGTCGATCGGGACCGTGTGGCTGGCGGCGGCCGGCCCGGAGCGAAAGATGCGGGCCAGCTCCCAGGTACCGTCGATCGGAGCGCCCTGCAGCGCTCCCCAGCAGAGCGTCATCAGCAGCGGGAGGAGGGGAGGGCCGAGCATCGGCACAATCTAATACGTCCAGGTCAGCGTGACCGACAGCGTCCGCACCGGCGCGAGCGTACGGGGCACCTGGTTGTAGATGTAATTGAGCGCGTTCGCGAGCCGGCCGCGGACCGACAGCGGTCCCCGCTCGACGCCCACTCGCAGGTCGAGCACCTTCCCGGCCACGCGCTCGTCGCCCGGGTAGAGCTCGACGCGCTCGAAGCGGCTGGTGTAGCGGAAGTCGCCGCCTGCGGACACAGTGTGCCACTGATAGTCGGCGCTCAACGTCAGGAGGTGCTTCGGGCGGAACGCGAGCGGCCGCTCGGGCACCGTGTCGTGCGCGAGCCCCCGGGCGTACAGGAAGGTGTACGCCAGCGCCGTCGTGAGCCGGGGGGTGAGCGGCGTCGCGCTGAGGGACAGGTCGAGCCCCGCGAGCCGGGCTCGGGCGACGTTGCGGAACTGGATCTGGCCGGTGCCCAGGTTCACGTTCGGCTCGATCAGGTCGTGCGCCTCGGTCCAGAAGAGCGCGGCGTCGACATGGACCGAGGGCGAGATGCGCGCGGCGTTGCCCAGCTCGAGGGACCAGGCCGTCTCGGGATGTAGGTCTGGGTTGGGGATCACGACGAGTCCGCTCACGATGGTCGACACGAACCGCTCCGCGAGCGACGGCCCGCGGAACCCGCGCCCCGCCGACGCCCGCCAGGCGCCGGCGCTCGTCTCCAGCACCGCGCCCACGCGCGGGCTCACCACGGCCGAGAGCCCGCCGCCGTCCACCGCGATGTAGTCGATGCGGGCGCCGGCCGTCAACCGGGTGCGCCCGACGCGCTGCTCGCTCTCACCGTAGGCGGCGACCTCGTTTTGCGAGTGGTCGCCGAAGATGTCGCTCGCGACGTCAGATCGGGCGCCCTCAGCGCCGACCGTCACCACGCGGCCTTCCGCTGGGTGCGCGAGCGCGCGCAGCTCGGCGCCGAACCGGTTGGCGATGCCCGCGTCGTCGTTGCCGGGCTGGTAGTCGCTGAAGCGCGTACGCAGCCACGAGCCGCGGGCCTGCCAGGCGAAGCGGGCCGACGCCGTGCGCTCGAGCGTGGCGCTGACGTAGCCCTTATCGGAGCGCGTGAACGCGCCGCGCCCCGCGGTGTCGATCATGAAGGGCTGATAGGCCTGCCCCCGGTCGTCGCAGCCGCCCCGCGTGCACCAGATGAGCGGCGTCTGGTACTGGTCGCTCGCCCAGGAGCCCGAAGCGGTGAGGCGCGTCGCGGCCAACGGCCGCCAGTCGAGCTTCGCCGCCGTGTGCCAGTGGTCGCGCCGGTCCTGCTCGCGGTAGCCGTCCGAGTGCCAGCCACCGCCGCTGACGCTCGCGCGCACCAGCTCGGTCCCGTAGGAGCCCGTCGCATCGAGCCCCTCCTCGGCGCCGGTGTAGTCGCGGAATTTCCAGACGTCATGCGGTGGGTTGGCGTAGGTGCCGCCGGTGGCGCGCACGCGTACGTGGACGCCGGGCGCGATGTCGCGCGTGAGCACATTCACGACGCCGCCCAGCGCCGCCGACCCGTACAGCGAGGAGCCCGCGCCTTTCACGATCTCGACGCGCTGCACGTCCTCGAGCGGCACCAGGTCCCAGTTGATCCCGCCGCGGTCGCCCTGGTTCGCGGGGACGCCATCGACCAGCAGCAGCACCCGGCTGCCCAGGCCCTGCACGTAGCCCGTCGACCCCCGGATGTTCACCTGCCCGTAGAGGAACTGCACGCCCGGCGCTTTGTCCACGGCTTCGTCCACCGTGTTCACCGCGCGGCGGGCGAGCTCGGTGTCGCTGACGACGGCGACGCTCGTGATGGCCTGGTCGAGGAGCTGGGAGCGCTTGGCGGCGGTCACCACCACGGGCCCGACCACGACGAAGGGGAGGGGATTGTCGAGCGTGGACGGGCGGAGGGTGAAGTCCGCCTCCGCCGAGTCGCCCGCTGCGACAGTCAGGGTATCGAACGCGTGAACGTGACCGATGAACCTCGCGCTCAGGATGATCCGGCCGGCCGGTACCCCCGGCAGACGATAGTGACCCTCGCGGTCGGTGAGGCTCCCGAGCGCGGTGCCGAGGACCACGACGTTAGCATTGTGAAATGGCGCACCCCTCTCGTCTCTGACAGTGCCGTAGACGACCGCCGTCTGCGCCCCAAGCGCCGTTGCCCAGAACAGAGGGAAAAGGGCTGCGACTGGACGCGACCTCACGGGCACGGCGGGAAGTAATAGCAGACGCGGTGCATGTTGTTGAAGTCCACCACGAAGTCGATCGAGTCCGTGCCCGTCCCGGCGTTGACGATCACGATCCCCGAGCCGTGCACCGTCGTGTCGCCCTTGTCGTGGTAGAACCCCGTCTCACGCAGCAGGCTGTCGGCATTGGTCGGGCTGAGCGTCCCCTGCTTCTGCCAGACTGCGAGGACCCACTCGTACCGGCCGGACGGGAGCGGCAGGGTATAGAAGAACGGTGGGCCGCCGAGCGGGAGGTTCGGCGGGCTGGGCTGCGGCTTGAACTTGAACAGGTCGTTCTGGCTTTTCGGGAAGGTATCGAATGCCACGACGAACACCTTGGCCGTGCTTTCCGGGACCTGACCGACGAAGCTCACGGTCCCGCACACGCCGACGAACCCCGGTGGACAGCTGGTCGGCGCCGGGGCCGGCTCCAGGCCTTGGTTGCAGGCCACGGCGGCCGCAAGGGCGAAGGCGGCGGCGCCGCGCGTGCGCGTGGTCATAGCGCCATCAATACTGAGACCGCAGCGCATTCCGTCAACTTGACCACCGTTTGGGCGCGGAATACGTTCATGCCGCCATGCCGATCTACGAATACCGCTGCACGAAGTGCCGCAAGCGCTTCAGCCAGCAAGAGGCGATCGAGGAGCACGGCCGCAAGCGGCCCGCTTGCCCCAAGTGCAAGTCGCGCGCGGTGGAGCGGGTGTACTCGGCGTTCTTCGCGAAGACGGTTCGGAAAAGCTAGCGCGCCCCGTGTTCGAGCGCCTGCGGGACGCCCTGCGCGCCGCCCTCGACGCGGCGACGCCGCCCGGGAACTTGCGCGACCTGGCGCGTCAGATGCGCGAGGCGGTGGTGGAGGCGAAGGTGTCCGTGCAGGAGACCCGCCAGGCGGTGACGCGCGCGGACGGGGAGCTGGCCGTCGAGCGCCAGCGGCTGGCCGACGCCGAGCGGCGCGGCCGGCTCGCCGCCGAGATCCAGGACCAGGAGACGGTCGCGGTGGCCGGGCGGTTCGCGGCGAAGCATCGCGAGCGCGTGGGGGTGCTCGAGCGCAAGCTCGCGGCCCTGAAGGACGAGCTGGCGCTGTACGAGCGGGAGCTCGCCGATATGCAGGCGCAGCTGGGGCGCGCCGAGCGCGACCGGCCGCTCACCGAAGCCGAACGCTCCGCCGAGCGCGCCTGGCGTGATCTGCAGGAGGCGGGCGGCGTGCGGCCGGGGGAAGGGACGGACCTGCGGGACGAGCTGCTCAAATCGGACCTGGACCGCACGGCGCGGGAGGCCGCCGCCGACCAGCAGCTCCGGGAGCTCAAGAAGAAGATGAAGAGGGACTGACGCGTGCTGCTCCTGCTCGCGAGTCTCGCGCTGCAGCACCCGCCCGCTCGTCCGCCGGACCTCTCGAAGCGCGCCCACACCTACAGCATCGTCGCCTACGACTCCGCGACCGGCGATCTCGGAGTCGCTGTGCAGTCAAAGTTCCCGAACGTCGGCGGCCTCGTGCCGTGGGCGCGGGCGGGGATCGGTGCGGTGGCCACCCAGTCGCTGAGTAACACCGACTACGGCGAGAAAGGCCTCGAGCTGATGGCGCTGGGCGCGACGGCGCCCGAGGCGCTGCGCGTGGTGATGCGCGGCGACCCGCGGCCGGCCCAACGCCAGGTCGGCATGGTCGACGGGCGCGGCAACGCCGCCAGCTGGACCGGGGATTCGTGCTTCGACTGGGCGGGCGGGAGAGCGGGCGGGCAGGCGCTGGGCGGGAAGGGGCAGCTCATCACCGGGCGAACGTTCGCCGCGCAGGCGAACATCATGGTGTCCGACCAGACCGTCAAGAATATGGCGGAGGCGTTTGAGCGCTCGACGGGCGCGCTTGCCGACCGGCTGATGGCGGCGCTCAAGGCCGGGCAGGCGGGCGGTGGGGACAAGCGGGGGATGGAATCCGCGGCGCTGCTGGTCGTGCGCAAGAACGCCGGCTACCTGGGCGGGACCGACCGCTACATCGATATCCGCGTGTACGACGACACCAATCCGATTCGCGAGCTCGAGCGGCTGTACGGGCTGCACCGACTGTACTTCTTCACGAGCCGCGCCGAGGACTTGATCCCGATCACTCCCGACATCGTGAAGCAGCTCGAGCCGATCCTGTTGCGCGAGCCGCTCAACCAGAAGGACAAGTGGCTGGACGCGTCCCAGGGCGTCGCGAACCGGAGGTTTCTCGAAGCGCTCGCCAACTTCATGTACTGGGAGAACTACGACGTGCGGGTGCGGATGGACGGGAAGATCGACCGGGTCGTCCTCCAGGACGTCCTCGCGCGGCGCAAGCGATGAGCGTGTTCGGTCGTCTCTGGTCCGCCGTCCGCCACACGCTGCGGGAGTGGTACGGGGACCGGCCGACGCAGGACGGACGACGTTCCGGAGGCACCATGGACATCAAGCGCGACCGCATGGTCTTTCTCGGCTACGGCAAGTACTGGCGCTCGGACACTATCCTCGGGCTGATGCCCATCGAGGAAGATCGTGGACCCAAGCGCCGGACCAACGTGTTCGTCGAGGGGCGCGCGGAGCCGATCATCGCCTCGCGGACCGAGCAGAGCATCCTCGAGGACATGGGTGCAAGCGACGCCGGCTTTCAGGTGCAGGCGTTGCGCGAGGCGATCACCGAGCTGCTCGCCGCGTTGCACGACTTCTCCCCGGCGCTGCGGCGCGCGCTGCAGCAGGAGCACCGCTTCGACGTCGAGCTGTGGGAGCAGCGGCTGGGAGACATCCTGAAGACACCGCAGGCGCCGGAATCCGTCGATCAAAACGAGCTGTTCGACTGATGGCCGCGCCGCGCACCATCCCCCTCGCGTCCGACACGGGCTGGTTCGGGCATCCCCGCGGACTGTCCACCCTCTTCTTCACGGAGATGTGGGAACGGTTCAGCTACTACGGGATGCGGGGTTTCTTGATCCTTTATATGGTCAAGGCGCTCGGCTTCACGGATCAGCACGCGGGCGCGGTCTACGGCAACTACGTCAGCAGCGTCTGGTTGGCGGCGATCCTTGGCGGCGTCGTCGCCGACCGCTGGCTCGGGCAATACCGCAGCGTGCTCGTCGGGGGGGCCATCATCGCGCTGGGCCATTTCACCCTCGCCTTCCACCCGTTGCCGTTCTTCTACGCCGGCCTTTCGCTCATCGTCATTGGGACGGGATTGTTGAAGCCCAACGCCTCCACCCTCGTCGGGTCACTGTACGAGCAGGAGGATGAGCGACGGGACGCGGGGTTCTCGATCTTCTATATGGGCATCAACCTCGGCGCGCTGTTCGGGCCGATCGTCGCCGGGAAGATCGCCGAGGGAATTGATTGGCACCTCGGGTTCGCGTGCGCCGGTGTCGGCATGACTCTGGGGCTGATCCAGTATGTCGCCGGGCGAAGCCGCCTCCAGCCGGCGCTGGACCGCCTCGCCGCGCGCCCCAAACCAGCCACGGAGAGCCCCGGGCTTGCGCCCGGGGTCAGCCAGGGCGGCTTCACCGCCGAGGACTGGAAGCGCATGGCCGCCGTGGTGGTGTTCTTCCTGTTCGCGTCCCTGTTTTGGGGGGCGTATGAGCAGGCCGGGTCCACGCTCACGCTGTTCGCGGACCGCTACGTGCGACTCGAGCTCCTGAGCCTCAAGCTGTACGCCTCGTGGTTCGTGTCCGTTCAGGCGGCGTTCGTGATTCTCCTGTCGCCTGTGTTCGCGTGGCTGTGGGTGAGACTCGGCCCGCGCCAGCCATCGTCCCCGGCGAAGTTCGCGCTCGCGCTGATGTTCGTGGGCCTGGCGTTCGTTCTGCTCATGCCGGCGGGAGCAGCCGCGCAAGGCGGTGTGAAGGTCAGCCCCCTGTGGCTCGTGGGTGCGTATTTCATCGAGGAGCTCGGCGAGGTGTGTCTCTACCCTGTGGGGCTCTCGGTCGTGACGAAGCTCGCGCCGGCGCGGATCGTCGGGCTGATGATGGGTGTGTTCTTCCTCTCGAACGCCCTCGGCAACAAGCTGGCCGGCTGGTCGGCCGGCTTCATCAGCACGACGCCGCTCCCGACATTGTTCGGCGCCACCGCGGCGGTGACGCTGGGCGCCGCGTTGGTGATGTTCCTGCTCCTTCGGCCGGTGCGGAACCTGATGGGGGGGGTGCGCTGACTGACCCCGGGCGCAAGCCCGGGGACCCTGCAGAAGCCCCCCTCAGGCGTTTACCCCGGGCTTGCGCCCGGGGTCGGTCACCCTCCCGACTCGGGTTCTCAGCCACCCCGGGCTTGCGCCCGGGGTCAGTCACCCTCCCCAGCGGACGGAGCCAGTGGTGCGCCGATTGGTATGTGTCGCTGCGACGGATTTTGCGAGCCGAACAAAGTCGCTCAATCGAATGTCCGGGCGGAAACTGACGACGAGATGTACGTGATCCGCTAATTCGGCGCCCCGGAGCAATCGCACGCCGGTCGCCCGGCATGCGCTCCTTACGGCACTCTGCACATCGCCCGCCGCCGCCGAGTCCACACACCCGACTCGCTTCCAGGTATGCCAGGTGATGTGAGCGTACATCTGGTAAGCGTGGTGACTGGACATTTCGTCCCAGCAGCGGTTGTTCACTGACCCCGGACGCAAGCCCGGGGTCAGCAGAAACTGGGGTCCGCACACCGATTCCGTGTACCCGATCTTCGCCCCACGACACCGAAATCCGCGGCTGGCCGCGGTTCCGGGGGGGGAGGTCATCCCCGGGCTTGCGCCCGGGGTCAGTTGGGCACTGAGCCCGCGCGCGAGCGCGGGAGGTCTACCGGCTCGCCGTCCGCGGGCTCCCCAGCCGCCGCTCCAGGAATTCCGCTGCCGCGTGATAGGCCGCGAGCCAGTGCGCGTGCGTGAGGAAATCGTGCACTTCGTCGGGGAACACGAGCTGCTCTACCTCGACGCCCAGTGGCCGCAGCGCCGCCGCCAGATCGACCGTCTGGCTGAACTGCACGTTGCGGTCGTCGTCCCCCTGGATCAGCAGCACGGGGGAGCGCCAGTCCTTGACGTACGCGATCGGCGACGACTCGAGCGCGAGCTTGGCGAAATCGGCGCGCTTCTCCGGGTCGTAGTCCGGCACCCAGTTGCGGATCTCCACGTTCCACTGATGCACGCCGTGCAGGTCCACGCCGGCCGCGAACAGGTCCGAGGCGCGGGCGAGGCCCATCGCGGTGAGGAATCCGCCGTAGGAGCCGCCCCACAGGCCGATGCGCTTCGGATCCACGTCGCCGCGGCCGCGCAGGTAGAGCCCCGCGCCGAGCACGTCGCCGAATTCACTGGCGCCCTGCGCCCCGTAATGGAGGGCCTCGCGGAACTCCAGCCCATAGCCGATGCCGCTGCGGTAGTTCACCGAGAGCACGATGAACCCCCGGCTCGCGAGGTACTGGTTCAGCGCGTAGGCGTTGCGATAGTAGTAGAGGTAATGCCAGCCGAGCAGCATCTCGCGCCGCGAGCCGCCGTGGAAGAAGATCACCGCGGGCCGGCGCTCGCCCGGCCGCAGGTTCCGGGGCAGGAAGAGCTGGCCGTGGACGATCACGCCGTCGGAAGCCGATAGCAGCACCTGCTGCGGCTCCACGAGCGCCGCTTCGGGGAACTCGCCCGGGATCACACCGGTCGCGAGCTCGCGGGCCGGCCCCGAGCCCGTGAGGATCGCCGGGCGGGGCGGCTTGCGCGCGTCCGCACGCAGGAACGCGATCGCCTTTCCGTCACTCGCCACGGCCGGCGCCCACTCGATCCCGGTGCCGCTCGTGACGGCCTGCGGCTTGCCACCGGCCACGCTCACGCGCCACACGTGGCGGCGGTCGATGTCGTCCTGATTGGATGAGAAGACGACCTCACGACCGTCGGGCGTGAGCGTTAGGTGCTCCACCTCGAATGCCCCCGGCGTCAACAGGGCGGCGGCGCCGCCGGACAACGGCACCGCATACAGGTGCGTCCAGCCCTCTTTCTCCCAGGGGAAGACCAGGCGGCTCTCCGCACCCCACAGCAGCTGATTCTCGGCGACGATCTCTCGGAACGCGCTGCCCCGACCCGCGTCAGCCTTCCACACTTCCCGTCCCCGGCCGGTCGCAACGTCGGCGACGCGGATCGACCAAGGCGGCGCGGCGCGCCGGGGCGTGAAGGGCAAGGTGGGCTCGGCCGCCGGGATGCGGATGAACGCGATCTGCGCTCCGTCGGGAGACCACACCGGCTCCTCGTCGCGGTCCACGCTCGGGTCCAGGAACCGGAGCGTCTTGGCCGCGACGTCGTACACCCCGATGAATCCGTGGTCGCCCCGGCCGCTCGCGAACGCGAGCTTCGCGCCGTCCGGGGACCAGCGCAGCGCCTGGGCCGTGCCGCGGGCGTGGACCAGCTGTTCGGGCTTCGCGCTGTCGGCGAGCGGCACCCACCAGACCTGTCCCTGCTTGAGGAAGGCAACCCGATCGCCCTTCGGGGACACAGCCGGGGAATGGCCTTCGCCCAGCCGGCGCGGGAGACTGCCCGCGGCGGCGACGATCCAGAGCCCCTGCTCGACGCCTGCGGGCAGCGACAGCGGGTTGGGGTACTCGCCGCGGCTGTTGCTGGCACCGCCGCGCACGTACACGAGCGCCCGTCCGTCGGGGGTCCAGGCGAGCTCGCCGAGCTCCTGTCCCTCGTCCTCTTTGTAGGTCGTCAGCGCCCGGCCCTGGTACTCGGGCGGTGTCGCGATCCAAAGGTTGCGGGCGCCCTGCGCGTTGTAGACCCAGGCGATCGCGCCACCGGCAGGGGCGGCCACGAGCTCATCGGGGAACGGGGCGCTCAGCGCTTGCTCGAGCGTGAACGGCTGCTGCTGGGCGTCGAGCCGTGCTGGCGACACCGCTGTGACGAGGACGATGCCGAGGATCGTGCTGCGCGACATTCCGGCCTCCTGGTTCCGGTCGTCGGCAGAAGCTAGCTTCGGGCCGGACGCGGTCAATCCGGCGCGTTCCTTTCCACGCGGAGGTGGCGATGCTCAAGCGACTCGGCGCCGTGCTGCTCGCCGTCGGCTTCTTGCTCCCCTATAGCCCCGACGTCAGGGTGATCGTCAGCGTGTGGCACAACGCGGCGGAGGTTCTGTTCCAAGGCGTCCCGCTCCTGATCGGCGTCGCGTACGTGCTGCACACGTTCGTCCCTCCCCTGGCGCGGTTCCATCAGCGCCGCGGCCCGGCGCTGCACGGCGTCTTTCGCATGGTGTACTTCGTGCTCGTCGGGGCCTACGTCGCGACCGCGGCGGCAGGCCGCGCGGATTGGCCCGCGGCGGGACCCGTGCTCGTGGCGCTGGTGATCACCGGCGCGCTGCTCTACTGGGGACAGGGGCGGGGCACGAAGGCGGATCGGTTGCCGTTGCTGCTGCTGATCTGTGGGGGCGTGCCGACGATCGCGTACTTCATCGAGACGCTGCGCGCGGGCGCCTTGGCGTACGGCGGCTGGGTGTTCACGGCGGGCTACCTGGTGGCCGTCGCGGGCGAGGTGCAGGGCTTGCGCGCGGCTCCCAGAATCGCCCACGGTGGGTGAGTCACATCGGCGCTTCGGCGAAATGGCATGCGGCGAATTGCCCGGGTGCGACTTCGCGCAGCGCCGGCGGTTCAATGCCGCAGCGGCTACTCTTCTTGGGGTGCGGGCAGCGGGGGTGGAACGGGCAGCCGGGCGGCGGGGTCGCCGGTGACGGCACGTCTCCCTGGAGCACAATCCGTTGCCGTTGGGCTTTGGGGTCGGGCACCGGGACGGCCGACAGCAGCGACGTCGTGTAGGGGTGCCGTGGCCCGGCGTACAGCACCGTTGCAGGCGCCCGCTCGACGATTTTGCCGAGGTACATCACCGCCACGTGGTCGGCGATATGCTTCACCACCGCCAGGTCGTGCGCGATGAAGAGGTAGGTGAGCCGGCGCTTCCGCTGCAACTCGGCGAGCAGATTCAGCACCTGGGCCTGCACCGACACGTCGAGCGCGCTCACCGGCTCGTCGAGCACGAGAAACTGCGGCTCCACCGAGAGCGCCCGCGCGATCCCCACCCGTTGCCGTTGACCGCCGGACAGCTCGTGCGGATACGCCCGGGCGAACGCCGGGTCGAGCCCCACTTCCTCGAGCAGCGAGCTGATCCGCCGCTCGGCCTCGGGTCTGGCCGCGAGCCGGTGAATGGCGAGCGGCTCGGCGAGCGTTTGCTGCACGGTCATCCGGGGGTTGAGCGAGCCGTAGGGGTCCTGAAACACGATCTGCATGCGGCGGCGCAGCGCCCGTAGCTCGCGCGCGCCGAGGCCGAGCACGTCCGCCCCGTCGAGCGTGACCCGCCCCGCGTCCGGCTCGATCAGCCGCAGGATCGTACGCCCCACCGTCGTCTTCCCGCACCCCGACTCGCCGACGAGGCCGAGCGTCTGCCCCGCGGCAATCGCGAACGACACGCCGTCCACCGCACGCACGATCCGCCGGACGCGGCCGAGCCCCAGCAGTGAGCGCGCGCCGGGGAAGCGCTTGACGAGGCCTTCGACCTGGACCAGAGGGGCCGGTAGCGTCACGCGCGGCGCTCCCGGCGCTGCGGCTCGGTGAGGAGCCAGCAGCGCACGGTGTGGGTGCCTGGCTCGCTCCCGGGAGTGTCGAGCGGCGGCGGCTCTTCGGTGGCGCAGCGGTCCCACGCGTACGGGCAGCGGGGATGGAAGCGGCACCCCGCGGGCCAGGCGGTCGCGGCCGGGACCTGGCCGGGGATGCTGTGCAGACGGCCGCGGACCTGGCTGACGCGCGTGTCGAGCCGCGGCACCGAGGCGAGCAGGCCTTCGGTGTAGGGGTGCAGCGGGCGCGCGAACAGCTCCCGCGTCGGTGCCTGCTCCACGACCTGTCCGGCGTACATGACGACTACGCGGTCGGCGCTGCCGGCCACGACCCCGAGGTCGTGGGTGATCAGCATGACCGCCATGCCGAGCTCGCGTTGCAGCCGGTCGAGCAGCTCCAGGATCTGTGCCTGAATCGTGACGTCGAGGGCGGTCGTCGGCTCGTCGGCGATGAGGAGCTGTGGGCGGCAAATGAGCGCCATGGCGATCATCACCCGCTGGCGCATGCCGCCGCTCATCTGGTGGGGATAGTGATCCACCCGCTCCTGCGGGTCGGGGATGCCGACGAGCGTCAACATCTCGACGGCGCGCGCGCGGGCCGCCCGGCGCGATAGTCGCTGATGCACGATGGCCGCCTCGGCGATCTGGTCGCCCACCGTGAACACCGGGTTGAGCGACGTCATCGGCTCCTGGAAGATCATCGCGATCCGGTTGCCGCGGATCGCGCGCAGCTCCTTGGGGGCCAACGTCAGGAGGTTGCGCCCCTCGAACTCGATGAAGCTGCCGGGGCGGATGTGACCGGGGGGCTCGGGGATGAGGCGGAGGATGGAGAGCGACGTCACGGTCTTGCCGCAGCCGGACTCGCCCACGAGTCCCAGCGTCTCGCCGGGATACACGTCGAACGACACGCCATCCACCGCGCGGGCCGTGCCGCCGCCGTGCTCGGTGACGAAGTACGTCTTCAGATCGCGCACGTGGAGCAGGGGCTCCGTCACGTCCCTTCCTTGCGGGGGTCGAGGGCGTCGCGCAACCCGTCGCCCACCGCGTTGAGCGCCATCACGACGAAGGCGATGGCGAGGCCGGGGAACCCGGACGTCCAGGGCGCCGCGACGATCCACTGCCAGCCGTCGTGGATCATGCTGCCCCAGCTCGGCAACGGCGAGGGGACGCCGATGCCGAGGAAGGAGAGCCCGGCCTCGAGCAGGATGACGTTGCCGATGCCGAGCGCCGCCGACACGATGATCGGCGCGGCGGCGTTGGGCAGGACGTGGCGAAAGATGACGCGCGTCGGTCCTGCGCCCACGGCCCGCGCCGCGGCCACGAACTCCCGCTCACGGAGCGACAGGACCTCGGCGCGCACCAGCCGGCTCGTGACGAACCACCCCGTGAATCCGATCAGCAGCACCAGCGCGACGAGCGGCAGCCGCTCCCACAGCGCCACCGCCATGAGCAGCACGAAGATCCGCGGCACGGCGAGCCCGACGTCGACGCCGCGCATCAGGACCGCGTCCAGCCAGTGGCGGAAGTAGCCCGCGACCGCACCCACGCCCGCGCCGACCGTCACCGCCACGAGCATCGCCATGGTGCCGATGCCGAGCGAAAGCCGGGCCCCGTACACGAGACGGCTCCACACGTCGCGGCTGTAGACGTCGGTGCCGAGCAGGAAGCGCAGCGACGGGGGCTGGTTCTGCAAGTGCACGGGGTCGAGCTGCCGGGCGGGGTCGTAGGGCGCGACCAGGGGCGCGGCCAGCGCGAGCGTGACGAAGAATGCCAGGATGAACACGCCAAGCGACGCCGTCGGGTGCCGCAGGAACCGCCGCCCTGCTGCCCGCGCCGCGGCGTGGCGCCGCAGCTCGGCCGCCGCGACCAGCGCGAGGGCGACCGCGCCCGCGAGCGCGAGCCATGTCCAGACGGTCACGTCGACCCGCCGGACGCGCGAATCCGGGGGTCCGCGACGGCGTACAGGACGTCCGCCAACACGCTGCCCAAAACCACGACCCCACTCGCCACGAGCGCGGCCCCGGTAACGAGCGGGTAATCGCGCTGAAAGATCGCCCCGACCGACAGCCGACCCATGCCCGGCCAGGCGAACACCGTTTCGACGAGCACGGCGCCGGTCAGCAGGAACGGGAAGGCGAGGCCGATCAGCGTGATGAACGGGAGCAGCGCGTTGCGAAGCGCATGCACCAGCAGGACGCGGCGCTCCCGGAGGCCCTTGGCGCGCGCGGTCCGGACGTAGTCCTGGCCCACGACCTCGAGCATCGCGGCCCGCTGGTAGCGCGCCGTCCCTGCCGCGCCGACCAGCCCGAGCGTCAGCGCCGGCAGCGCGAGGTGCCACAGGACATCGCCGAGGCAGCGCGCGCTCGTGACGCTCGGGCACAGCACCGGGTCGCGCATGCCCCCCACCGGAAAGACATGCAGCCACTGGCCGAAGACGAGCAGCAAGACGAGCCCCAGCCAGAAGGTCGGCAGCGAATGGAAGAACAGCGCGACGTTGCCGAGCACGACGTCTCCGAAGCGCCGCGCCCGCACGGCCTGATATACGCCGAGCGCGAGCCCGATCGCAAAGTCGACGACGAGCGCCGCACCCGCGAGGGTGAGGGTGGGCGGGATGGTGTCCGCGATGGCGTCCGCGACCGGGCGATGCTGGGAAAACGATTGTCCCAGCTCGCCACGCAGCAGGTTGCGGAGATACAGCACGTACTGGACCGGCAACGGCTGATCGAGGCCGAACTGGCGGACCAGCCGCGCGATCACTTCCGGATCCTGCTGGTGCTGCTCGTCCGCGCCGAACGGCGTCCCCGGCGCGAGGTGGATGAGCACGAAGGTGATCGTGACGACCGCAAAGACGATGGCGATCGCGGCGGCGAGACGCCGCACGAGCCACGCCGTCACCTAGGGCTCCGCGCGGTCTCGATCGGTCAGCTGGTCGGCGGGGATGCGCCAGGTACGCACCAGCGCCCAGTAGTCGTCCGGCCGGATCACGACGCCCGTCACCCGGCGATTCACCGCCGCCATATTGTCCGGCGCGTACAGGAAGACCGCCGGCGCATCCTGGTTCAGGGTTTCGATGGCGCGACGCCAGAGCGCCTTGGCGGCGTCGCGGCGCGGGGCGGCGCTCGCCTGGTCCACCAGCCGGTCGAACACGGGACTAGCGTAGCGGCCTGCGTTGGAGCGTCCCGCGGTCGTCCACACCTGCGCGAGGGACGACGTCGGCGTGGGATCGGCCTGCCGGGCGATCACGGCCGCGTCGAACCGGCCCGCCTGCGTCCGCCCGTCGAAAACGCCGAACTCGACCTCGTCCAGCTGCACGTCCGCGCCGATGCGACGGAACTGCTCCTGCAACAGCACGGCGTACTGGCGACGCAGTGCGCTCGTCGTCGGCACGAGGATGCGGAACGCCAACGGCTGGCCGTCCCGGTCCCGGATGCCGTCGCCGTTCGAGTCGCGCCAGCCGAGCCACGTGAGCATGCGCGCGGCCTGGGCGGTGTCGTAGGGCAGCTGGCGGGTCTCTGGGTCCCAGATGGACCAGAGGCGGGCGAGCGGACCGGGTGGGACCTGCGCGAGGTCGCCCCACACACTCTTGCGGAGGCCTTCGCGGTCCACCGCCATCGTCAGGGCGCGCCGCAGCTGACGGTCCCCGAAGAGCGGATGCGGCTTCGTGGTATCTCCGTTGGTGGACAGATTGAACGCGAGGAACCCGTACAGCTCCCCGCGGTACGGGTACAAGGCCAGGTTGGCCGCCGCCTGGGCCCGTTTCACGTTGTCGGGAGGGCCGAGCACTTCCACCGCATCCGCGTCGCCCGCGATCACCTGCGTGACCGCAACCTGGAGGTTGGGGGTGAACCGCCAGATGAGGCGCCGGATGTGCGGTCGGCCGAGGAAGAAGGTCGAATCCGCCTTGAGCTCGACGCTCTCGCCCGCCTTCCATGCCACGAAACGGTAGGGACCGTCGCCCACCGGGGCCCGCCCGAACGCCGCGCTGCGCCACTGGGAGCGCGGCACCGGGCGCAGCAGATGTGCCGGCAGGATGTGCAGATGGTTCACCGCGTCGTAGAACATCTCCGGATACCGGGCGTGGAACCGGAAGACGGCGGTGAGCGAGTCCCGCGTGGTGACCGCGCTGATCGTGCGCAGCGACGAGCGGAACGGCGAGTTCACGAGCGAGTCGGTGTAGATGTCGAACGTGAACGCGACGTCGGCCGCGGTCACGGACTGCCCGTCCTGCCAACGGGCGCGCGGATCGAGGTGAAACACGAGTGTGAGCGGGTCGTCCCACTCCCAGCGCTCCGCCAGCTGAGGTTGGAAGTCCTCGTCGCCGATCGTGTTCTGCGAGAGCCCCAGGTCCGCGAGCTTCAGGAAGACCTGCCCGAAGATGTCCTGGGCGTATTGTTGCTGGGTCACGGGGGGGAGCAGGATGTCGGGCTCCCCCGCGGCGGCGAACACCAGCGTGCCGCAGTAATCGCCGGCGCAGCCACGCCGGCGCTCGCAGCCGGTGAGCGAGACCAGCACCAGGCCCACCAGGGCGACGTGGGCGGGGAGGCGTACCGGCAGTCGGGTGATCGGCATCGCGCGTAACATTCTACCGCCCGCTTAGCGGCGCCAGGTCCATGCGGGGTCGAGAAACAGGGCGGTGGAGGACGGTGGAGGACGGTGGAGGACGGTGGAGGTGACGGCCTCCCCCCACGTGCGCACGATCGCGTCCACGACCTCGTCGAACGTCACGGGACGCCCCAGCACCGCCGACAGGGTGGTTTCGCCGCTCGCGGCCGACGGCCGACAGCTGACGGCGCGGATCACGTCCTGTGAGCCGTCCAGCAGAATCGAGCCATGTTGCAGGAACGCCTGCCCGTGTCGCAGCTGCGCCGAGCCGATGAGCTTGCGCCCGGCGACGAGCACCTCGCCGCCGACGGGCGTCGCGAAGCAGGAGTTGAGGCGGTGGAGGGTGGTCGAGGGCGGTGGAGGGCGGTCGGGAGCCAGCGTGGCGTCTACGCCGAGCGTGCGCAGCGCTGCTACCTGCCGCCGGTGGATCGCACGGTAGGTAGGGGCGCAGCATGCTGCGCCCCTACCGGAGTCGACCCCGAACGCTGTGATGGGTCCCGCCACGGCGTACGTGACCTCATGCTCGTGCCACACGGCGCGGCCGCCCGTGGGGCGCCGTACCACGTCGATCCCGAGACGCGCAATCGCGTCGCGGTCGTAGCGCTTGCGGGCCGGCTCGTTCCGCCCGAGGGAGAGGCACGACGGGAGGAAGCGGTACAGCCGCAGCAACGCGCGGCCCGTCTGGTCGGCTTGCTCGAGCAGCCCCGCATCGATCGCCATGTTCTCGGCGCCGGAGAGGCCGGACGGACAGATGGAAAGATGGACCGATGGACCGAACGCCTCACGTGCCATCGTTCCATCGTTCCAACTTTCGCTCGCTGTCTCAGTCTGCGGCCAGCGCATACGCCTCCACGGGCGGGCACACGCACACCAGATTGCGGTCGCCGTACGCGCCGTCCACGCGGCCCACCGACGGCCACACCTTGTGCTGGCGGGTCCACGCGGCCGGGAACGCCGCGCGCTCGCGCGAGTAGGGGCGATCCCACGCATCGGCGATCACGCCTTCCAGCGTGTGCGGCGCGTTCGTGAGGAGGTTGTTGCCCCGCGGCTGCTTCCCCTCCTCGACTTCACCGATTTCGGCGCGAATCGCGATGAGCGCGTCGCAGAAGCGGTCGAGCTCCTCCTTGGACTCGCTCTCGGTCGGCTCGATCATGAGCGTCCCGGCGACCGGGAACGACACCGTCGGCGGGTGGAAGCCGTAGTCGATGATCCGCTTCGCGATGTCTTCGACCTCGATCCCTGCCGACTGCTTGAACGGTCGCGTGTCGATGATGCATTCGTGGGCCACGCGGCCGTTGGCGGCGGTGTACAGGACGTCGTAGTGGGGCGCCAGGCGTCGGGCCACGTAGTTGGCGTTGAGGATCGCCATCATGGTGGCCTCCACCAACCCCTCCCGCCCCATGAGCGCGATGTACGCCCAGGAAATGGGCAGGATCCAGGCGCTGCCCCACGGCGCAGCGGCCACCGTGCCGCACGGTTGCTCCTGGCGCAGTGGCACGACCGGGTGGTCCGGCAGGAATGGCCCGAGGTGGGCGGCGACGCAGATCGGCCCCATCCCCGGCCCCCCGCCGCCGTGCGGGATGCAGAACGTCTTGTGGAGGTTCAGGTGGCACACATCGGCGCCCATGTCCGCCGGCCGGCACAGCCCCACCTGGGCGTTCATGTTGGCGCCGTCCATGTACACCTGGCCGCCGTGCGCGTGCACGATCTCGCACACCTGCCGGATCGACCCCTCGAAAATGCCGGTGGTAGACGGGTAGGTCACCATCAGCGCGGCGAGCGTGCGCTGGTGTTCGGCCGCTTTGGCGCGGAGGTCCGCCAAATCGATGGTGCCGCTCGCGTCGGTCTGCACGGGCACCACCGTGAGTCCGGCCATCACGGCGCTCGCGGGATTGGTGCCGTGCGCGGAGGTGGGAATGAGGCAGGTGGTGCGGTGCGCTTCGCCGCGCGAGCGGTGATACGCGCGGATCACCAGTAGCCCGGTGAATTCGCCCTGCGACCCTGCATTGGGCTGCAGCGACACCCTCGCGAACCCGGTGATCTCGGCGAGCATGTCCTCGAGCTGGCGGAACAGCGTGCGGTAGCCCGTGGCCTGCTCGCGGGGCGCGAACGGGTGCAGCCGATTGAACTCGCGCCAAGAGAGCGGGACCATCTCGGTGGTACCGTTCAGCTTCATGGTGCACGAGCCGAGCGGGATCATGGAGGTGGTGAGCGACAGGTCGCGCGCCTCGAGCCGCTTCAAGTAACGCAGCATCTCCGTCTCGGAGCGGTAGCGGTGGAAGACGGGGTGCGTGAGGTAGGGCGAGCTGCGGCGCAGCCCGTCGGGGATGGCGGTGTCGGCCTTGCCGCCGAGATCTTCCACCATGAACGGCAGGACCTCGTTGAGCGAGAATGCGGCGACCAGGTCGGCTAAGTCGCCGAGCGTAGTGGCTTCGTCGAGCGACACGCCGATGCGGGTCGGCGAGATAGTGCGCAGGTTGATGCGGCGCGCGCGGGCCGCGTCGATCAGCCGCGGCAGTGCCCACGACTCGACCTCGACGCACAGGGTGTCGAAGAACGTGGAGTGCACCACGCGGTAGCCCAACCGCGTCAGCGCGCTCGCCAGCAGTCCGGTGAGCGTGTGGACCCGCTCGGCGATGCGGCGCAGCCCCTCGGGGCCGTGGTACACCGCGTACATGCTCGCCATGACGGCGAGCAGCACTTGCGCCGTGCAGATGTTGCTCGTCGCCTTCTCGCGGCGGATGTGCTGCTCGCGCGTCTGCAGGGCCATGCGCAGCGCCGGTCGTCCGGCAGCATCACGGGACACGCCGATGATGCGCCCCGGGACGTGCCGCTTGTGCTCCTCCCGCGTCGCGAAGAACGCCGCATGCGGGCCGCCGTAGCCCATCGGCACACCGAAGCGCTGCGAGTTGCCGACGGCGATGTCGGCGCCCCACTCGCCGGGGGGCTTGAGCAGCGTGAGGGCGAGCAGGTCGGTCGCGACGGTCACGAGCGCCCCCACCGCGTGCGCCCGCTCGCACACTGCGCGATAGTCCTCGATCTTACCGTCCGTCAGCGGATACTGGAGCAGCGCGCCGATCACGCCGGGCCGGAACTCGAAGGTCGTGGGATCGGCGATGATGGTCTGGACGCCGCGCGCCTCGGCGCGGGTGCGAACCACGGCGATCGTCTGCGGGTGGCACCCTTCTGCGATCATGAAGAGCGGCGTCGCGCCCGCCGGCGGCTGCGCCACCGCCTCGGTCAAATGCATGGCTTCGGCGGCGGCGGTGGCTTCATCGAGCAGCGAGGCGTTGGTGATGGGGAGGGCGGTGAGATCGGCGACCATCGTCTGGAAGTTGAGCAGCGCCTCGAGCCGTCCTTGGGCGATCTCCGGCTGATACGGCGTGTACGCGGTGTACCAGCCCGGGTTCTCGACCACGTTCCGCTGGATCACCTGCGGCGTGAACGTGTGGTAGTAGCCCATCCCGATGTAGGAGCGGAACAGCTGGTTCTGCGCCGCGAGACCGCGCAGCGCCTGGAGCACCTCGCGCTCGGTCCGCCCCGGCGGCAAGGCCAACGGGCGGCGCAAGCGGATCCCCTCAGGCACCACGCTGTCGATGAACTCCTCCAGCGACGCGCAGCCGACTGTCTGCAGCATCGCCCGCGTCTCATCGGGGCTCGGCCCGATGTGACGGGTCACGAAGCGGTCGGCGGGCAGCAGGGAAGCGCGTGCGGTCGGCATGTCGGATGTCTCGCTGCGAGCTCTCAGGAAAGGATGTGGGACCGGCCGGGCGCTATTCGCCAATATGCTTCTTGTACTCCTCGCTCCCCAAGAGCTGGTCGAGCTCCTTCGGGTTCTTGACCCGGAGCTTGATCATCCAGCCCTCGCCATAGGGATCGCGGTTGACGAGCGCGGGGTCGCCTTCCAGCGCCGGGTTGACCGCCGTCACTGTGCCGGCGAGGGGGGCGTACAGCTCCGAGACCGCCTTCACGGCCTCGATCGTCCCGAACACATCCATCCGCCCGAACGTGGCTCCCAGCTTCGGCAGGTCCACGTAGACGACATCGCCCAATTCTCCCTGCGCGTAATCGGTAATCCCGACCTGCACGACCGACTTGTCGTCGGTTTCCTTGACGTACTCGTGCTCTTCGGTGTAGCGCAGATCGGACGGCGTCTTCGACATGCAGGGATCGCTCTCGCTCGGGGCCTGAGAAGGGGGCGGCGAAAGGTTACCGGAGCACCAAACCTCTGTCAAGCCAACGGGTTGGCCTCCGGGAACAGGTCCGGGCGCGGCGCCAGGCCTCTGGCGCCGGGCTCCGCCAGCCGCAGCCGCTCGTGGCCCCACGGTCGCACGTCGAGGCGCACCGCGACCGGGTCGGGATCGTCGCTCAGCAGCACCAGCACGCCCGGCCGCCCGGCGCGCTCCCACGCCCGCTCGGTCGCCGCCGCGGCGGCGGCTGTGGCCACGATCGCGTCCGGTCGCGCCGCGACGCGCGCCAGTGCCCTCTCGACCGCGCTGCCACCGGCGACCCGGCGCACCGCCAGGCCGGCGTCCGAATAGCGGCTGGCGATCGCCATCAGGGCCGGGTGCTCGCTTGCCTCCCCCCCTCCTGCCGCCGCGTCCGCGGCGAGCAGCAGCGACTGCGCGGGTCGACCGAGCGCCGCGCGAGCCGCACGGCGGCGCAGCTCCTTGAACACGGCTCGCGCGGCGCGCTCGAGCTCGGCCACCGAGCCCTCATTGTCGATCACGAAGTGGCTGCGTGGCCGCTTGCGCTCGGCCGGCATCTGCGCGGCGATCATTCGGTCGGCCGCTTCGTTCGACAGTCCCCGCATCGCGCGCAGCCGCGTGCGGCGCAAGGCCACCCCCGCGTCCACGAGCAAGACGGCGTCGAACTCCCCGGGATCGAGCACCTCGAACAGCAGCGGGATGTCGTTGACGACGAGCACGTCGCCGCGCTCGCGCGCCTCGCGCGCGAGCTGGTCGCGGCGCCGCCGTACGGCCGGGTGGACGATCGCGTTGAGGGCGTCGAGCGCGGCTTGGTCGCCCATCACCTTGGAGCGCAGCGCCGCTCGGTCGAGCGAGCCATCCGGGGCGAGAACGTCCGACCCGAAGCGCCGCACGATCGCGGCGAGCACCTCGCCGCCCGGCGCTTGCGCCTGTCGCACCAGCTCATCGGCGTCGACGATCGTCGCGCCCCAGCGCCGGAACAGCTCGACGACGGTCGACTTGCCGGCGGCGATATTGCCCGTGAGGGCGACGTTCAACACAAGTGCGGAAAGCGGAATGTGCAATGCGGAATGAAAAGGCGGGTGTCAATTCCGCATTTCGCATTCCGCATTCCGCATTCAAAGTAGTGCCGTCTGATCCTCATCCTGCCTCGGCACCCGATGACAATGCCGGCATCTCGCCTCGTACGACTCCCGTCCCCCGACCATGATGGTGGGGCTGTCCCACAGCGCGGGCTTCCCGTTCACGAGGCGCTGATTGCGGCCGGCCGGGTCGCCGCACACCACGCAGATGGCCTGGAGCTTGTCGACGATCTCCGCGACGGCGAGCAGTGTCGGCATGGGACCGAAGGGGAGGCCTCGGAAATCCATGTCGATGCCGGCGAGCACGACCCGCACGCCCTGGTCGGCGAGGGCGTTGGCGACGCTCACGATGCCGTCATCCAAAAACTGGACCTCGTCCACCGCGACCACCTCGGTGTCGGGGCGCCGGCGGCCCATGATCTCCTCGGAGCAGTCCACCGGCTCGGCCTCCACGGTTCCCCCGTCGTGGGTGCTCAGCGTGTAGAGCCCGGCGTAGCGGGCGTCGAGGTGAGACTTGAAGACCTGCACGCGCTTGCGGGCGATGACGGCGCGTCGTACCCGCCGGATCAGCTCCTCGCTCTTCCCGGAAAACATGACCCCGGCGATCACCTCGATCCAGCCGGAGCGGGTACTGGGGACCATAGGCTCGTCGTGTGACGGGGTGGAAGGGTAGTTTCTCGGGGCGGGTGGGTCAAGGAAATGCAGCTATCTTGCGGATTTTCGGGGGATACCCCCATATTGTGGCGGTTTTATGCGGCTTTTCCGACGCCCTGCCGGAAAAAGGCCGGAATCTCAAGGCTTCTCCGGGCCCTAGACCCTCACAAGGAGATACCGTGAACAAAGCCGAGCTGACCAGTGCGCTGGCGATGCGGACCAAGATGTCCAAGGCTGACGCAAGCCGGGCGGTCGAA